>Ga0224525_1000016_pt1 | contig 172427 bp, 140 predicted proteins | sample CFST100metaG_FD_179874 | JGI IMG/M metagenome (GOLD analysis project Ga0224525, IMG submission 179874) | Peat soil microbial communities from Stordalen Mire, Sweden - C.F.S.T100 | ecosystem: Environmental > Terrestrial > Soil > Wetlands > Peat | place: Sweden: Norrbotten County, Stordalen Mire...
GAGGCTTGACAACGCCTGTGGGCGTGTCGGCAACATCGCGCTTCAATGCACACGCCAGCGTGAAAGACTATAGCCCCGCGCGAGGGTTTCCGTCAACACAAAAATATATTTTTTTCTCGATGGATTCCCCGCATTTTCGAAAAACGGCTCCTTTTGCGGAGTTTCTCGGAAACCAGGGTCAAAAATCAAGCAATCTTTGTGCACCATGCACAAATTTTTCATCCGGAAAGGCCTCAAAAACCGCTTTGGGTCCTCCCCCGAAATGAGGGTCCTAAAGCTCGCGCGGCTCGCTTAAGCCTTTTTCCTTGGCTTTGGCCAAACCCTTGGCATAGGTGTATTTGCAGCCGCAATAAAGCTGATTGTATAAGGCATAATGAATCCGCATTTCCCGCCCGACATCGATGCCTTTGGCCTTTTTGAAATCGCTATAGAAATACTTCGTTTTGAGATGGGTGATCGCCAAGTCACCCCCGATGGCATTAAGGATCTGGGAGTCTTTTTGGCGGCTGATGGTCATCACGGTGGTGAAATAATCGAAACCGTTCTTCTCGGCGAAGTCAAAGGCCTCGCTCATCCGTTTGCGGTAGCAAATCCGGCACCTCTCCCCTCCTTCGGGGGCGGCCGCAAAGGGCTCCAGATCCTGGTTATAGGCTTCATTATCGTAAGGCGTGACGATCAGTTTCGCCTCATAGCCGTAATCGCGCTTGAAATAAGCCAGAAATTTCTTCAATTCCTCAAGGCGTCTCTGATATTCTTCCGAGGGATAGATGTTGGAATTGTTGAAATAAATCGTGACGTCGAAGTGCGGGCACAGAAAGGTGAGGGGGAAGCAAGAGCAGGGCCCGCAGCAGGCGTGCAGCAAAAGACGGGGGCGTTTCCCTTCCGGAAGGGCCTTCAGCTCTTCTAAGCTCTGGGTGTAATAATTCACGTAATTCTGTGGCATTCAATCCTCGAGATTGTGGGAATAATCGTATTTCCCGTAGATGAACATGGCATCGCCGAAACTGAAGAAGCGATACTGACGGTCGATGGCCTCTTGGTAACAATGCAGGGTCCATTTTCTTCCCATGAAGGCGGACACCAGCATCACCAGGGTGCTTTTCGGAAGATGGAAGTTCGTGATGAGGGCATCCACCGCGAGATAAGTGTAACCCGGGCTGATGAAGATGGCGGTGGATTCCCGCGTGGCGACGAATTTCCCGTATTTGGCGTAGATGGCCTCCAAGGTCCTGACGGAGGTCGTCCCCACCGCGATGATGCGCCGATGCTCGGCTTTGGCCAGGTTCAGCCGCTCGGAGGCCGCCTGATCCATCTCGAAAAGCTCGCTATGCATGATGTGGTCTTTGGTGTCGCGGGCTTTGACGGGGCGGAAGGTCCCGAGCCCGATATTGAGGGTGATGTCGATCACCTCGACGCCTTTCGCTTTGATTTTATCAAAAAGCTCCGTCGTGAAGTGAAAGCCCGCCGTCGGCGCGGCCGCGCTCCCGGGGATTTTGGCATAGACGGTTTGATAGTCGTCGTTATTGGCGCACTGCTTTTTGATATAGGGCGGAAGCGGCATCTGGCCAAGCTTATCAAGAACCTCCAAAAAGATGCCTTCGTAATGGAATCGCATTTGACGCAACCCTTCTGGAAGCACCGCCACGCAGGTGCAGGCGAGCTCGCCATGGCCAAACGAGCAAATGGTTCCGGCCTTGACCGAATGCGCGTTGCCGACCAAGCATTCCCAAACGTCGTTTTCGAGTTGCTTCAAAAGAAGCACTTCGACGGCGCCTCCGGTGTCTTCTTTCTTGCCCAAGAGACGGGCGGGAATGACTTTGGTGTTGTTCCGGACCATCACATCGCCGGGCTTCAGATAATCGAGGAGATCGTAGAATTTCTTGTTTTCGATGGTGTGATGTTCGCGGTCCACCACCATGAGGCGCGATTCATCCCGCTTCTCCAAAGGGGATTGGGCGATCAGCTCTTCCGGCAAGGTAAAATCAAATAAATCGATATCCATGGCTTAAAACCCTCTTTCGTCTCCGTATTGGGCGAGGACTTCTTTTTCGTAAGCGGCGAAGCGGTCTTCCTGAATGGCCCTTCGGGCCCCTTCCACGATTCTCACAAGGAAACGGATGTTATGGATGGAATTGAGCCTTTTCCCGAATTCTTCTTGGGTCATTTGGAGATGATGCAAATAGGCTTTGGTGTAATGGGCGCAGGCATAGCAATCGCAGGCCGGGTCCAGCGGCGAGAAATCTTCTTTGTATTGGGCGCCTTTGATATTGATCCGGCCTTGGCTTGTCATCAAGGCCCCATGCCGGGCGATTCGGGTCGGGAGGACGCAGTCGAACATGTCGATGCCCCGCTCAATCCCGCCCAGAATGTAATCGAGGGATCCGACCCCCATGAGATAACGCGGTTTGTCGCTGGGGAGGTAGCGGACGGCATCATCGACCATTTGGAAGCAAACGTCTTTGGGCTCTCCGATCGAAGTGCCCCCGATCGAATAGCCGGGGAAATCCATCGCCGCCAACCCTTGGGCGGCCTTTTCCCTCAAATCCGGATAAGCCCCGCCTTGGACGATCCCGAAGAGCGCCTGGTCTTGGCGCTTGTGGGCTTCTAGGCCCCGCGCGGCCCAGCGCAAAGTTCTTTGCGTGGATTCATCGACGTATTCCTTCGAACTTGGATAAGGGATGCATTCATCGAATGACATGATGATATCGGCTCCCAAGGCTTCTTCGATCGCGATGACTTTCTCGGGCGTGAAAAGCTCTTTATCGCCATTGAGGTCGTTGCGGAATTCGACGCCTTCCTCGCTGATTTTGCGGGAGGTCTGAAGCGAAAAGACCTGAAAGCCCCCGCTGTCGGTTAAAATCGGGCCCTCGTAATTCATGAAGCGATGAAGCCCGCCCGCCTCTTGGATGATTTTCTCGCCGGGGCGAAGATGAAGATGATAGGTATTGGAAAGGATCACGCCGGCCCCCGTGGCTTTGATCTCTTCGGGGGAGAGGCATTTGACGGTGGCCAAAGTGCCGACCGGCATGAACATCGGGACTTCGACATCCCCATGCCAGGTATGGAGAATCCCATATCGCGCGCCGGTTTGTTTATCGATATGTTTGATTTCCAGATAAAAACCTTTGTTATTCATGCGCGGTAATTCTAAGACGGCGGGGGGACGAAGGCAATTCACCATTTGAAATCGGAATGTCGGGCGGGTTTGAGGGCGGCCCAAAAGGCTTTGTTCCTTTTTAATAAAAGATACAGGGCATAGCCCGCCGCCATCGCGATCGTCTCGCCCGCCGCCACATAAATCATGTTGAGATAAAGAGGGAGGGCGTTGATTTCGAGAAATTTGAGCTCGCTTCCAATGACGACTCCGTTAATGAGGACGGGCCAGAGGGCGGCGACCAGCAAGCGATGCGAGAAATAGGCGATGAGGCAGTTGGCCAAAAGGGTGGCCAAGGTTCCAAAAAGAAGATCCCAGGGCGTCCAGCTGGAGACGTTGGCCAAAAAACAGCCCACCGTAAGGCCGATGATGAAATCCGGACGCCAAAAGCACAAAAGGGTCAAAATCTCGGAAATCCGGCACTGGATGACCCCAAAACTCAGGGGTTGGAGGGCCACCGTCAAAACGAAATACAAGGCCCCAACGATGGCGTTATCGGCGATGATCCGCGTCAACTCAGAACTCGTGAGTTTCTTCTTTGGCTTCGATTCGAGGGGGCTCTTTGGCTCCGGTCTTTGAATGGTCATGAGGATGACCTCCTTGTTTTTTAGACGTGGTTCAGAGGAAGAACACGTTCGAGATATTTTAGCGAGGGCTCAATGAAAATCCACCCAGGAATCGGGGACGGCTCGCCCTTCCTCGGTCGCTTCGATGACTCCGGCGATCATGGGAGCGAGGGAAATGACCCGGATGCCCGGGATCTTCTGCTCGATCGAATTCGTGATGACGATATCCTCGATCTTGGATTTCAGAAGCCGATCGGCCGCTCCTTGGGAGAAGATGCCGTGGGTGCCCCCCACCAAGACTTTTTTGGCTCCCCGGGCAAAAAGGCAATCCGCGCAAGCCAAGACGGTGCCGGCCGTATCGATGATGTCATCGATGATGATGCAGACTTTTCCGCTGACCTCCCCCACCACATTCACGACCTCGGCTTTGTTGGGGGCGGGGCGGCGTTTGTCGATGACGGCCAAGGTGCTGTTCGGAAGCTTTGAAGCCAGATTTCGGGCCCGATGAAGAGAGCCATGATCGGGCGAAACGACGCAAACATCTTGGGTCGCGAAGTGAAGCGCGGCTAATTTATCGAGATAATATTGGGCAAATAGATCGGTTGGGGACAGCGCGTCGACGGGACACGAAAAGAAGCCTTGGATCTGAGGGGTGTGAAGATCCATCGTGATGACAAGGTTCACCCCCGCGGTCTCCAAAATTTTGGCCACCAGTTTAGCCGTTATGGGCTCGCCTTCGCGCGTGATTCGGTCCTGACGGCAGAAACCATAATAGGGAATGACAAGATTGATTTCTTTGGCGTTGGCGTTTCTCAGCCCATCGATGAAAACCAGCAACTCCATGAGCCGCTCGCTGACGGGGCTGGCGGTGCTTTGAATGACATAAACGACCTGGCCGCGCACGGAACATAAAGGCCGGGCCAAAACCTCGCCATCGGCGAAATGATCCACCTCGCTCGGGGAGAGCTGAATTTGGAGTTTCTGAGCTACCTCTTCGGCCAAAATCGGATTGGCGGTTAATTTGAAAAGCAAAACCTTGCTGTCTTTTGCGCCCATAGCCCATTAATTATAAAGGACGGAAGTCGCCAATGCGAACTTTGCCCATATAAAATTCCGTGATTCGATTAAGGAAGTCGGTCTTTATTTGGGCTTTTCGTTCAGGATTTCCGCCAAGCCGCCTTGGGCGGTTTCCTTATAAGCCTGAGCCAGGGAGTCGCCGGTCAGTTTCATGGCTTCCACAACATTGTCAAAACTGACTTGATTGCGGCGCAGGGGAGAGATGTATTTGGCGTACAAAAAGGCGTCGTAAGCCCTGAGAGCCCCCATGCCGTTTCTTTCGATGCAAGGTATGATGACGAAGCCATCGACGGGGTCGCACGAAAGCCCCAAGAAGTGTTCCATCGCGCATTCGGCCGCGTACTCCTCTTGGAATATGGAAAGGCCTTCGATGTCGCAAAGGGCGGCGGCGGCCATCGAAGAGGCGGTTCCGATTTCGGCTTGGCAGCCGCCGATGGCTCCCGCAATCGAAGCGTTTTGTTTCACGATATTGCCAAAGATCCCAGCGGTGTATAAAGCATTTTTGACTCTTTCGAAGGAAGCCCCGCAGTCGTGGTATTCATAATAAAGCACAGAGGGCAGAACCCCACTGGAGCCGCAGGTCGGGGCCGTCACCACCTCTTCGCCCGAAGCGCTGGATTCCCCCACGGCGTAAGCGTAACCCGAGATCAGGATCTCACGGCGATCAACGGCCTCCGTGATGCCCTCGGCTTTTTGGACGATCTTGCCCGAAAAACGGGGCCACTTCAATTTCGGATTTCCGTTCGCCGGGATAAGGGAATCGGAACGCAGCCCGTTCTCGAGGCAGGCGAACATCCGCTTAAGGGAATCGCTGAGATAAGCGTCAATCGACGGATCCTCGTAAAGAAGGCAGAACTCCTTCAGGGTTTTCAGATGATGGCCCGACAGATAATCCTTGATCGAATTGAAATCTTTGAAAGGGTAAATATCTTTTTCGATCACCGCCAGATCGTCCGGGGAAGTGATCTCCCCTCCGCCCAAGGAGGCATAATGGCGGATCAAAACGCTGCGACCTTGATGAAACGCCTCAAAAGATAAAGAAAGCGGATGCTCCGTGGGCGTCCTCCCATCGAAAAAGACTTCGGTGCGATAAGGAGCGAAGGCTTGGAGGATGGCCAAATCCGTTTTGTGGCCTTTGCCCGTCAGGGCCAAAGACCCATATAAAGTCGCTTGGATCAAATCCGCATCGAAAGGCTTCAAAAGACGGCGGAACGAACGGGCCGCAATCGCCGGGGCGATGGTGTGCGAACTCGAAGGCCCGGGACCGAACCGAAAAAGCTTTTCCAGCGATTTCACGAGATTATTTTATCCTATGCTCGGGATAATTCATCAAAACGCGAAGAAAAATGCACGAGGGCTGAATTTGTTGTTACTTTCCAAGGCTCAGAAGTTTATCATACTAACGTATGCGAACCCTGCTCCTTCTTTCGGCCTTGCCCGGCAGCGGCAAGACGACCTGGGCCAAACAATACCAGAAAACCCATCCCCACACCTTCATCGTCTCCAGCGATGACATCCGAATCGAGTTCTTCGGAAAGGCTCAGAATTTCTCGAACGAGCCTAAAGTATGGAGCACCTTCCTTGACCGCCTAAACGGGTATTCGCAAAAGTTCGATGACGTCAACGTCATCGCCGATGCGACGAACCTTCAGAATAAATACCGGGTGATGTACACCAAACTCACGCCTTTCTTCGATAAACACATCCTCGTCCTCTTCGATGTTCCCTATGAGGTGTGCTGCTTCCAAAACAAACTGCGTTCCAAGGATCTCATCGTCACGGATGAGGCGATGGAGCTTCTCCGCAAAGAGTTCGAAGAGCCGACCCCCGAGGTCCTGAAACTCTTCGATTCGGTGATCGTCGTCAAGAATTTCCTCTCCAAACAAGCTCAAGCCGAAGAGGCCAGAGGCGATCTTAAAATCTGAAACAAAAAACCGATGGTTGATCGCCATCGGTTTTATTTTGACCTTAAGCTTTTTTATTCGGGAGGGATTTGTTTTTGGCGTCTTTGCTCGTGGCAACGAAGAAATAGACAGAACCCAAGATCGCCAAGGCTCCGACGATGATGGCCATGACATCGAAACCATAGCCGCCCCAAGACCGGTCTTTGGAGTTGAAATGAATCAGGAGGGTTTTGTCGGAATCGACAAGCATATCGACGAAGGCGTAGCTCAGTAGCCCGCCACCCAAAACAAAGACGGACGCGCTATTGAGGAAACCGCCAATGGTCAGTCCTTTGGCGCCTTTCTTCTTAATGAGAACGGAAGCCAGAATGCCCAAGACCGCGATGACTAAGCCAACCCCGACGATGATGCCCAAAAGCAAATTGACTTCATGATAGGCGGAGAAGGAATTCTCGCCGCGCAACCAGTTGAAGACGAGGTTCGACAAGACCTCAACCCCTAAGAAAAGACCGACGATCCCAGCGGATAAAGATAAAGTTGCGAGAAGCGGGGTCTGATCGCGTCCGTCATAAAGACGAACCATCGGAATGTTGGTGGCAATGAGCAGCATGATGGCAAATAGGAGCGCCATGATGATGACAAAGGCCAAGTTCTTGCTGTCACCAAAGCTGACGACGTCAAAGAGCAGCACGCCTTGGAGAAGGAAGAAGGCGGAGACGACCCAGCCTTCCGCCACGAAGAACGTCAAACTCTTCACCACCGGCTCGTCATCGCTGGGTTTGAGGATTCCTTTGATGGCGTAGATTAGGCCGAAAACGCTGAGCGTCAAAAGCACCAAGCCAAGGACGGCCAGTTCCAGGAAAAGGAAATAGTCGCCATCGATTGAAACGAAATAATGGTTAAAAGTCGAGAAATACTCAGGAACGACAAAGACTCCGAAAAACATCCCAAGCGATCCGAAAGCCGCGATGATGATGGCGTGGAACAAGAAGCAAAGGGTTCTTGATGTGCTTTGATATTTCATAAATGGCCTTTCAAGCTTCCTGCCTCAAAATGAATGCCGGAAGCAACTTAATAATTTAAGTCTATCTTTTAAAGATAGTCAATGCGCTAAATTCTCCGAGACAGAAAGGCGAGGGCCAATTTCAAACCATCCAAAGCCGCCGAGGTTATGCCGCCGGCATAAGAAGCGCCTTCCCCCAAAGGATAAAGCCCTTTGATGTTGGCCTCCCCCGCTTCATCCCGAGGAATGCGAACCGGAGAGGAAGAGCGCGTCTCAAAGCCCGTCATCACGGCGTCCAGGTCGCTATAGAAGGCTTGAGTCTCAGCCAATTTGGGCAGGGCCTCCCGAAGCGAAGAAGCCACGAAAGGGGGAAGATCTTTCTCTAGAGACGAAAGATAAACGCCAGGTTTGTAACTCGGGGAGACAGAGCCGAAGCCGCTGGGTTCTTTCCCGGCCAGAAAATCCCCGACTTTTTCGGCTGGGGCATAATAGGGTTTGTCAGCCCGGAAGGCTTTTTTCTCGATGATCTCACGGAAACGGAAGCCATCGAGAGGATCGCCTTTGAAATAATCCTCGGCCTTGAGACTGACCAATAAAGCGGCGTTTCCGTTGGAGGAATCGCGAGCGTGATCGCTCATGCCGTTGGTGAGAACCGTCTCAAGATCGGTCGAGCTGTTGATGACATAGCCTCCGGGGCACATGCAAAAGGAATAAACGCTGCGCCCGTTGGCCAAATGAATGACGGATTTATAAGAGGAAGGGGGCAAATGCTTGCTTTGCGATCCGTGATAATTGGCCTCGTCGATCTCGCTTTGGGGATGTTCGATCCTGACGCCCATCGAAAAATCCTTGGGAAGGAGGACGACCCCGCTTTTCTGGAGCGACAGCATCGTGTCGAAAGGACTGTGGCCAATCGCTAAGAAAACAGCTTCAGAATCGAGTTTTTTGTCCTGATGAGAGGCATCCGAATAGCGAATGCCAGTCACATGATTTCCAGTGATGATCAACTGCGTGAACTTGCTTTCGAAAAGGATGTCGCCGCCCAGCGAGAGAATCTCTTTTCTGAACTCTTGGACGACTTTTTGGAGATAATCGGTTCCCACGTGCGGCATCGAATCGATCAGGATATCTTTTTCGGCGCCGTGCTTGACGAACTCCTCCAAGACGAATTTGATGTTGGAGTCATTGACTCCGGTATTGAGTTTCCCATCGCTGAAGGTTCCGGCCCCGCCCTCGCCATAGCAAACGTTGCTCTCGGGATCGAGGATTCCTTTGGTCCGCAAAGCTTCGACGTCTTTGGCTCTTTCCTCGGCTTTCTTGCCTCTTTCCAGGACAATTGGCTTTAAACCAGCCCGGGCCAAAACAAGAGCGCAGAAGATCCCAGCCGGCCCAAACCCCACCACCACCGGACGATAGGATTTTTCGACGTGGGGGATGACCACTGAGGGCGGTTCTTTGTAGGGCTGCACATTGCGGCCTGAGACGTAATGACCGACCTCGATGGAGGCGCTATAGACAAAGGACACCTCGCCCTTTCGCGAATCGATGGATTTGCGGAGCACTTTGTAAGAGAACTCGGAAATATCGAGTCGGATTTCCTTGGCGATCTTGATCCTCAGATCAGCTTCGGTGTGGTCGACTGGCAATTTTAGATTAATTACGGTGAATTTCATGATTCCCTCACAATCATTAACGCGCTAAGCAACGCCCAGGATAGATTAAAACCGCCGCAATTCCCATCAATATCCACAATCTCACCCGCGAAATAAACGTTCTTCTCCCGTTTCGATTGCAAAGAAGAATCGACTTCTTTCAAAGACACCCCGCCGATTGTAACCTGACTGTTTTCAAAAGAATAAGGCTCGCGAACGGAATAAACCAAGTTTTTGATGGTTTGAGCCATCTTTCGACCATCCGTTTGCGATTTGGCTCGGGCCAGGATGTGCTTTGCCAATTCTTCTTGAAAATAGGCTTCAAAGAAGAAAAGCGGATTGGCTTTTTGGTCGACAGCCAGACGATCGACTAATTCTTTTTCGCTGATATCGGGGAATAAATCAAGGTGGATCTCCGCGCCTTTGAACTTGTTTATCCGAAGAAGTGCGCTTTCGGCGTTAAAGATGACGATGCCGGAGATCCCATCATTCTTATATAAGACTTCGCCTTTTTCGGAGAAGATAACTTTCCCAGAAACCACAACTTCGACTTTGGCGTTGTGGCGAAGACCCGCCAAGGGCTTGACGTCCTCATCCAAAAGTTTCAAAGGCGCTAATCCAGGTCTTAGGTCTTCGATTTCATAGCCATGCTTTTTGAGAATCGGGAAAAAAGATCCGTCGCTTCCTAATTTGGGGGTGGATTCCCCTCCTACGGCAAGAATCAGTTTATCGAATGAAGGCAACGACCCTTCGCTCGTCATCAAGGTAATCCCGCCGTTACCGATTTCGTAATCGCGCACGCAGGTCTTTAAGACGAAATGAACGCCCAGGCTATGGCATAGATCAGTCAAAAAGCCCACAAAGGAGGAGGCGCTAAAATTTAGAGGATAAACGTAATCGCCCTCTTCGATAACTTCCAGACCCCAATCCGCCAATTCCTTTTTTAAATAAGAATAAGGATACAAAGAAATGACTTTCTCCATGAAATCGGGATGGTTGTAGGCCTTTGATTCCAAGGATTTGTTCAGGAGATTGCAATGCCCGTTCCCGGTCGCGTAAAGTTTGCGCCCGATCTTTTCGTCTTTCTCAATCACAAAAACATCGTTGGCCGCATTCTTCTTTTTAAGAAGGATGGCGCAATAGAGGCCGCTGGCCCCGCTTCCGACGATGGCGATTTTCATGGCTATATCTTAGGCGCAATGAACGGATAAAAGAAGGAAAGGCGAAAGAAAAAGCGCCCCGACGGGCGCCTCTCTTTTTATTTGACGAGATAATTCTTCAATTCCCAGGTCGTGACTTGCGTGCGGTATTGGTCCCACTCGATTTCCTTGGCCTCAAGATATTTGCTATAAGTATGCTCACCCAAGACCTTCAGCATCAACGGATCAGCCTTGAAGTTAGCGATGGCCTCGTGAAGGTTGTCCGGCATCGAAGGAATGCCCTGGGCATCCCGCTGATCCTGAGTCAACGAGAAGATGTTGTCATAAACCGGCTTAACGAGTTGGTCTTCTTTGATGTTTTTGATCCCATCAAGCCCGCACGCCAAGATGGCAGCCAAAGCCAAATAGGGGTTGGCGGCGGAATCGACGTTGCGGATTTCGGTGCGGGTGGCCTGACCACGGGCGGCCGGGATGCGGATCATCGAAGAACGGTTGGCGTCGCTCCAGCAGACATAGCAGGGAGCCTCATAACCCGGGATAAGTCTCTTGTAAGAATTGACAATCGGGTTGGTCAAAAGGGCAAAACCACGAGCGTGCTTGATGATTCCGCTGATCCACTTGCGGCAGACCAAAGACAATTTCATCGGATCTTTTTCATCAAAGAAGATGTCTTTTCCGGCCTTGTCCGCTAGGGAGCAGTTCGTGTGCATGCCCGAGCCATTGATGCCAGCAACGGGTTTCGGCATGAAGGTCGCAAGGTAACCATATTTATGGGCCACGAATTTCACGACCTGCTTGAAAGTCTGAATATTGTCGCAAGCCTCCACCACGTTAGCGAAACGGAAGTTGATTTCGTTTTGTCCAGGAGCCACTTCGTGATGGGCGGTTTGAATGATAAATCCCAGCTTTTCGAGTTCAAGAGCGATATCGCGACGCACATATTCCCCACCATCGACAGGCGATAAATCGAAGTAAGAAGCCTGATCGATCGGATCCAGTATCGGGTTGCCTTTCTCATCAAGTTTGAAAAGGAAAAATTCAGGTTCAAACCCAACGTTAAGAGAGGCAAATCCGGCATCGTTCATTTCGATGACGGCCTGCTTTAGGATGAAGCGCGGGTCCCCCGGGAACGGTTTTCCATATGACGTGTAAACGTCGCAAATAAGACGTCCGATTTTGCCATGGCTGCTGTCTTCGAAGCCCAGCACCATCCATGTTGACGGATCGGGACGAAGATACATATCGGCTTCCTTGATGCGGACAAACCCTTCGATGGATGAGCCATCGAACATGATTTCGTTATTTAGGGCAGCTTCCAGTTGTCCCACCGCGATTTCCACCGCTTTGATGGTCCCTAAAATATCGGTGAATTGAAGACGGACGTATTGAACGTTATCCTTCTTCGCAATCTCCAAAATATCCTTTTTAGTGTACTTTGGCATGTTCTTTCTCCTTTTTTGTTTGAACAATGAAAAAATTATCGTTTATTTCGGAAACGATTCAACAACAAAATCCATGAAAAATAAATTTAATAGTTTTAATCGGATGTTTTTTATAATGTTTTTCAGAATTTAAAGATATTTCAAATCAATATTCTTATTTCAATGGATCCGTTTTGGCTTCGATGGCTTTAAAGGTCTCCTCAGAAATGACGTGCTCGATCTTGCAACAATCTTCTTCCGCCGTATCGGAGGGAACGCCAATGGAGGATAAGAACTTGAAAAGGACTTTGTGCCGATGGAAGACCTGGCTTCCGATGCGGCGTCCGGCTTCAGTGAAACGGATATCTCCATAGGGTTCTTTTTCGATATACCCCAAATCTTTCAATTCGTTGGCCATTTGCGTGGCGGCAGGTTTGGAAACGTTGAGAATCCTAGCCACATCCGTTATTCCAAGAGCTTTTTTGCTTTCTTCAAGCATTAAGAGCGCTTCGAGATAATCTTCGATAGAACGCGATCTTTTTTTCATAGCACTAGTTTACTTCAAAATGCAGGTATTTCCATAAAAGCGTTTTCTTTCTATTGCCAGTTTCTAAAACCATTACTATATTATTAGGCGGAAGTTAACCCAGGTTAACATTCCAGGAGGCAGATATGTCAGATCCAGATGTCACAGAATTCCGCCAGAATTTAAAACCTGGCGACCATGGCCACCTTAGTGACTTGAAGAAAGGCCAAATTGCGATCGTTCTCGATTTTCACAACGACAACGCCGCTTTACGACGACATCTCTTGGATATGGGAATTACCAAGGGCGTCGTCATCGAAGTAAAAAAGATAGCCCCCTTCGGGGATCCGGTGGATATTAAATTAAGAGGTTACGAATTAGCCATCCGACGCGATGACATGAAAGGAATCGATATCCAGGTTCTAGGTGACGACGATGGAAAATAAAGCCAAGACCATCGGACTGGTTGGCAATCAAAATGCTGGAAAGACCACTCTTTTCAACGCTTTGACCGGTATGAACGCGACAGTCGGAAACTGGCCCGGCGTGACCATCGAGCGAAAAGAGGGTTTCATCAAGGGTGGAAAAGATCTTATCCTCGTTGACACCCCAGGGGTTTATTCGCTATCTCCCTATACCGATGAAGAAAAAGTAACCCGCAAATTCTGTCTTGAGTCCCGTCCTGATATCATCATTAACATCATTGATGCCACCGCTCTTGAACGCTCGCTTTATCTAACGACCCAGCTAGCGGAATTGAATACTGATGTCATCGTTGCCCTTAACATGGTCGATATCCTTGAAGCTAACGGCATCGCGATCGATGATCAGAAACTTGAAGAAGAACTTGGACTCACTGTCATCCGCATTTCCGCTAAGACCGGTGAGGGCATCGAAAAACTAATCTCTACCATCCGTGAAAACAAATATCGGCGCAATCCCCATATAAAAATATACGCCGACGATGTCCAAAATGAGGTTGATCACATCGAAAGCGATCTCAATACCGAACTTGAAGAAACCCACAACCCCAAGTTTGCGGCTGTTAAGGTCTTCGAACGTGATCCTTTCTTCAAAGCTCTCGACAATACCTCGACCGAAAACGAGATAAAAGCCATTGAGGCATCCTATGAGATGGATTCAGAGCAAATCGTGGCCGACCAGCGTTATGACTTCGTAACCAAAGTCAAAAATGGCTGCTGCATTGAAAAAACCATGCCAGAATCCATAACCGATAAATTGGATAAAGTTTTTTTGAATAAATGGCTTTCTCTTCCGATCTTTGTAATCATTATGGGTTTGGTCTACTTCCTTTCGGTTGGCCTCGTCGGGAGCTTGACCACTGACTTTATCGATGGCTTATTCAATGGCTCGCAGTCCATTTCCGTGTTTGGATTTGAGATTCCCTTCGTTTGCCAAGGCTTGGGTCCCTGGCTCGGAAGTCTCATTACTGGCGGAGGAGGCTCCGCATGGAGCGCCGATTTGGTTCAGAATGGCGTGATTGCCGGGATCTCTGCTGTTATTAATTTTCTGCCGCAATTAATCGTCCTCTTCTACTGCATGGCTTTTCTCGAAGCCTCTGGCTACATGAATAGAATCGCCTTTTTCCTGGATAAGATTTTCAAGAAATTCGGTCTATCAGGAAAATCCATCATTCCTTTCATCGTCGGAAGCGGCTGCTCCGTTCCGGGGATCATGAGCGCCCGCACCGTCGAAAGCGAAAAAGAGCGCAACACGACCATAATGCTTACGCCTTTTGTCCCCTGCTCCGCGAAGCTTCCGATCATCGCTCTTTTGTCCAGCATCATCTGGCCTGCTTATGGCTGGGTGGTGGCTTTAAGCGTTTATATGCTGGCGATCGTGATTATTTTGATCACGGCCATTCTCATCAAACGTTTTTCGAAAACCAAAGAGGACACGGCTTTCATTACCGAATTGCCGGCCTACAAATTGCCGGAGCAAAAGGATTCCTGGCGGGAAGTTTGGGATAAGTCTTTAGCCTTCATCAAAAGGGCGGGTTCCATCATCTTCTTGTGCTCCTTGGCTTTATGGCTTTTGACCCGCTTTGACTGGACATGGCATTACGTCGGACCGACCGATCTCTCGGCAAATGCGGTGAGCTCTGGATCTCTCATCAACCAATCGATGCTGGCTGGGATCGGGCGCGTTATCGCCTTTGTCTTCATTCCGGCTTGGGGCGGGAATTATTCTTGGGGGTTGACCGTTTCGGCGATGCAGGGTTTGATCGCCAAAGAGCAAGTTGTTTCTTCTTTGGCCATCATCGCCGGAACTTCGGCTAAAGACATTTCCACTTCGGCAGCCTTCAGCTTCTTCAACGCCAGCAACGGATTCGCAGCGGCTTGCTCCGCCTATAGTTTCATCGTCTTCAATCTCTTCAGCGCCCCTTGCTTTGGGGCTTTGGCAGTGATGAGAAAAGAACTTGGAAGCGCCAAAAACATGATTAAGGCCGTCTCGATTGAGTTGGCATGGTCATTCAGCTTATCGACCTTAATCGGTCTGATTGGCTGGAGTTCCACGGGCTACAGCACCAAGGGAATCAACATTTCCGAAGGCTGGGTCACCTCGGGGGCCGGCGGAACTTATGTCGGGGTTGGCTGGATCGACGGACTGGTTCTCGCGGTTGTCCTGATTTTGGTGGGCCTCGTCGTTTATTTCCATTTCATCAAACCACGCATCACCCATCAACCCATCGGCTGCGAAGATGAGCCCAATCGCGGAGCTCGCTTGGTCAAGGCCTATCACAAGGCCAAAGCCAAAGAAGAAAAAGAGAAAGCCATCGATCCAAAATAGTGAAGGGAAGCGTTTTCAGCCTTTTTTTAGGAGAACGCTGCTATTTTCGGTTTATATTGATTAAGCATGAAAAAGCTCATTTTCGTTTGTGGGCCGGCGGGAATCGGCAAGAGCACCTTCTGCCAGCAATACATCGAAAAACACCCCAGCGAAAACGTTAAGATCGTTTCCAGCGACGAAGAAAGAAAAAGGATCACTGGAAGCTATCTTTTGTTCCCGCCCAACAAGGATATGCGGCCGGTTTATTCGGGGATGGTCAAAACCGCCGTTTCGATCTTTGAGGCAAACCCCGACGTCACGATCCTGCTAGATTCGACGATGTTAAATGATGAAAGAAGAGCGTTCTTTCTGAAAAACCTACCGCTTTTTGATGAATATGACCTCTATCTCCTTAAACTTCATGATTGGAATGCCTGCCTAGTCCGAAACAAAATGCGGCAACAAGAAAAATGGGTCCCCGACTATGTCATCGAGAACATGATCAAGAAATACAAAGACCCGCAGCCGGAATTGGCTTCAAAATTCAAAATCGTGAAAACGATTTATCTCGATGACGACGTCACCTGCAATTAAAGGACTTTTGCCGAGAAAACGAATCTATTTCTTCTTCGGAGCTTTAAAAATAAAAACTTTCCGAGTGACGTAATTGTAGACCAAGGTTACCAAAGTTTTGATGCAGAAAATAACCACGAAAGCCCAAAAAGCCACGCTCTCGCCCCCAAATAAAGTGGAAAGAGAAACCTGGGTGACATCCAACGATAAATTTAGCGACCAGGTGACATTGCAAATCCAAACCCCCAATTCTTGAAGGGCGATCCCGATGAGCCAGCCGCCGGTTCCCAAAGCAAGGAACAACCAGAAGGTCTTTTGATTGTTGGTTTTGATGTTTTCATCCACGTTTTTGAAAACGTAAATCCGAGAAAAGATAAAATTGACGAGGGAACTAATCAAGAATGAAATGGTTCCGGCGATGGCAAAAGAAAGATAACCGCCCCAGGTACCTTGGGTCGCGAGGTTGGAACTAAAAACTTTTATGAAGGCAAACGACACTCCGAAATCGATCAAAGTGCAAACCACTCCAATGATGACAAAGCGGATTATTTCGTTGAATAAATTCTTTTTCCTTAATTCTTCTTTTTTAGCGATCTCGTCAGAATTCTCTCCTTTTTTTAAAGGGGTTTTCAGTTCGGGGTTGTTTTGGGATTGATTAGTGTTTTCCATAAAGTTATTTTAACATTTCGGAACCATTCTTTCTTTAGAGACCGTCAATCTCTCTAAGATAGTCATCCACCGAGGCATCAGAAGGCATGCGCAAATCCCCGCGGGGCGAGACCGCCACGGTGCCGACTTTAGCTCCATCCGGAAGACAGTTTCTTTTAAATTGATTGTGAAAAAAGCGGATAAAGAATTCCTTCAACCACCTCTTAATGGTTTGATCATCGTATTTTCCGTTATAAGCGGCTTTGGCGAGGAAAAAAAGTTTTATGGGCCGGAAGCCAAATCTAAGAAAATGAAAGATAAAGAAATCGTTTAGTTCGTAAGGCCCGATTTTGTCTTCCGTTTTTTGGGTGATGGCTCCGTTTTTGCTGGTCGGCAAAAGCTCAGGCGAGATTGGAGTTGAAACGATATCGCTAATGGAATCCAAGGTTTCGGGATGGAGGATAGCATATCCTTCGCAAAGATAACGCACCAGCGTTTTGGGAATTGAAGCATTGACTCCATACATGGACATGTGGTCTCCGTTGAATGTCGTCCATCCAAGGCAAAGTTCGCTCAAGTCGCTGGTTCCGACCATAATGGCGCTTTCGTCATTGGCCAAATCCATCAAAACCTGGGTTCTTTCACGGGCCTGGGCGTTTTCATAAGTAACGTTGTATTCATTGAGATCGTGCCCAATATCCGAAAAATGCGAAACCAAAGTCTTTTTGATGTTGATTTCCCGAAACGAAACGCCCAATTCATCTGCTAGTTTCTTCCCGTTGCTGTATGTTCTCTTCGAAGTCCCAAAGGCGGGCATGGTAACCGCCGTGATTCCTCGAAGATCGTATTTTAAATGCTTAAACGCCTCAACCGTCACAAGAAGAGCCAAGGTTGAATCGAGTCCGCCTGAAACGCCCACCAAGGCTTTTTTGGTGTGAATTGTCGAAAGTCTTTTGACCAATCCCATTTCTTGGATTTTAAGAATAAGAGATACCCTTTTAAGATCGATTTCTTTCCCTTCGGGGACAAAGGGGTTGGTTGAATAATGGCGCAAGAGATTTTGTGGCTGTTCTATGGGCATGGAGAAAAAGATAAATTGAAAATAATCGGAGCCCTCGTTTCCGAAGGTCGTCATCTTGATTCTTTCGGCCGTTATTTTTTCCAAATCAACTTCTGTGGTGGCCTTCCCCATCTCAAATAATTGGGTTTCTGCGAGTATTCTTCCATTTTCGGCAATCAAATTGTGCGAACCGAAAACCAGATCGGTGGTTGATTCCCCATCCCCGGCATCCGCATAAACGTAGGCGGCACACAAGCGAGCCGAAGTCATAGAAACCAAACTAGAGCGAAATTCCCTTTTGCCAACGATTTCATTGGAGGCGGATAAGTTAAGAATCACGTCCGCTCCGGCCAGCGCGGCTTTGGTGCTCGGAGTTTCTGGAATCCAGGCATCTTCGCAAATTTCAATTCCGATTTTCAGTTTCATATAATTCTCATCGCAGAATATCAACTTGACCCCGAAGGGATAGGAAACTCCTTTAATATCGACCTTTTCGTTTTCTTGGGGCGCGGCCGCAAAATGTCTCTTCTCATAAAACTCCCCATAATTCGGGAGAAAGCTTTTGGGAACGATCCCAAGAATTTTTCCTTTATAAACCGCAACTGCGCAATTATACAAAGAATTGTTTTTGATGATTGGGGCACCAAAAACAAAAAAGACTTCATAAGCAGAGGATTCGCCTTCAATTTCTCTTAATGATTTCTCGACTTTTTCTTGCAGGTTATCCGAGAAAAAGAGATCCTCGCAGGTATAACCGGTCAAGCAAAGTTCCGGAAGGCAAAGAACTTTGACGCCATCGTCAGCCGCCTCTTTGACGGCTTGGAGGATTTTGTTTTTATTCGCGGTGACGTTAGCAACATCAATTTCGATGGACTGGGATCGGCAACGCACGAACCCCAAAGGGTCGCACTGTAGGGCATCGATGTTTTTTCTTTCATACTTTTTGTGGTCACTTTCGAGGGTTTTATTTATAATATTTTGGGCTGCAATTTTATCGTAGTTTTCGGGTGATAAAATAACTAAATCGGAATAGCCATTTTTGGTAATATAAAGACAACCTCCGTTTTCTTTGAGATCCTTTTCGACTTTTGAGGTGTCACGTAGGATGGAAATGGGTTTGATGTTTTTCATACCAATAGAATATATCATAATTTTGTCATAATTTGTACATTTTTGAATGGTCTTGTTTTGAAGTTTGGGCTTATAATCTTTTTATCATGAAAAAAGGTTTATGTCTTCTTAACGCCTATCTGATCCTTCCCGGAGCCGAGCATTTTTATGAAAGAATGCGAGAGGAGTTTTCAAAAATCGGCATTCAATTAGATCGAAAGACCAACGCTTCGATACTTTCCTTTATTGGGAGCGATGGTTTCCTTTATAGCCAGCAACTTGGTTATGATTTCGTTCTTTATTTGGATAAGGATCCGTATGTGTCTTATTCTCTGGAACAAGCGGGCAGTCGCTTGTTCAATAGCGCCCGTTCCATCGAACTTTGCGATGATAAGATGCTGACCCATATGGCGCTTTCCAATCACGGGATCATGATGCCCAAAACCATTTCCGGCCCTTTGAATTATTCCAATGACATTTCCTATGATTTCATCCACGATTTGGAACAAATCATTCCCTTCCCAATGGTGGCCAAGGACGATTTCGGAAGTCTTGGGGAGGCGGTCTTTCTCTTGAAAAACGAAAGCGATCTGGTGAACTTTGAAAACGTTCATAAAGCCAATCCTCGACTTTTCCAAGAGTTCATAACCTCGAGCTTTGGTTTTGACTTCCGTCTCATTGTGATTGGGGGGCGTTATTTCGCGGGCATGAAACGAGTTAACAAGAACGGCGATTTCCGCAGCAACATCGCCTGCGGGGGCGTTGGCGAAAAGGCCATAATTCCAAAAGAATACATCGAAACCGCTGAGAAAACCGCGAAAATACTGCGACTCGATTATTGCGGCGTCGACATTTTAGAAGGCCCTCGTAAAGAGCCCATCGTTTGCGAAGTCAATTCTAACGCCTTCCTTTCGGGAATCGAAAAGACCACCGGCAAGAATGTCGCTCGCGCTTATGCCAAGTACATTAAAAAAAGAATAGATAATTGATTCGCTATAACTCCGTTTTGACTTTACATGCCCAAAGGATGACTTTCTTGTCCGTTTCGTGGCTAACGGTTCTTATGGCATCGTTAGGAGACAGCCAATAGATGGCACTGACTTCTTCGGGCTGAGGTCTGGTTTCATCGTCCTTGGCTTCCGCCACATAAAAAACCACGTGTTTGGCAATCCCTAAATAAGGCGAATAGTCGATAGAAAAAGTCTTTTTTGAGAGGATGGAAGCGGAGACTCCCGTTTCCTCTTTGATTTCCCGCAGAGCGGTGTCTTCTTCGGACTTGTCCAATGGCTCAACGTGTCCTTTGGTAATGGAATAATGACCCAGCTTCATGTGCTCAACCAAGATTTTTCCTTCATGGAAAACGACGGCTCCGCAGCTTTTTTCCTGCTTCCCCAAAAGGTTTTTTAGAAGCGTGATGTCATCGTCGCTAATCCCAATCGCGGAAAAATACTCATCGACATCGCCGTATTTCTTGGAAAATAAATCAAAAACACGCTTAAGAAAACGGGCGTTGGGCTCAAGGACAACTTTTGGAAAATCGGGATGGTTCTTTCGCGTTTCCGCAGTCAATCTAGTCAAATAGGGGAATGAAAGCATGTAATCCGCGTTGACATCATGAAAGGGCACTCCATTCGCCAGCAGCAAAACCGCGATGAAACAACCGGTTCTGTCCTTACCGGCCGTGCAGTGGATGACGCAGGGCTTGGGACAATGGGCCAAAGTCAAAAAGATTTTTCGGGCTTGGATAGGTTCTTCCAGCATCTCCAGGTAACTGGCAACCTGGTCTTTGGCGTTTTTGGGAACCCTTCCGTTCCCGTTGACCGAAAGCAAGTAAGACACGAAACGGGCATCATTCAGCGTCTTATCCGGCTTCTCGGATTTGGATTTGTCATCTCGAATGTCAATGATCGATTTCATTCCAATCGCCGCCAAAGTCTCAACGTCGCGACTGGTGGCGTCGGATAAAGTCCCAGAACGGTAAATCACGCCGAATTGAGTTTCCCCATAAAAAGAAGAATATCCGCCAAGATCCCGGAAATTTTCTATTTTTTCAAAAGGTATTCGCCTGAGCATTTTTATGGTTTTGGTGAGTCGTTGGTTCCGGATTTTTTGCTCGAATTGAAGAAAGGTTCTTTGCCTGTGGCAACGTTGCTGATTTTAAAACCCAACGTAATCGAAGCAAAAACGAAAGTGATTATGTTGGCAACGAGAATGATGTAATTGTTAAGAAAGAATCCATATACTGACCACAAACCGGCCCCAATCACAAAAAGAACATACATCAAAAGGGAAATCCCGTCAGTTTTGCGAGAAGAAATGGTTTCAATAGCCTGAGGAAGAGTTGAGGCCGTTGTCAAAGAGGCTGCGATAAAACCAAGGATGGTGATTAATAAATCCGACATTATTTTTTGATCTCTGTTCCGGTTGTGGGGTTTAGGGCCGTTGTTTGGGCCGCTTCATTTTGTTTTTTGAGCTCGTCACGGATCTGCTTAAGCAAATCAAGTTCGGTCGGAACGGGGGCGCCAGCGGTGGGCTTGGCAGGCCTTTCTTCGGGATGCTTTTGATAATATTGTTCTTGAAGCGCGTCTTCCATGGCGACTTTTTTGGCTTGAATCTTGCTGAGGGCTTTTATGATCATGAACAGAACGAAAGCAATAATGATGAAAGTGATGATGGCGTTAATGAAGGCTCCCCAGTCGATAATAGCAGCGGCGTTGGCGTAATAATCGCCACCATGAAGAGTATACATTCCTTTCAAGGTGTTGATGGAATTCTGAACGACGGTGTCATTCGAAGAATCAAACCCTTGACTGGTGGCATAGACCTTGGCCATGGCGGTCAACTCCGAAGCGGAGAAACTCTGACCGATTCCCGTGACGCCTTGCTGGGCGCCATTCGTGGCGGGAAGTACCGTCACTAGACCCGAAATGCCTCCGGGCAAGTCCCATGTGCAAACGCTGAGTAAGATATTGACGAGGGAAGTGACGATTCCGCTGAAGGCGGCGCCGATGATGATGCCAACGGCCATGTCCAGGACGTTGCCCCTGGTAGCAAAGGCCCGAAAATCACTCCAGAATTTCTTATTGTTTTCTTTTAACGGCAGTTTGTTTTTGGCAGCCATGTTGTGCCTCCTTAAATATCTGATCCTTATTTTAATCCACCAACCGTTTTCTAACTATACGTAATTTGAAAATTAAAACCATGGCTGCGAATTAAAGAAAAACGTTTCCTTGGGCTGATTTGCCAACGCGCGCCTTTATGAAAAGCCTTAAGAAAATTTTACATAGCGCAACATTTCCGCTGATTTCTTTTCCGTCAATTCATAAGCCAGCGTTTTTAAAATTTCGCCAAGACGATTCCCCGGGGGGAAGAATGGAATTAGATTCGGCCCGAAGCATTTATAATCGATATTCAATATTTCAAAAGTCGATAGGAATTTTCGTTCAAATAAACAAGTCAATTGCCCTCTGAAAACCAAAAATCAAAGAATATTATTATGACGATTTTACCATTATATTTCGTGGTTTCTTAGACAGTGACAAAGGTGTTTTCGCAGAAAATGCCAGACCCATGAGAGGGCTGGAAACAAGCGAAAAGGCGTTGCCCCAAAAAGAAATTGATACCTAATTAAACCCGCGGTTTTTTTCAAGGAATTTTTTTGGAAATCAAAGCGATGCATTATTGTTTGAAATTCATCAAACCCTCGTTAACATTATTCACGCAAGGGAAAGAACGATACATTTCCCCTACATAGGACAATTTTTAGCGGCGGGTTATTGTTTTTTCTACCCCGGAAAATCGCCTCTATGTCACCTGCACTATAAGAAGGACAAAGGCATGTTTAGAGTAAAAAAGAGAAATGGTTCGATTGTGGACTTCGATCTGAAGAAAATCGAAGAGGCGATGAGCAAGGCTTTTATCGCGGAGCACAAAGAAGTCACCGATGACATCTTGGAATTGTTGGCCATCCGCGTGACGGCTGATTTCAACAAGAAGATCAAAGACCAGATCGTCGACGTGGAAGACATCCAGGATTCGGTTGAAATCGTCTTGATTCAAGCCGGATATGTCGATGTGGCCCGCAGTTACATGGACTATCGCAAAAAGCATCAAGAGATGCGCGATATGGCCAAGACCGAGCTTAACTACGCCGCCGTCGTCAACAACTACCTCAAGGTCAATGATTGGCGCGTCAAAGAGAACTCGACGGTCACTTATTCCGTAGGCGGGCTCATCCTTTCGAATAGCGGGGCCGTCACGGCCAATTACTGGCTGAGCGAGGTCTACGATAAGGAAATCGCCGATGCCCACCGCAACGCCGACATGCACATTCACGATTTGAGCATGCTCACCGGTTATTGCGCGGGCTGGTCTTTAAGACAGCTGATTCAGCAAGGCTTGGGCGGCGTCCCGGGCAAAATCACTTCCTCGCCGGCCCGGCATCTCATGACCCTTTGCAACCAAATGGTCAACTTCCTCGGCATCATGCAAAACGAATGGGCGGGCGCTCAGGCCTTCAGCGGCTTCGATACCTACCTCGCTCCGTTCGTCAAAGTCGATCACCTCTCTTATAAAGAGGTCAAGCAAGCCATTCAATCCTTCATCTATGGCGTCAACACGCCATCGCGATGGGGCACTCAGGCTCCGTTTACCAACGTGACGCTGGATTGGATCGTCCCGGATGACATGGCCAACCTTAACTGCCTCGTTGGCGGCAAAGAGATGGACTTCAAATACAAGGATTGCGGCGAAGAGATGAAACTCGTCAACAAAGCCTTCATCGAGGTCATGATTGAGGGCGATGCCAACGGGCGCGGGTTTCAATACCCGATCCCGACGTATTCCATCACCAAGGATTTCGATTGGTCGGATACCGAGAACAACCGCCTTCTTTTCACGATGGCGGCCAAATACGGCACCCCGTATTTCTCGAACTTCGTGAATAGCGACATGAAGCCGAGCGATGTCCGCAGCATGTGCTGCCGGCTTAGGCTCGATCTTCGCGAACTCCGGAAAAAGACCGGCGGTTTCTTCGGGTCTGGCGAAAGCACCGGATCGATCGGCGTCGTCACGCTCAATATGCCGCGTCTCGCTTATCTCGCGACCGATAAGAATGATTTCTATATCCGTCTCGATCATCTGATGGACGTTGCGGCCCGTTCGCTCGACATCAAGCGAAAAACGCTGACCACGCTTCTGGACGCGGGGCTGTATCCTTATACCCAGCACTTCCTTGGAACGTTCAAGAATCACTTCTCAACCATCGGGCTCGTGGGCATGAACGAAGCCTGCCTTAACGCGCGGTGGATCAAACAGGACATCAGCCACCCCGAAGCCCAGGAATTCACCATCGAAGTCCTCAACCATATGAGAACCCGCCTCTCCGATTATCAAGAGCGCTATGGCGATCTCTTCAATCTGGAGGCCACTCCGGCCGAATCGACCTCCTATCGTTTGGCCAAGCATGACCGCGAGAGATATCCGGACATCCTCACGGGCGGCAAGGGCGGCGAGACGCCTTATTACACCAACTCCTCGCATCTTCCGGTCGGCTATACCGACGACGTCTTCAGCGCCCTCGACATCGAAGACCGCTTTCAGACGCTTTATACCTCTGGAACCGTCTTCCATGCCTTCCTCGGCCAGCGTCTTCCGAACTGGGAGAGCTGCATGAACCTCGTGCGGAAGATCGCCACGAATTACAAACTTCCTTATTACACGATGTCCCCGACCTATTCCGTCTGCGCCGACCATGGCTATCTCGCCGGCGAAGTCTGGAAATGCCCAATCTGCGGCAAAGAGACGGAAGTCTATAGCCGCATCACCGGATACTATCGCCCCGTTAAGAACTGGAACGATGGCAAGCTCCAGGAATTCAAGGATCGCAAGACTTATGTGGTCCGCGAAGGCGAGGCTCCCGCCCCCGTGGAGGGCGAGGCTGGCCATTGCCAAGACGAGAAAAAGGCCGCGCCCAAGGTGACCGAGCTCATGCTTTTCACCTCGCCGACCTGCCCCAATTGCAAGATGGCCAAGATGCTTCTCGACAAAGAGGGCATCGCTTATAAGGACATCGATGCGGCTGCGAACAAAGACACGACGGTGGCTTTCGGTATCACCAAAGCCCCGACGTTATTGGTTCCGGATGGCGAATCCTTCGACGTTTACGAGAACGCCTCTTTAATCAAGGGCTATATCGAGAAAGTCAAAGGACATGCAGCCTGAGATTCTGATTATCGGTGGAGGGCCCGCGGCTTTGACCGCGGCCCTTTATTCTTTGCGGGCCGGCCATACGGTGAAGATCCTGGAGAAAGAAGCCTTCGGAGGTCAGATCGCCGACTCCCCCCGCGTGGAGAATTTTCCCTCGGTCCTTTCGGTTTCGGGACTTGATTTCACCAATCGCATGTTTGAGCAAGTGACGGCCTTAGGGGCCGAATACGACTTGGATGAGATCAAAAGCCTCGAACCCACGCCGGCGGGTTTCAAAGCCATCGGGAATTTCGGAGCCTACGAAGGAAAGGTCGTCATCCTCGCCAGCGGGGTCAAGCACCGCCGCCTTAACATCCCGGGCGAAAAAGAGCTGACCGGCCATGGCGTGAGTTATTGCGCCGTGTGCGATGGCCCTTTCTACGCCGGCAAGGACGTCGCGATCATCGGTGACGCCAATACCGCCCTTCAATACGCAATCATGCTTTCAGGCCTCTGCCACCACGTTTATCTGGTGACCTTGTTTGACCGTTTCTTCGCCGACGACATTCTGGTCAAAGGCCTGGCGGAGATCAAAAACATCGAGATCATCCATAACCTCAATGCCGTCTCCTTCAACGGCGATAAAAAGTTGGAATCCATCACCTTCCAAAACACCAAAACAAAGGAAGACGTCGTGATAAAATGCGAAGGCTCCTTTGTGGCCATCGGCCAAGTCCCGGACAATGAGCGCTTCTCGAATGTGGTCGCTCTCGAGAAGGGCTTCATCCTCACGAATGACGCGATGGAGACCAAAACTCCGGGGGTCTACGCCGCGGGCGATTGCCGGGTCAAAAAAGTGCGGCAGCTCACCACTGCTTGCGCCGATGGCGCCATCGCCTCACTCAGTGCCGCCAACTATCTCTTCGCCCAATCTCATTCGTAACCGCGCAAAGCGACGTATTTGATATTCTTTTCGAGAATGGCCTTGAATACCAAGGCCTTTTCTTTGCTCACCATATGAAGCCCGTGGGCGATGCAATTCTCGTTATCGATGTAACGCTGGATGTAGTAGCGCTCCGCCCCGGCAAGCCAATTCCCGATGGCTTCGAAATCCTTTTCGTTATGGTATTCCGCGATGGTCGTGGTCCGGAATTCATAACGGATTTTGCCATGGATCAGGAAAGCGGCGGATTCCTTGATGTCATCAAAGGAAAAGTCCGTCGCCCCGATCGTCATGGCGTATTTGGCGGGCGAGTTCTTAATGTCCATCGCGATGTAATCGACGAGGCCTTGCTCCACCGCGATCCGGAGCACTTCCGGGCGGGAGCCGTTGCTGTCGAGTTTGACCATGTAACCCAACGATTTGATATCGGATAATTTTTCCAGCAGGTCGGGCATCATCGTCGGCTCTCCGCCGGTGACGCAAACGGCATCGATGACGTTCTTGCGCTTCGCGAGATATTCCATGATGTCGGCCCACGGGATCTTCGGAGCCTCTTTCGGATGAAGCACCAATTCCGAGTTGTGGCAAAAGGGGCAGCGAAAATCGCAGCCGGCCATGAATAAAGTCGTGGTGATGTGGCCATCAAAGTCTTCGAGATCAAGTTTTTCCCAACCGGAGAAATCCATGATTTAAGTATAGCTTCGCTCAGGGCCGTTGGCCTAGCGGACACCAAGAAGCAGATCGCAAAGAGCCCCTCATCGCTTGCCTTTGGCCGTGTAAAATGCCTCGTCGGCTCGGCGGATCAGGCGGGCCAAAGAGGAATTTCCCTTTCCGGCCGCGCCCGAGGCAAAACCATAGGTTACGGAAAACTTTATCTCGACTTTTTCGTGAGTGATATGGGCTGGCATCCCTCCCACGCGTTTTTTCAGTTCTTCGACGAAATCTTCAGGCTTTTCGCCGCAGGTGATGATGACGAATTCATCCCCGCCATAACGGCAGACGACCCGATCTTTCCCCGGAATCCGTGAATTGAAATATTTTTTCCAATAGCCCGCCACCTTTTTGAGAACGGCGTCGCCGGCTTGGTGGCCGTAGGTGTCATTGATGGACTTGAAGCCATCGATGTCAATCATCGCGACGCTAACCATCAGATTTTTGTCGGCGCAAAAGCGAAAGGAGGGCAAAAAATCATGATCGAGGAAGCGCCGGTTGTAGACGTCGGTGAGGGCGTCGTTGATAATCAGGTGATTGAAGTTTTCGATGGCTTCCCCAATCTTATCCGCGTTAACGCTTTCAAGAAGAATGCTGCCGGTCACATCGTCGATCGTTTCGATGATGCGAGGCTTCCCCCCAACAAGGACAAAGCGGGAATGAACCCCAATACGTCCTTCCATTCGCCAAATCAAGCTTGGAGGCTTTCCCTTTGGTTTCAAAGGCCTGCAAGGAACAGCAATTCTCGCATCTTCCGGAACGACCCAGCAAGGACGAGCAGTTGGTTTTCTCGTCGAGGGAACCGTCGGAAAAACACAACCGCCCTTTCTCGGGGTCGACCAATCGAGCGAAATCATGGGACTTTAATTCACAGGATAAATAGGTTTCGATTTCATTTTGGGTAAACGCATTATTCTTCATGGTTGAGACATCTCCCTATTACGGAACACCCATGCGAGCCCGATGGGATTTGTGGCTTATTTTATCAAGGAAATGATCGGATCAACAAGCGGATGCCCAAGATTAAAATCGGAAAATAAGCCTGATTTTTTATTCTCTTTCCCAAAGGCTTTCGGCCTTTGAGACGAAGGGCGGCCTAACGACCTCTCGTTTTCGCGATTTGCCTTCCCAAGGTTACCTCTTCCTGCGCTTCCGGCAATCGATTCAATCAAATTTCGCAAAGAAATCATGCCGCATTTGAACCGATACTCGATATCTTTCTCGGGGAAGAATTTGTCCGTCTGATCATGGCTTTAAAACGCCGATCGGAACCACATAAATCCCATCGCTTCCTCGCCTGGCATAAGCGCTGTCGCCCGTGATGACCAATTTGAATTTGGCTTTTTTCATCGGTGCGTTCGGATGCGTGACGTTATAGGAATCCACCAAAGCGTCAAATTTATTCAGCGTGCTGACGGCGTCAGGTAGGAGGGCTTCCCCTTGTTTAACTTCAATGAGGCCGTATTCCCCGTTGGCCAAATGGATCGTGAAATCACATTCGAGGCCTAGGCTATCGTGGTAATGCCCGATTTTGGCGTCAATGCAATCGCCATAGACGGCAAGATCGTGCCAAACGAAATTCTCGAAAAAGAAGCCTCGAGTGTGCGGATCGTTGTTGAGATCTTCGGCCGACAGACCCAAGGCGGCGACGGCCAAAGAGACATCGCTGAACTCCCGTTTGGGGCCCATTCTCAGGTTTTCCTTACTCCGCAATGCCGGGCTCCACGCCTCAATTTCTTTGACGGCATTCAACCGCAGCAACCCGTCGTAATACGTATAGAAGGTCGTCTCAGAAAGCGGCTCTATTTCAGCAACGTCTTGGATGATCGTCGTGTTTTTGGCATATTGTGAGAGGTTCCGGGCCAAAGAGCGAAGTATTGCCCGAGTGACGTTTTCCCTCAATTCCTTGCCCGTGGTTTCCTGGATATCAGTTTCGGCGATGGAAGACAAGGCGCTCTTCCCAAAAGCGTTCAAATCGTCCGTTTTGCGGTCGTAGGCAGCGGGATAACCTCCTTTCACCATCCGTTCCGTGATTCTTTCATAAGTTAACGGATTCGTCCCAAAAACATCTTTCCCTTGGCAAATGTCCTTCAGAGAAACCTCGCCAGAGGAATCGCCGCTTTCGTAGAGAGTCAAAGTATTCATATTTAAAGGATAAATGCGCATGCTCCCTGTGTGATTGGTCGTCCCGAGTTTAGGAGAATAGGACCCCGTAAGGACGAAAAGCGAAGGTTGATTTCGAATATCGCATTCCTCTTTTACCAAATCCCAGAGAAGCGGATAACTCTGCCATTCATCCAAAAGTTTTGGCTTGGGGCCGTCGATGAAAAGCTGAGGGCGAAGAAGATAACTGTCATAAGTCTCTTTCATTGTCTTTCTCGCTAAAAAGGCGTAGCTCTTGGAATGGACTATGGCCGTCGTTGTTTTCCCGCACCATTTCGGGCCGCGCAAAAGAACTGCCCCGAATGCCTTGAGCTTGTTTTCAAGCAAAGAATCCATTAAACGCGGGATATAATCAACCTTGACAGTGCGGCCTCCGTCTCGATATTCAAAAGGGATTGTTTTCATTCTTTTGTCCTCCAAAACTGCATTTATCATACATCATATTAAAGCGAATACGTTATTTATGTTAATGCATTCACGTAATAATGCTTAAAGCGTTTACGCAGAATTAATCTTGCCAGTCATGAGGTCTTTGGCATCGAGCAGGATGAAAACCCCTATGTTGTCTCTCGCGCCTCGGTTTTCTTTGACGTCAATTCGGTCCAGGCCGCCATTCACTCCAAAGATAACGTCATTAATAACCATTCCAACGATGGTCTTGCTCGCAGTGGGATTATCGATTAAGCGAGGCCTTAAAGATCCCATCAAGCAAAGATGAATTTTTGCGATTTTCGGAAAAAGAAAAGGCGGGCCGCGAAGCCCGCCTTGATTCTATTGAATCTGTTTTCTCATCGACTTTCGAATATGAGGCCTCGCAACGAAGTTTCCGCCATAGAAGATAATTCCAAGCCAAGTGTTCGTCTATCCATCGATTTGGTGGAGCTGACGGGAATCGAACCCGCGACCTCATCGTTGCGAACGACGCGCTCTCCCATCTGAGCTACAGCCCCAAAACGCTTTGTCATTATAGTGATTTGGGGGGAGAGTTACAAGACGGCGGTCATTTGCCTTCTTCGTCCGCGGGCGCCTCGAGGACGGGGGTGTCATCTTCGCCCGTTTCGCCGAGGGCGGTCATCTCGTTATGATTGATCTTTCCGAACTTGTTCGAAATCTTGCCAACCGTGACCGAGAAGTCTTTGCTCTTCTTGTCGACGGTGTCGATGCTTTTCTCGAGTTCCGCCCACCGCTTCGAGAAACGGTTGAACTCATCGCCTAGGCCTTTCAGAGCCACATTGATGGCCTCCAAGTCCTTGCTGCGCTCGGCATCGATGGCGGCGCCATGGAAAACCACGATGATGGCTTGAAGCGTCGAGGGCCCGGAGATGATGACGCCCTCGTTGCGGGCCAGGGAGACCAATTCCGGGAATTCATTCTCGATGAAAGCAAAAACCCCGTCATTGGGGACGAACATGATCGCGTATTTCATGGTCACCCCGGAGATGATGTACTTTTCGGCGATGGAATCCGCCTTGGTTCTGACGGCGTTTTTGAAGGAGAGTTTCAAAGCCCGCCGCTCCTCCTCGGAAACGGCTTCGCCCGAGAAGAGTCTGACGTAATCGCTGAACGGGAATTTGCTGTCGATGCAAAGCTTCGTTATATCATCGCCGGCCGTGAAGACGATATCGGCGTCCGGCCGCACTTTTTCGCCGTCCTTGATCCGCCCTAAATCATCTTGGAGATTATAGAATTTCCCCTTGCCGTTGGGGAAGGTGGCCTCCAGAAGCATCTCGAGCTGGAGTTCGCCATACTGGCCCCGGGCCTGATTGTTGGCCAAGACGTTATTGAGGGTCACGACTTCGTTCTGCAGACTCTCCAGGTGTTTTTGGGCTTCGTCGATCTTGCCGAGTTTCTCTTTGAGCTCGCCCATCGTCTCGCTGTTGCCTTTAAAACCCGTCGTCAAAGTCTCCCCCACCTGTTTGTTCAGGTCGGCCAGATTCTTATCGACCTTCTCGTTTAAGGCCGTCACGGATTTGGTGAGTGATTCGTTCATCTTATCGACCCGATCGTTGAGCGAGGTATTCATCTGGGTCATGGATTTGCCTAGAGAATCCGCCATCGCGGCTTGGAACTCATTAAGCCTCTTGTGATCGGTTTCGGCCTGCTCGCCCAATTGTTTCTGGATCCCGACCATCTGTTTGGCGAGTTCGCCGGAGACAACCAGGGGGAGACTCTCCCGGCTCGTTTGTAAAGACTGTTTTATTTCGTTGAAATACTCGGCCGTTTTATCCTCGGGTTCCGGCGCTTTGCGATCCTTCAAAACGACGATCAGCAAAATAACCGTGATGGCTAAAGCCAAGAAACCAACGACGATAGCCGTAATTAGTAAAACAGTGTCCATGATCTATTTTTCTCCACCCTGTAAAGTTTAGCATGGAAAACGCCGGTGGCGTGCATCCCCTAAAAATCAAGGCTTTAAACCGCGGTGGTTTTTTCTTTAAAATGGAAGCCCGTTCGTGAGGAGGGATTATGGATAAAGTCATCGCGGCCATCGACCTGAAAAGTTTTTATGCTTCCTGCGAATGCGCCTGCCGCCATCTCGATATTTTCACCACCCCCCTCGTCTGCTGCGATCCTTATCGAAGCCCTGCTTCCGTCGTGATGTCAGCGACGCCCTATCTCAAGAAAAAATACGGGGTTCCCAACGTCTGCCGAAGAAAAGACCTGCCCCAAATCCCCGGCCTTATTTTCGCGACCCCCCGCATGGCGTATTACCTTCGCTTATCCAGCAAGGTCGTTTCCATTTTTCTGGATTATGTCGCAAGCGCTGATCTCCATGTCTATTCGGTCGATGAAAGCTTTCTCAATCTCGGCCCTTACCTCAATCTTTATCGCTGCGGGCCCGAAGAGCTCGTCAAAAGAATCCAAGGCGCCATCTGGGATAAGCTGGGTTTGGTGACGGCCGCCGGTATCGGGCCCAACGTTTTCCTGGCCAAGGTCGCCCTGGACCAAGAAGGCAAGAAGAAACCGCCCTTCATCGCCCATTGGGACTACGAAGACGTCCCCACGAAACTGTGGTCCGTCTCCCCCATCACCAAGCTCTGGGGCATCAAGGAAGGCACTTCCTCCCATCTCGCCCGGCTCGGCATCCGCTCCCTCAAGGAATTGGCCGCCGCCGATGACAAGCTTCTCGAAAAAGAATTCGGGATCATGGGACGGCAGCTCAAGGATTTGGCCTGCGGACGCGATGAAAGCGACATCGAGGCCAAATACGAGCCCGCGGAAAGAAGCCTTTGCCTTGGCCAAACCCTGATCCGGGATTATGGCCACGAAGAGGCGCTTCTCATCCTGCGCGAGATGACGGACGACTTGGCGAACCGGCTCCGCCGGGCGCACGCCCTGACGAGCAAGATCGCGATATGGGAAGGCTATGGCGAGGAAAAAGGCTCCTTCGCCCGCCAGATGGCCTTGCCGATCGCCACCGATGACACCGACACCCTTTACGAAGCCCTCAAAGAGGCTTTTCTCATGGATAAGTCCGCTTTCCCTTTAAGGGAGCTGGGCATCGTCTTTGGGAAGCTTTCCAACCCCGAAAACGAGCAGGTATCGCTTTTCCTTCCTAACGAAGAAAGAGGCGAAAGGCAGGATCTCAATGAGGCGTTGGATGCCATCAAGGCTCTTTATGGCAAGAATAGCGTTCTCAGGGCGAGCTCCCTCCTTAAAGGCAGCACCATCAAAGTCCGGCATGAAGAAATCGGAGGGCATCGGCAATGAAAGACCGCGGAATGATGAAGTGGGCGCCTTACAAGTCGCTGGACGCCCAAGCGGATTATCTGGCGGCGATGGCCTACGAAAAAGGCAAAAAGGACAAGCCTCTTCTGTCCGACGAAACCGCCGGCGAAATCAACGCGATCCTCGTTCGCTATCAAGGCGAGAAAGTCTCGGTCCGCTTTTTCGAAGATGGCTATATTCGGGTACGCCAAGGCGTTATCGTCGAAGTAAACGCTATTTACAAATTCATAAAAATAGGCGGAAAAAGCCTGTCTTTCCAAAACCTTTTGGACCTTAAGGTTCTGGCGGCGAAAAAATGAGCCAATAAAAACGAAACCCCGCCCGTTAATAAGGTGAGTCCCTTATAAGGGCTCAGCGGGGACATCTGCTCGAGCCCCTATATGGTAGATGTCCCCCTTTTTTCATAAAATGGCTAGACTAGGGGGCGGGGGTAGACGCTTATGGATGAAGAAAAGCTCGAGAAAGCGATGGCGTCTCTCCAAAAGGGAGACGGTAACGCCCTAGGCGACGTCTATACTCTGACCAGCCGGGGCGTCTTCACTTTCGTTCTGCCGATCCTTCGCGATTATCAATTAGCGGAAGACGTCATGCAAGAAACCTACGTCACCTGCTACGACAATATCAAAAGCTATAAATTGGGCACGAGCGCCCGGAACTGGCTTTTAACCATCGCCAAGAACTGCGCCCTCAGCCAACTAAAGAAAAGAAATCGGGAGATCTCCTATGATTTCGATAACGACAACCACCCCGATGGGGTCTATTACCTCGGAGACGTCGACAGCCCCACCATCGCCTTGGCCAACAAAATCCTGTCTGAGGAAGAATTCAACATCGTCATGATGTATGCGATCGGCGAATACAAACACAAAGAAATCGCCGAATTCCTCCACATGCCCCTGGGCACGGTGACCTGGAAATACGCTTCCGCCCTCAAAAAGCTCAAAAAGGCGCTGGAGGACAGCGAAACGGAATATGAAAGAGCACGAGAACTCGCCAAAAACTGACGAAACGCCGGATCTGACGAAGGAACAAGAAGCCAAAATCCTGTTCTCCCTCCGCAATGAGGCTTCTCGCTTTGTCCCCGATCGGCTCTTGGCTATTTTCAAGGCCTGCCAGATCGATCCGGCCATCGATGAGAAAAGCGAGAAAACCCTTATCGCGGCGCTTCAAAGCTCCAAGTTCGCCCCCAACGCGCTCCCTTTGATTGAGAAAGCGACGGGGACTTTCGATCCGCTCAGGGATAATGAAAATTTGACTCTTACCGTCAAAGTGCGAAACGAAGGCGGGGAGATCGTCCCCAACATCGAAGACAAGGTTTACCGGGAAACCGGCGTGAAGAAGCACTTCTCCTTCTCGGCTTTCTTAAGATCCCATTGGCTCCCGTTAGTTGGCGGAACCGCCGCGGTGGCATTGACGCTCAGCGCCGTGGCCGCCGTTTTGGCGAACTCCGGCGCCAGCACGGTCGCCGCCAGCGGAACTTACATCACCGTTTCGGTGACCCCGGCGAGTCATTCGGCGGCCGATGAGGCCTATGACGCCGAAGATGCCCTTTCGGGCGACGTCAATAATTACGAACCCTCCTGGAGTTTCTTGGCGGATTCCCATAACCTCGTCTCTTCCTATTCCTGCGACAATTACAGCGCGACTTTGGCCCTCAAAAACTTCAAGCCGTCCTTCACTGCCAAGCCAGCCTATGAGGCGGTGTCGGATCTCATCACCCCCGCTCACGTCAACGGCTACCTCGAAACCAAGGACCAGGCCGCCAAAAACGTCATCAACATCACGGCTCTATCCACCGATTCCTCTTATGGGGCTTCGTACGCCTCGGCCTATCAGTCCGCCCTTGACGGCGCGCTGACGAAATCCTCCAATAAGATCTATGCCGTCGTCAATTTCTCGGTGACCACCATCGCCAGCGATTATCTCAAGGGGCTGGGCGAAGATGAGGCCAGCACCATCGTAAGGCTCTATTCTTCCTTTCGGGATCTTGCCGCTAAAGACGCTTTGACGGTAGATGAGCTCAAGAGGGGGGATTCCGCGGTTTTATCCGCTCTCGATTCCGCCGCCATCGCCGGTGAAGAAGCCAAGCTATCCGACAAAGGCCTCTTTGCCTTCAAAGAGGGATTGTCTGAATCCTACCGCTTCTATCTTAATAGCGAAGTTCCGGCCTATGCCGCTCAGCAAATCGAGGGCATGCGCCGCGAGCTCATCGACGATGCCGCCTCGATTCCGTGGCTTTGCGGGAGCCAACTCGCGGATCTGCTCCAAAACGACGCCTATTTCATCATGGGCGATGGGCTGGGTTTCTCCCAGGATAAAGACAGTCCGTGGTATCTCTACGCTCAGATCCGGGATTACATCCTAAAAACGAAGACCGCCAGCGCGGATTCCTATATCCAATACCTTTCGGAGGTCAAGGCTCTGGCCGACAGCGGAAAAGAATCGACGGGGTATTTCCCCGATGATGGCCAAGAAGGCATCGACAACGGGGGCCATATCCCCGGAGACGGGCCCAACGCCAACACCTGGGGCGAAGGCGGCGGCGAATGGCACGGCCCCAAGGATTGATCCGAGTTTCTAAAAAGCCCAAGTCCCGTTCGCAAAGAGCGGGATTTCTTTTCCGCTGACATCCGTCCCGACGATCGCGAGATCGGCCGTTCCGATCATGAAGTCGACATGGGATAAGGATTTATTGATGCCAAAGCCATGCAGCTCGGTTTCGCTGTATTTCTCAAAACTGGGGTAAAGTTCGGTGAAACCCGCGCCTAAGGCCAGATGACAGCAGGCATTCTCGTCATAAAGGGTGTTAAAGAAGATCAAGCCGGTCTGATTGATCGGAGAATCGAAAGGGACGAGGCTCGCTTCGCCTAAATAAGCCGAGCCTTCGTCCAGGGCGAAGATGCTCCTAAGAAGGGCTTCCCCCGCTTCGGCGTGGCAGTCGACGGCCTTGCCTTCATGGAAGCGAATCCAGAATTTGTCGATCAGCTGGCTTTGATAGATCAAAGGCTTGGACGAATAGACGATGCCTTCGGCTTGGCCTTTCTTGGGGGAGGTGAAGCATTCCTCAGAGGGGATGTTGGGCTGGAAATAGGTTCCGGCGATCGTTTTCTCCCCGCCGGCCAAGAAAAGAACGTCAGGGATCAGGCCGACCGTCAGCTCGGTGCCATTGGAAGCGTGATAATGAAGGCTCCTCAGGTGGAAGGAATTGAGTTTCTCGCTCTTTTCCTTGAGGCTCTTGTCATGGGCTTCCCAATTGGCGAGGCCGTTCCCGTCTTCCGCGCGCGCGGTCTTGAGAATGGCCTTCCAAAGGCTCTCAATGGCCTGATGTTTGGACAAATCCGGGAAAACCTTCTGGGCCCATTTGGCGGAGGGGCAGCCCGCGATGCACCACTGATATTTGTTGGCCCTCGCTTCGATGAGGGCGGCCGATTGGCTATACCGCAGGGCCCGCACTTTGGCCAATTTCTCGGCATCCACCCCTTTTAAGCCATCGGGGTCGTCGGCATCGAGCCAAATGAGGACCGGAAGCTCGTTCGTGGAATATTCCTGCAGACCCATTTCCATCGGGGTAAGGGTACCCAAATCCTTGGTTTTGCAATATTTGTAATCGAGTTTGTCGAGGGCGCTGCTCTGCCACTGGAAGACGACCCGCTTGGCGCCGGCCTTGTAGCATTCTTTGACCACGAGCGCCGCGAATTCTTCCTGACCGACCGGGGTTCGGATGACGACGGATTGGCCTTTGTGGACCGCCCCGCCAGCTTTGGCAATCAATTCGGCATAGGCTTTAATGAGTGCTTTTTCCATGAAGAGACCTCGGTGCCTGCGCTTTATTGTACGCGGTGGCGGGCCTTTTGGGTGAAAATGATGACTTCTTTTGGTCTGGGGCGGTTGTTTTTTGTTAAAATAGACGAGGAAAAGAGGATGGTTATGGAAGACGGAAGCACGCAGGACAAAAAACCGCGGAAAATAGTTAGTTTTGAAAAAGGCGGCATCATCTGGTCAAGTTGGAACTTCGTGGAGGCGACGCTTCTCGTCACCTTGGGCGTTTTATCCATCGCCTTCTCAGGCAAGGACGACATGATGAATTTCATCTTGCCGGTCTTGGGCTCATTCTTCATCATTTCGGGAATCCTTAGGATTCTCACGAACTTCATTCCGATTTTCTCCGCGCGGGGGGCGGAAGCCTCCATCAAGGCGAAAATCCGCTCCGCCATGTCCTACGGATTCGTGATCGCCGGTTCTTTGGAGCTGGCCTTTGGCATCGCCCTCGTGGCGGCCTATTTAGGCGGCAACGCCTCCGCGACCGGCGTCTCGACCTTCCTCATTCAGTTTGGCGTGGACTTCATCGGCATCGTCTTCATCGTCGCCGGGGCCTCTCTCCTCGTGTTTGCCGTCGCCTTCCTCATCACGCGGCTTTACAAGATCTATATGCCGATCATCGAGATCGTTTTCGGGATTTCGATCGCCACCCTCGGGATCATCCTGATGGTCCTTTTCGCCAACAATCCGACCCTCGTTAAGCAGATCATTCTCATCATCACCGGGATAATCCTGATCCTGACCGGGCTTGGCCTACTCGTCACCACCATCCAAACCATTCAGGAAGTCAAAGCCGAAAAAGCCCTTGAAGGCGCGGATGCCGATGTCAGCGACGACGTCATCGACGTCGATTCGCATGACGACCCAACGAAATAAACGATCGGACCGAATCAAAAACCGGGCCTAAGCCCGGTTTTCTTTTCGTTTCAGTCGAATTTGTCGGCGCCCGTCAGCTCCAAGAAATGCGGAAGGGAGGCGCACCACGCGCAGAAGAGGTGCCATTCCTTGAGTTTGTGGTTATGGCGCTGGATGTACATGGTCTTGAGCTGCTGGTAGTTGGTGACCATCGTCGCGGCGAGGCAGAAACCTTCGGGCAGGGAAGCCACGAGAACCCGCCATTTGGCCTTCTGCTCATCCTGGTGGGCCTCGTCGGCGGGGATGGCGTTATATTCGCCCACGAGGGCGCCAAGGCGCTTCAGGATGGCCGGATCGGTTTCCTCGACGCACTGCTTCGTCACGTCGAACTTGAGAAGGCAATGCATCGTCGACTCGCTGCTCACGAAATCGAACCAGTGGTAACGCTGGGCCTCTTTCCACCAATAAAGGGGGGCGCAGACGTCGAGTTGCACCGTGATGCCTTTGAGGTAGTTGTCATGACCCTCCCCGTTATGGGTGGAGCCCAGGCGTTCGGCCCTTAGGAAATCCTTCTCGTCCGCCGCGGAGGTATCAATGACGATCCGCATCGGGTTTCCCGAGGCTTTGACCGCCCTTTCGAGGCCATAGACATAAAAATTGGTGATTGAGAAATTCATGATTTGACGGCCTCCAAGAGATTCTCCAACAGCGCGAGTCTCGTCAATAAGCCCACACCCCCGGGGACCGGCGTTTGCCGGGCGACTTTGAGGCCCGGCACGCAATCGCCGTGGAGATGCCCGTCCTCGCCCCGATTGATGCCGACATCCACGACCCAGGCGGTGGGCTTGAATTCATAAGTCTCGTCGATAAGGCCGAGTTTTCCGACCGCCACCGCCACGAGATCGGCGTGGGAAAGATAAAACCTTTTGTCGCTTTCCAGGGTCTTGCTATGGAGAACCGTGACGTTGCAATCGCGCTGGAGCAAGAGCTTCGCCAGCGGTTTCCCGACGATCTCGCTCCGCCCCAAGACCACCGCGTTGGCGCCTTTGAAGGGGAAGCCTTCCTCGGTCAGATAATCGACGATGCCTTTGGGCGTGCAGCACTCAAAAGGCGACAAAGGCGAGAACCCATCGACGTCTTTTTTCGGGTCGACGGCCCACTGAATCGCTTTCTCGGAAAGGGCTTTGGGGAGCGGAAGCTGCACGAGGATCCCATCGATCCCCTCGTCGCGGTTCTGCTTTTGGATGAGCGACAAAAGGGCTGCTTCGGAAACGGCCTCGGAAAAAGGGGTCAATAAAGCGATGATGCCCACTTCCCCGGCGTCCTTCATCTTGCCCCGGACATAGGATTCCGAAGCCGCGTTGTCCCCGACCGTGATGATGGAAAGGACGGGAGGCTTTGAAAGCCGTGAAATCTCGTCTTTAAGGGCTATTTTCCGTTCGGCGACATAATCTTTTATTTCCATGGCCAATCCCAAAAACCAACTGCCATAGGATAGCATCGGAGGGCCTTTTTTTCACTAAAGAAAGAAAAAAGCCGGGCCGCAGCCCAGCCCCCGATAAAGGCCGCCTTCAAAGGCGGAGGATCGCCGACAAAACGGCCGCGATGGCCGAACTCGAACTCGAAGTGGTCTTGCCGCTATTAATGACCATGATCAATAGAGCCATGAAAAGGAAAAGAATCGCGAAGCCGAAGGTAAGCCAGCTCACGACTTTCTCAGAGCCGCGTTCTTTGGTTTTGGCGAAAACGTTAAGGCCCCCGCCGGTGATGGCGCCCGAAGCGCCTTCGGATTTGCCGCCTTGGAGCAAACTCAAAAAAATCACGATAAGGGAAACAACGATAAAGATGTAATCATACGGCTGCAGATTCATGGATTGATCCTGCGCATCAAAAATGCGCTTATTAACTTTAATCTACTTGCTTTTATTTCGCAACGTAAGAATTAGGACCGCTTTTTCCCAAAGAAACCGGAAGAACCCCGGAGGGGCCTTTCGGACTCAGCGGGGGGTCGCGGAATACTCCTTCAGGATCGCGGAGAATTCCTCCAATAGGTCTTGGTGAAGATTCCCGAAATGTTTCCGAAAAGCCTCGATATTCCAAGGTTTCACGTTGACGGTGTGGATGTAAGGGAGCCAGCGGAGGCGCTTGCAGTAATGCCGGATCACCGTTTCGGGCGTGAGGGCGATCTGCTCGTTGAACTTCTCCGCCAAGAGGAGTTTCTTCTTCCTGAAAACGAGGTTGAGGGTCGTCTGATCGGGCATGAACATCCGGAAGCGGTTCACGATTTTCCGGGCTTGACCCATCAAGCCATCGCTTTTGATGGCGGACAGGTTAAGCAAAAGAACCCCGGAATTGCCATAATGGGGCCCTAAGAAGCGATGCCCCACCGCATCTAAGGCCATCCCCAGGTCAAAAGGAGAAAGATCGGAGTCAAAAAGCGACCCGAGGTCTTTCAAGGCGATGGTGTCGGCATCGAGATAAAGCAGCTTATCCGGCAAAGGAAGAAAATCCATGACAAGCCGGAAAAGCGAATAGGGGCTATAGAAAGTATTGACGTTGACGGAAGCCGAAAGCTCCTTCTCATAAATCGCGGTGCAGTCCAGAACCTCGGTCGTGACCTTGGGGTTGTGCCTTCGGAGAATCTCGCCGATGAATTCGCCTTGGCTTTGCGTCAGAGGCCCGAAGGAAAATTTGGGCGTGGCGATCGTCCCCGTCAAAAAATAAAAATGGAGCGGCCGGGCGGTCGTTTTGGCCACGGAGAGCGATGAGAGAAGGAAGGCCTCGAACAGACCTTGGTCGCCGCAGTAGGCGATGGCGATGGGTTCGGAATCAAGACTGCCGCCCATATCTTTATTAAAGCGCTATTCCAGAAGCTCGGTCAACGTGGTGATCTTCGGGTCCGGGTAATCGGGGTATTCGTGGTTCCGCTCAATGAGGACGCCAGCGACGCCGGCGTTCTTCGCGGTCTCGGGATCCTGCAAGGAATCCCCGATATAGACCACCTGGTCTTTGCGAAGCGAGGGGATCTCCCGCAAAGCCGCCAAAATCGGATCGGCGAAAGGCTTGGGACGGCGGTTGGGGTCCGCGCCGACGATGACCGAGAAATAGGAAGCCAGCCCGAATTTATTGAGGATGAGGCTGATGTGTTTGGGCGTGTTGCCGGAGACCACCGCCAGGATCTTGTTCTCGGCTTTGAGCCCTTCCAAGAGCGGTTTGACGTCCGGGAAAATCCTGATCTCGTCCAAGAATCTGGGGAAATCCAAGGACGCATAAATGGCCGCGAACAAAGCCGCGCGTTTGGCGGGATCGCTCAAGCCACGGTAATCGCAGCATTCCGATAAGGACATGTGCATATAAAAAGCCGTTTGCTCCGGCGTGCAGACCTCTCCGATCTTCCCGAAGGAATACTGATAGACCCCGACGAGGGACTGGTAGGTGTTGAAAAGCGTCCCGTCGAAATCCAATAAATAAGCTTCATAAGGTTTCATTTTTCCAAAGCCGCCCTGGTTTCGAGGATGATGTCGCGGATTTGAGCCGCTTTCTCGAAATCGTAGTTTTTGGCGGCCTCCTTCATTTGCTTCTCGAGGTCTTTCAATCGGGCCTCGACCTCGCTCCGGGGGGCCTTGGCCGTGAGATGGGCAAAGGCGTTTTCCTCGCTCTCGCTGTTGGAAAGAGGAGGCCGGATATCCTTGACGATGGTGGTCGGGATGATCCCGTATTTGTCATTATAGGCTTTCTGAATGGCCCGCCGGCGATCGGTCTCGTCAATGCACTCTTTCATCGATTTGGTGAGGTTGTCCGCGTACATGATGACCTTGCCGTGGACGTTGCGGGCGGCTCGCCCGGTGATCTGAATGAGGGAAGTCGTGCTCCGAAGGAAACCCTCCTTGTCGGCATCGAGGATGCAGATGAGGGAGACCTCAGGCAAATCCAAGCCCTCCCGCAAGAGGTTGATGCCCACGAGGACGTCGTATTTCCCTTTGCGGAGCTGATAGATGATCTCGGTTCGTTCGAGGGTCAGCGTCTCGTTCTGAAGATAGGTGACTTTAAAGCCCTCGCGCTTGAGATACGAGGTGAGATCCTCCGCCATCTTGATCGTCAGGGTCACGATCATGACCCGCTCATGGGCGGCGATGCGCTTTCGGATCTCCTGCATGATATCGTCGATCTGGCCCAGCGGTTTCCGGACTTCGATCTCCGGATCCAGAAGGCCGGTCGGACGGATCACTTGTTCCGCCACCTCGTGCCCGCAGCGGGCCAATTCGTACTCGCCCGGGGTCGCTGAGGTGCAAACGACGGCCGAAGGCATGAGTTTCTCGAACTCCGGGAAGTTCAGAGGGCGGTTGTCGAGGGCCGAAGGCAGGCGGAAGCCGAAATCGACGAGGGTCTGCTTCCGCGACCGGTCGCCGTTATACATGCCTCGGATTTGGGGGAAGGTCACATGGGATTCGTCGATGAGAAGGAGAAAATCCTTTGGGAAGTAATCCATGAGGGTCCAGGGGCGCTGGCCCGGGAGACGCTTATCGATGTGGCGGGAATAGTTCTCGATGCCAGGGCACATCCCGAATTCCTGGAGGGATTCCATGTCTTGGCGGGTCCGCATTTCCAGCCGCTCAGCCTCGAGAAGCTTCCCCTGGCTTTTGAACCAGGCCAGACGCTCTTCGAGCTCCGAGGAGATCGTCTTGCAGGCTTCTTCGATCCGTTTCTTCGTCGAGGCGTGGTCATAGGCCGGGTAAATCGGATAGGTGAGATAGACCTTTCGCATTTCCCCGGAGAGCTTGTCGACCTCGCTGATGCGTTCGACTTCGTCCCCAAAGCAATCGATCCGAATGTAAAAATCCGAGGTCGCCATCGGGGCAATGTCGATGATGTCCCCATGAACCCGGAAGTTCCCGGGGTTGAGATCGAGGTTGTTGCGGCTGTATTGGCATTCGATGAGTTTGGCGAAAAGGCGTTTCCGGTCGATCGTCTCCCCCTGCCGGATCTCAAAGACGAGGCCTCGGTATTCCTCGGGGTCGCTCAAGCCATAAATGGCGGCGACGGAGGCCACGACGATGGTGTCCCGCCGCTCGATGATGGAATTGACCGCGCTGGTCCGAAGCTGCTCGATCTCGTCATTCATCATCGCGTTCTTTTCGATATAGGTATCGGTCTTGGGGATGTAAGCCTCGGGCTGATAGAAATCGAAATTCGACACGAAATACTCGACCCGGTTCTCGGGGAAAAGCTCCTTGAACTCGCCATAAAGCTGAGAGGCCAAGGTCTTATTGTGCACCAGCACCAAAACGGGCCGGTTGAGAGCCGCTACGATGTTCGCGTCGGTGAAAGTCTTGCCGGTTCCGGTCGCCCCTAAAACAACCTGGACCTGCTTCCCTTCCGCGACGCCTTTGAGGATCTTGGCGATGGCTTCCGGCTGGTCGCCGGTGGGCTGGTAGCTGGCGACGAGTTTGAAGGGGTGGGAAGAGTCCACTGTTATTTCGCTCCTTTATCCGGAGGAGTATTCGCTTCTTTATCGGACGAAACGCTCGTTCCTTGATTGGGAAGGACAGGCGTGGCTTTATTCGGCGGGGTCGCGTTCTCTTTGGTTTCCGGGGTCGGGTCGATGAAAGACTCGCTGGAACCGCCGTTCTCGTATTGCCCGAGATGGGCGAAACGGGACTTCCGTTTGTTGGCATTGGAACGCGAGGCCACGAAAGGCACGAAGCCGCGGCCGTTGATGGTCTTGGCCTGCATGAAGCTCACGAAGGCCAACGGGTCGATCTGGGCGATCCGGTTCTTGAGCTCGGTGGTCTCGAATTCGTAGATGACGACGCGGATCATCTTGTGTTTCTCGCCCGAGTAGCCGCCCACGATGTCGATGAGGGTGGTCGCATGCCCGAGTTCCTTGTGGATGTAGTCTTGGATGTCCATGTACTTGTCGGAGATGACGTCGACGATGACGAAGGAGTCGGCGTTGATGTAGATGTACTGAACGGCCACGGCGCAAGTCAGGGCCGAGAGGATGCCGATCAGGCTCCGCAAAGGATCGCCCATGCAGATCCAGCCCAGAAGAACGAGGGTCGCGTCGCAGATGAATCCCGAGACGTCTTCTTTCATCTCGGTGTATTTGGCAATGATGAAACTGATGATGTCAAAGCCGCCGGTCGAGCCGTTGCCGAGATAGCAGATGGCCACCCCGATGCCGGCCGTGGCCCCTCCGAAGAAGCCTGCCAAAATGAGCATTCCGTAATTCACGTTGGTGGTTGCATTGGCGCCGGCGTAAAGTTCGCTGAATCCTAATAAATTTCCGACGTGAAAATTATAGAAAAGAGTGAAAAAGGCCGGATAGAGCGCAGAAGCCAAAAGGGTGTTGATGGAGAATTTCTTCCCCAGGGTGAACCAGCCGACGATCCAGAGGATCACCTGCATGCCCGCGACGACGAGGGAAGTGCAGTCGAAACCCGTCGCGCTATACACGTAATAATTGACGATGACGCCGACGGAGGAGACCCCGCCGGTGACGAGGTTGCATTCATTGGAGAAAACGGCATCGGAAAAACCCAGGATCAAGCAACCCATGGTGATAAAAAGAATGTTCTTTATTTCGAGATAAATATCGCTTTTCGATAGTTTATGCTTTTCTTCAGTTATCATGTGATGCGCCTGAGGCCTAAACAAGGTCGGCTGAGGGGCCGTCTTTTTGTGGAGGTTCCGACGTGAACCATTCTATACGTTTTGGCGCTTGATTATCATAGTTGGTCGGTTTTTTGAAACAAGATCCGGCGAAAACATCAAGGGATGGCCAAGCCTTTGGCGGTTTTAGAGAAACGCGCTCCGAATAAAAAGCGGTTATTCCCAAGACCCGTCCCCGATTTGGGGGTAGCATCTCGAGATAGGCGTAGACGAAAGGATCGCAATCCCCATCCATGGCCCCCCGACGTCTTTGAGGATCTTGGCGATGGCTTTCGGTTGGTCGATGGCGACGGGTTTGAAGGGGAAAGAGCCCACTGTTACTTCGTTCCTTTATCGGGCGAAACGCTCGTCCTCTGGCCGGGGGTGGCCGTCACGGCGTTATCCGGCGGGGTCGCGTTCTCTTTGATTTCCGGGGTCGGGTCGATGAAAGATTCGCTCGAGCCATCGTTCTCATACTGGCCAAGATGCCCGAAATGGCTTTTATTCTTTTGGCCTTCGGAATGTGACTCTACAAAGGGCACGAAGCCGCGGCCGTTGATGGTCTTGGCCTGCATGAAGCTCACAAAAGCCTGAGGGTCGATCTGGGCGATCCGGTTCTTGAGCTCCGTGGTCTCGAATTCGTAGATGACGACGCGGATCATTTCGTGCTTCTCCCCCGAGTAGCCGCCCACGATGTCGATGAGGGTGGTCGCATGCCCGAGTTCCTTGTGGATGTAGTCTTGGATGTCCATGTACTTGTCGGAGATGACGTCGACGATGACGAAGGAGTCGGCGTTGATGTAGATGTACTGAACGGCCACGGCGCAAGTCAGGGCCGAGAGGATGCCGATCAGGCTCCGCAAAGGATCGCCCATGCAGATCCAGCCCAGAAGAACGAGGGTCGCGTCGCAGACGAACCCCGAGACGTCCTCTTCCATCTCGGTGTATTTGGCGAGAATGAAACTGATGATGTCAAAGCCGCCGGTCGAGCCGTTGCCGAGATAGCAGATGGCGCACCCGATTCCGGCCGTGGCCCCTCCGAAGAACCCGGCGATGATGAGCATCCCGTAATCGGGTGCGGCGGCGTTAGCCCCTTCATAAAGCTTGGATAAGCCCAGGAGATTCCCGACGTTGAGATTATAGAAAAGGGCGAAGAAGGCCGGATAGAGCGCGGAGGCCAGGAGGGTGTTGATGGAGAATTTCTTCCCCAGGGTGAACCAGCCGACGATCCAAAGGATGGCGTCCATGCCCGCGACGATGAGGGAGGTGCAGTCGAAGCCCGTGGCTCTGTAGACGTAATAATTTACGATGATGCCTACGGAGGAGACGTCCCCCGTAATCAAATTGCATTCATTGGAGAAAACGGCATCGGAAAAGCCAAGAATTAGGCAGCCGATCGTGATGTAGATGATGTTCTTTATTTCGAGGGCAATGTCATTTTTTGAGATTTTATGCTTATTTTCGGTAATCATGTTGGTACAGACCCCGTGTGCGAGGGCAAAGCGGGCCCAATTAATAAGGAAAAAAACGCACGTGAATTATTCTAGGCGTTTTGTTCTCGGAATATCACCTTATTTGGGTTCAAAAAAAGAGCCCATAGGAATTGCGCAGGCGCAATCCTGTTTTTGGTAAAAACAGAAAACGCTTTGCAGAGATTTCTTTAAATTTTGGTCTCGCCGCCGGTCTTGGCCAGCATTTCGAGATAAGCGTAGACGAAAGGATCGAGATCCCCATCCATGACCCCCGCGACATCGGAGGTTTCGTGATCGGTGCGGTTGTCCTTGACGAGCGTGTAGGGGCAGAAAACATAGCTGCGGATCTGGCTCCCCCACTCGATGTTCTTCTGCTCGCCGATGATGGATTTCATCTTGGCGTCCCGCTCTTCCAGTTTTTTCTCCATGAGCTTGTCGGTCAGCATTTCCATGCAGGTGGCCTTGTTCTGAAGCTGGCTCCGCTCGATTTCGCATTGGACGACGATGCCGGTCGGAAGATGGGTGACCCGAACCGCCGACGAGACCTTGTTGACGTTTTGGCCTCCGGCGCCGCCGCTTCGAAAGGTATCGACGCGAAGGTCTTTGGGATCGATGACGACGTCATTGACCTGACCGAATTCCGGGACGATGTTGATCGAGGCAAAAGAGGTATGGCGCCTGGCGGCGGCGTCAAAGGGGGAAATGCGGACGAGCCGATGAACGCCCTTCTCGCCTTTGAGAAGGCCATAGACATTATGGCCGGTGACTTTGACGGTGGCGCTCTTGAGGCCGGCTTCTTCGCCCGCTTCGTAAGAAAGAACCTGCCACTTGAAATCGTGCTTCTCGGCCCAGCGTCCGTACATTCTCAACAACATGTCGGACCAATCTTGGGCTTCGGTGCCCCCGGCCCCAGGGTGGACTTCGATCGTGGCGTTCAAGGCATCGTATTCGCCCGTAAAGAGAAGGGCGCTGCTGAAGTCATGAATCTTCTGGCCCAAATCGTCTTCCATCTGGCCAATCAGCTGAAGCATATCGGGGGTTCCGGCGTCGGGTTCGTTTAAAAGATCGGAGAGATCTTTGAAATCTTTCTGGATCTGGGTGTAGGTATTGACCTTGGTTCTGGCGTCGTTAAGGCGAGCGATGACGGCTTTGGCGGAATTCTGGTCGCTCCAGAATCCTTCGGCGTTTTGCTCTTTCTCTAATCCCTCGATCGTCCCGGTGAGTTTCGGCAGGTCAAAGAGAACCACCGAGCTGCGAGACAAGACGGGCCAGCGTTTGGGCTTCTTGTTTTACTTCGACGAGCTCTTTCATATTCCTTATTTATCGCCTTTCTTGACAGCATCGAGAATCTTCGGGGCTTCGGGGGCTTTCGGCTCCGAAGGGCCGGAGGCGGAGGGGATCTCCTTGGCCGGGGTCGCTTTCGCTTCGACGGCGGGAGCGGTAGTCGCAGGATCGGCGTTCTCAGGCGGCACGTCCTCGCGCTTGACGAGGCGGACGTTCAAGAGGTTAAAAGCGGTATCCACCGCTACCTTCTCGTTCATTTCCTTGAACTGGTCATAGCCCTCGTTGACGTAATCCTGCAAAGGGTTGGTCTGGGCATAGCTCCGCAAAGAGATGCCTTCGCGCAGGTGGGCCATCGTATCGATGTGGCCTTGCCAATTGTGGTCGATGACGCGCAAGGAGATCTGACGTTCGATCTGATCGGCATCGGTGGCGGGCCAGGTCTTGCGCTTTTCCAGGTAGCGCCCATAAAGAACTTCGCCTAGGTCTTCGCCGGCTTCCTCAAAGGGGGCGCCGTCATAAGCCGCCACGTTGATGGAGCCTTCGGGCATGAAGCGCGGCTCGACAAGGCGTTTCAAGGCTTCGCCGCTGATGATGCCCTCGCTATTGGAGGTATCGACGCTCTTGCGGGCCAGATACACGCCGCAGGTCTTGAAGAAATCGTGGATGAGGTTGACGATGTCGTCGGCCATGAGAATGGAATCCCGCTTTTTATAGATGATGTCGCGCTGTTTGGCGAGAACGTCATCGTAATCTTTGAGGTTCTTACGGACATCGAAGTTCTTGCCTTCGATCTGCTTCTGGGCGTTGGTGACGGCGCTCGTGAGCATCTTGTTTTCATAAGACTCGTCCTGAAGATTCTCGGTAAAGAGCTTTCGGAGGTTCTCGCTGGCGAATCTCCGCATGAGCTCGTCGTCGAAAGAGACGAAGAAACGGCTATAGCCCGGGTCGCCCTGACGGCCGCTGCGGCCGCGGAGCTGGTTGTCGATGCGACGGGCTTCGTGCCGCTCGGTTCCAAACACGCATAAGCCGCCGAGCTCCTTGACGCCGGGCCCTAGCTTGATATCGGTGCCGCGGCCGGCCATGTTGGTGGCCAAAGTCACGGACCCTTTTTCGCCGGCGTGCGAGATGATTTCCGCTTCGCGAGCTTGGTTTTTGGCGTTTAAGACTTCATGCGGAACGCCCGCTTCATCCAATAAACGCGAGATCTCTTCGTTGGATTCGACCGAAACGGTGCCGATAAGGATCGGCTGGCCTTTGTCATGGCGTTCTTTGATGGCTTTCACGAGGGCTTTCAGCTTGGCCTCGTGGGTGGCGAAGATAAGATCGGTGTCATCATCGCGAACCACCGGCTTGTTGGTCGGAATGCAAATGACCTTCATGTTGTAGATGGTCTCGAATTCCTCTTCCTCGGTCTTGGCGGTCCCGGTCATGCCTGACAGCTTCTTGTAAAGACGGAAGAAGTTCTGATAGGTGATGGTGGCTAAAACCACGGTCTCCTGTTTGATTTCAAGACCTTCCTTGGCTTGAATGGCCTGCTGGAGGCCATCGTTATATTCCCGCCCCGGCATGATACGGCCGGTGAACTGGTCGATAAGTTGGATCTGATGGTCTTTGTCCACCATGTATTCGACGTCGCGCCCCATGATGTAATTGGCCTTCAAAGCCTGATGGATTCTGTGGACGAGGTCGCTATTTTCGGGATCATAAAGATTGCGCACCCCGAACATTCGCTCGGCCTTGTTATTGCCCTCGTCGTTGAGGGAGCAGGCCTTTTCCTTGATATCGATCGTGAAATCGACGTCTTTCTTGAGGCATTTGACGAAGCGATCGGCCACCTGATATTGAGAGGCGGCGGCCCGGTTCCCGCCAGAAATGATCAGCGGGGTCCGGGACTCATCGACGAGAATGCTATCGGCCTCATCGACGACGGCATATTGGAGCCCCCTCAGGACCCGGCCCGCCAAAGCGGGCGACATGTTATCGCGGAGGTAATCGAAGCCAAGTTCGGAGTTCGTGGTGTAGGTGATATCGCAAAGATAAGCCTGCTTCTTCTCCTCGGTGGTCTTGGCGGCGAGGTTGACGCCGACGCTGAGGCCTAAGAAACGATAGATCTGGCCCATCCAATCGGCATCGCGCTGAGCCAAATACTCGTTAACGGTCACGACATCAACGCCTTTGCCGCCGAGAGCATTGAGATAAACCGCCATCGTGGCGGTCAAGGTCTTGCCTTCGCCGGTCTTCATTTCGGCGACGTTGCCATCGTCAAGAACCAAAGCGCCGATGACCTGAACTTTGAACGGCTTCTGCTTCAGGGTCCTCCAGGCGGCTTCGCGGGCCACCGCAAACGCTTCGTATTTGATCTCGGCCAGGGTTTTCCCTTGGTTGAGAGCTTCTCGGAATTCGGCGGTCTTGGCTCGCAAGGCGTCGTCGCTCAAAGCGGCGATCTTGGGCTCATAACCTAAAATGATGTCCGCTTGGCGGGCGTACTTATTCAGTTCTTTTTGCTCGAGATGGAAGATTTTTTCTATGAAATTAGACACGATTTGCTCCTAAAACTGCGCTTTAAGATAATACCATTACCATAAATGGTAAGCAACGAAAGAACAAGGATGGTTCGTGGGCTTTCAAGCCGGCGTTTTTTAGGAGGGGGCCGGGCTTGCTTCTTTTCCTTCCCGAAGCTCGGGACGACCCATCACGAGAATCTCGATTCTCGAGGCCCCGTGCTCTTTTAAAAGCCGACAGCAGGCTTTGGCGGTCGCCCCGCTTGTGCATAAATCATCGACGAAGAGAATCTTCTTATTGGTGACGGAGCCCCCCTCAACCCATCGCAGGTGCTCCCCGATCCGCTGCCTTTGTTCATAGCCAAGGTCGGCTTGTTTGACGTCATCGACTTTTTGAATGGCTTTGACCTGCGGAAGGAAGAGGATCTTGAACATCTCCTCAACGTGATTGAAGCCCCGAGCGAGGTCTTTCTCCCTGAAACTCGGGGCCGGAACCAAGGTGAAACCCCGATAAATCAGATGAAGAAGGGGAGCCTGATAAGCGAGGAAGATCGGGCCAAGTTCAATGTCCCCGCACGCCTTATAGCGAAAAAGGAGATCGCGAATCGGCTCGGTGTATTTGTAGAGATATCGGCCCTGGAAGCCAGCGAAGAAAAAGGTCTCGGCGCAAGGCCGAAGGGAATGAAAACACTTCCCGCATAAAGGCACCTCTCCCCCGAAAAGACGCCGCCAGCTGGGGGCCGAGAACTCCTGAAAGCAAACCTTACAGAAAGCCATTGCAGAAGCGGATTTCCTTCAGGGCGGATTCCATCGCTTTCGTTTTCTTCTCCCCCAGGAAAATCACCTCCCCGTCGGGGGCCTCGCTTTTTCGGCCCACCCGGCCCGCCATTTGAATCAAAGCGGCCGAGTCGTAAATCCTTTCGTCGTCGCTGTGGTAGACCAGGACTTGGAGATTCTTGATGGTAACGCCCCTTTCCAGCACGGATGTCGTCACGAGATAGCGAAGCTTCCCTTCTTTGAAGGAAGCGATGGAATCCTCCCGGTTAGCGAGGGTGCTATTAACGAAATCCCCTTCTTTGGCGAGAAAGGAAACCGTCTGGAACAGCTCTTCGCTTTCGGCGATCGAAGGGGTGAAAACGAAGCAAGGCTTCTTCTCTAGGGCATAATTCCTCAATTTTCGGATGATGTGGAGGGGCTGAAGAAACTTCGGCAGCAAGACGATCCGAGGGAGCGGGATCGGCTTTTTGTGAAAACGGGTCCGGAGTTCCAGGATGTCGCGGCCGGGTTTCCGGAATTCGAGGATGGTCTCGGGGTTCGGGGTGGCGCTCATCATGACGAAATGGCCTTTAAGCGACCGTAGGAACATCGCCGTGAGAACCGCGTTGCCTTTAAAAGGGAAAGCGTCGATCTCGTCCATGACCAAAAGGTCAAAATAACGGGGATAGCGATAAAGCTGATGGGTCGTGAGCAGCACCACGTCTCCTTCCAGGGCAAAGGTATGCTCCCCATAAACCGCCACCACCTTATTGTGGGGAAAGGCTTCTTTAAGGCGCCAAAAAAGTTCGATGACGATATCGCGCCGAGGCAAGGCGAAGCCAACTTTCAACCCTTGGGCGATCGCGAAGGCGATGACCCCATAGACGAGTTCGGTTTTGCCCGCTCCGCAGACCGCATAGACCAGCGTGTCGACCCCTCTATCGAAGTTCTGAAGGATCCGCTCCGAAAGGCCGCGCTGCTCTTGGGATAATGAATAATGGAGATTAAGCGGGGCGGGTTTGGGCGAGGAAGGGAGCCCGCTTGCCTCCGCGCCGAGGAAGGAAATGCATTTCCGGCAATAAGGCTTGCCGCCTTTAAGGCCGAGATAACGGGGATCCCCATTCCCGCAGCGGGGGCAGACGTAGCTCTCTTCGATGCTCACGCTAGTACTTAGCCTCGTCCCGAGCTTTGAGCCCAAAAAGAAAAGCCCCTTTTGGAGGGGCCATATCCGCGATTCGGAACGCTCAGCACTTCTCTTCCAAGTCTTTGATTTCCTGGACTCTGGCGAGGTGACGGCCCCCTTCGAAAGGCGTCGTCAGGAACATATCGACCCGCGGGAGGACCTCGTTGGGCGTCATGAAACGCCCGGCGAAGGCGATCATGTTGGCATCGTTGTGCTCGCGGATCAGCCGCGAGACATCGTCGCTATAGCCGATGCCACAGCGGATTCCTTTGATTTTGTTGGCGGCGATGGAGATCCCTTCGCCTGAGCCACAGCAAACGATCCCGAAAGCCGCTTTGCCTGCGATGACATCGTGAGCGACTTTGGCCCCATAGATCGGATAATCGACCCGATCTAAGGAATGGGTGCCTTCATCCATCACCTCATAGCCTTCTTCGACCAAGTGTTTTTTGATGGCTTCCTTAAGCGTGAAACCGGCGTGGTCGCTCCCCACCGCTATCTTCATTTGGCTTCTCTCCAGGTCTTTTCGAGTTTGGCGAAGGGGATCGGGCCTTCGCGGACGAGCTTGATTTCGTTTTCGCTCGTGAGATCCACAATCGTGCTCGGGACGAGGGATTCGCACTCGCCTTTGACGATTCCTCCGACCTGGCCGCCGAAAATCCGTTTGACCTCCTCGTAATATTTGGAGGTTGGTTCGCCCGAGATATTGGCCGACGTGACGAGGCAGGGCTTCCCGACATCTTCGATCATCCGGCAAACGAACTCAGAGGCCGGAACCCGGATCCCAACCACTCCGGTGCCTAAGGTCACCCAGGTGGGCAGGTCCTTCTTGGCGGCCACGAGAACCGTGAGCTCCCCCGGAAGGTATTGCTCCATGAGGGCTTGGGCCTTGGGTCCGACTTCGATATAAGAATAGGCTTGCTTCTTTGAGGAGCACATGAGGGCGAAAGGTTTGTTCGGGGGGCGCTTTTTGAGGGTGACGAGTTTTTCGAAAGCGATCTTGCTGTCATAAACCACGCCGACGCCGTAGACGGTCTCGGTTGGGAAAGCCAAAACCCCGCCTTCGCGCAGGATCTGAGCCGCTTCGACGATGTTTCTTTCCGTCAGTTCTTTCATTTTTTTGCTTCCTTTTATTTTAGAAAAACGAAGAGGAATCTCGCGGATCCATTAAGGTCCTTCCGAAAGCTGAATTCGCTTCCGGGGAGATTCTCCTTAATCATACCCGTGAGCCAAGCCACGAGATCAGGGGAAATCTCAAAAGCCATAAAGAGCGAGCCCTTCTTGACTTTGAGACAATTCCGGAAGATCGATTCATAAACGCTGTGCTTTTTGTCCAACCACAAAGCCAAAGAGGGCTCGTAGTCCCGCACCGAGGCCTGAGCGTCTTCCTTCGAGGCGATATAAGGAGGATTGGAAACGATGATATCGAGGTTGATGCGATTGTCGATATAAGGCGTCAAGGCATCCCCAAGATAGGTTTCCGCTCGGGTGTTGGTGCTGGCGAAATTCTTTTTCGCGATCTCCAAAGCGTCTTGGGAAATATCGCTGGCCAGCATCACCCAATGCGGGAAGAACTCTTTGAGGGCGATGGCGATGGCCCCCGAGCCGGTTCCGATATCGGCGCAGACGAGATAATTGCGGGGGTCGTAGTAATCGGCGATCTTTTCGGAGATGGCGGCCACCAGTTCCTCGGTTTCGCTCCGAGGGATCAAAACCCGTTTATCGACATAAAGCTCATGGCCCAGAAAAGAGGCTTGATTGAGGACATATTCAACGGGCTCGCCTTGGATGAGGCGCTCGACCTGCCGTTCGAAAAGCGGGGCGTTTCTCATTTCCTTGTTTTTGTCGAAAATCACGTCAATCTGCTCTTTGAGGCCTTCATCCTTGACGATAAGAAGGCGAAGATCGATCGGCGTCACGCCGTGATCTTTGCCTTTCTCATAAGCTTTTTTATAAGCCTCACCGATGGTCGGCATCTTTTTTCTCGCTTTCTAAAAGCTTTTGCTCTTGGTCGAAGTGGATGAGGGCGTCGATGATGGGCTCCATCTCCCCTTCCATGACCCGATCCAAAGTGTTGACCGTGAAACCGATGCGGTGATCGGTGACCCGATTTTGAGGGTAGTTATAAGTCCTGATCTTCTCGGATCTTTCGCCGGTCCCCACCTTGAGTTTTCGCTCCGAGGCTCGGGCGTCGTCTTGCTTCGATTGGTAGAAATCCCGGACCTTGGCCCGAATCATGCGCATGCAGATTTCCTTGTTTTGGAGTTGGGCTTTTTCGGTCTGACAGCTCACGACGATGCCGGTCGGAAGATGAGTGACCCGAACCGCCGATTCGGTTTTGTTGACGTTTTGCCCCCCGGCGCCTTGGCTCCGATAGGTGTCAACCCTTAGATCGGAAGGGCTGATTTTGACGTCCACTTCTTCCGCTTCGGCCATCACAAGGACGGTTGCGGTCGAGGTCTGAATGCGGCCCGAGGCTTCGGTGGCCGGGACTCTTTGGACGCGATGGGCGCCGGATTCGAATTTGAGTTTGGAATAAACGTTTTCGCCTTTGACCATGAACGAAACGTACGAATAGCCCCCAGCGGAGCCGGATTCGCCATCGATGAACTGGACTTTCCAACCTTGGCTTTCGGCGTATTTGGTGTACATCCTTAGTAAATCGCCGGCGAAGATGTTGGCCTCATCGCCCCCCACCGCGCCTCGGATTTCCACGATGATGTTCTTTTTGTCGTTGGGATCGACGGGGATGAGAGCGGTGTGAAGCCGTTCTTCGATTTCCGTCATTTCGGCTTCGATTTGATGCTTTTCATCCTTCATCAGCTCGGCCAGCTCTTTGTCGGGGCCCTGAATGACGCCCATGGCTTCCTGGAGATCGTTTTCGAGTTTGAGGTAGCGAAGATAATCGGAATAGGCCTCATCAAAAGAGGCTCTTTCTTTAGAAAGGGAGGTCAGTCGGGCAATATCGTTCAGGAGGGCGGGATCAGCCAATTCGGCATCGATCCCTTCGCGCCTTTTTTTGATGGCTTCCAGCCTCTTGCGCATGCTTTCTTCCATAGATAACCTCGATGCGTGGCGATTATAACATACAAAGGGCCTATGAAGAAGGCTTCCCGAGCCTCATTTCCCGCTAGTGGGAACGAGGTGTAATGGGTATAATCGAAGGCGGTATTCATCATGTCATATAAAGCACTCTATTTAACCTATCGACCCCAGACATTTGACGAGATGGCAGGTCAAAAACCCATCGTCAGGACGCTCACGAATGCCCTGGCCTCCGACAAGATCGCTCACGCTTATCTTTTCGCGGGACCCCGCGGAACTGGCAAAACCACGATGGCACGCCTATTTGCCAAGGCTTTGGATTGCGAGGAGGGCGTAGGCCACCAATGCAATAAATGCTCGAATTGCCAGGCCATCACGGACGGAACCCACCCCGACGTCATCGAAATCGACGCGGCTTCCAATAACGGAGTGGATCAAGTCCGGGATTTGATCGAGAAAGTGAAATACGCGCCGATCAAGGGACGCTATAAGGTTTATATCATCGACGAGGTTCATATGATGTCGACAGGGGCTTTCAACGCTCTGCTCAAGACTTTGGAAGAGCCACCCGATAACGTGATTTTCATCCTTTGCACCACCGAGCCCTACAAAGTCATCCCCACCATCCTTTCACGCTGCCAGCGCTTTGATTTCACCAAACTGACCGATGAAGAGATGGCAGGAAAGCTCAAAGAAGTCCTGATGGCCGAGAAAACCGATTATGACGAAAACGGTTTGAAAGCCATCATCAAATTGGCCGATGGCGGGATGCGCGATGCCTTGTCCATCCTCGACCAAGTGTTGGCTTATTCCAATAACAAGCTCCGCGAGGACGACGTCCTGACGATTTTCGGGTTGGCCAGCGAAGACGAGAAGATCGATTTGCTCCACGCCATCAAAGAAGGCGACGTCACCCGCGTCGTCGGGAAAAGCGAAGCGTATCTCGCCGGAGGCATCGATGTCAGGCGCCTCGTGGCCGAACTTATTTCCATTCTTAAAGACCTTCTGATTTTCGAAAAAACCTCGGATCCCGCGCTTCTCGAAGAATTGACCGGAGACGAAGCCTCTTCTTTAGCCAAAACACTTTCGGCCAAGGATTGCGATGAGATGATCGCCTCCTTGATCGACGCCCAAAACGATTTCCGCAATGTGAGCGATGTCCGCTCGCTTTTTGAGCTTACCCTTTTAAGAATGGCGGCCCGTAGCGACGCCTCAACTCCCGTTGCCCAAATCATCGAAGAACCGAAACCCCTTCCGAAGAAAGAAGCGGCGCCCGAACCGAAAAAAGCGGTTCAGCCCCTCCCGCCAGCCGATCCGAAGCCGGTTCTCATAACCGCAGGTTCAAAAAAAGACGTTTCAGCCCCCTCACCAACGCCTGTCGCCATTAAGCAAGTTCAGGTCGCCCCGGCTCCCGAGCCGATCAAAGCCGAGACCCCTCCGGATTTCCTCTTCGAAGAAGAAAAAGCCCCCGAGGAAGTCAAGCCGGCCCCGACTTTGCCGAAAAAAGCTTCGAAAGCCAAAGACAAGGAACCTTCTAAAGAGGCCGCGGCCCCTAACGTGACGCCAGCCCCGATCGTTCCGCCAACGCCTGTCGCCTCAGCGCCTGGCGAAGCGCCGGTGATTGTTCCTCCGAACGTGATTTTGGACACTTCCAGCGTGACCAAACCCGCCATCGCCACCGGCGGCGACCAGTATAATTTGCCTGACGAAGAAATCGTCAAAATCATGGTGCTCGCCGATAAGAACGAAAGGATCGCTCTTGTCGATAAATGGAACGCTTTCGATCCTCTCAAAATCGATCCTAAATTAGGAAATCTCGCCGCGCTTCTCGCCGAAGGCAACCCCTTCTGCCTCTGCAAAGACGCCATCATCCTCTCTTATAATTTCACGCGCCGGAAGAACGAAGCCAACATCGAAACCAATCAGGAATCGTTGGAACAGCTTCTGGCCACGGTCTTAGGACGGAAGGTCTTCATCTACGCGATCGATCCGACCGACCGCAATCGCATCACCACCGCCTTCTTCAATCTGCAGGAGGTCAACAAACTCCCGGCCAAAGCCGATATCCAACTGAACCTTCCGAAATAAAAAGGAGAAAAATTATGAATCAGATGCAGCAAATGCTCATGGAGGCCCAACGCCTTCAACGCGAGCTCGTGAAAGCCCATGAAGAACTCGATGCCAAAGAATTCGTCGTCAAGAAAGCAGGCATCGTCGAACTTGTCATCAAAGGCGACAAAACCGTGAAAAGCCTTCAAATCGACAAAGAGGCTTTGACCGCCGATAACGAAGAGATGATCGAAGAAACCATCGTCATGGCCATCAACGAAGCCTTGCAAGAAATCAAAACCGAGGGCGATGCCATCGATGAGCGCATCGCCGGCCGCAAAGGGGCGCTGCCGTTCTGATATGAAAGAACTTCAAACGGTGGCCTCCTTAATCGACTCCTTTGGCAAATTGCCGGGGGTTGGGGTCAAAAGCGCCGAACGCATGGCCTATGCCGTTTTAGCCATGAAAAGCGAAGACCGCGAAGAATTCGCGAAAGCCATCGAGGCAGCTTCCACGAAAGTCCACCGCTGCCCCCTCTGCGGGCTTTATGCCGAAGGCGAAAAAGAGAAATGCGGAATCTGCGAGGATCCTAAACGCGATCACGCGACGATTTGCGTCGTTAGCGAGATCAAAGACGCTCTCGCCATCGAAAAAATGAATAGTTATGCCGGAACCTATCATGTGTTGGGGGGCGTCATCTCGGCTTCCAAGGGGATCGGGGAAGAAAACCTCACCATCGACGCTCTCTTAGGCCGCATCAAAAACGAAAACGTCAAAGAAGTCATCCTGGCGACCAACCCGACCTTGGATGGCGAGACCACCGCTTTGTTTGTGGCCAAACTGCTCGAAGGCCATAACGTCAAAGTCACGAGGCTCGGCTATGGCTTACCCATGGGTTCATCGCTCGATTATGCCGACAGCCTCACGTTAACGAAAGCTTTTGAGGGAAGGAAGGTCATCTGATGTTTGTGACATTCGAAGGGGGCGAAGGCTCCGGCAAAAGCACCGCCGTCAAAACGGTTTCCGAGCGCCTAGCTCGCGAAGGCTACAAAATCTTTTTGACGCGCGAGCCCGGGGGCGACACCATCAGCGAAGAAATCCGCAATATCATCCTCGATAAGCGGAATACGGACATGGATCCGCGGACCGAAGCCCTTTTATACGCCGCGGCGAGAAGGCAGCATGTCGTCAAGGAGCTTTTGCCCGCCATCAAAAGAGGAGATCTTATTTTATGCGATCGTTACATCGATTCTTCCTTGGCTTACCAAGGCGGGGCCCGGGGGCTGGGCATTGATAATGTCCTGAATATCAATCTCTTCGCGACGGAAGGCTTGGAGCCCGACCTCACGCTCTTGTTCGATCTGGATCCCGAGATCGGATTGAAGCGAATCGCGGCCAACGCCGGACGGGAGGTTAATCGCCTCGACGTCGAAAAGCTGCCTTTCCATAAAAAGGTCAGAGCCGCTTTCCGCGAATTGGCCGCCCGCTTTCCGAAACGCTATGTCCTCATCGATGCCTCCAAAAGCAAAGTAGAAGTCGCCGAAATCGTCTACCAGACCATCAAAGAGCGGATGGAAAAATGAGATTTGGGGAATACCTCGAAAAGAATCAGCCGCTCGTTTATAAAACGTTTGCCAACGCAGTGGCCACGAATCGCGTCTCCCACGCTTATCTATTGAGCGGGGAAGCCGGGGCGCCCTTAAAAGAGACGGCGCTTTTCCTGGCACAATCCCTTTTATGCGACAAACCCAATCCTTTGGCCTGCGAGGAATGCCGAACCTGTTTGCGAATCGAACATGGGAATTATGCCGATTTTTTGCTTTTGGATGGCGAAAACGGCACCATCAAAAAAGACGATGTCCAAGCGATCGTCGGTAATTTCACCCGGACCCCCCTTGAGAGCAAAGGCATCATGATCTACATCATCCATCTGGTGGAGGACATGACCCCGGAAGCGATTAATTCCTTGCTTAAGTTCTTGGAAGAGCCAACGAAGAACACCTACGCGATTCTGACGACGGAGAACGAAGCGCGCGTGCTGCCCACCATCGTGTCCCGCTGCGAAACCATCCGCATGATGCTGGCCCCGCGCGAGAAAGTGATCGCCGAAGCCAAAGAAGAGGGCGTGGCTGAGGATGACGCTGAGCTTCTCTCCTACTTCTGCAATAGCGGAGTTCTGCTCGCCAAGGAAGCCAAGGAAGCCGATTATCAGGATGCCAAGGCTTCTTTTGAGGTCGCCCTTCAAGCTCTGAACGGCACCTCCTCGGAAGCGGTTTTCGCTTTTGAGAACGAGATCATCCCTTCGCTATCCTCAAAAGAAGACGCCCGCTATTTCCTGGATATGCTGTCCTTGGCTTTCAAGGATGCCATCGCCCAAAAGCAAAAACAGCATATCGTCTTGGCCTCCTATGCTAGACTGATTGAGCCGTTGGCCGAGAAACTTCCGATGCTCGAGGAGAACCTCCTCGAAATCATGAAAGTCCGAAACCAGCTGGATCTCAATATCAGCATTTCCCTCTTACTCGAGCATCTCATACACACCATCGCAAGGAGCGACTTATGACAGACCTCAATAACCTTCAGCAATATCCTTATTTCGTTGGCATCCGCTTCGCCGGTGCGGGAAAATCCTATTATTTCGGCACCCCGATGGAGGATCTCAAAATCGGGGATTTGGCCGTCGTCGAAACGATTGCCGGCTACGAAATCGGAACCGTGACCTGCTCTCCGCGCAGCACTTTGGCTTATACCTCCCCGCTCGAGCTCAAACCCGTCGTGAGAAAGCCGACCTCCGAAGACATGGAAGATTACAACCTCGGCAAACGCGAAGCTAAAATGGCTCTCGAAATCACCCAAAAAGAAGTGGCTAATCTGGGTCTCCCAATGCGGCTTTTGGATGCCAACTACACCTTGGATGGATCCAAAGTCACCATCACTTACACCTCCGAGAATCGGGTGGATTTCCGCGAGCTCTTAAGGGTGCTGGCCCCGCAACTCAAATGCCGGATCGAACTTCATCAGTTGGCCCCGCGCGATAAGGCCAAAATGATTGGAGGGATCGGCATTTGCGGATTGACACTTTGCTGCTCCACTTTTCTGAATCAGTTTGATGGGATCTCGATTTCCCGGGCCAAAAACCAAATGCTCACGTTGAACATCCCGAAACTTTCCGGCCAATGCGGCAAGCTCATCTGCTGCCTCCTTTATGAAGATGATGTCTACACCGAGGCCAAAAAAGATTTCCCGCGGATCGGTTCCGTCATCCATGACGGAGGGCTGGATTACACGGTCGATGGCTATAACATTCTCTCCCGGGCCGTGAAGCTCTCAAATCCGGCCGACACCAAATTCGTCAGCCTTGAGGAATATAACGCGATGGCGAAACGCGGCGTTCACGAAACGCCGTCTCCCGCCCCCGTGACAAAAATGGCTTGAAAATGATCATCCGCGAGCTGAATTACGAAGGAAAAAAACCGCTTCTCTATTTGGTGTGCACGCCCATCGGAAACCTGGGTGAGATGACCCCGCGGGCCATTGAAACGCTCAAGACGATGGATGCCATCGCTTGCGAAGATACCCGCAATTCTGGCCTGCTTTTATCCAGATTTGGCCTTGATAAGCCTTTAATCAGCTGCCACGAGCATAACGAAGAGGCGGCTTCCGATAAGATCGTGGCCCTTCTGAGAGACGGAAAGAAAATCGCTTATATGTCCGACGCCGGTTATCCTTCGGTTTCCGACCCGGGAGAGCGTTTGGCCTCCCGTTGCCTCCAAGAAGGTTTCAAAGTGGCGGTTCTCAATGGGCCCAGCGCTTCCTTGTGCGCCCTCGTGGGTTCAGGGTTGAAAACCGACCATTTCTATTTCTATGGTTTTTTGGACAGCAAGCCGTCCGCTCGGAAAAAAGAATTGGCGGCCCTCAAGGATTTCAAAGACACCCTGATCTTTTATGAGGCCCCCCACCGCATCGGCGACACCCTCAAAGATTTGTCCGAGGCTTTGGGAAGCGAAAGAAAGGCCTGTCTCTGCCGCGAATTGACCAAGATCCACGAAGAATATATCCGAGGGACTTTAGGCGAATTGGCCTCTCTCGATCCCGCGACCCTCATCGGGGAAATCGTCATCGTCGTCGAAGGGCAAAGCTTAATAGAAGCCGCGTTGACCGACGAAGCCGTCGCCTCTTTATTGAAAGAAAAAATCAAAAGCCTTTCTTCCAAAGAAGCCATTGCCGAGGTCAGCCAAGAAAACGCGATTCCAAAGAACCGCGTTTATGACGTCTATCTAAGAGAAATCAAGAAGTAGGCTTTCCTTCCGAGGAGCCCGGCTCCTCCTTTTTCTTCTTGGGCTTGCCACCACTTCCTTCCACGCTCAGGGCCGCTTCTTCCTTGCGGAGGCTTCGGTAGAAATACAAACCTTCATAAAGGGCGAAGGCGGCGAAGCTGATGATGGCCCCTTCCACTCCGACTCGGAGATAAGGCGTTTCATACGTCATGACATAAGTGACGGAGCCTGCAGGGGCGATGAATCCGACGAAGCCGCCATCAAGACGATAGACGCTGGGATAGGTGACGTTTCCGGCGGCATCCGTGGCGGTGACTTTCCATCCGGCGTCGTAGCCTAAGGAAGTGACGACCAGGCGTTTCTTGGAGTAGTCGCTGCCGAAGGTCAGGCGATCGGTCGAATACTTGACGTTCGTGAGATTGTAATCGCTGCTGGAAAGCTTGGCCATCTCGTTCTCGAGGACCGAGCGTTCGCACATATAGATCGTCGGGTAGGAAGTGATCGATTGCGCCAGATCGCTGTTTTTGGCGCAGAAGAAAATGTATTTGACACGACCTTCCGGATAAAAGCCGAAGAGATTGCCGCCATCGCCGACCTTGCGGTCGAGATAAGAAGCGATGGAATGGTATTCATAAGTCAATAAGACATTCGAAGCAGCCACCGTCCCATCCGCATTGAAGCGGTCACCCACAAAGCAAATGCGGGTTTTTTCCGGGGAAGGATACTGCATGAGAAAGTAGGCCCCAGAATCATTGGTATTGAAATAGGTCCCGGTTTTGGAAGTGAAGACCAGTTTATCCTTATCAGCGGTGTAAAGGATGCCTGGGGTGGTATCGATCGTGGTATCCGAATCCGTAAGGAAATAAGCGGGACCTGCGTGATTGCCGGTGCTGCTATCATAAGGGCCCCACCAGTCATAAGTGTTCGTATAAACGGCCGAAGAATAACTCACGGGTGCGACATGGATGGAGGCAAAGCCCGCCGAAGGCGTGCTCTCAACGGAAAGGCCCAGTCCTTCATTTTGAATTTTGTCCCCATCGGAGTCCCCAATGATGGCCCCGTCAAGATAAGTCTCCTCGTTGCGAATCAATTCCAAGGCGCCGCTGGACCCATCATAAAAAGCATCGGTGTCGGGGTTGCCAGGCGTCGGGTTGCTTTGGGCCAAATACAGATGATCGATGGCGTGACCAAGCGAAACTTCTTCCACATAGGGGTTTTCATAAACTCGGAAGGGTGTTGAGGCATCACCATAAACGAGCGTTGAACCAAAGGGCACATTATCGGCGTCATATTTATTAGCCTCGCAATTGCCATATCCTTCGTTCTCGATGGCGTAGTATTTCATCGAAAGGGCCTGGTCGAAGGCGAAACGCTTGTTGCCATAATAACCCGACCAACTCTTACCGCAATAGGTATATCCAAATTTTTTCCCGCTTGTCTCGCCGCCAGTCATGTGACTATAGCGGGTGAGTTGCGCCAAATCAAAATTCAGAAGGGAGTGGAAGCAACTAGAGCCGTTGTATCCAAAAGCTTCTTGGCTGTTGGAATCCGGAAGCCCATCCATATAAGCGCGATAATAACTATCGCCGTCAAACGAATCGACATAATCCCAGACTTGGGTGGCTTCGGAAGAGAAGGTCGAGCCACCGTTATAAGAAGTATCGTAGGGCCAGATATTGCCCACCGAGCTATAACCATAGATAAAACTGAGGTTGCCCATGACGATGGTTTCAACCGAGACGAAACCGATGAGAATCTTCCACAGCCAATCTTTGTGCTGGAAAACGAGGATGACGATGGCCACGGCCACATCCAAAGCGATTTCATAATAAATCTCCCACAAGAGCGAATAAGTGATGCCATCCACGACGTAATAGGCTGGAACAAGGTAATTGGACTGGTAATAGGGACCGGCGTCGGTGACGGTGAAGGTCTTGCCCGAAAGAACGACGATGCACAAAACCCAAGTCAGAATGGTGAGAGCGAGAGCCGCCAAAGAACCTGAGGCCACCACCCATTTCTTTTCTTTGCCGATGCGGTCGAATTCCTGGCAGGCGTAATAAATGATCAAGGGCACCAAGACGATGTACCAGCGGCCATAACCATCACCGGTGAAAGCATAGAAAAAGAAATACGCGAAATCCGTAAAGACCAAATAGGCGCAGAGGGCGAAGGCGATGAGGTGCGACCACTTTTTGCCGCGAATCGAATCCACGAGGGCGATGAAGAAAAGAACGACAATCGGGGTATAGCAGAACAAGGAAGCGGTCCAAGAATCATAGCTGTATTGCCCAGAGGATTTGTAAAGCGGCGAATAAAGATAGTTGCAAGTGGGATAAAAGAAGCTGACAAGACCCTGCAATTCTCGGCCTGGGTTATCTCCCACCATCTCAAAAAGGCGAGCGAAAATGGTTTGGAAATCAAAATCCAAAAAAGCCGTTTTGAGGGAGGCCAAATACGCTGAGCCAATGGACACGGTGCGACCGGATAGCGAGGATTCCCGAAGCGACGGGAAAAGAGTCCAACCCGCCATGAGAATGCCAACAGCAAAGGCAAAAATCCCAACAAAAACCGCCGAAACGTTCTCTTTGGCGCTTCGCGTTTTGAGGGTCCAAAAGTAACGCCAGATGGCATAAATCACGCCCCAAATGCAAACGACGACCAAGAAAAAGAAAGAAATCATCCCCAAGAGAAATAAACCAAAAACCAAGGCTGCTGGTTTTCTTTCTTTGAGAACCCGGTCGATGCCAAACATCACAAGGGGAACGCAAAAGGCCATCGAGACAAAAGAGGGGAAGCCTTCCATGAAGGTAACATATCCGGAGAAGGCAAAAGCCACGGCCCCAAGACGGGAGGACCGCTCAGAGCAACCCAGATATTTCAAATAGGCGCGCATGGCCGCCGCCCCGGCCACGCCTTTGAAGACGGTGGCGAGAGCGAAGGTCTGCGGGATCCAGCTACGCGGAAAGAGATAGCACACGGCCAAGAAAGGATCAAAAAGGCCGTAATAAGAGTTGGAGCCGATATTGTCGGTTCCTAAATAAGTGGCGGTGCCATAGAGTTGGAAGACCCCGGTTTTGAAAAAGTTCCTCCAAGTATCCCAAAAATTGTAGGCCATCGTGACATATTGGCTTTGATAATCCCACCCGTACAGCTGGGTGCCGCTATTGGCGATGAGCGAATAGCCCATCCAGCCCAAGCCCAAAGCGAAAATGAAGAGAAAGAAATAGAAAAGGCTGAAACCATTGAAAAGAAAGGCCAGATGTTTATGGCACCACTCCGAAAAAGTCGGCTTTTCCCGCCGCAATTCTCCTAAATTAACCGAATTCCCAGTCTCCATGCCCATCCTTTGTCACTTGGTTTCATGCGTTTCGTCTTTGACGGCTTCAGGGATGTCTTCAACGATGCCAACGACATCTGCGGCCGGCATCGAGAAAGCGATGCCCTGCCCTTTTGTGTTGATTCCGACTTCTTTGTAAACGGCGCTGATGACTTCGTCTTTTATTTTCTTGGGAACGAGGATGACGACGACTTGTTTTTCGGGAGAGATCACCACCCCAAAGAATTTCTCGATGTCTTTGTTGCCGGTTCCGCGGGCCGTGATGATGGTGCCGCCTTTGGCTCCGGCCTTTCGGGCCGCGTCCATAACAAGATCGGTGAAGCCATCGTTGACGATGACCATCACCACCTCATAATCGCTCTTCTTTTCAACTGGATCGTTAACCATAGGCGTTTCTCCCTTCTCTATCAAACCCCTGTTGTCCGTCAGCATTTTATAGACGCTCACTCCGCAAAGAGAATCTATTTTGATGACGTAAGCGACTCCGCGGCTCCACTCACTGATGGCGAAACGTTTGAGCAATAGCTCTTTTAGTTTAGCCCAATTGTTCTCTTTGATGAGAGAAAGGACGATTTGCTTGTGATTTTCGCCTAAGCCCAGCACTTCGTAAATATCCTTGGTGGCGGTGCCTTTCCCGTGGCACAGGAAACACACGGCCGAATCCGCTTGGATCATCAAATCCACGATGGCGCTCGCTTGGCCATTTGGAAAGATGATCATCAGGAAGTAAAGAGGCTCGAGGGCGTGCGTTTCTTCAAAAGAAAGATGAACCTTGTCGTCTTTTTTCTTGAGAGGAAGCAGGGGCTTGTCCCCGCGTCTGATTTCCGGGAGTCTGAGAAGCGGGTCTTTCATGATGCGCCCTCCTCCCCAAAATGAATGATTTGATCATCATCGGGTTCCAAAATTCTCTTGCGGGCCTTGGAGTAGATGACATCTCTTTTGATTCCAGCATAAAGACCCGCCAATTGAACCACGATGAGAGGCATGAGCGAAATCATGCTGATGACCCCGAAAGCATCCTCGTAAACCGCGGTGTTCAAGGCGGTACCCGATAAGCCAGTTGAATCATAATATGCGTAAGCGAAACCAATGATGAAGGGCATCGTGAAAGAAGTGGCCATCGGCCCCGAAGCGACGGTTCCGGCGTCGAAGGCAATCGCGGAATAGATCTTCGGAACGAAGAAGGTGAGACCCAAGGCCAAAATATAGCCTGGGACGAAATACCACATAATCGAAAATTGGTAATAGGCCCGGATGACGGACAAGGCCACCGCCACGGCAATCGAGATGGCGTTAATGGCCAAAAACCCGCTTTTTTTGATCGTGCCTTCGGAAACCGTCTGAATCTGAGTGACGAGAACCCCGACTGCCGGCTCGGCCAAAACGGCAAAGCATCCAAAGACCGCCCCGATCAACGTTGCCAAAGGAAGGCCGCTGGAGCTGCCAAGAGAGCTTCCGATGCTTTGAGCGACCGAAGAGAAACCAATCTGCACCGCTCCCAGGAAAAGGACCAACCCCACATAGCAATAAATGAGGCCAACGAAGATCTTGAGAAGATCCTTCTTTCCGAGATGCAAAAAAATCAAATCATAAATAATGAAAAACACGGCAACGGGGCCAATGCCAAGAAAAACATTCCAAAGGGAGGAGACAAAACTCGCCCCATATAAAGCGGTATCGAGCTTCAAGGCGACGGAAGGGACTTGGTAAGTGATTTTAGAACTGGAATAAAATACCGCCAGCATCAAAATGGCGATAATGGGCCCCACGGTGGCAAGAGCTGATAGGCCAAAGTCATCCGAACCGGAATGAGAACCCTCGCGAGAAGCCGCTACCCCCGCGCCAAAGGCCAAAATAAAAGGGATGGTGACCGGGCCGGTAGCAACGCCGCCCGCATCGAAGGCCAAAGGAATCAGTTCCGGAGCCGCCAAATTAGTGATGATGAAAGCCAAACCATAAACCGCGAGAAAAACGAGGCTCAAATCAACTTGAAAAATAATGCGAAGAGCTCCCAAAACCAGGAAAAGACCCACCCCTACCGAAATGGTCAAAATAAGCACAATTTGGTTCATTCCCGTTTCGCTGGCGAGAATCACGAGATCCGGTTCAGCCACGGTGATCAGACATCCGATGACAAAAGTGAGGATAACGAAAAGCCACATATTTTGCTTTTTCGTCAAATGCCCCCCGATGACATTCCCGATATGGCAAAGCGATTGATCGACCCCAATCGAGAAAAGGCCCAATCCAAACGCCACCACCAATGAGCAAATCAAAAATGAGATAAGCTCATTGGGATAGCCATTCTCGGCGACATCTTCGGAAAGGCAAAAATTCGAATCCTGGCCGGAAAAATAAAGAACGAGAACCACTAAAACAATCGGTAGGACGCTAAAAAAAGAAGTTAATAAATCCTGCAGCCACGGCTTAAGATTATTTTTTAAAATCATGATTGCGACCTTGATGATAGCGTGGCTTGGCAGAGTCGCCAATTTCTATTTTTGGAGACGTTTCTTTCCTCTCGGGGCTTTCGTTGATTCCAAAAAGGCGGGCGAACTCTTCGGGCATCGGAGCGCAGATTTTGTACTCTTTGTGGTTGAGGGGGTTCGTAAAGTCCAATTCATAAGCGTGCAGGCCTAACCTCTTCAAGGGGTTCGTGGGCTCGCCATAACGGTCGTCACCGATAACGTAGTGGCCAATGTTCCCAAGCTGAACGCGAATTTGATTTTTGCGGCCCGAATCGATGTGGACATCCAGCAAGGCCAGATTATCTCGGGTGGTTATTTTTTCATAATGCGTGATGGCGAGTTTGCCTTTGCTGGGGTTTTTGCAAACATAAACCTGAAAAGTGCTGTCTTGAGCCAAATAATCTTTGAGAGTCCCCTCTTCAGGAATATCCGCCCCTTCGACAATGGCGTAATAGCCGCGATTGGTGACGGCGGTGCCCCAATTGTCCTGAAGGGCCTCTCGCACTTCCCAATTTTTGGCGAAGATCAAAACTCCCGAAGTGTCTTCGTCGAGACGATGCACCACAAAAATGCGGGCGTTGCGGTTTGTTTGCGTGACATAATCCGTTATCAATCGAAGAGCGGTGTGGCCTTTCTCTCGCTCACTCGGAGTGCTAAGAAGGCCCGATGGTTTATTGATGGCAACGATGTCCTCATCTTCGAAAATAATCGGAAGGTCGTGGCGTTCGTGTTTGGCGATCCGATTCCAAGAAACCGTGACTTCGTCTTCGGGATAGAGCTTAAAGGCGAATAACGAAACCGGAGCGCCCCCCACCGCGACTTGGTGGTTGGCGATGATATGCCGAATATTATGTTGGCTTTGGCTGGGTATTTTCTTACGCAAAAAAGTTAAAAGGTCGGTTTCTTCATTCACCAGAAACGTTTTAGTCCTTTCGGGGTCGATTAAACCGTGAGTGGACCTTTCTTTTTTTGAATCGTTTTTGTTCATAAGCCTTTATATCTTATCAAAGTATCACTTTGATAGATAAGCTTTTAAGGCCGGTAGGGAAAAAAGAGCATCTTTGATCCCGAGATTAACAATTTTTTCGAGCTTTTTCTTCCTTTTTTCCGCATGTCCGATTTTGGGAGGAACAGAAGGATAGAAAACGAAAATTCTTCCTTGATCGGACAAACGGTCCATCTTATCCATCAATGCGTTATAAGTTTCTATGTTCTTTTTATAAGCCTCGAGCCAACGGGGATAGCTTTTGTAGAGGTGCTCGGCGATTCCATATTCGATTTTGCTTAAAGAGCGTTTGCGATAGCCTTTGGCCCGGGTGGCAATGACAACGATTTTCTTGTTTCCCTCGCTCAAAGGTTTTTCAAAGGCGATCGGGCAGGAAGTTCCGCCGTCGAGATAAGGAACCTCATCCACAAAAACCGGTTTGCTGACAAGAGGCAAAGAAGCCGAGGCTCCCAAGGCTTTCCAAAAATCAGGATCGTCCTTAGAAAAATAAGCCGCTAGGCCGGTTCGACAATTCGTGGCAACAACGGAGTATTTGCAGGGATTTTTCTTAAACTCCTCAAAATTAAAAGGCAATTCTTTTTTGGGCAGATCTTCGAGGAGAAAACGGAAGTCAAAAATGGATCCCTTATTGAAATAATTTAGAGGGCGGATGAAGCGCTTGTTTTTGGGCATCTCATAAATCATCTTTACGCAGCGTCCGACGTCTTTGCTGAGGTAATTGCACCCAATTAAAGCACCGGCGCTGGTGCCATAAACCTCAGAAGCCCAATAGCCCCTCTCCATGAGCGTGTCGATGACGCCGGCGGCATAGGATCCGCGAGAGCCTCCGCCTTGGATGACAAGAACAAAATCAGACATTTTTTCCCGCCTTGAAATAATTTGCCACGATATCCCGCAAACGGACGGTGGTATCTCGTTTAATTGGCGTCAGCAAAGAAGAATAATAATCGTAATCGCTAACAAAGGAAATGATCATGGCATAGTAGGTTTTTGAATTGTCGATATCGGCCGAGGCTACCGTAGAGTAGACCGCGAGATAGGAAGAATAACTGCAAATTTTTTGGAAGTTGCTTCCGGTCAAAGAACATAAAACGTTATCGTTATCAAACGGAAGGGCCGCATAAATTTCGGCATAAGTGATGTCACCAGCGGGTATGGTTTGGCGGACTCCGCCCCAATTTAAGATTCCGGCGCTCATATCCGAATTCCAGTTATCGTTTCTGTAATACTCGCAAAGAGCTTTGGCTGAAATACTGGCCAAGTCCGTTTCGGAAATCAAAGCGTCCGTATGCCCCACCACTTCGTTGATTTCAGGATGCTGAGCGTAATAATAGTCATAGATTCCTTGGGTCATCGGTTCTTCTGAAACGGCTGAAACAAGGCTGAAATCCTCGCGGGAATAACTAACGAATTTTAATTTGCCGTCGACTTCTTCAAAATGAACTTTTTGGAATTCGCTTCCGTTGGCGTAGCACTGAACGTGAGGGATGCCATAGGAATCGATCGTTTCATAATCTTGATGGGTGTGGCCTTCAAAAACCGCATCGATGTTTTGGCATAAAGAAGTGTCAAAGGAAGAATCATGCAAAGACAAAACGACTAAATCACAACCCTCTTTTACTCTAAGACGCGTTGCCTCCGCCGAAACCAAAGAAGGAAAGTTTGAGGCAAAGCGATAATCGCCTAAGCTCGAGGTCGCAATGGAACTTTCTAATTGCCCAATTGCTCCGATTACGCCAATCTTATAGCGGCCGCGTTGAACTACGAGGCTCGGTTGGGCCCAGGCGGGGCGCGTGTTGTTCCCGTCCAAAATGTTAATTCCCAAAAAGGGGAAATTGGCAATCGTCGAGTTGCGGGCAATGTAGTCAGCGGTCCAATCGAATTCGTGGTTTCCAACAGCCATTGATTCAAATCCGGCGATGTTCATCCAATTGACCATCAATTCGCCATAGGTTTCGTTGGATAAGGCTCCGCCCTGCCACATATCGCCTGATGATAAAAGCATTGTATTGTCAGGATTGGCTCTTTCTTGATTGAGGATAAACGAGGACAATCTGCTGATCCCGGCTTGGTATTTGGAAGCGATGTAATCAGCTGCTCCATGGGTATCGTTGATCGTATAAAAATCCAAGAAATCGGGTTGTTCGGATTCTTTCTTTTCAGCGCCATATAAAGTGATGGAATCGATTACAAAAGTGCCAACGCAAGAATATAGAGAAAAATAAGGGAACGACGACTCATCAGGGGAGAAGGGTAGTTTTACGTCATCTTCGATTTCATAGGCCCCGTTTTCGGGAGAATCAATTTCGAAAGACGATCCTCGTGTCGTGAGATAGCCATCTTCGCTTGTTTTCTCAAAATCAACGGAAATAGCATACCAATATCGCGATGGAAGCGCGGATGCGCTCATCGTGACGTTTTTAAAAAGCCCGCCTTGATTTAGGGAAAACCAACCCGATTCAGAAGAAGCGGCTTTGGTCAATTCACAGCGCAAAGTCCCATCGGAATAAACTCCTCCCCCTTCCGTCCATGAAATCAAAGAATTCTTATTTAAGGTGACTTCCTTCGGCCCCGAGAACGAAGATGTGCCAGAAGAAGAAAAAGTTTTTGCCCCGCACGCCGAAAGACCTAAAGCTAAGAAAACCACAAATACAAAGAAACTTAATTGACGTTTCATCGGGAATATTTTACTACCAACGAAACAGATTTAACCCTTCTAATAAGATTAATGTTCCAAGCACTATGAGAACGGTTCCGCCAAGGACGTTGCTGATTTCGTATTTGCCTTTGAGGAGAAGGTTGATTCTCTTTCCCGCGAAGACCCCAAGAAGCGAGATGGCGAAGGTGCAAAGGGCGATGATCACGAAAGCCAAATAAATTTCATAGGTGGCCCCAACATCCGCATGAATGTTCGTTTCAATCGTGATGCCCACCGCCAAAGCGTCAACGGAATCGGCGACACCTTGAAAAATAACCTCAGGGTAACTGAAAACTTTGCGACTTCCGCCATTTTTTCGGCAAGTTTCCTTGGGATTGGCTTTCGCCATTCCGATAAGACCTTCAAGAACCATCTTCCCGCCAATGAATAACAGAAGGGCAAATGCCGCCCAATGATCGTATTGATCAATCCATTGAGAAAAAGCGACTCCCAGTAAATAACCAATCAGAGGAAACAAACCTTGTCCAAGAGCGAAAACACCAGCGATGAAGAATGCCTTCTTTCGGGTTAAATCGCCGTAAACAAGCCCATCAGCAATGGAGAGCGCCAAGCAATCCATCGATAGTGCGATTCCGTAAATAAATGAGAGCCAGAGCCATTCCATGGGCAACGCCTGCAATTGTATAATAGAAGCCGACAATGAAAAAGAAAAAAATTGATCCTTCTTATATGTTCCCGATAATTCTTGGTTTGATCGCAATCGGCGTCTTAGTTTTTATTATCGTTTTTTCGGCTTGAAATTTTGGGATGAATCGTTCTTCAGCAAATCGCCATAAAGGTCAAGTCGTCGATCTCTGAAAACGCCCCAACTGTAGCGTTCTTCAAAGATGGCTTTGAGATCAAAATCGGCCGTCTTAAAACCTTCTTCCGTCCGATTCATTTCCGCGGTAACATCGCCATGCTGATCGGCGATGAAAGAGGAGCCAAAAAATTTCAGATTGGAAGTTCCGATTTTCTCAATTCCGACTCGGTTGGAAGCCAAAACCGGCATGATGTTGGCAGCGGCGTGGCCGCGCATGACATTCTGCCAATGGTCTTTGCTATCCTTCGGAAGAACAGGTTCGCTTCCGATGGCGGTCGGAAATAAAAGCATTTCCGCGCCTTTGAGCGCTAAGATCCGAGCAGTTTCGGGAAACCATTGATCCCAGCAAATGCCTATGCCAAGGCGCCCAGCCGAGGTTTTGAAAACGATAAAGCCCGTGTCTCCGGGAGTGAAATAAAATTTTTCCTCATAGCACTGCCCCGTTGGAATATGGCTTTTGCGATATATTCCTAATACGTTCCCATCGGCATCAATGACGGCCAGGGAGTTGAAAAAACAATTGCCTTCCTTCTCAAAAAACGAAATGGGTAGAACGACTTGATTTTTGAGGGCGATTTCACGATAATGCTTCAATGTTTTAGAAGTGGCGGCGGTTTCGGCCAATTTAAAATTATCGTAATCCTCGGTCTGGCAGAAATAATGGCGTTCGAAGAGCTCGGGGAGGAGGATAATCTTGGCCCCTTTTGCAGCTGCTTTTTCGATAATCGAATCAGCTTTTGCAATGTTTTTACTATAATCATCGTCCATCGAGAATTGCGTGATGGCGACCTTTGTCAGCATGCCTATTCCTCCTTTTCGGGAACTTGCATCGTGATGCAGTGGATGTTCCCGCCTCCAAGAAGAATTTCCTTGGTGTTAATTTGATGGATTACTTTATTAGGATATAACTTTTTCATCATTTCAAAAGCTTTATGGTCCTCTTTGACCCCGAAGGCGGGCATGACCACAAAGTCTTTTCCTTGATAGTAATTGATATAAGAAGCAGCTAATCTTCTCCCGGCTTCCCGCTTCGCGAGGGTCGCAGAAGTATTCGAAAGCCCTTTCGATTCTTCAACAGTGAGAAAAAGAGGAGGATCAGGAAGCAGCATTTTATGGATGACGAGCTTCCGCCCTTTGGCATCGGTAGCTTTTTTGAGGGCTTCAAAAGTTCCAAGACAGTATTCGAATTGGGGATCGTTCTTATTGTTGGTCCAAGCCATGACAACCTCGCCCGGCTTGATAAAGGAAACCATGTTATCAATGTGCTCATCGGTTTCATCGAGATAAATTCCATGCGGAACCCAAATCACTTTTTGGACTCCAAGATAGGTTTCAAGGATTTCTTCGATTTGGACCTTGTTGAAAGCCGGATTACGACCCTGTGAAAGAAGACAGGCCTCAGTCGTGATAAGCGTTCCCTCGCCATCAACTGCGATAGACCCGCCCTCCAAGACAAAGTTAGAAAGATAATAATTCGGTAAATCCCACTTCTTAGAGAGGCGTGCCGCTAAATGATCGTCATCTTTGTAGTTACGATATAAACCATTATAATTCCCGCCCCAAGCGTTGAAACGGAAATCAACGGTTCTTAAAGCTTTCCCATTGGTGACAAATAAAGGTGTGTTGTCTCGGGCCCAGGCGTCATCATAACGAATCGCTAATAGCTCAACGTTTTTTATGCCCCGATATTTGGAAGCGACATTTTGGAAAATCGCAGGGTGAACCCCAACAACGACTTTTTCATGAAGCGCAATGGCTTTTATAACGTTCTTGAAAGCTTCTTGAGCGGGTATGGCTTTATTCCGCCAAGTATCGCCTCGAAAAGGAACGAGAACCAGGGTTTTTTCGTGAGACAAGCCCTCAAATGGAAGATGAAAACCATCAGCCGTTGGGGTAGTTCTTCGATTTTCCAAATAAGCCTTCAATTTGCGTTCATAGGTGGCAAAACGGGGCCACTTGGCCAAATCTACCACTTCAAATCCGTTGTTATAGGCCGAAAGAAGTTTAATTCCCAACGATTCATAATGCTCGATTCTATCGATTATTTCTTGAGTCCAAACTTCGCCAGGGACAATCAAAGGTATTCCAGGCGGATACATCATGATCTGCTCTTTGGAAATGGCCCCATTGCATTCCGCGACTGGTTTTACGACGCCGGGAGCGTGAAAAGCAACGCGAGGACGAAGCAGCATAAAAGGAAATGAATTATCAAAATGGTGAACCGGATAAATGACTTCGGGTTTGAAATGCTCCGCCGAGATTTCCCGAAGCGCTTTGATCAAATGATCAACGTGTTCTTTCTTGGTTCCGATGGCGAAGATGCCCAAAACCGCATAGGTTTCGGCTAACTCCATCATGATTTCGTATTTGTCTTTCAGCAAATGATAGAGCTGAAATCCATCAATATCGAGCCGATCCAAACCTATGACTAATTTGCTTTCATCATAATCATATGATCCATGGGCTAAAAAATAATCCTTCCCTTCGTCAAGGAATCCTGGGATTTTATGAATCTCGTTTCTGGCGTAGGCGGCCAATTCATAGGTTTTGGCCATGGCCTTGGCTCCTTCTTTAGAGGCCATATAGCTCCTGGCAGCGTCAAGAGAGGCCATAAGAAGGCTCGAAGGAGAGGTCGTGTTGATAATATTCAGACTCTTCTGAATGTCGGCTCGTTCAAACGTTCCGGTGTGAATAAGAAGAACGGAGCTTTGGGTTAATGAACCCACGGTTTTGTGAAACGAAGCCGCAGATATGTCGGCTCCGGCTGCCATTGCGGACAGCGGGCAGTTTTTGCATTTGAAATAATAATGGGCGCCATGGGCTTCGTCGACGAGAACCGCCATATGGCTTTCGTGAGCTAAAACCACGATGTCCTTGAGGGGTCCAACTGAACCGAAATAAGTCGGGTTTATAACGAAAACAGCTTTGGCTGAGGGGTTATCGGCGATGGCCTTTTTCCAATCAGCGAGGGAGGGCTGGTTAGCAATCTCGAGATCGTTATCGATTTCCGGCATGACATAAACCGGAACGGCGCCGCAAAGAATCATGGCATTGATGACGGATTTATGACAGTTTCGAGGAAGAATGACTTTTTCGCCGGCTCTAACGGTGGCCAAAAACATCGCAATGATGCCGCTGCTGGTTCCGTTGATGAGGAAAAAGGCCTCGTCCGCCCCACAGGCTTGGGCCAAAAGTTTCTCCGATTCCAAGATGACGCCAGAGGGCTTGGCTAGGTTGTCCAAGCCAATTGGGGCGTTGACGTCGCATCGGAAGGCTTCGTTTCCCAGCAACTCAGTGGCGGCGTTATCGATATTCCCCATATGATGCCCTGGGACATCGAAAGGGGAAACATCATCCGAAACATATTTCTTGAGTGCGGTGACGAACGGGGTTTCGCGTTGATCGAGTTTTGCCATAACTTCGCTAAATATATTACACGTTAACAGGATAAAAGCGAATAAGAAAAACCCTCGAAAGGGCTTTTGCGGGAATCGTCGTCTTTACGTTAGTTTTCGGTTTCTTTTGAATCCTCGTTTTCCTCAAGGCCCAACGGCTTCAAAGCCATCCCGCAAAATGGATATGGCGAAGAGAAGGCCAGGAAGACGGAATGAGCGTTTTCCCGAAGATTTTCTCTTTCCATGTTGATTTTCATGTTTTTTTCCTCCCGCCGCCAACATTGTAGAAAGGGAAAAAGCCCCTGTAACGCAAGGGGTGATTGCGAAACCAAAAATCCGAAAAAAAGAAACGCAAATAGAAATGGAATCAGGACTAAAAATGGTTACTATTATCTTTTTTACCCAGCAAACCCAGATGACGAAGGCCGTTCTCAACGCCATTATCCCAAACGGGGGTCGTCACAAAAGAACTGATGGCTTTTAAGTCATCTTTCCCGTTCCCCATACAAACGAAACGGCCCACGGCTTGGCAAAATGAGATGTCTTGAAGATCGTCCCCAAAGCCGATCGACTCTTCTTTTTTGAATCCAAAATGCTTCAGGATCGCAGGTATGGCCAAGCCTTTCTCATGAGGAACCGGCGTCACATCCACCGAATTGGGAGAATAACGGAAGAAAAACAAATGAGGAAAATTCCTGAATATCTTCGAATCGATTGAGGAGGGCGAAAAAAGATTTAGGGCCACCGCTTCTTCCCCTTGATAAGGGCGAACTGAGGGAATGGTCTCGTTGAAGGCTTTGTAATAAGCGATGGAGTATTCGTTTTGCGGAAAGACCAATTTCCTTTTTTTCAGATCGACCACTTCGAGAGTCAAATGGAGTTTACGAGCCGCTTCAATCATCTTTTTGATGTCTTTGGGATCCATGATCATTTTACGCAAATATTTTTTCCCAACCACCGCTACTCCACCAGCCGAGGCAACATAACCATCCCAAGCGATTCCCAAATCAAGGGTCCCGAATTGCTTAAGCGAATCGTAAGGCCTGGATGTACAGATGCAGCACTTAATCCCATTGCTTTTCAATTCTTTTATGGAGGTCAAAGCGCTGGCGGACCACTGCTTGTTTTTGTGATCATAAAGCGTCCAATCAATATCAAAAAAGGCGATTCTTGTCTGGGCCATGAGGATATTATATTGGATTAAAAATCAGTTAGCCTTTTTAAATGCTTCTTCGTACAAACTATAAAGTTTAGCGTTTTCGGCTTTCATGGCTCCGCCATCGATTTTTAAAATCTTGCGATCGTAAGTGATGATTCCATTAACTTCTTCTTCGACGTCGGTAAACTGGGTGTAAACGGAAATGGAAAGATCTTGCTTCGAGATCAAACGTTCGATGGAATCCTGATAGAGTTTGCTGACGGCGGCATTGTAGGATTCAAAAGTGTAGAAGGTTTTATATCCGGAGATTTTAGTCGAATAATCATGATCGGGAATCGGAAGAGAATATCCGCCGAATTCGGTAAGAGAAAGAATCCTTAATCCATCATTTAGAATCCTAGGCGATCGAAAATAGACGTGAAATGAGGAGAAATCGCCTACTTCTTGGTCAAACCAACCCGATGTTGAATCAATAAGTCTGGTTGGATCGAGTTCCTTGAGCACCTTAGTGAGTTTAGCCGCGTCAAACTGACCCCAACCTTCATTGAAAATAGTCCAAATGAGAATGCTGGAGACACCTTCGAGATGAGATACAGTTTCTTTCATATCGGCGATAAAATGGATTTTCGATCCTTCAGTAGCCCGTCCCAAAAGAGCGTTATTTCGGTCATTTAATGGAAACGAAATAATGGGTCTGGTGCGAATAAGGAGACGCGAGTAATTCGAACCGCCATTCACGAAATCCTGTGAAACATACATACCGAGTTTATCACAGAGATAATACCATCTCATCGGCTCAATTTTGATGTGCTTCCGCAGACAATTAAAACCGGCTTTTTTGGCAATGGTGATGTCGTTAGCGATGGCTTCGTCGCTAGGAGGAGTCAATCCGCTTTCGGGCCAATAGCCTTGGTCGAGAAGGGCGGAAAGGAATACGGGCTCATTGTTGACCATCAGGAAATGGTGATCGCCCTTGACGGCCACGGAGACTTTCCGAAAACCGAAAACCGAATGGACGATATCATAACCATCGCTGATCACCAAATTATAGAGATTGGGATTATCGGCCGACCATGGGAAGAAATCGTATTTTAAATCCAAAGCGACGCTTCCGTCCTGATCAAAGGAACCCTTGGCAACAAGTTGTCCGTTAAAAAAAGCGGAAACCGAAGGATAGCTTTTCAAGCCGACGAATTCAGCGTGAACTTTAACTTTTTCCGCATCAAAATCAGGCATCACTTTTAAGGATGAAATGAATCCGTCTGTTGGAACTTTTTCGAGATAAACGCTTTGCCAGATCCCGCTGGTGGAATGGTACCAGATCCCACCTGGTTGAAGCGATTGTTTTCCGCGCGGGAAAATGCTGCTTCTGGTGTCGTCGTGAGCCGCCGCCTCAACAACAAAAGACTTTTTCAGCAATGGAATAAAAATGTAGAAGGGGAAATACCCGCCATCATGACTGGCGACTTTTTCCCCGTCGAGATAAACATCAGCCGTTTGATCAATCGCATCAAAATGAAGCAACCCGCTTTTTCCGACGAAATCGTCGGGAACAGAAACGGTTTTCCGATAATGCATGTATTGTGAGGACGAAACGCTTTTTCCAATTCCGCTTAATGAGGTTTCAACGCTAAATGGAACAATTATGGTGTCATTGTAAGCATCGGGAATTTTGGAATCATTGTTCAAGACAAAATCCCATGGCCCGTTTAATGATATAAAACAATCCCTTTCGAAATAGGGATTGGGATGGTTTTTAAGGGGAAAATCTTTATCTATGTTTTCACCGTAAACGGTGCTTAATTTTTCCATTGTTAATATATTAACCTCTTTCCGGGATGATACAATATCGCCGGAGTTTCAAAAATGGACAATTTTACTTTAGTAAAAACCACGCTGAATAAAGCCAAGGCAGACGCTTGGATTATTGTCGACTATGAAAATCGAAATCCAATGCTGGTCAACTTTCTAGGAAAGAAAATGTTAACCCGAAAAATCTTTTTGGTTTTCCCAAAAGAAACCAAACCTTTTATCATTTGCCATTCCATTGATACCGTTTTTCTGAGCGATAAAAAAACTTTCGATAATTTTAATCTTCATGTTTACCATACTTGGGAAGAAATGCTCGCTTTGGAGAAAAAGGACTTCGCCAGTTACAAAAAGGTTTTGATGGACGTCTCAAAAGATGGTCTTCTTCCCCGTATTTCTCTTGCGGATTATGGGTCGGTTGATTTCATTAAAAAACTTGGCATCGAAATCGCTTCAAGCGGTGATTTGCTTCAACAATTTTCAGCGGTTTATGATGCTAAAGCCCAAATCCTTCAACTTGAAGCGGATAAGATAACGTTAAACATAAAGGACGAAGCTTTTGCTAAGATAAAGGAACTAATCGAAATCAATGGTAAAACCGACGAATATTCAATCCAAAAGTATATTTCCGATCGTTTCCATGAGGAGGGGATGGTTTATGATGATCCCGCCATCGTGGCCATTGGAAAGAACGCCTCTAACCCCCACTATGGACCGGATTCCCATGTTTCTTCAATCATCTCCAAAGGAGATCTCGTGCTGATTGATATGTGGGCAAAGATGGACCAACCAGATTCGGTTTACGCGGATATAACCTGGATGGGGTACGTCGGAAAAAAAGTTCCTTCCAAGTATGAGGAACGCTTTCAAATTCTTCGCAAGGCCATTGATTCTTGCCTTGAATTCTTATCTCACGAGCTTCCAAAACGGCGAGTCGAAGGTTATGAGGTTGACGATGTCTCCCGGAAGGTCATCACCGAAGCGGGATATGGAAGCTATTTTATTCACCGGACTGGGCATAACATCGCAGTCGATGTGAGCCCTCATGGACCTGGCGTCAATATCGACAATTACGAATCTCATGACACCCGAGAGGTTGTCGATGGCGTTACTTTTTCCTTAGAACCAGGAATTTACGCCCCAGATTTCGGAATGAGAAGCGAAACGAACGTTTATATCAAAAAGCGAAAACCCGTCGTCGTTGCAGGCCGCCAGGAAAAAATAATTCCGATTCTCAAATAGAGCTAAAACTGTTTGTTTGTTTATTTAGAAAGCCTTGCGAAATATTCAGCCAGTTCCTTCTGCCCTTTTTCGTCCATTCTAAAAGTCCAGCGGAAACCCGGAATGACCGTGAAACGAAGCTGACCGAGTCTTTCTGAAAGGTTATTGACGGCTTCCCCGCTCCACCCAAAATCCCCAAAGGCCGAAGCTTTTTTCCCCTGCCCTATCGTCCAATACAGATGGGAGAGCAAATCGTAGAAGAAGCATATGGCATCGCCCACGATGGTTGGAGATCCAAGAAGAACCAGACCCGAAGAATAGATATGCTTGATGATTTCCGGGCGGACCTTTTCATAATTCAAAACCGATATCTCGTAATAAAATACCGTTTTCCCGGCTTTGAGGAAATTGTCCCGAAGGTATTCCGCCATAGCTCTCGTATAACCATAGGCCGAAGAAAAGACAATGGTCACGTTCCCAAGGTCGTTAATCGGTGTCAATTGCTTGGCCAAACGTCGATAAGTGGCAATCTGGCCTTTGATGTCTTCGTCCACTACCGGTCCATGCCCGGGACAAATCATTTTGATATCCAGTTTTTCGACCCTATCGCAAGCTTGCGTAACATAGGATCCGAAAGGCCCCATGATATTGATGAAATAATACTCCAAAGCCTTCTGATAGCCTATCTTGTCGGGCTCTTTGCTGAGGAGGATTGCATCAGATGCAAAGTGGGCGCCAAAGGCATCGCAACTAATCAGGGTTTTCAATTCCTTGATATAAGTGAACATGACATCGGGCCAATGAAGAAGAAGGCCCGAAACAAAATGGAGAGTATAACCTCCCACCATCATTTCCCCGTCGGGAATCATTTGCAGCTTATTAAATGGTTTTCTAATAATGTTTGATAAGTTGGTTAAGGCGCCAAAACTTGCTACAACCACGATATTCGGATTGAGATGAAGAAGTTTTTCGATGGCCCCCGAATGATCTGGTTCAGTGTGAGCAACGACAAGATATTTGATCTGATCAAGAGGAATAACGGTTTTAAGATGCGCAATGTATTCATCGGTAAAAGCTGCTTTGCTTCCATCAAAAACGATAACGCCTTCCTTCGTCTTTAAAAGATAAGAATTATAAGAAGACCCATACTCAGTTAAAACAGCAACATCAAAAACTTTAAGGTTATGATCGATAACCCCAACAAAATAGAAATTTTTCTGAAGTTCGAGGCATTTCATAATTTCACCCAAATAAATTATATCAGTGGACCAGAAAATAAGACAAAACAAGAAAATATATCGTTACATTCTAAAAAATTAAGCGAGTAAATTACTTTATATAGAAAAGTCCTTTTTAGCTTTTTGAAAAAATGTGTTTCGTGGAAAAAACTAATTCATAAAAAAGATGATTTCAAAGGCTAAAACACATAGCAAAAAAATTAGCACTAATTAACTAAGTTTGCTAAATATAGTTTGTTTCATGTTTTAGCACTCTTGTTATTAGTTTGCTATTTATTTAATAAATAATTTTTATTAGATATTTTCTAATTTATTTCAATAACAAAATTTGTTTTATTTTATCAAAAAAATCTTTTGAAAATATCCCATAATCGATTACATAAAACTTTTCAGACGATTCACCAAGGAAATAATTATCCAAATCCGATGAAATTTCCGCGCATATTTCTTCGGAGAGGTTTTTGATTAGGACCTGTTCCTTTAACGACTTGTTTTCGTCGTCAGACAATCTCTCCATCAACGTTATTGTCGAATGAAAAGCTTCCCATAGTTTTTTAGTCAATTTTTTAGCTTTGTAAACGCCTGGCGCCTGGTGACCATAAGGATATAGCGTTCCTTGAATCAAATACGATAAAAAGGATAATAATTCGCCAAATTTTGATTCTTCCGTTTGCTTGTTCATCTCTGCTTTTATATAGAGTCTCCGATGCATTTCGTCCCGTCTTCGTTTATCATGAAGTCATGGAAAATGGCATTATTTTAAGCGTTAAAGCCACTTTGGATGGACAAGGAAGCCTTCTCTCGAAACTATTGAACTCTTTGGCTTTGGTCAAGCAAAATTTAGGCGAAGATTCTTGGGTGGGTCTCTACGTTTATGATGAAAAGGATAATGTGTTGAATCTTGGCCCTTTCCAAGGTTCGCCTGCCTGCGTCCAAATCAAACCCGGAAAGGGGGTTGTCGGAAAGTGTTATGCCTCCAAAATGCCCATGTATATCAACGATGTTAAAAAGTTCCCTGGATATATTTGCTGTGATTCAAAGGTTAAAAGCGAAGCGGTCTTTCCGCTTGTCTATAATGGCCACGTGATCGCGGTCTTCGACGTTGATTCTCCGAAAAAGGATGGCCTTATAAAAGATCTTGAAGTCTTATCCCAAATCGCTACATTGATTAGCCAATTTGCCTAAATAACGAGATTTGCGAATCCCCCGTGGCAATAAGAAACTAAATCGACCGGGTTGATCTCGACCTGAAAACCCCGTCTTCCTGCTGAAATGAATATCTTAGAAAGGATTCGAGCGCTTTCATCAATAAAGACGGGGAAGGGCTTTTTTAGACCGATGGGTGAACAGCCTCCATGCACATATCCCGTGAGCGGAAGGAGCTCTTTCAAAGGAATCATTTCCATTGATTTGGAATGAGAGGTCCGGGCGGCTTTTTTCAAATCCAATTGCCGATTGACGGGGATATCGAACACGAAATGCTCTTTTTTGTCGTTAACGCATACAAGGCTTTTGAAGACTTTTCCAGGATCTTGAGATAAAGCGGAGGCTACACATAGACCATCCACCAACGCGGGATCGTATTCGTGGGAGGAATAAGAGATCTTTGCCACCTCCAAGAGTCTCATTACATTGGTTTTAACCATTTTAATATAATAACGTAAAAACTTTGCAAGAAAAAAGAGGGCGCGTAGGCGCCCTCTATCGCTAGTTAGCGAAAATCTCAGTCGTGAGCGGTGGATTTTCCGAAACGGCAATCGTTATTGCCAGAAGTGGAAATCCACATATCAAGCATCGAGATCGGATCATTGTAGTCGCAAAGCCAGCCGTTGCGGGAAAGCACATAGTTTCCAGCCTGACGGGTTGAAACAAATGTGGCCCAGTCAGAGTTGGCGAGAGTCATTGCTACTCCCACCGAAGCGAGCATAGCCTGAACGGCTTCTGCGATGGCCTTGTGGTTGTCGCTGGTGTTGTAGATATACTCAAAAGTTGGAATATTAGTGAATTTCGTTCCATCATAAGCGAATCCGCAGGTATCCTTCAGAAGGGTGATCGCCTCAGCCTTGTTTGCGGCGTAATCGGCTGTATCGGTCTTATACCATCCGGAGCCGTCTTGCAATGGGCCGTTGGAGTCAGTCCAGTCGCCGACACCATTCGGACCAGTGAGGCCTTTCGAGACGAAGCCGTTGGCAGGGATTTGCCCGCCTTTGGCCACATCATCGGTAATGTACTGACGATTGATGAGAAGCGATAAGGCATTCCGGAAGGCAACGCGCTTGGGTTCAGAATCAAGAACATCATCGAAAGCGGTGGTGTTAATGTTCCAACTCAAATAATAAGTTCCGAGTTCGCCCATGTCGAAGAACTCTTTCGGAAGAGTGGTTTTGAGCGTTGAAATTTCGGCAACAGGAAAGCTTTGGATGAATTGGTAGGCGCCCGATTGATAGCTGGTCAAAGTGGCTGAATCATCATCGCTGAAAGCAAAAGTAAGATCGGTTGCTTTGACAAGCGAAGTGTTGTAATAGTTCGCATTCGGAACCATCTCAAGTTTAGTATCGTCGAATGCCTTAATTTTCATCGGACCGTTGCTGACAAACGAAGCGGCATTGGTCGAAGCGGCCCAGTTCCCGGCGGCATCGGCGCTGGTAGGAACCGGTGCGAAGGTCGGGAAAGCTAGAAGTTCATGCCAATAAGTAATGGCGTTATTGAGAGTAACGGTGAGATGGGTGGCGTCGCTGGCTGAAACGGCAAGGGAAGCGCCATCGGTTTCAGTTTCGGCAGTGGTTCCACCTTTGATAGCCTCAAAAAGATAGTTGTAAGAGCTGGCAAGATCTGTCGACACAGCTCTTTTCCAACTGCGAACGATATCGGAAGCGGTAAGAGTGGTGCCATCACTCCACTTTAAACCATCGCGTAAGGTATAAGTGTAAGTTATGGTTCCATCGGTATTGTCAACCTCCGCTTCGCTCGTGGCGAGGCCAGGAACGATGGTGGCTGCACCATTCGGATAAGCGCCTGTATAGTTCCAACGATACAAGCCTTCAAAAAGGTGTTCATCATAGGTTCCGCCATCCAATGTGGTGTTGAGAGCGGGATCAATGGTTTTTGGCTTGGAGGCGAGACAAGCGGTTATGGCTCCGCTGGTGCCAGCCTGAGCGCCATAGAAGAACTTATAGCCAAGAGGCATCGAGTAGAAACCGGTGATGTTCTCTTTTTTGAGGAAGAGGTCGGTGTAGTAATAGATGGGGCAAATGGCGCCTGTTGACATCAATTCAGTTTCGGCAGCGTGCATGAGTTTGAAGCGTTTGGGCTCGTCCCCCGTGGTCGCTTTGATGTTCTTGATGATTTTATCGTAACTATTGGCCCAAGTCAGACCTTTTTCATCGCTGCTGATCGTTCCGTCGCCGTTGAGATCGGCTTCGTAGCCAGCATAGGTATCATCGAAATGATCTTTGTTAGCTGAAGAAGTACTAGATTTGCCGCAGCTTGCCAAAATGATGGGGGCTAGAACAAGAAATGCAAATGCAATTTTCTTTTTCATAGTGTTCTTAATTCCTTTCTTAGGGCAATGCCCCAATTTACATTCCTGTCCTTCCGGCTTGAAGCGGGAAGAGACATGCCACATAGTGCCCTTTGCGGACTTCCCGGAGAACAGGGGTCCCTTTAGCCGAGGCACAGGCATCCTTGGCGAAGGGGCACCTTGTTCTGAACGGGCAGCCACTCGGCGCGTTAAGTGGGCTTGGAATATCCCCTTTGAGAACGACGCGTTCGTTCTTTCGGGCTGATTTCGGATCTGGGACCGGGATGGCAGAAAGGAGCGATACCGTGTACGGATGCATCGGCTCCTCGAAAAGCTTTTTGCTTTCCGCCAACTCGACCACATGTCCGAGGTACATGACCGCGATGCGGTCGGATATATGCTTAACAACCAAAAGGTTGTGAGCAACAAAGATATAAGTGAGCCCCAGTTTCTCTTGGAGTTCCTCGAAAGTATTGAGAACCTGAGCTTGAATGGAGACGTCAAGGGCGGAAACCGGCTCGTCACAAACGATGAGTTCGGGATTGAGCGCCAGGGCTCTGGCGATACCGATTCGTTGGCGCTGCCCCCCCGAAAACTCATGAGGATAACGAGTGGCTTGCTCCGGAGAAAGCCCAACCGTTTGCATTAGCGAAAGAACGCGGGCGTTTCGGAAAACCCGGTAAGGCTTTTTTGCTTGATCAAGTTCCGATTTCTCCTGCGATTTGAGTTCTTCGATTTTCTTTTCGTCAGCGGTTTCGCTTAATAACTCAAAATATTTGGCCTGTATAAACTGTATCCGATGTTTGAAAAGATCTTTGTGAGCATCAAGCGGTTCGGCGATGATGTCTTCAATGGTCATGCGGGGATCCAGCGATGAATAAGGATCTTGAAAAACCATTTGAGCATGCAAATGAAGAAAATCGATGTCTTTTTTGCTTTTGATTTCGCGTCCTTCGAAGAGAACGGTTCCGGAAGTCGGTTTATAAAGATGTAAAATAGTCCGCCCCAAAGTAGTTTTCCCGCACCCCGATTCCCCGACGACCCCAAGAGTTTCCCCATGTTTCACGAAAAAGGAAACATCATCTACGGCCTTTAAATTTTTGTAGGAGAAAAATCCGGTTTGGGTTGGAAAGTACATTTTAAGATGACGCACTTCCAAAATGGGATGCTCTTTGAGCGATCTTTTCCCCGTGTTTTGCTTGAATTCCGCGATAGAGTCATCGCTGATCTGCTTTTCTTCAGACATAATCACTTTCCCTCCTTTCCTTCGTCTTTCGACGTGGTTTTGGTTTTATTGCTCACGAATTTTCGGGACTTTTTGAAACTCAGTTTAAGCATCGTCCACTTCACGAATCGTTTGAAACGGTTTGGCTTCATAAAGCGTTCACTGCGGTTGTCTATGACAAAACCTTCGTTGATATAATCGATGAATTCTTCTTTCGTCATTTTTCCGGATTTGACATCATCGATGGCAGAAGCGAAGCACGAAGAGAAATGATCTTTGCTGATTTCTCGCTCGGCTGGATATTTCTTAAGGCAAATTTCCATGCATCTTTCGCAGCGGGGGGCGAAACTGCAACCATCCGGCAAAGCAAAAACGTCCACGGGATTCCCCTCAATTGGATGAAGTTTGACACTTTTAACGGCCGCTTCCCCCGGAATGGAAGCCATGAGGCCCTTCGTATATTCATGCTTTGGATTATAAAAGATTTCGTCAACGGTCCCTCTTTCAACGATTCGCCCGGCATACATGACTTCAACCTCGTCGCAGACTTGAGCAACGACGCCAAGATCATGAGTAATGATGATGACGCCCATCCCGAGTTTCTTTTGGATGTCTTTAATCAGATCAAGGATCTGAGCCTGGATGGTGACATCAAGAGCAGTCGTGGGCTCATCGGCGATGAGAAGATCGGGGTCGCAAAGCAAAGCCATGGCAATCATGACGCGTTGAAGCATTCCACCCGAGAATTCGAAAGGATATTGCTTCATGCGCTTTTCGGGTTCATTGACACCCACGAGCGTCAGCATCTCAATGGCGCGTTTTTTGGCGCTATATTTCGTTACGCCAAAAGAGGCGCGATAAGTTTCAAAACTATCTTTGAGTTCTTCGAAGGATTTTTTTATGGTTTCTTTACGCTTGGATCTCATTTGACGCAGGCGGATCTTATGCGAAAGCTTCAATTCGTGAACGGCTTTCACGTAAATAGCCTTAGCCTCGTGAAAAGTCTGCGCATAAGCCGCTTGGTCGGCTTTAAGGATGGCAGAATATTTTTTATCGATTTCCGTCATTTGCTCTTTAAGAGAGGCCTTTTGCGAAGATGAGGCCCCAATCGTAACGTATTCCATCTTCATAGGGCGAAGCACTTCACCCCATTCTTTAGCGTGGAGGCGTTTGGAGTCAGCAAAAATTAGAGCTGCCTTTTCCTTTTCGTGTTTGGCTTCGATCCTCAGAGCGTCTTGCTTCTCATTTGAATAACGCGAGGCCTCCTGCCGTCTTTCAATCAGCGATCCTCGAATGGAGTTTTTGAAGGCGAAAGAAAGCTTCTTGAATTCATAAGCATATTTGTTCCGAGCGACGGTTCTTTCAAATTCGGCTTGAGCCTTGGCTTCCTTTGTAGCTATTCCGAGATCGACTTTATCCTTGGTTATTTCCGTTCTCAGCGTTTGTTCCGCTTGGATAGAAGCAGAGGCCTTTGCCGCGAATTCTGTATCAGAATCTTTGAGGCCTTTGCGAGCCAAAAGAAGGCGGTTTAGGCAAGTTTCGTCATCCCGGAGCCGTCTTTTTTCTGACTCGATCAAAGCATCAACACGGCTTTTTTTGTGAAGAAGCATGGCCTCTTCCATTTGATGGCCAATCGTGTAAACGGGGTTAAGGGCGGTCATCGGGTCCTGGAAGATCATCGCAATTTTTGCGCCTCGAATCTTGCGAAGCTCTTTGTCTTTCATCCCAACGAGTTCTTCGCCTTCGAAAACGACGGAAGATCCCTCTTTGATACGACCTGGAGCAACAAGAATCTGCATTATGGAGGCCGCAGTCACCGATTTTCCGGATCCAGATTCCCCAACAATGCCCAGAATCTTTCCTTTATCGAGAGAAAATGAAATACCAGCCACAGAGCGGACTTCTCCGGCCGGAACCTCAAAAGAGGTGCGAAGATTTTTGACGACGAGAAGATGCTGTTCGTTAACCATGATCGTTACCTCTGTAACCTCGGATCAAAAGCATCGCGCAAACCATCGCCAATGAGATTGAGGCAAAGAACAAGAACGCAAATCATAATGGCGGGGATGAAAAGAAGATAGGGATAAACGCCAATGGAACCCTCTGCGCTGCTGGCCAACGAGCCAAGAGAGGGCATTGGAGCCGCCACGCCAAGACCGATAAAACTCAAGAATGATTCGGTAAAAATGGCGCTCGGAATCTGAAGACCGGCAGCAATTATGATGACGGACATGCTATTGGGCAGAAGATGCTTGCGAATGATAAATGTCGATGATGCACCAACCGAGCGGGCGGCCAAAACGTATTCTTGCTCCTTAAGCGAAAGAACTTGGCCCCGAACAAGGCGAGCCATTCCGACCCAATAAAGCAAAGCAAAAACGATAAAAATGGAGATCATGCCAGAGCCATATTTTGAAACAAGCGGGTCAGAAGAAGGAAGAATTTTTTTAAGAACAACCGAGATGAGAATGATGAGCATGATGTCGGGAAGAGAATAGATGACATCAACGATTCTCATCATCACCATATCGGCTCGTCCTCCAAAATACCCAGAAACAGAGCCATAAACAGAACCGATGACAAGAACGATCGCCGCGGCGAATAAGCCAACCGAAAGACTCACACGCGTTCCTTCAATAACACGGATGAAATAGTCACGACCGGCGGAATCCGTTCCAAATAGATGTGGGAAAACCCATTGCCCTTGGGCGATAAGAGCTTTTTCGGTATCGCTATATTGCATCGGTCCCAAATTGTTAAAAGTCGAATCCCAGTTTTGAAGCGTAAGTTGCTCATCATAGGTGTAGGGGCAAAAGAACGGAACGATAATGATGACAAGAACGAGAACGATAATGAGAATCAAACTTACCATTGCTACGGGGTTGCGAGCAAAACGATGAACTGAATCTTTCACAAAGGACGTCGATGGCCGCATTTTTTGCTGAGCAGCTTTTTCTTCTTTGCTTGCGAGTTTGGTCTCTTTTGCATAATCATCCAAATGAAAAACGTTGGGTCGATTATAATCGACTTGAAGGCTGACTGGGAATGGGAATTTTTCGCCAAGTTTCATAAATTACTCCAGTTCAACACGTGGGTTTAAAACTTTGTAAAGAATGTCGCTGACCAGCGTCATCAAAACGATCAAGTCGGTCATGACGACGGTGGTCCCCATGATAAGAGAATAATCTCGTCCGGTGATTGAATTAATAAACGCCCTCCCGATGCCGGGAACGGTATATATTTGCTCGATGACGAGAGAGCCTGTGATGATTCCCGCAAACATTGGCCCAGCATAGGTAATGGTAGGGGCCAGAGAGTTTTTCATGACGTGCCCAAACAGAATTCGCGATTTTGAGGCGCCTTTAGCTCGGGCCGTGATAATGTAGTCGCTACCAAGACTATCAAGGGTTGCGCTCCGTGAAAGCCTTGTTATGTAAGCCGAAGGATAAATGGCTAGGGTTATGGTAGGCAAAATAAAAGCGGCGTTTCCTCCGGTGACATAAGTCGTCGGGGCAAGATGCCATTGAAGAGCGAAAAAATAGAGAAAAAAGGTCGCGATGACAAAACTCGGAAAAGCCACGGATGCGGTCGATAAAACCATAATCACCCGATCGATCCAAGAGCCTCTTTTCACGGCGGCGATCGAACCAAAAAAGATCCCAAAAACGAGAGCCAGCGCCGAAGCGATCAAACCGACAAAAAAACTATATTTCATTCCACTTGCAATGATGTCGTTGACACTCATTCCGATTTGTTTCATCGAGGGCCCGAAATCAAAAGTGAAACAACGCAAAAGGTAAATGAGATACTGGACAAAAAGAGGTTTGTCAAGTCCATATTTGGCCGAAAGTGCATCCAGTGTCTCCTGATTAGGAACCTTTTCCGAAGTAAAAGGACCTCCCGGAATAAGCTGCATAAACCAAAAGGTGACGGTAATTACGACAAAAATAGTCAGGACCGCCATCCCGATGCGTTTCAAAACATACATCAGCGTCTTTCCGTTCATGACAAATGCCTGTTTATTTGTTCTACCGAAGGGCACTGCTGAAGAGTTTCCCTTCGATAAACGGGATTCTAGGGAGGCTTGAAAACATGTCAATATTTGTTTTTCGAAAAAAGCGAAAACGTCGTTTGGAAGCGTTTTCAGGCCAAAATATTCACTCTTTATTTTTGAAGGTTGCGACTCGTTTTCACTGCCTTTGAATAAGATTTTTCGTAGAAATAAGCCAGCAAGCCATGATTTTTTTGAACAAAGTGAGAGAAGGGAGCAAATCCTTTTTCAAGCTTTTGAAAATTTTAAGAAAAACCTCTATAAAAGAAGCCGCGACTCCAAAAGATTCCAAAACAAAAAAGCTCCTTGCGGAGCTTATAGCTATTCCGTTCGTCGGGCTTACGACTCCCTCCGAACGAGGTCACAGTCCCGATGGTCTTATAAGGACTACCAACAGCCCCCACCTTTCCTAGCAGGGCGAACCCCCTAGAATAGACGCCTCCAACTTCTTTCCCGACGGACAGAGTGCGGGGCCCTTCGAACGCGACGATCGATCGCTTGGGCAGCCTGGCAGGTTTCCCCGCTAAGCGATTATTATTAAAGCATAGGTGGAAAAAGCGTCAATGATTATTTTATGGAGTTCGTAATTCACCAGATTCCATCGGCCAAAAAATAAAAAAGCCTCCGGGTTAGGGGAGGCTTGATCGCCAAAATGCCTTTTTCAGATGGCCTTAACGGAGAAACCCCGGATGCCCACGATAAGGCTCACGAGGGCGGAAGCCGCCGCAGAGGCGCCAGCCACGATGAAGCCATAACCCAGCGTCACGGTGTCGCCCGTGACCCAGGATCCGATGATGATGGGCGATAAGAAGATAAGAACGGCGCAGGCGAGCAGGCAAAGGCCGGCTACGATCTGAAGGAAGGCCGTGAACTTCCCGCCAAACCAGCCAAAAGCCGTGGCCAAAAGCTGGAAGACGGCAGCGACGATAATCAAAACAAAGAAAGCGATCATCGAAGGGTTGCTTGAGATCTGCGAGGCGTTGTTGGCAAAAACGAAATCATAGCCCGGGAAAGCCTCGGTGGAACCATCCGACATCGCGAGAATGAGTCCGGTCCCGATGGGGAAGAGGAAGGCGCTGGCCGTGAAGAGAAGCCCTAATAATCCAAGCAAACCTGGCAAACTGGAAGTCTTTTTCATCTTGGTTGGTCCTTTGTGAAACGTCTTTATCTTACGCGGAAGAATCCGACTCTTCAAGAAGACGAAAAGAGCAATTTCAGGCCGCTGCGACCGTCAAGGTCACGCCAAAGGAGGTTTCATTGGAGAAAGAGACCTTAAAAGGCAGGGTGTTTCCGTCATTCATGCGATTCGAAGACCCATAGGGGAATGAGGCTTTGTACGAAGAAAAGGAGAAAGAGTCGCCATTCTGGAACAAAGTGGAATTGCCAGCGATGTAATAATCAGAAATCTTGGTACCTTGGGGAAGAGAATTTTCGGTCAGGGCAAAATTCCGTTTGCTCGTGCAATCCATTTCCTGGATGAGAGCCGGCGATTTCGCCGTATCCATATAATCCTCGCCATAGGTGTTGGAGTTGGCCAAAATGGTTCCGGTCGTCCCCGTCGAGATGACCGTGTCAGTGTATCTAACGCCAACATAACTCGAATTGATTACGCAAAGCCGCGAATCCACGTGATAGATGCGAATCCCGTTTTCACTGAAGCCCAAAGGATATGTCCCCTCATAGCGCGATTCGGAATCGCTTTCGTTGAGGCCGGTCGGAGTGTAGTACTCGATCATCATGTATTCATCGAAAGCGTTGCCATTCCAGCCGCCGCTCGTCGGGATGATGGCACAATCTCCCGTCGATTCCGAGGGGCGAAGCGTCAAGGTCCCGGCATGGTCAATCTTATAGGGATTAACCCAGCCATAGGCGAATTTGCTGTAGGCATCATGATCGATGATGTTATAGTCCATCATATCGATGCAACCCATCGGAGCGGAGAAAGCGTCATTTGAGGAATCTTTATAAGAGTAGTAATCCTCAAGCCCCATCATGTGGCCGGTTTCGTGAATGAAAGTATGGGCATCCACCTTGGAGGTTCCATAGCCTTCGTACATGAAATCATACGAGGCCCAGCAATAAGTATTGGCCATCGGCGAAGATTTATCCGAATCGTTATTGGCCCAAGTCGTGAAGGCCCAAAAAGTATCGCCCAAAGACTTAACCTGAGAATAATCGGGAGCGCTATAGACGAGCCACACCCCGTCAAGATAGCCATCGCCGTCCTGATCAAAGGACGTGCCGTTGGTGCTGTAGGTGGCCTTGTACCACTCAACGGCGTTATCAAGGACGTACTGTGGGCCCTCGGAAGAGTCGCTGCTGGAATTCTTGGCGGTTATTTGGTCCGCCGTGAGGCCACAGGCATACCAATCGCTCACCGTGATATCCAGCGAAAGCTTGCCATAGGAAGAAGCGGCGTAAAACGACTTAAGGGATTGCCAACCCGTGTCGCTGGCATTTCCGGAAAAAGTTTTTTTGATATCGGACAAAACGGCTGCGGTGGCGTTGGTTCTATAGTCAGCGATGGTGACGGGTATCACCAGGATTTTTTGGGTTCCGCTCGTCTGAAGGTAATTAGCGCCAATGCTCTCGCCATAAGAACGCGTCGTGAGACTCGTTGAAACCGGACTATAGTCCGAAGAATTAGAATAACTGCCAGTCCCGGATGAGGTGGCCACCGAAGTAATTTCGGCTGAAGTTTCCGTGGATTTCTTCAAATCGTAAATGGTGCACCCAGATAGTGACACCGCAAAGACGAGAAGAAGCAGTCTTTGGGGTTTTTTGTTTGTGAACATGGTATTGGTCCTTGGTGAGACCCCAAAAACGAAACCTTGAGCAGGGAATCTCACTAATATAATAAACGAGAAGCGAATTTTATTGTGAAAAGATTGCGAAAATCAAGCCGCGGCGACGGTCACGTCAATCGTTTCGGCGGTCGATCCCGAGAAGGAAATCGTGTAAGGTTCAACGGTCCCGTCGTTCATCTTGGTTTGATTCGCGAAGAAATTGGGGCCGTATTTGGAAAGCGAGAATTCATCGCCGTCCTGGAATAGCGAGCTATTGGTGGCATCGCGGGCGGTTAAAAGAATATTGTCGGCCGAAACCAGAGAAATCAATTTGTATTGGCCATCCATCTGAGCCCGCTTGGAAGTGTTGGAATGGGAAACCCAAGAAAAATCAACTTCCAAATCGGAGCCAGTTTGCTGATAGTTATAGACAATTTTGTCGGTATAGCTATAAGAGCCCCAGGCGCCGGTACCGGTAGAATTACTATAGTGGCCCGTGCAAAGCCGGGAATCGATGTGCCAGATTCGAACGCCGCTTTCAGTGAAAGAGTGCTTTCCGTTTCCGGCGTAAGTGGTAAGGGAATCCTGTTCGTTAAGACCCGTGGGGGTGTAGTATTCCACCAAAAGGTATTCGTCGAACGCCGACCCGTTCCAGGAATCCCCGGTGGGAATTAAAAGGCATTCTCCGGTATCGACGAAGGAATTCAGCGTTATCTCCGTGGGGCCGGAGACGACCATCGGATTGACCCAGCCATAGGCGAACTTGCTGAAGGAATCATGGTCGATGATGTTGTGATCCATCATGTCCATTCCGCCGACGGGGCCGTAGGAAGAATCATAAGTATAGTAATCGTCAAGCCCCATCATGTGCCCCGTCTCGTGGATGTAAGTGTGGGCGTCAACTTTGGAATAGCCGCCCTCGTACATGAAATTGTAGGAAGCCCAGCAATACTTTGAGGCGACGGGGGAGGAAACGGCGGGATTCAAGTGATAATCGTTGTAAGTGAAAGCCCACCATAAATCCGTATTAGTGGCGTCGTAGTCGCAGCTATAAACGAGCCAAACGCCATCGATATAGCCATCGCCGTCGTTATCGAACTGGGTCAAGTCGGTGTTGTAGCGTTTTTTGGCCCAAGAAACCGCGCCTTCCAAAACATCCCACGTTTGGTTATAAGAGCTGGAGGAGCCGGTGAGGTTCGCCACCCCGGCTTTGGTGTACGGAAGATCATACCATTCGGTGACTTCGCCTTCGATCTTCAACTGCTGATAGGAACTCTTGTAATAGAAAGAGGAAACCGATTCCCAGCCAGTATCCGAAGGTTTTCCAAAGAAAGTCTTGTAGATGTTGGAACGGACGGTTTCGGTGGCGTTGGAATCCTCGCCTTTGACGTGAACCGGGATGACCAGGATTTTCTCTTCGGATTTCTTGGCGTTGAGAACCGGGGTGTCCGAAGCGGCTTCAACCTGCGAATAATCGATAGAACTGGCCGTTGACGCATAATTCGTTCCGCTTCGGTCGGCCGCTTTGGCATTTCCGCCAAAGGCGCTGAAGTCGTTGTCAAAGGTCATCATATTGTCGGCGGTATCAAAAACGGTCACGGGTTTCGTTGCGGTCAGATTCCCGACTTTCGACGTCACGATGACCGAAGTCGAACCGACCTTGAGACCAAACAATTGTCCGCTTTTCGCATCGATCGAGGCCGTCAAAGGATCGGCCACACTCCAAGACACTTCCTGATAGGTGGCATTGGAAGGATCAAAAGCGGCCGAAAGGGTGACGCCGTTATACTGGCCAATGCCGATTCTGATGTTGTCGTTGGCAATCGAAACGGAGGTGGCGGTGATCGGCGTCCCAATGGCATAATCCATCACCAGCGAAACCAAGCGGCAGGGTTTCCCCACGGCCAAAAGAGTCAAAAGAGGGGTCACGGAAGAGTTGGAGGAGAAATCCGTGAAATCGTATTCCGTGACGCTCTTCGAAAGCGCAACGGTCTGAGAAACGCCAGCCGACTGAGAAACGGCCTTCAAAGAAGAATCGGTAGCGGACAAAGCGATGACGTTGACTTTCAAAGCGGTGATGGCGGCATTCCCGCCAACGGAGAGGGAAACCGAACCAAGGGTGGTAGATACTCCCAAGGCGATGTAATGACCGCTGGAGACGGAATAACAATTGGTAGGGCTGATGGCTTCGACAAGAGAGCTCGTTGTCTTATAAAAGCTATCGCTTTCGCTTAAAAGCGTTCCGCTTTTCATCGCGGAGCCATCGAAAACAATCGAGATCTCATTGGCTTGCTCCGAAGAAGACGAAGCCGCAGAGGAAGCGCCCGAAGAACTCCCAAAGGACGAGGTCCCGACAGAAGAAGCGATTGAAGAAGACGAAACGGAAGAGGCCGTGGAAGAAGAGGCGGAAGAATTATTCGAGGAAGAGGAAGTGTCCGAGGCGGAAGACGAAACATAACTGGAGGAAACCCCAGTCGTTCCGCATGAAACAAGAAAAACGCCGAGAAGCGACAATGCAATTTTATTGAATGGCTTTAACATAAGTTTTCCTCTTTTTCCATAAAACAGCGAATTGGGACTAATCCATGAGGCTTAATGATCGGGCGCTGGATAACTTTGTTTTATTTCCCCAAGGACTGATCGATGCTTTTGATCTCCTCGAGATACTTGGTTTCTTCAGGATCGTTGCAAAGGATCCAATGACCCGGAATGATCTCGCGGAAAGTGGGTTTCTGCTTGCTGTAATCGTGGGATTCGGCGGGATTATAAACCATTCTGACCCTTTGTTTTTCAGAAAGGGGATCCGGCTTTGGAATGGCCGAAAGCAAGGCTTTTGTATAGGGGTGAAGGGGATGGGCGAAAAGTTCATCGCTGGAAGCCAGCTCAACCATGTTTCCGAAATACATCACCGCGATGCGATTGCAGAAGTATTTAACCACTGAGAGATCGTGCGCGATGAAAAGAATCGTCAGGCCCATCTCGTCCTTGATGTCGTTTAAAAGATTCAGAATCTGGGCGCGAATCGAAACATCGAGGGCGCTGATGGGCTCGTCGCAAATCAAAAGCTTCGGATTCATAATCAGGGCGCGGGCAATGCCGATACGCTGTCTTTGGCCGCCGGAGAATTCGTGCGGATAACGCGAGGCATATTCCGCGATGAGGCCGACTTTTTCAAGAATTTCAACGCATTTTTCGTGGTTCTCGGCTTTGTTGTAATGGTGCTGGATCCGCAAGCCTTCTTGAATGATGTCTTCAACCGTCATGCGGGGGTCCAAAGAATCGACCGGGTCCTGGAAAATCATCTGAATCTCCGCCATCAGTTTTTTGTCGACGTGTTTGTTGTCGTACTGAATCTGCGAGATGATGGCTTTTTGCTCTTTGACGTGCTTATTCTCCTCATCACGAATTTTTTTGATCTGAGCGGCATAATTGCTCTTTATCGAGGAAATCAGCTCGTCTTTTCCCTCTTTCCGGGCTTTAAGAAGGTCAAGGGCCCTTTTCTCATCCGAGGCGATCACCGAAAAACGTTTTTGATAGGATGCTTCGATCTCGGAAGCGGTTTGCTCGCTGTCGTCATTTGAAGGGTCGCTTTTTTCCCGCAGCTCTTCGGTCTCCTCGGCTTTCAAAGACCGCCGTTTCTCACGATATTCGTTTTGGATTCTAAACAAATTGGCTTCGCTGCCGAATTGATCGGCGGTGGCGGAGATCTTGGCTTTTTCTTCTTTCCGGAGAAGCTTGATTCTCTCTTTGGCGTGAATCTGGCTCCACTTAATTTCCTTCTCGTTCCAGCGCGTTCCTCCGGAAATTCGGAAGCCTTTATAGAAAATCGACCCCGACGTGATGTTATAAAGCCGGATGATCGAACGGCCGGTGGTGGTTTTCCCGCAACCGGACTCTCCGACCAACCCAAAGCACTCCTTCTCTTTGATATCAAAGGAGATGTCATGCACGGCCTTGGTTTTAAAACCACCACCACCGCTGAAGAACTGTTTGAGGTTCTGCACGGAAAGGATGATGTCGTTATTAACCAAATCCTCCCGATAAGTCACGTTGTAGTATTTGATCTGGTTTTTGATCGCCTTAATCGTCAGATCGCTTTGCTTTTTCTTTTCGCCAAGTTCGGAAAAAAGTTGGGAATTGCCCGATTTTCCCGCCTCTTTCAAAGAAGTGCCGATCTGCCGCTTTTCTTTTTCTTTCCCCTTCAATTCTTTTCTGAGGTCGTTCAAGGAAATGCTGTGCCCGTGGCTGGGTTTGTTGGCATTTTCCGAGAAATTATTAAATATTCCCATTGCTACCGCCTCCTTTCTTGAGAGAATTCGTTATCCGGGTCTGAACGATGCTCGGCATTTTGGCTTCGGGGGCCTTGGAATCCAAAAGCCAGGTCGAGGCATAGTGGGTATCGGTGAGCTTATACATCGGAGGTTGTTCTTTAAAATCGATGCCCAAAGCAAATTTGCTGCGAATCGCAAAAGCGTCGCCTTTGGGCGGGAACAGCATATTGGGAGGGGTCCCCGGGATCGATTCCAGCCTTTCCTTGGAGTCGACGTCAGGAATCGAGGAAAGCAGCGCCCAGGTGTAAGGGTGGGCGGGATGATAGAAAATATCGCTGGCCGTCCCGTATTCGACGATTTTTCCGGCATACATGACGGCCACGCGGTCAGCCATGTTGGCGACGACGCCCAAATCGTGGGTGATGAAAATGCAACTCATGTTCCGGGAGGTCTTCAAGCGATTGATCAGTTCAAGGATCTGAGCCTGGATGGTGACATCAAGCGCGGTCGTGGGCTCATCGCAAATGAGAATCTCGGGATCAGCGGTGAGGGCAATGGCGATGACGATTCTTTGGCGCATGCCGCCGGAAAACTCAAAGGGATATTGGTTAAAGCGCCGCTCCGGCTCCGGGATCCCGACTTCGCGCATGACCTTAATGGCTCTTTCCTTCGCTTCTTTCTTGGTCACCCTGATCAGGGAGAGATAGCGCCTCCGCTCCCGAATGAAACTGGCATAATCGGGGCCTGGTTTTTTGAAGGTGAAAAGGCTGGCGAGGATTTTCTTTTCTTTTTCCCGGTGCTCTTTCAAAATCGACGCCCGATAGGCGAGGACTTCTTTTTTGGCGGCCGCTTTGGAAGCCTTCAGATCGCCCCGATCTTTAGCCAGCCGAGCCGAAATACCGGCTTTTTGAGAAAGGAAGTCCGCTTTTAGCTTGGCTTTATCGTCTTTGCTGAGGGCTTTGTTCTTCTGCGAACGGAGGAATTCGCTTTTGCTGATCGACAAAAGATTCTCGTCGTTCTTGCACTGGACCAGTTTGTCGGAAATCGAATCGCTGAATTTTTGATGGAGGTGGTTCCCGTTGATCAGCATGGCCTCGGTGATCTGCTTCCCGATTTTCATGATCGGGTTGAGCGAAGAAAGCGGATCTTGGAAGATCATCCCGATTTCATGGCCGCGGATTCGATGGAATTCCTCTTCGGAGATTTTGGTTAAATCCTCGCCTTGGAAAAGAATGGATCCGGAATCGATGTGGGCGTTGCCGGAAAGAATTCCCATGATCGTTTTGGAAGTGACGGATTTCCCTGAGCCGGATTCACCGACGATGCAAAGGGTCTCGCCTTTATAAAGATCGAAGGAAACGCCTCTGACGGCATGCACCTTCCCATCATCGGACGAAAAAGAGATGCCCAGATTCCGGATCGAAAGAATAACCTCTTTCCCTTCCGGGGCAGCTCCCACGGTTTTCTCGAAATCGATGGTCTCGTAGGACTTGCCTTGAAATTCGCTCATTCGGAGACCCCCTTCAACGATGGATTGGCCGCGTCGCGCAGCCCGTTGCCGAACAAATTGAAGGAAATCATCAAAATGGACATGATGACCGAGCCGGAAATGATCATGTAAGGATAATCGGCGATATAGGTCTCCGCGTTGGTGAGAGCGACGCCAAAGCTTTGCAGCCCTTGCAAGCCAAGGCCTAAGTAGGAAATCGTGGCTTCATCGAAAATAACGCTCGGAATCATCAGAACGGCCCCCGTGATGATCGGGCCCACGCCATTAGGAAGAATGTGCTTGAAAATCAAGCGCCAATCATTGGCCCCTAAAGTTCTTGACGCCAAAACGTATTCCCGACCCTTGTAACGATAGAACTGGCTTCGGGTCTCGCTGGCCACCCCGATCCATCCCGTCAAGGAAAGAGCGAGCAGGAAAGTCCAGAAAGTGCTGCCCAAATGCAAAATGACCAAAGTCATGACCACGATCCAAGGGACGCCGCCAAGAATTTCGGTAAACCGTTCCATGACGATATCGGTCCAGCCTCCGAAATAACCGGAAATGGAACCCCAGATCAAGCCGATGGCGATATTGATGGCAGCGGCAAAAACGCCAAGGAGGAGCGAGGTCCTCAAGCCCGTGAAAAGATATTTGAAATAATCCCTTCCTTGCTTATCGGTGCCAAAGAGGAAGTGGGGCATCGTGGTGAATCCATAATAGCGAAGCTTGGATAGGACCCCGGTTAGAGTCACGGCTGAAACGCCGCCATAAGAGACGGTATTCTGCGAAGTTATCGAAACGATTGGGCAATGTTCGCTCAAAACGGTGAAGGTCGCGGGGGCTTCGGAATCGGATTTCGTGAAATCGTAGGTGCACAAACCCTGATCGATGTATTTTTGGAGATCGGTTTTGGAGAATTCCCGGGTGACGTTGCCAAAAGCCGATTCGTAGAGGTCATAGCGGAAATCACCTTGGATTTGCTGGGCGGCATAAACGAATTTATAGCAGTCGCCATTGATCCGCCAGCGATAAGGATAGGTAGAGGAAGTCGAATCATCGCGAAGCAAAAGCTCATTTCCGCTCGAAAAATTGATTTTGTCAAAGAAGGTCGGGTTGCTGGAGCAAGTCGCTTTCACGTTTTTGACGTAAAAGTTGGGGTAAGGGTTTTCCATCGGGTTCTTAACCCGGATATTGATCTCAGCGCTGAAAACCGCCAAAGGATTGGCTTTGTAGGCAGCGGATTCTTTGATAACGGCCATGAAATCGGAAAGGGAAAAGTTCGAATAGTCGCTCGTATAGTCCAGAAGAGGGATAACCGCTTCATAATCCGAGGAATTGCCGTCCAGGTCCGCCAAAATATAGACCGCATAAGAGGGGGAGGCGGCGTTGGCGCTGGCACACATATTTTTGTCGAGATCAATCGCCAGGGAATACTGGTAAGAGGAATGGAGATCGAAAGAAGACGAATAAATCCCGCCGAAATCAAAATCGGTTCCGTTGGGAACCAAACGCACGTCGCCACCCGAAGCATAAGAGCTGGAAACGTTAATCGATTCCGTATGGAAATTAATGGAACCCACGATATATTGAGGGTCATATCCGTTATTGTCCGTGTCGGTGGCGGCCGGCTCGTTGGTGGCGGGGTCGATTACGACGTTGTATTTCATCTGCGTGCCATCCATAAAGCCGGTTTTTTCGCATCCATACCATTTGGGCGGCAGGAAGGCAGCGGAGGACAAAATATAATCCTCGCTGGCGTCATATTGGTCAAGGATCGGAACCAAAACCGCCATCGTAATGATGATTCCCAAGAAAACCGCGGCCACGACCGAAGATTTGTTTTTTACGAACCGATGGAGGGCATCTTTGAAAAACGTAGTTGGCTTAGATTGGAATCTTTGCTCGTGAATGGCCGAAGAAAGATGCACGAATTTAAAATCATCCTCGGAACTAAACGTCTGCAGAGGATCCGAGCTTTTATCGTTGACGAGGGGTTTTTTATCTCTCATTTGACAGCCCCCATTCTGATCCGCGGGTCAATGATGCCATAAGAAAGATCAACCAATAGCGTGGCAAAAAGGCCGATGACGGTATAAAGGGCCATATCCACCATAATCACGTTGTAGTCTCGGTAACTCAAGGCCGAAACAAAGAGCGAACCGATGCCAGGAATCCCGTAAATCTGCTCCAAAATCATGGAACCGCCCAAAATGCCAACGAACTCTCCGATAATCATCGGAACGATAGGGACCATCGAATTCCGAAGGGCGTGCCGCAAAACCGTTTGGGTCTTAGTCAGCCCTTTGGTGCGAGCCAAAAGAAGGAATTCTGAGGACATCACCTCGCAAAGTTCGGCGCGCATGTAACGGGTGAAAGAAGCGACCGTCCCAAAGCAAAGCGCAGAAACCGGAATGACATAGGCAAGAATGGCCATGGAAGGGCTTGCCGCCGCCTGAGCCGAATCCGGCCAAGAAGACGGCAACCACTTAAGATTGTAGGAAAAAATGATCAGAAGGAAAGAAATGAAAACGAAACTGGGGATGGAGACGAAAATCATCACCAAAGTCGAAATGATGTTGTCGGTGGCTTTGTTCTTTTTGAGGGCCGCCCAAATCCCGAAGATGAAACCAAGAGGAATCGAAAAGAGCAGCGAAATGAAATTGAGTTTGATGGAGACGGGCAAACGGATGGAGATGATGTAAATCACCGTGAAGCCTGGCATCACTTTGCTCGAGGTTCCCCAATCCCAATTCAAGCGGCCATTAGTCCACCCAAAGACGTTGACGAGCCAGCGCCAGTACTGAGCCATGACGGGGTAGGCGGAGTAACCGAAAATCTCTTTCGTGTCGGGGTTGGAGATGGTGACCTGTGGATTAGTATTATTTATGTAATAATAACCTAACTTAACTTGATTCTCATAAAAGGCATACATGGCCTCGAATTTTCCGAATGGGGCTTCCGTAGGCAAAAGTTTTAGGAGAATTAAGGTAAGAGATAAGATGATAAAGGTCGTAACGAAAATGAGAACAATTCGCTGAAGAACGTATTTCCACATGAATTTTCTCCTTCCGTTAATGAAAACAATCAAATCCAAATGAAGAAAAGAAATAACGAAGAGCAGACCTAAGCAAATCGGAGAAACCGATTGGAAGGGTATTCCTCCCAATCGGTCTTCCGAAAATTATAGCAAGAAGCTGAGGGTTAAGCACGCCCAAAGAAGGCCGGGGCAGCGTAAGAACTATAACTGACCTTGCCGCTGAGAGCGGTTCCGCTAAGAACGGCGGTCCACTTCAACTGGAACCAAATAGTCTTGCCAGTAGGATCAAATCTGCTATCGCCGACATAATTGGAGAGATCAAGAGTAATAGTCATGACGCCTTTGCCATCCAGAGCCATCACGGCTCCATTGACATCGGGGGTGCCATCGCTATAAGTACCATTGGTACCAAGATCAATCGATCCACCAGTCGTATCGTAATAGCCTTCGAAGTCATAAACCGAGCCGCCAGTGGCATCGGTCATATCTACATAGACCTGCGCGATTTCAAAATCCGTAAGCTGATCGGAGACAACGTAGTTGTATTTGAGAGTTAGGGTCTTGTCGGTAGGATTGTAGGATGGAGCGACGGTACTGGCAGATAAGGCCGGGGCTTCTTTGCCTTGCTGAACAATCGTAGCGCCTTGAGTCGAAGAGTACAAAGCGTCATAGGACCAATACTTCCCATCAAAGACGATGGAAGAATCGGGGATGGAGGTGTCAGCGCCGCGGCTAAGCGTCAAATCGCGGCCGTCGGTGCAAAGGGTGTCCATGAAGTTTAGCGGGTCGAGCGCGGAGCCTTGTATGGCGCCGAACATGGCATCGCACTGACCTTGGAGCATATCGTAATAAGCCACACGATAGTCGGTGGAGGGGTTGACGTTGTTGATCGTCAGGCCAAGACCGGTCGCGGCTTTGTTCCAAGCAGTCTCAATGTAACTCTTGAAATAGGAGGAGATTAGCTTCATCTCGCCGGCAGTTCTCCACTCAATGGTGAGGGTGATGCTGTCGCCGAGCTTGTAATGGCCAGCTGCGATTTCATCAGTAGCGGCTTTTTTGAAAAGCTGAATGGCCAGTTCCTGATTGTACCCAAAGGTCGCAGGGGAACGATCAGCGATGACGCTCTTGCCGGCAGCCGTTTTGCGATAGGCAAGTCCGGTGGCGTTATCAACGATGTAAGCATCCGACAAATAAGCCTGAGCCGGGTTGCTTCCTTGAGAATTGGCGAAATCCTGACGATTCATCGCGAAGTAGAGGCCATCAAGGAATGTGTCGTTTGATAGGATCGGCTTAACGGTGTAGTCTTTGTAATCAGCCTTGTGCGGATATACCGTGCCATTCGGGCCATAGTACTTCTGCCACTCATCAGCAGTGCAGGAATCGATTTGAATGTTTTCAACGACACTGCCAAGGGTGTGGAGAGTATGAGAGTCGTTGACATACTGAGAAATATTGTCAGAAGGGACGCCGGTATAATCGAGACTGCCGGCTTGCCATTTCGCGAAAGCTGCGGTGTCGGCTGGCGTGCTGTCAGTCGAGGCAATAATCTCTTCCTTGTAACCATCGTAATGATAGGAACTGGCCTCAATGAAAGTCGGATTCTTTTTGAAGACGATCGCTTTCCCGCTTTCCCAGTATTCGGGTGCGTAGATACCGGTGGAAATGAGATTGTCGACATTGTTGTAGAAATTGGTCGTGCTAGTGCCGATCTTGAAGGCATTGGCGGCTCCAACCGAAGCCAGCCAAGCGGCCGGGAACGGCGAATACAGAGTGTCGCTAATCGCATATTTGGCGTTAAAGGCGCTCTTGGCGTTCACGAATTCGACGTCGACCGAGCCTTTGTCAGCATTGGTTTGAAATCCAACCTGGCTCCAGTCAGCGGTCGCAGGATTAGCGCCATAATCGGCTAAATAACTTGTAACGCCGGCGAATTGCTTCGCCATGTCAGCTTTGCGATACCAGCCGTTCTGCAGCATGGCTTTGACTGGTGTCAAATAGTCATCGAGCGCGATGGCCTGGCCGTTGTAGGAAGAATAAGTGGAAGAAAGAGTGGAGTACTTATAATTTCCTCCGAAATTCACCTTGAAACGATAAAACTTCGAGGCAGCAAGCGTGGAATCTTCAGTTCCACCTTTGCTAGTAAGAGGAATCGGCTCCGCGCTGGCGAGCAAAGGATACCATTCATAGCTCTCTTTGTCCGAGGTAAGACGCTGATTGTAATAAGTGGCTGCAAACATTGCGCGAAGATCGGAAGAGGCCGATCCATCATCGTCCATGTCATTGGCGGTCCCTCCATTATCCGAAGTCCAAGCATGGAAATAGGATTGCCATCCCGTAACCGGCTCTTGAGCAGCGGTCAAAGGACTGGAGACGGTCCCGCGTCCGGCGCCGAAACCAAAGTTAGCGACGTAAGTGGTGGTCGGGAAGGTTACGCGATCGCTCTTGACGACCAGGCCCCCATCATCGGCTACCGGAATTCCGGTCAAATGGTTTTTCATGCCCCAGGATTCGAGGACTGAGATGGCCTCGGCCGTTTGATTAACGGTCAATTTGCCATTGTAATCGTAAACTCCGTCGGCAATCGTCGGCGCCACAGAAGAACTGGCGCTCGAGGAAGTAGAAGTCGCAGCGGATGACGAACTGCCTGCCACCGATCCCGATGATCCGGTGGAAGAGTTGCTCGAGTTTTGCCCGCAGGAAGCGAGAGCCAAGACGAGAGCAATTGTTGGGATAAATAGGTTTCTTTTATTGTGCATAGATCTCCTTTCCAAGCAATGCATGCATATAGTTAATACCACGATAAGATAATGTCAATTATTATTTTATTGCCTAAAAGGCCATCAAAAACGATGAAATCGTTAACTAATACGCTTCTCAAACCCCCGCCGAAATTAGAAAATCATTTAATTTTGAAAAAAAGCAATCAAGAAGGCGATGGCAAGGGAAAACATCACCGTGCCAACCGCAAAATATGGAAGGACAAAAGGTTTCCTTTTTTGACGTTCTTCTTTTTTGGTTTGCTGATAAGAATAGGCATCGGCATAGCGTTTGGGCGAACCGCGCCGGAAGGAATCAACGAAAGTAACAAAGCTGTATTCGAAAACATCGAAAACCCCGAAGCGATGGATAAGCATCAAAAGAGGTCCGGCGAAGAGAAGGCAAAAAGCGAAAAAACAAGCATCGCTGACTCCGGCGAAATCAAAACGCGAACGCCAAAAGAAGACGAGGCAAAAAACCGCAACCGCCAAAAAGACGGCCAGCAGCCAATGGATCAATATCTGCTTTTTCCGATCATCCATCCCATTAAATCAAAAGTCGCGAACGGCGGTTTTCCCTTTGTCCGGATCGAAATCCGACAAGAAAGAGGTTACGCAAGACACGACCAAAAAAGCGACGATGGATCGACTTTCGACCATCATCGCGAAACTGGCGCTAGAAAAATTCGCCAAAGCCGAAAGGAAGTTCGAAAAGATATAGGATCCGAAAAAGACAAAAGCGATAGCCAAACCAAAGGACGTGTAATAAATTGTCGTTGCTTCCCCGTTGAGGATCTTGAAAAAAGCCAAAATCCCGACCCCGATGATAAAAACCAGCGAAATCGAGTATAAAATCACTTGCTGGGTGCAAAGATTGTGCGCCACCGAAATGGCTGTTTGCTCAGCGGCTTCGGTTGAATACTCGCTGGGGTTGTTGGAAATATAAGCCAGGGTAAGCCCTAAAGTCCGGAAAGAAAAGACAATTTCAAAGACGACATAAAGCAAACACAAAAGGTTGATCGAGGTGATAAAAAATATGCGGCTTGAATTCTCGCGCAAAAAAGTCGAATCGATGAAAAGAAACAAAGAAACAGCTAAGAAAAGAAATTGGAAAACGAGAAAAACGGTATAATCCAGCCCCGAAAGATTCAAAAGTATCTCCACGATTGATAATCCGGCTTGGAGCGAGCCGAGCAGCCCCATCCAGGAACCGATATTCCAGTGAAACGAGAGTTTGCGACTTTTGCCAAAAAGTTTATTTTCCATGCGAAAAACATTATATCCATCTTCCTTTGATAGGAAAGAATTAGTTTTGTCGCTCTTTTCTTTGCTCTCCGCCAGGTCTTCAAATTTAGGTCAAAGAAAAGGCCTCAGGTTTTTAACAAATTGGCTTTAGAAATTTCAGGAGTCATAATATCAACAAACCAACCGTTATTTGCCGGAATTATTTGTTTTTTTAAGCTCATTAAGCTTGGCTTCTATCGTCTTGTCCGTGTAATGAAGAATCTTCGCTTCGCCGGGCTTCAGCTTGGAGATCCGGCCCTCTTGGGCCTGAAGCGCTTTGATGGCGGATTCTTTGGGATAGGTCGGATTGTTGAGCTTGGCGTTTAAGTCGTTGTCTTCCTTGATGGCGATATCATATTCAGCAGAATGTGGCGTCTTATCAGCGACGGGCTTTGAAGTAACCGGTTGAGTAACCGGTTGCGCCGTTTTGGTGGCTTTATGAACCACCGGCTGCTTTGCCGGGATGGTTTTCTTGACAAGAGCGGAACCGCTGTTTTTGACGATGGTCACCTCGGGGTTGTCCTCGCGGCGGGAACGTCTTTCGATGTAGGCTTTTTTCTCTTGGTCCGAAGGGACGCCGACGATGAGGGTGGCTCCGGATGGGGTGGCGGCCAGGCCGCCGTTGCTCGTCAGGGTCTTCGCGGCTGAATTAGAACTCACAGATTCCATCGGCTTGGAACTTGAAACCGGTTTGGTCTCTTTCTTGGCCTGAAGGGGCTTTTCCGCCCCTCTTGGAACCCGGGTCTTTTTAACGGGGGCTCTCGAAAGGGGTTTGGCCGCTTCCTTGATGGGCTGAGCCTTGACTTCTTTGGTCTCAGGCTTTGCTTCTTGAGGCTTGGCCGCGCTTATGACGGGTTTAGCGGCGGCGTTTGAAGCCGTCTCGAGAAAGCACTTATAATCCAGCTGCGTCTTCTCGATGTGGGCCACAAGGCCCTTGAAGCTGACGTCCTTGCTCTCACCGGGCTTCAGGTTTTGAACCTGAAGGGCCACTTGGCTGAGATCCAGCCTCGTGATGTCGTAGGGACCATGGACGGCGGCGAAATAGGGAACGGAAGGATCACGGAAAATCCAGTTGTGGTGAACCCCGCATTTGGTGAGGCCCTCCTCGACCGTCTTCCCGTATTCGAACCATCCTTTGGGAGCCGGGGAAACGGCGGGAAGAGGTTTTTCCTCGACCGGGGCCTTCTCGGGTTGCGTCGTTTTGGCTGGAGTGACGGATTTATTGACAATCGGATTCTCTTGGTGCGAAAAAGCCGGCGACGAGGCAGAGGCCTTGGGCGTTTGAATCGACAACTTCGCTTTTTCAGAAGCCAATTGCTCGGGCGTATAAGCCAAAGAAAGATGGTTCCGGGCATCGAAAGAGAGGGCATTCAGGTCTCCGAGCTGCCTGTCGATATCGGCAATTTTTTTGTCGAGTGGATAATTCGAATTGCCGAGATTGGCGGATAGCCGCCGATCCTGGTCTAAAATAGGCGAACTGGCCGGAAGGGGCGAACCGACGCTGGCTTCCGAAATAACCGGTTTGTTCTCGGGATGATTATCATGATGGAAAAAAGAATGTTTCTCGTGAATCGGCTGGCTGCTGGTTTTGGCGACATAGCGCCCTTCGCTGTTTCTTGACTGGAATTGTTCGCCGGGGTTTTCCTCTAATTCGCCATTCGCGTTAAGACGGAAGACTTCGACGTAGCGGCCCCTTTGAGAATCAAGGTTATTGAGTTTTCTCAAATCGGTGGCTAGCGTCTTGTCTTGCGTGATAATCAGAATCTTTTTTTGGATTCTGAGACTGGAAACGGTGGAGAAGATGGCATTGTCCGCAAATCCGTAATTGCTGTTGGATTTGGTGATGGCCAGGGTTTTCCCGTGCCATCGATCGTGGCGAAGAATTTTAAGCGCGCGCTTTGCTTCGATACGGGCTTCTTGGTTATCTTTGCCCCTCACGTGTTTTTTAAGCTCTTGCACGCATTCGCCTAAGACAATGACTTTAAATCCGTCTTTCCAATATTCTTTGGATGCCTGAAGGGCATCCATGAATGACGGGAACGAATCTTCCATCAAGGAACACGTATCCACGAACACATAGTCATAGATCGCAAAGAACTTGGCTAAGGTTGAGGATTTCGTTTCCTCACTATACATTGGTAATTTTTTTGATGTACCTCCAATTGGTATTGTACGCCTTATTTCCTCAATAGAGGGACAACTTGATTCGAAGAAATGGGTATATCGCAAAAACTTCCAAGGCCCTTGGAGAGGCGGATGGCCTCCCTTGATCGGGGGCCAAAAAAGACTCCATAAAATCGCCTACTCGGCGAAATTCGAAGCCCATCGGTCAAAAAACGATGAAAACTTATGAAAATCAATGAAAGTTACTGAAAAATGGAGGTATGAGCTTATTTAAAAGGTAAAAAATAGTTTAGTATTTGCCGTATCTATTTCTGAAAGCGTTTACTGAAACCCCTTACTGAAAACGATTTCAGATTCTTAGCCCTTGCGCGAGGCTGGGAAGCCCCTATATTGATGGCGAGGTCAGAAGTCAATGGCCTCAGCAAAAACAGAAAGCAAGGAGGTGTTGGATCAATGTACACAGTGAAAAACAAAAAAGATGAATCCACCCTTGTGGCCGATGAAGAAGAAGCTTATGGCTTTATTCTTGATAAAGTAGCCGCCAAGGGACCGATTTTCTCTGACGACGACGTCGAAAGCCACGAGACCGCGAACGATTATCGCTAATTAAGGGATTCTTTCCAAAACTGCTGGAAAAAGAAAAAGGAGGCGCCCGCAACGGGGCGCCTCCTTTCTTTATCCTCCCGGGTTTGATTAAACGGAATCAGGAGGCTATCATCCTAGATAGTTATGAAAGATTTAGCACCGATCGTCGGCCACAATCTGGCCTCTCTCCGCAAAGCGCGGGGACTTACCCAAGGGGAACTGGCCGAGAAATTCCATTACACCGATAAATCCATTTCCAAATGGGAGCATGGGGAAACCATCCCCGATTTATGCACGCTCGACGAATTGGCCGAATTCTATGGCGTGACCATCGATTATCTGGTCCATGATCAGACCGAGCCTTCGCTGGTCGAGAAGGGCCGATGCAATCCGCTTCAGGAAAAAATCAATAAAATAGCCACCGCCTTATTGGGCATCGTGTTCGTGTGGACCGTGGCCGTCGTCGTTTACATCGGCTTCCGTATCGTCCCCAGTTGGCAAAACAAGCCTTGGAGCCCTTGGCTGGCTTTCGTGTGGGCCTGCCCCGCCAGTTTCGTGGTCGCGGCGGGTTTCAACCGCAAATGGGGGAAACGCGCTTGGGCCCTTCCGCTGAATCTAGGTCTGGCCTGGACCTTTTTGGGAGCCGCTTATCTTGAAATCGTCTTCGATTACCCCAACCAGGGCTGGAGATATTGGTTTGTCTTGATCCTTGCGGTCCCGCTGACGGTTTTCCTGATTCTCTTCAGCCGCACCAAAAAGAATTAGAGTTTCAGCTCGCTCATAAGATATTGAAAGGATTCATCGACTGTTTTCTTGGCGGCCACGACCGCGGGATCAAGCGGATCCGAAAAGATCTTCTGCAGGTTTCTTTCCACAAAGCCGTGGCGCTGCTCCGCCACGATGAGTTTATGCGGAGCACCCGCTTTGGTAAGGAAATCCGCTAGGGCCACCCCATCGTCCATCAAGCGGTCTTGGGTGGCGACGACGATGACGGATAACGGGAATCCCTCCGCTTCTTTGACGCTCATCAATAGAGGGCTGACTTCGGGCCTCAGGCGGTCTTTTTTGTTTGGGCAATACAGTTCGGCCCAATCCCTCAGCAATCCATCGGGGAAGGTGCCGGGGAGAGATTGCCGCGAGGAAGGATCCCGGGCCAAATCCAAGAAAGGATAATCCAGGATCAGGCCATGGATGGATTTCCCTTCCTTGCCTAGAGCCAAGGAGGCGGCCAAATTGGCTCCCGAGGAATGGCCTGCGACCACAAGAGGCAGCTCGCGGGCGGGGAAACGGGCGCTCAAAGAGGCTATCTCTGAGGAAATATCTTTGATTTGGCGAGGAAACGGGGCCACCTGAGAAAGGGTGAAATCCGCATTCAGAACCGAGCATCCGAAGGCCTTGTTGAGATAGGCGCAATAAGCATCGTCGTCGAGGATGCTTTTGAAGCAAAAGCCCCCGCCGTGGATATTTACAACCAAAAAGTGGCTTCCTGGGTAATAAAGCGAGGTGAGATCGCTTCCTTCAAGAAGATGGACTTTTTGGCCAAAAGTTTCGGTATCCTTTAGCCTTTTCTTAGCGTCGGCCTCGCGCAAAATAGCCTTCTGCCGCGTGGATAAGCCTTCTTCGTTTCCCATCCCTATCATTGTAGAAGGCCGAAGAATAAAATGAAGGTATGAAAACTTTGGTCGTGGATGTTCCTTCCGGACTCGCTGATGCCACTGGCGTCCTTACCGCTTTAAAGATCTTCGCTCTTAAGAACAAATTCTACGACCTTTTGATTTGCGGCTATTCGGGGGACTTCTCCGTTCTTGAAGACAACGTCAACATTAGATGTGACTACATCCAGAATTCGCAGACGTCTGCCAATTTGGCTCTTTCCCATCTAAAAAATACCGACGTGGCTGGATTTCTTTCTTTTTCAAAACGCGAGCTTTTGCTCAAGGAGGCCCATTCCGTTTTGCCGAAAGAGGTCAGTCCTTGCTACGGTCTTTTTTTCTCGGGAAGAGACTCCGAAAAAGAAACCTTGCTTATCGATGCCGGAGGGTTTGGCGAATTCAGCCAAGACAATATTGAAGGGTACCTCAGTTATGCGATGGATTTTTTGACGAACATCGTTCGCAAACCACGCAATGAAATTTCCATTGGCCTGCTCGCGTTTTCGGAATCGCTTTCGAAAGCTGACGAAGACATTGATTCTGTTCTGAAAACCCTTAACGCTAATTATCGGGGGTATGTATCTCCAGGGGAGCTTTTGAATTCGAACTTTGCCGTCGTTTTGTCCGGAGGGCCCATGGGACAAGTTTGCATTTCTGCCGCCAACGCCGCCAAAAAAATCCAAGTAAACGCCCAGATTATTCAAACCTCCAAAAACATCTTCGGAAAGTGGTCAGGAAACAATCAGCCTGCCAGGACCGATGATTTCGACGCCAAAGGTTATTATCTCTTTGGCTATGGGCATCATATTTATTCCTTGAGCTCCCAAGCCCACTATCAAAATGTCATCACCGCTTTGACCGCTTTGGAAAGATTCGACCGAAATCAGCCTAGGAATTAGCAAAATCACACCGACAAAGAAAACGCTTCAAGCCTTTTGGCCAACTGCGTTTTTTTGAGGAAACGTTACTTCTTTTTGAGATATTTAAGCGAGTCAAGCGAAACGGCTGCCATGATGATGACGCCTTTGAAAATATATTGATAGAATGGCGAAATGCCGAGATTGGATAGGCAATAGGTCATCCCTTGGAAAATAATTGTGCCAATAACGGCGCCTGATACTTTCCCGATTCCTCCAGAAAAGGAGATACCACCGACGACACAGGCGGCAATGGCGTCAAGTTCGGTTCCGGTTCCGGTCGAGGGGGTTGCGACTCCGACTCGGGCGCCCTCAAGAAAACCGCCGATGCCATAGCAAATGCCAGCCATGACGAAAATAAATAGAGTCGTCGAGAAAACGTTAATTCCGCTGACCGCCGCCGCCTCTTTGTTGCCGCCAACCGCATACATATTCTTGCCAAATTTGGTTTTATTCCAAATAAACCAAATAATGACAACCGCAATTAAAGCATAAAGAATGAGATTGTTGTCATCGGTTCCGACGATTGGTAGCTTTGTTTCAGAATTGATGTTGAAGGCTGGATAATTTGAATACTCTATTTCCATCCAGCCAAAAATCAAAAGCTCCGTTGAAAGAGTGGTGATAAAGGGGTGCATTTTAAATTTGGCGCTGAAAAAACCAGCGATGGAGCTGAAGAAAGTGCAAACCAAAATGCAAAATAACAAACCGGCAATTATGCGCGAGCCGTAAGGCCAAGATGTCGTGTTAATGGTCATGTTGGTCACAGCCGAAGTATATCCTTGAACCCCCAAAAACATGCAGGCAAACGAGGTAGCCATGCCCGTCATGCGCCCGACCGAAAGATCGGTTCCGCCGATGAGGATGAGGCCGGCAACGCCGAGCGAGAAGAACATCTTTGTGGCTGATTGAGACAAAATATTGCGAACGGAGTCAAACGAAATCAAACCGCCGTTAGAAGAAATAACGCAGTAAATGTAGAAAACGAGAATGACGATATAAAGCGCATTTTTCAAAAACCAGGTTTGGAAATTGAAAGCATAGACGTAATGGCGTGCCCAAAACTCCATGTTTTCAAAAATACTATGCCGATTGTTTCGAGCTTTGTTCTGATAGCCGTATTTATCAAGATAAGTCTCGTATTTTGCATCTTTGGCTTTTTGAATGGTTTCCAAACGCGCGGATTTGGCTTCGCCAATCTGCGATTTGTAATAAACAGACTCCGCAGAAAGGTGGACTCTGAGATCGGAATCGGCCCCGTTTTTGTGGTTTTTATAAGTTGCGCGGATTTCGACAAGACGTTCGGCGTGACTCTTTTTTTCTTTTTCAATTCGTTCCTTATAATCGGTTTCCGCTTCCGCGATCTTCTCATCCGATATTTTTTTGACGCTAGCGTAATAGACTTTGCCTTCTGAATCGGCTTCCGAAAGGGCTTTTTTGGCTAATTTAGCGATCGCAGGCGAATTCTTCGATTTGCTTTTTTTGGCAAGGATTAAGGATTTCTTGTCGCTGGCGAGAATCTTGCCCTTGGTCTCCTTGTCCACCTGCTTGTTGCCTTTAAGGTCCTGCATCTCGTTTTTTAAGGCGATAATTTTGCTGTCCCCGTCGGCTCGAAGCTTGTTTAACTCCAAAAGATACCCATTAAGCCTGCTTTCCTCGCCAAAGGGATTGTTGCTTGGGTTCCGCTGAAGCTCGTCGATTGTTTTGTCTGCCATATTATTTTCCCTTTCTTAACCTAATCATAAGTATTTGGCGCAAAGTCTCAAAAGCTCTTCCTGATTCGTTTTTTTCGTATCGACCACCCCCGCAACTTGGTAATTGCTCATCACGAGAATGCGATTCGTGACTCCTAGGATTTCCGGCATTTCGCTCGATACCATGATAATCGATTTTCCCTGCTCGGCGAGGCTGATCATAAGCTGGTAGATTTGATATTTCGCCATAATATCGATGCCTCGAGTCGGTTCGTCCATGAGGAAAAGATCCGGCTGCCGCTCCATCCATTTCCCGATGATGACTTTTTGCTGATTCCCGCCGCTCAAAGCTCCGATTTTATCCTCTGGTCCGTTGCATTTAACATGCATCTGAGTAATTTCTTTCTCCGCCGCCCTCTTCATTTTTTGGTTGCTGATCACCGGCCCTAAAGTGTATTTTTTCAAATTTGTTATGCAGGTATTGAATACAAGGTCGTCGATTCCATACATCCCGTTAAACTTGCGCTCTTCGGTGATGTAGGCCCACCCTGAATTCATGGCGTCGCGCGAGCTTTTGAAGAAAATGCGTTTCCCGCGATAAAGGATGTCGCCCCTTGATATCGTTCGTACGCCGAAGAGAGATTCCAAGAGCTCACTTCGTCCGGACCCAACAAGTCCGTAAATTCCGAATATCTCACCCTTTCTCACCTCAAAAGAAATATCCTTCAAAAACGGTTTGTAACGAGTGCAAAGATTCTTGACGGATAAAACCACTTCGCCAGGTTTGTTGGCGAGAGGCGGAAAACGATTGTCCAAGGAACGCCCCACCATAGCTGTGACAAGCTCGTTGAGATTCGTGTCTTTGACCGGCTTGTCAAGAGTGACAGAACCGTCTCGAAGAATCTCAACCTCATCACAAAGTTCGAAAATCTCGTCCATTTTATGGGAAATAAAAACGAATGAAACGCCTTTTTTCTTTAAATCCCGAATAATATTGAAAAGTTTGGTGACTTCACGTTCGGAAAGCGAGGAGGTGGGTTCGTCGAGAATAATCACTTTTGCATTATAGGAAACAGCTTTGGCGATCTCGACCATTTGGCGGGCCGAAATGGATAGAGTTCTGATAATGGCCTTCGGGTTAAAATTCATGCCAAGAGACATGAAAAGCTCATTGGCCTTATTAATCATTTTCGTTTCGTCGACAATGCCAAAGCGAGTCGGGTAGCGACCCAAGAAAAGATTGTCGACAATCGATCGATCCAGGCATTGGTTAAGTTCTTGATGGACCATGGCGACGCCATTCTCAAGAGCTTGCTTGGGCGAGGCGAAATCGATATTTTTCCCGTCGAGCTTTATTGTTCCTGAATCTTTAGAATAAATTCCAAAGAGACATTTCATCATTGTCGATTTGCCCGCACCATTTTCGCCCATGAGGCCCATGATGGTCCCTGGGCGGACGTGCAAGTAAATGTCCCTTAGGACTTTATTCTTGCCGAACGATTTCGAGAGGTTATCGATTTCGAGAATGTACTTTGGTTTTTCTTCATCCATTGCTTGATATCCTCTAAAACAACAAGCATAGGGCCCCGCTTTTTTAAGGCAGGAACCCTATGTGTATAACCAAGATTACTTCGTAGAGAACTTGGTAACGTTGGCAGCGAGATAGTTGGCGATCATCTGGCCTTGGAGAGTGCCACCCTGCGCGGAATCAAATCCGACGTAGAAGATGTTCCTGAATCTCGAATCAGCCATAGAGGCCGTATCAACGGATCCGTCGGTAAGAGTGCCTTGGCGGTTCCAGAAGACAACCGGCACCGAGGTCGGAGAAGCCGCGGTGGCGCCAACCTTGGTAGCGATCTTATCTAGATAGCTTTCGGTCGAGGTGGTTTTCACCATGTTGATCGCATAGCCATCCATCGCATTGGCTTGGGTGATGTTATCAAGAAGCGTTCCGTCGGAGTTGCCATCGCCCTCGTACTTCGTGTAGTTGATGTTGAACTTGTCTTCATAGAGCGCCATGAGCGGGAGAACGTTCGAATGAAGGAACGTATCCGTGGCGCTGTAAATGGAAAGGAAGACGTTCTTTGTCGTTCCACCAGTCTTCTTGGTGACCCCGGTATCAATCAAATCGGCGGAAGACTTTCCAAGATACTGATCAACGTTGGCGGCAGTAATGGAGAAGTTGTTGACGAGTAATGACTTGTTGGTGGAACTATAGGCGTAAGCAGCAGTAATCTTGCCATAATCGCCAGAGGTGGAGAAACCCTTTGTATAGATATCGGCCCCAGCGAGACCATCCATGGCGTTGCGAAGAGTCATGAAGATTCCGGCCGCCTGATCGGAGGCGTTCTGGTTGATGGTTCCCATAATCTTGCCATCTTTGATGTATTGGAGAGCGTCGGCGTTTGAATCATATCCGAAGATCGGCATTCCAGATACCCAGTTGGAAGCGCCGATTGCGCCGACTGCCATTCCGTCGTTGTTGGAGACGAAAAGCTGAATGCCTTGGGCCTTATCAATCGAGCCATCGGTTTCTTTCCAGGAGTCCGAGGTATGCTTGGAAATCCAAGTTTCAGCCGTGTCGTGAGCAGTTTGCTGATCCCAAGTCGCACCAGAAGTGTTGCGTTGCTCGGCATGTTCGATCTCGGTGACGGTGAAACTGACACCGCCAAAGGTCTTGGTTCCGACAACCGGTGATTCGGTGTTCGGGTTAGTAAGATGTGTGGCGGCGCGAGTTCCAAGAGCATCACGAATGCCCGCGGTACGATTGGCCGAATCGTTGTGATCGATCTGGCCGATCAGCAAGACGTAATTAAGATTTACGCCTCGCGTGTAGGTGGCGGTGGCGGTGTTGCAAGAAGCAAGCACGGCAACCAGCCCTAAAGCAATAGCAGGAATTAAACTCTTTTTCATTTTTCCTCCTTTAATTCCTATGCCCCATGGAGAATGTGTCATAACGACTACACGAATCCCCAATGTGCGAGTACATTCTCCGACGAAAGCGCTTTCAAAAAAATGGAACATTCTTCATTCGAAATGCAATTTTTTCCACTTGAAAGGGCTTTAATCAGATTATTTCGTGACTTTTTCGCCTATTACCTTATAAGAATTTCCGTCTTTTGGGTTATCGGCATCGGGGATCTCAACCTTCGATCCAAAGTCGGGCATCGGCTCTTGATAAAGAAGATGCCGAATGATAGCGGTGATGACGGTGGCCTGCAAGGAAGCATCATTGAGAACGGTGCCCGTCAAAGTGCCGTCCTCCACCGCCGCACGCCCATCAGCCGTGGCATCCACTCCGATAATGGGGAAAAATCTCTCGGAAAAGGTGGGCGAAGTCCCACTGGAAGAGCTAGAGGAGCTTACGCTGGACGAAGACGAGGAAGAAGGGGCGTTCACGTAGTTGTCTTTGAGATACTGAATCGCACCCAAGGCCATTTCGTCGTTGTTGCTGAACAAAAGCTCAATGGGATCGGCGGCGCTGGGGTCGTACATGGTTTTCATCGCGTCATAGGCTTTCGACCGTTCCCAATTGCAGTACTGAGTGTCGATGATGTCCACGTCATAGTTTGCATCGCGCAAAGTCGAGACGCAGAATTCGGTCCGATATTCGCTATCTTGATGGCCTAACTCGCCCTTAAGAATGGCGACCCGGAGCTTCCCGTCGCCCTTTTTGTCCCATTTCGATCCCTTGAAAGAAGAGGCGGGCCCTAAAACCTGCTCGGCAATTTCGGCTTGGAGCACTCCTTCGATTTTAGGATCAGACCCACAATAATAGCAATTGGCTTCCGCCCAATCATCCACCGTCAGATCTTTGGTCAAGGGTTCGCGGTTGATAAAGACCAAAGGGACTTTGCTTTCCTCAGCTTTTTCGATCAAAGCCGAAGAAGCCAAACGATCCACGATGTTCATGATGAGAATCTTGGTGTTTTTGTCGCTCACGGCCTTAAGGAAGTCATCGTTCTGGGTTGTTTGTTTCCTTGCGGCATCATAGGACTGATAGGAAATAAAGCCCTTTATGTCTTTCTCAAGATCCCCTGACAATGATTGGATGAAGGGGTCGGTGGCGTCATAAAGGAAAATTTGAGCGGTGCTGGCAGTCGAAGAGCAAGCAGCCAAGGACATGATGCCGACGGTCAATAAACCCAGGATTTTATTCTTCATGTTTAAGGGCTCCTTCTTTGGGGATCACGATGGTGACGGTCGTGCCGACATCTTCTTCGCTATGGATGAGAATGTTGGCTTTGTCTCCATAGTAAATTCGGATTCTTTGATAAACGTTCTTCAAGCCGACGCCCTGGTAGACCGTGCTGTTCTTGAAGCTGTTTTCCAGTTCCAGAACTTTGCTGGACATCATGCCATAACCATTATCCGAAACATCGAACTTAAGAAAATCCCCATCCGAATAGGCATGAATGAAGATATGGCCTTCTTCATCTTCTTTGAGGCCGTGCCCAATCGAGTTCTCGACGATGGGCTGAAGAATCAGTTTGACGACAAAATACTTTTCCAAGCCTGGCTCCACTTTGATGTCATAACTAAAAGCGTTTCCGAAACGGAGCTTTTGGATGAGAAGGTAGTTCCGCGCGTGCTCGATTTCGTTTTCCAAAGGAATGACGTTTTGGCCTTTGGAGATGGAGATGCGGAAGAATTTCGAAAGGGCGATGATCATCTCCTCGGCTTTTGCGCTTTCGCCTTTATCGATGCAGGCGATGACGGAATCGAGGGTGTTATAAAGGAAGTGCGGGTTGATTTGATTCTGCAACGCTTTGAGCTCCGATCTGCGTTGCTCTTCCTTTTCATCAACAACCTTTCCCGTGAGTTCCTTGATGCGAGCCATCATCTGGTTGAAGGAACGGTTGAGTTCCACCACTTCTTTCGATCCTTTGATCTCAGGTTTCAAAGACGCATCGTAGTTCAGGGATTCGATGTCGGCCATTTCAACCTGAAGTTTCCTGATCGGGCGGGTGATGCTGTTGGCGATGATGGAAAGAATCAGGACGAAAACCGCCATGACGGCGACGCCCACGAGCAAGACGATGATGGCGAAGTTGTTGATGGCCCCGTTAACGGCATCGTAGTTAATGGAAATGGCGACCCGCCAGGAAGTATTAGAAATGGTCGCGGCATAAAGATAATAAGAATGGCTGTTGAATTTCTCGATTTCGGAACCCAAAACGAAGGTTTTCAAGAGACTGATTTCAGTCGTCTTGTCATCCTTGGTCGAAGAATAAACGACGTTATAGGTCTTGTCGTAAATCGTGAAATGGCCGCCGTCTCCGAGGGTGCTGGGCGAGATGGATTCCACGATTTTCGTGAAATCGAAATCGACTTTCAAAACGGCATTATAATTCGCGTTTTTTTCGAAAGGAATGTACTTGGAGAGCGTAAAAGAATAGGTGGTTCCAGAGGGGTTGGTGGTGGGTCGAGAGAAAAAGTTGATGAGTTTGCTATCATCGTCCTGGATGGCCTCGGTAAACCAAGCCTGCTTGGTAACCGAAGTATCTTTTTCAGAATAAGAAGTGTTGCTCGCAATCATGGTCCCATCGGAAACCGTATAAAGCGACATATCAAGAATCTCGTTTTTGATTGACATAACGGTGTCAAAATAAGTGCCCATATCGGAGGGAATGGTGGCCAAATCATCGCTTTCGTTGGAATACTTCCCAATAACGTTGTTGCTGGTCGTCAAAACCGAATCAAAATAAGTCTCATAATTCGTCAAAAGCTGCTGCGAAGTGGCCAGCATCTGCTCGTTGGTAGAGGAAGTGACGTTGGTGGAGTAAAGACCATAAGCCGTTAAAACCATGGCCACGACGAAAATCGCGAACGCCATGAAGGTCGGAATGAAAAGCGTGGTTTTTAAGGAAATGGCCTTCTTCAAGACTTGCGATACTCCATTGGCGAGACGCCAAAGAATTTTTTGAAACAATGAGAGAAATAATACGGATCCTCATAACCAATTTCGTAAGCGATGGTAGCCAATTTATTATTTGGATTAGCCAATAAAATCTTAGCTTTTTCCATTCGAATTTCCGTCAGGTATTTCGTGAAGGAAGTATCGTGGCGCTTGAGAATTGCGGAAATATAGGAAACGGAATACCCCAATTCGTCGGCCACGTTGTCAAGAGAAAGGTCGTTCTTGGCAAAATTATTTTCGATGAAGTACCGAATGTGCTCATAAGCGTCGTCGACCCCCGATATCCTCTCAGCGTCGTTAATCGTGACAATCTTGTCAATCAGGGTCGTGAAAAGCAGTTTGGTGTTGTCGCTATTTTTCGATCCATAGATATTATTAACGATGGCGACGTGAGGAAGGTAAGAAGAATAAAGTTTGTCAATGGCGATGCAGCTTTTCAAAATCGAATCCAGAAGGTTGTTGATGATCAGAAAATAAGAGTCCTTATATTCGATCGAAGAAATCGTATCGATCATTTTGTTGACGGAGGTTCGGGCGTCTTTGGTTTTCCCATAAAGAATGGAATAAGAAATCGCTTTGTATTCGTTTTCGTCGACCTTGCCGATGACGTTTCCTTTGTTGGCCAAATCACTATAAAAAAGCACTACGTTAGTCCCAACAACCGTCCGGTACTCCAAGGTCCATTTCGCATGGCGATAAAGTTTGCGATAACTGATGTCGGAAGACGAATCCCCGAAATCGGAAATCCCGACGGAAAACGATAAATTGCAGGTTTTTTTTATTTTAGCAATTATCCTCGCAAATCTAGTTTGGATATTTTCTTTTTGGAAGGGCGAATCGCTAACTAAAACGACATTGCTATCGATGCTGTTCTCGAAGGTGGAATAGGAGGTGTCTCCAAAAGATTCGGCGATGAACTGGCCTAGGTAATAGTTCCCAAGTTCGCTTTCTTCGTAAGAGAGATTGTCCTCATCTTTGTCGGGATCGAAAACGCCAATCAAAACATAACGTTTGTCGATGTCGATGCGGTCGGCCTTGAGTTTATCCCGGAAATTGGGCGGGATGATTTTAAGGGTCACGAGTTTGTTGAGATCGGTATCTTGAACCGCTTTCAAAACCGATTCGCTTCTGTGTTGCAGATCTTTGATATTTTTGTCAATGGTCAGCTTTTTGTCCAACTCCGTTTTGGCCTTCCCCAAAGCCAAGGAAATATCGTCGAAAGTAACGGGTTTGGAAATATATCCGATGACCCCCAAATCGATGGCTTGCTTGGCATAATCGAAATTGTCGAAGCCCGAAACGATGATCGCTTGCACCAGCGGGAGCTCTTGCCTCGCTTGCCGGATGAGGTCCAAACCATTGATAAACGGCATCTTGATGTCGGTAATGATCAGATCGGGTTCCAGCGGGATTCCGCTTTCGAGAGCGTCGTATCCGTTTTCGTAGACGCCCAAAACTTTGAATTCGCTGCTTTTTTTGGACAAAAAAGAGGACAAACGTTCGCGAACCGTCGCTTCATCATCAACGATGATTACATTGTACATGGCACATAAAGTTTACTACTTTTGCGACTTTGGTAAAGGAACGGAAATTAGTGATCAAAAGCCTTGTCGCCATAACCTAAAAAAGGAACGGCAGTTTTAAGCCGCCGCTCCCTTTCCGTTAGCTTTTTTAATGACGATTTCTCCGGATTTGTCGACATCGACGCCATACTTTTGGGTGGTGTCAACATCTCCTTTGATAATCGCGGTGGCCAAAGTGGTTTCGACTTTGTCTTGGATGAAGCGCTTGATCGGGCGGGCTCCATAGGTTGGGGAATAGGCATTGTCGAGGATAAAATCAGATAAACCTTTGGAGAAAGAGAAACTGTAGTATTGCTCGCTCAATCGCTTATTCAGCTCGCCCAGCATTTTCTCCACGATCTTGCGCTGAACCTCTTTGGAAAGAGGATTGAAGTAGACAATCTCATCGATACGATTAAGGAACTCAGGTTTGAAGGTCTGATGAAGCAATTGTTCCACCGGTTCGCGCTGACCTTCGAGAAGATATTCGCTTCCGAGGTTGCTCGTCATGATGATGATTGTGTTTTTGAAGTCGACCAACCGTCCCTGCGAATCCGTAAGACGGCCGTCGTCGAGAATTTGAAGAAGCAGGTTGAACACTTCGGTATTGGCTTTTTCAATCTCGTCGAAAAGAACAATCGAATAAGGATTTCTCCTGACTTTTTCGGTTAATTGTCCCCCTTCCTCATAGCCCACATATCCCGGAGGGGCGCCGATAAGTCGGGAGACGCTGAATTTTTCCATGTACTCCGACATATCGATCCGGATGATGTTGTTCTCGTTATCGAAAAGAGCTTCCGCCAGCGCTTTGGCCACTTCGGTTTTGCCGACTCCGGTTGGGCCAAGAAATAAGAACGATCCAATGGGCCGATTAGGGTTTTTGATGCCAGCTCTTTGGCGCAGGATGGCATTGGAAACCAAGACAATGGCGTCGTCCTGGCCGATGACGCGTTTCTCCAAGGTATCTTTGAGATCCAAGACCTTTTCGCGGTCGCCTTTTTCGATGCGAGTTACCGGAATGCCTGTCATTTTGCTTACGATTCTGGCGATGGATTCCTCATCCACTACTTCGTCGACCAATCGTTCGCCTTGCTTTGAAGCGTCGGAAAGAGCCAAGAGCTTTTTCTCAAGATCCGGAATCGTCTTGTACTGGAGTTCCGAGGCTTTTTCGTAATCCCCATGGGAGAAATAGACGCCCAAATCGAATTTATCCTTTTCGAGCTGGGATTTGATCTCTTTGGCTTCGGCGATTTGGTTTTTCTCAATCTGCCACTCTTTGGAAAGCTGATCGGATTTTTCTTTATCCATAGCCAGTTCTTTCTCGAGATCAAACAAGCGCTTGAAAGAAGATTCGTCGCGCTCTTTTTGGAGTTCGACTTTTTCGACTTCAAGGCTTCGGATCTTGCGGTTGACTTCATCGAGTTCGCTGGGCATGGATTCGATTTCCACTTTGATCCCAGCGCAGGCCTCATCGACCAAGTCGATGGCTTTGTCGGGCAAAAAGCGGTTGGTGATATAGCGGTTGCTCAGGGTAGCGGCAGCCACCAGGGCCCCATCCGTGATTCTCACTCCGTGAAAGGATTCAAACCTTTCTTTGAGACCGCGCAAAATCGTGATGGTGTCTTCCATCGTTGGCTCGCCGATGAGGACCGTTTGAAAACGTCTTTCGAGCGCGCGGTCTTTTTCGATGAATTCTCGATATTCGTTTAAGGTCGTTGCCCCGATGCAGTCGATATCCCCCCGCGCCAAGAGGGGTTTTAGCATATTGGAGGCATCTAAAGCACCGTCCGCTTTTCCGGCCCCCACGATCAAATGGATCTCATCGATGAAAAGAATGATTTTCCCATCGCTGGATTTGATTTTATTGAGGACGGCTTTCAAGCGTTCCTCGAACTCTCCCCGATATTTGGCGCCCGCGACCAAAGATCCCATATCCAATTCGTATATTTCTTTGTCTTTCAAAGTATTGGGAACATCATCTTTGACGATTCGCTCGGCCAAGCCTTCCACGATGGCGGTTTTGCCCACGCCGGGTTCGCCGATCAGGATGACGTTATTCTTGGTCTTGCGGGCCAGAATCTGGATGACTTTCCTGATCTCTTCGTCGCGCCCGATGACGGGGTCGATCTTTCCGGCTTTGACGTCAGAATTGACGTCGCGGCCGAACTTATCAAGGATATTTTCGTCTTGGGAGTAATCTTCCATTCCCTCTGGGTTATTCATTAATGAGCCTCCTTTCCTGATTGGTGGTTTTTGCTCAAGATAAACGAATTATACATCAATCTTTAGCACTCGCAAGTACTGAGTGCTAGGGTTCCGATTTTTTATCGACTGGATGAGATTTTCTCGAAAAAGCATTATTTTAGTTTTTCTTGAACGCCTTTAATCTTAGAATATGGCGTTAGAGGGGCGTTCTTCTTTGATGTTCGTTTTATCTACAAGATCGAATGTCCGCATATCCAAATAAGGATACTGGTTAAACATGGAAAAGAAACTTATCATCGTCTCCGCTCCCCCGGCGAGCGGAAAAACTTTTGTCAGCATGAAGCTGGCGGAGCATCTCCGTCATGTCGTTTATCTCGATAAAGACGCCTTGGTTCCGCTCTCCAACGTGGCTTTCACGGTGGCCAACGAACCCAACGACCGCGAAGGGCCTTTCTTTGAGAAATACCTTCGTGACGTCGAATATCAAGTCATCCTCAATATGGCTTTGGACGCTCTGAAATACGACGACATCGTCCTCATCAACGCCCCCTTTACCAAAGAGGTTCATGATCCGAATTACATCAAGGCTTTGCGGAAAGAGCTCAAAGACACCTATGATGCCCACTTGGCAGTCATTTGGGTGCTTTGCGACATTGAAGTCGTCCATCAAAGGATGATCGAACGGAACTCGCCGCGCGACACCTTTAAATTGGCGGATTGGGACAAATTTGTGAAGAGTCAGAACTTCTCGGTTCCCACCAGCCTAAAGATTCGCGGAGACCCCTACAGTTTGATGCTCTTCGACAACAACGATGACCAAAAATTCGCTGAATCGATGAAACGCGTGGTGGCTCTCCTCGAAGAGAAAAAAGGCCAAAAGAAGAAAAAGAAATAGTGGCTCGTCAGTCATTCTTCAAAGTGAAATAATCAATTTTGATCTTTCAAGATCTCGCATCCATCCGAAGCGATGACTTTTTTAAAGTAGAAAAAAGAGTCTTTGGGAAGGCGCCTAGCGCCTTTCTCGTAATCCACGTAGACAAGACCGAAACGCGGGTCGTAACCATTGTTCCATTCGAAATTATCGAGGAGAGACCAATAGAAATACCCGGCGATGGGAGTTCCCTCTTTGAGGGCATTACCCAACATTTTCAAGTAATCTTTCAGGTATTCGATTCGGAGTAAATCATGAACGGAGCCTTCTACTATTTTGTCGCTGCAACAGGTTCCGTTTTCGGTGATGAAGATGGGTTTCCGGTATCTTTCGAAAAGATATTTGGGGCCGTAATAAAGAGCTTCAGGATGAATTTCCCAGTTCAAAGAATTGCGGGGGGCATCGGGCGTTGGAACCAATGCCGGTTGGCCTTTTTTAAAGGTCACTTTGTATCCGTTATAGATATTTATTCCAAAATAATCATAGCCCGCCTGGATTATTTTCATGTCGTTTTCGGAATAGGGAATGCCGATTTTTAGATGGGCAAGCCATTTCCGATCATAGTGCCCTAGAAACGCTGGATCGGCAAAGAGAGAAACGGAGAAAAGGGCGTGATTGAATTTGGGCGAAAGATAAGCGAGCCGGGCCGCTTCGATATCATCTGGATTCATGGGATCGGCTGGAAAAGAAGGAAGATAAGTATTGGCCATCATGACTTTCAAATCCAAGGTCGAAGAGGCTCTTAAAGCTCGGACCGCCAAGCCGCTTCCTAGCAAAACGTGATGGATCACTTGGGCTAAGTCCTGTCCCCGATATTGATGATAAGGAGGCATCGATCCTTCGTAGTGACCCATACCCACGAAGCATTGGGGCTCGTTAATCGTCAGATAGTTTTTGACGAGGCCGTTGAACAAACGCCCTACCCCGCGAGCATATTCCTCAAACCATAAAGGAGACTCCTCGTTAAGCCATCCGCCTTTAAGTTCCAGGGCCAGCGGATAGTCCCAGTGAAAAAGCGTCACATAAGGTTCGATGCCGTTAACCAAAAGAGTTTTGACGAGATAGCAATAAAAATCTGCGCCTTTTTGATTGAGTTTTCCAACGCCTTCGGGGAATAAACGCGTCCATGAAAGCGAAAAACGATAGGCTTTGACGCCCAATTCTTTAAGCAAAGCCACGTCTTCGTCGATTTTCTTATAGGATTCGTCTCCTGCCCCAACTTGAAGATAAGCCTTATCCCAAACGCTCTCCCCCCTGCCGTCGGCGTCGAGAGATCCCTCAGTCTGCAGGGCACTGGTGGCGGCCCCCCAAACGAAATTATTGCCAAAAGGTTTTGCTTCCATGGTTTAACATTATATCAGCGAGATGGGATTCTTAAGGAGACTAAATCACCCTTTGACAGCACCTTCGGTCATGCCCCGCAAGATAAAGCGGCTGAAAACGAGATAAACGAGGACGAGCGGAATGATGGAAACGCCGACAAGGCAATAAACCTTGCCCAAATCGAAGGTCGAAGGATCCGAGGCTTTAACGGAGGCAATCACGAGAGGAAGGGTCATTTTTCCGGACTTATCGATAAGAAGGGCTGGGATGAAATAGTTATTCCAACTCCCGACGAAAGTGAAGATAAATTGAACGGCCAGGGCCGGTTTCATGATCGGAATGACGATGCGATGGAAAATCCCGATCTCAGAACAGCCATCGACACGGGCTGCTTCAATTAATTCAAAAGGAAGAATCGATTCCATGTACTGATTGATATAGAAAAAGACGATTGGGGAGCAAATCGAAGGAATAACGAGTGGCCATAACAGGTTTGTGGCATTGATGGCTCGCATCATCTGCACGAAACCGAGAGCGCTAACCTGGGTCGGTATCATCATGATGAGCATGATGGCGGTAAAGAAGAATTTTTTCCCTTTGAACGTATAAATATTGAACACAAAAGCGGTCAAACAAGAGAAATAACAACTGAGGATGCTCGTGGATAAGGAAACAGCGAAGCTGTTAAGAAGGGCTGTTTGCACCGGAAGATGAGTGTCATTGAAGCACTTTTTCATATTGGCCAAGAAATCGCTGCCGAACCACCAACTGAATCCGCTTTGGATTTGGCCGTTGTTTCGGGTCATGTTCACCATCAACGTCCAAAGAGGGAAAATACATAAAAAGGCCAGTAAGGCTAGGACGAAATAGCAATAAATCCGTTTGATGGTCTGCTGAAGCCGGTAGCTTTTGGTTATTCTTTCGGGCAGGGAAATGGTGGCCATGATCACTTAACTCCATTCTCGGAGAGAGAAGTTTTGTTGGCTAATTCGGCCTGAGTAAAAGGGCTATCCTTGTATTCTCTTATTCTTTTCTTTCTAGAGAGGGCTTCGTCTTTGGCGGGATTGATTCTGGGATGGATGATTTTGTAGACCGTGACGGAAAGAACGGCCGTGATCACAAACATAACGAAGGAAAGCGCACCGGCCTCCCCGTAGTTTTCCTTGTTGGAAATGAGGTTATACAACCACATCATGAGGGTATAGCTCGAGGCGCTGGGACCGCCGGTCTGCTGAGTGAAAATCTGGGCGACGTCAAAGAGCTGAATGCCACCAATCATGGAGGTGATGACGACATAAATGAAAATGGGTTTCAGGAGGGGCATCGTGATTTTATGGAAAATCGTTCGCGAAGAGGCTCCATCCAAAAGCGCGCTCTCGAAAATAGAGTTGTCGATACCCATGACGCCGGCCATCAACAAGATGGTGGTGTTCCCAAACCACATCAGAAAGTCCAAAAAGGCGATGATGAGACGCGTGCCGATTTGAGTGTTTCCAACATCAATCGGATTAGTAAGCCATTTCCAGTCGACGAGAGTAGCCATGACGGGGCCGTTGCGCGCAAAAATCATGAGGAAGAGCATGCCAAAAGCCGCAGCCATGATGAGATTCGGCATATAAATCACGGTTTTCCAGATTTTTTGGAATTTCAAATTGAGTTTAATGTCCGTGAACCAAATGGCCAGTTGAAGCGAGATCAGAATCTGAGGGATGAATCCGATCAGCCAAATCAAAATCGTGTTAATCAGGTAATACCAGAAATCCGGAAATTTCACAGAGCCAAAACTGAGGCCCAAAAAGGAAATGGGGCGAAGCGTGGAACTAGTGAAAATGTATTTGAAGTTATCCAAGCCCGACCACGTGGGCCCAACAGTCGGTGACAACATATCATCATAATAGGTGAAAAACGAATAATAAAGGGTTTGAAAAAGAGGGATGAACTGAAAAAGAAAAAAAGCCAATATAAAGGGAACAAGGAAGATATATGCCCATTTCCCATAGTGAATATGACTTCCTTGTTTTCTTTGCGAAAGACGGTCCATAAAATCCTCCTATGGAAGAAAGGGGGCGGGTAGCCGCCCCCAAATTGTCAGCTGAGGATCGGCGAATCAAAGAGCGGCATCGAAGGTCCCATCGAAGGTAAGACCATTATAAGTGCTTGTGAGTTGCGATTCGAAATTGGAGATGGCCTCCGCATAAGTGGAAGTTCCCGCGAAATAGTCTTTCATGGCGTTCTGCATCTTCTCGTTGCAACCCTGATCATAGGCACCGGCATTGCTCATGTTGATCTTCGCCGCGCTCTCTTTGAAGAGGGCGATATGGTTTTGACCACCAAGGAAGGCGCTGCCATAAGTCGTGTCGGCGGCGATGGCGTTCATCGCGGTCTGGTTGTTGGTATAGTCTTGGGTGATGCGAGTGATTCCGTTCGCCACGGCTTGTGAGCAAGTCATGGTGTACATGATCTTGTTGATTAGGCCCTTATTGTCGGTCCCTTTGGCCGCGCAGAGCCAGCTTCCGCCCCAATACCATGAAGCGGGTCCTTGGCAAACGGCATAGTCACCATAAAGCGAAGTGGCAACGTTGCCGGTGTTTCCAAGTTTATTCGGATCGCTATTGCCAGCTAGCGTGAAGTTAATGCCCCAGGTGCTGTAGAAGAATCCTAAGACCTTGTGGCCACTTGGCCCTTGATTGGCTTGCCATTGAGTATCCCAAAGAGTGGTTTTATCGTTATAGCCCGAATCAGTATAAGACTTGGTGGCTTTGATCCAGGCTTTAATTTGTGGATCGAGAGTGACGACTTTGCTGCTGTTAACCCATTTTCCGCTCATGTTGTTGGAATAGACGCGATAAGCATCATCATAACCCGACAGCATGAAGACGCTCTTGGTCTTGGCAGTCGCAGCCACAGAATTGAATTTCGTCCAATCGCTCAAAGCCGCCTGAACTTTGGTGGGATCGTCAAATCCCAAGACCGTTTTCGCCAAATCGCGCCGGTAAGCGAAGAGCCCCGGGGTAGCTTGCCAGCTGACGGCTTTGAGTTTGTTATTATAAGTGACAATGTCTTTGGTGTACTGATACATCTGGGAAACGTCATCGTCGCTTAAGCCGATATCGCCTTTGACGTCGAGAGTGTAGTCGGTCGCCGTGTACTTCGTGGCGTAGTCGGCTTCAATAAGGAACATATCGACCTTATCATCGGCCGCAGCGCTGTCCTGAGCCTTAAGATCGGCATCTAGTTTGTTCTGATAGCCGTTGTTGTCGTTGGCGGTGATCTTGAAATATACCTTAGTGCCGTCTCTTAAAAGATCGTAAGAGGTGGTGCCGTCAGTGACGGTCTTGACGTAATCGGGGTAGAATGTTTCAAAACGGCCCTGGAATTCGTTATTCCAGCACTCGATGTTAAGAACTTTCCCTTCTGTGGAGGTAGCCACGCTGGTAGGAGAAGAAGTGGTCCCTGAAACGCTTCCGATGGAAGAGTTTCCAGGGGTCACTTGATTGCAACCGGCTAGTGCGATGAGTCCGGTTGTGAGCAACGCTGGGATGGCAAACATTGATTTCTTCATGATTTTTTTAATCCTCCTTTCAATGTTTTGCTTCTGCTGTTTATCTCTATCCGCCCCTACACAGCGGCTAAAGCCTTGATAGTCCCACCTTCTTGAAGGTGGCCTTTGACGACGATCTGCTCCGGGACGAAAGTCTCGGGATGTTCAATGCGATCAATCAATTTCGATGCGGCCAAAGAACCAATCATCTCACTGTCCTGGCAATAAGTCGTTAGAGCCGGATGCATCATGCGCGAAAGAGCGATTCCGTCATATCCGGCGATGGAGATGTCCTTCGTTTTCCCGTCACCGCTATTGAATCCACTGGCAAGAACGGCCAGAGCTGAAACGTCATCAGGGCAAATAATGCAGGTGGGCTTATTGGGCAACGTCAATAAATCATTGAGGGCTTTGCTAACCGTGTCTGGATCATGATAAATGGCATTTTTGACATAATCGGTCGGAATATTGAGTCCGAGTTTTTGGCATTCTTTGGAAAAACCGGCTAAACGTTTTTTGGTGACGTCGGTATCTTCGCCATGGATGAAGGATATTTTCCGATGACCCAAGACATAAGCATAACTTACGAGGGACATCACCCCCTGATCATTGTCGCTTAAGATGGCAGTGCAGCCATTGTAGACATAATCGATGGTAACCACAGGAATCCCTGAGGTTATAAGTTCATAGACGTCAGGTGAGGAGAAGTCGACGGAAGCGATAACGACCCCATCGATATTGCGGCTTTTGGCGTGTTCGACGAAACTGAGTTTTTTGCCGCCAAGATTATCCGAGGCGATGAAAGTGATGTCATAGCCACGTTTCTCGGCTTCGACTTTCACCGAATTCAAAATCGATGAAAAGTACTCATGGCGAAGACCCGAGGAAGTCTTGTCAACGAAGAGAACCCCGATCGTAAAACTTCTACGAAGCTTCAAAGAACGTGCTGATACATTAGGGACATAGCCAAGCTCGTCTGCGGCTTTTTTAACTTTTTCGACTGTGACAAAAGGAATTTCATGGGAGCCATTAAGAGCTTTAGAAACGGTAGCAATGCTCAAACCGCATTTAGCTGCGATGTCGGAGATTCTAACCATGCATTATCCCTTTCAGCGAAATCGTTTTCGCAATATTAGATTAAATTCCAAAAAATACCTTGTCAAGAACAAATGTAAGGGCTTACTTTTTTGCGAAAATAGGTTTTCGCGGATGCCAGATGATTATTTCGCGACAATTTCGTAAAAACAATTGTTTTACTGCCTTGTTTTTGGGTGTTTTGGCGATAGAATATCAGCGTTCGGCGAAAACGTTTAAGTTTAGAATCAATCGGACTTTATATCAGTTATATATTAAATATATAACTAGCTTAGGATCCGAAGTAAGCAAAGGAGAGGAAAGCATGAGATTCGGACACTTCGATGATGCTGCTAGGGAGTATGTCATATCGACGCCTGATACCCCCTCTCCTTGGATTAACTATCTTGGCCAAAACGATTTCTTTTCTCTTATCTCCAATACTGCCGGCGGATACAGTTTCTATAAGGATGCCAAACTCCGCCGTTTGACGCGTTATCGCTATAACGATGTTCCGGCCGATATGGATGGCCGCCACTTTTATATCAAGGATGGGGAGATGGTTTGGTCCCCCACATATCTTCCTGCCAAGACCCCTTTGAATTTTTATGAATGCCATCATGGGTTGGGTTATTCCACTTTCATCGGGAAGAAAAACGGTGTTAAGGCAACGCTGACTTTCTTCGTGCCATTGAACGGAAGCTGCGAGATTCAGGAAATTGAAATAAAAAACGAAGGAAATGCCAGCAAAAGCCTTTCCCTTTTCGCTCAAGTTGAGTGGTGTCTATGGAACGCTTCAGATGATGGCGAGAACTTTCAGAGAAATTTATCCACCGGCGAAGTTGAGTGTTTTGATGGGATCATTTATCACAAGACCGAATACCGGGAAAGACGAAATCATTATGCTTTTTATTATGTTAACACGCACTGTTCTCATTTCGAAAGCGACCGGGATCATTTCCTTGGATTGCACGAAGGCTATGAGCATCCGGATCAGGTTTTTGCTGGTCTTTTGGGAGATTATGTAGCCAGCGGCTGGCATCCCATCGCCGCGCATCAAATCGATCTCGTTTTAAAACCGGGCGAATCCAAGAAATTCGTTTTTCTTTTAGGCTATGCCGAAATTAAAGAAGGCGAAGAAAAATTCAGTGAACCGAACGTGATCAACAAAGCTCCCGCCTTAGCCCTTATTTCCCAATTTGATACATCTGAAAAAGCCGATAAGGCCTTAATGAATATCAAAAACCATTGGAAAGGGCTTTTGTCTGCTTTCCATACGGAAACCGGCAACGAGAAACTCGATCGAATGGCAAACATCTGGAACCAGTATCAGTGCATGGTAACCTTTTGCATGTCTAGAAGTGCCTCTTACTATGAATCTGGGATCGGACGTGGCATGGGGTTCCGAGATGGGTGCCAGGATTTATTGGGTTTCGTTCAAATCATTCCTGAGAAGGCCAAGCAAAGAATCATTGATATCGCCTCGATCCAGAAAGAAGACGGATCGGCTTATCACCAATATCAGCTCCTGACGAAAAAAGGCAACAGTGACATCGGATCGGGTTTTAATGATGATCCTTTGTGGCTCGTCGCGGCCGTCGCGGCTTATTTAAAAGAAACCGGGGATTACTCGATTCTTGACACCCCCGTTCCTTTCGATAGCAACGTCGGCTCGGAGAGACCGCTTCTGGAACACTTAAAGAAATCCATCGATTTCACGATCGCCCATCGCGGCCCCCATGGGCTCCCACTTATCGGACGAGCGGATTGGAATGATTGTCTTAACCTGAATTGTTACTCCTCAACGCCAGGCGAGAGCTTCCAAACCACTTCCAACAAAGAAACCGGCATCGCCGAATCGGTTTTCATCGCCGGAATGTTCGTTGAATACGCCCCCGATTATGTTGAAATCCAAAAACGGTTGGGAAATGCCGATGAAGCAAAACGGGTTTCAGACTTCATTAAAGAGATATCAGATGCCACCATCGCTTATGGCTGGGATGGCTCATGGTTTTTACGCGCTTATGACGGGTTTGGTCACAAGGTCGGATCCAAAGACTGTGAGGAGGGCAAGATCTTCATTGAGCCGCAAGGTTTCTGCGGCATGGCCGGAATCGGCCATGAAAGGGGCTATGGCAAAAAGGCTTTGGCTTCGGCCGAAAAATTTTTGGGGACCAAGTGGGGCTTGGAATTATTAAGCCCGTCCTTTTCCACCTATCATATCGAGTTAGGAGAAATCTCCTCTTATCCCCGCGGATACAAGGAAAACGGATCGGTCTTCAATCACAACAACCCTTGGGTTGTCATCGCTCACTGCGTCGAAAACGAGAACGAAGAAGCCTATTCCTTATATATCAAAAACGCCCCAAGTTTCATCGAAGATCAAAGCGAAATCCATTTCACCGAACCTTACGTTTATAGCCAAATGATCGCCGGCCCTGACGCGAAGAATTTCGGGCAGGCTAAAAATAGCTGGCTTACCGGTTCCGCCAGTTGGAGTTTTGTGGCCCTCAGCCAGTATTTATTGGGAATCAGACCCGATTACGATGGGTTAATCATCGAACCTCATCTTCCGAGAACGATCTACAAGTCCTTCCGGGTGACCAGGAAATTTCGGGGCAACGTTTACGAGATTTTGGTCGATAACGAAGCCATCAATCCAGTCTTATACGTTGACGGGACGGCGGTTAAGGGCCGCCTGGTTCCTTTCGCCCAGAGTTCGAAGCCCATTAAAATCGAACTCCGTTAAATTGTCGGAAACCCGCCTAAGCTCCCTACAAGCCGAGGCGGGTTTTCCCAAATTGTTTTTTCAATATTCTATTGTTTTATTTTGGCGCGGTGATCCGTGAGGATCGATCTTTCGCCGACGATGACGCCATTGAGGAACAGGCGGATGTACTCATCTTCGGCGCTGGCGCCTTTATTGATATAAGCGCACGAGGTCGCAAAATGGTCGATATAGTTGAGGGCCAGTACCTCCAAAACCTCTTCAGAATAGTCCGTTCGGTAAGTTTTCAGGGTGCTAAGGACGCCGCTGAGAATGTTTCTCAGAGCTTCCTTTTTAACGTCTTCGTTGCAGTAAGAGGAGTGCGTATAGGCCAAATAATAAGCAATCTCTTTTTTATGAGAGATCAAATCCTTGACTTCTTGGACTTTTTTATCGGTTAAGGCTTGATTATTGATATCGACTTCGGCCGGCGGCAGCACTCCATAATAGGGAATTTTGGCAATGGCCTCAAAACATCCGGCATCCATCAGGTTCTGCTTCGTGTGATAGTGCGAGAAAATAACCGGTTCCGAAATATGGAGGCGGGTGGCCATGCTTTTGGTGGAAACCGAATCAATACCGCTCGCAAAAGACTCGTCAAGGAGCGCCTTCATGATTCTCTTTTCGACGTTTCGGATGCCACGGCGGCCCATGCGATCCCTCCCCTCAGAGGTCCAATCAGCTGATCTTCTTTGTAGTATAGCCTACCGAGTCCCAAAGGAAAGAAATAAACAAAAAAGGGCAATGGATCCTGACCTTTGCCCAAAGAACCGCAGGCGGCCGACCCGCCGTGGAATCAGAAAATGATTCTTTTGCTCGCCTTGTCGAAAAGGTGACACCGCCGAAGGTCGAAACTCAGCGTCCCTTTTTCCCCGCTTTTCAGGGGAACCGAGGAAGGCACCCGAGCCACGACTTCTTGCTGGGACTGGTGAAAATGAAGACTGTATTCCGAACCCAAGAGCTCCGACACCTCGATCGTCGCGGGAATCCCTTGGACCCCGTCTTTTTCGAAAGCCATGTCTTCGGGACGAAGCCCGAAGAAGAGATCCTGACTTTGGGTCGTCTCGGCCGCGGAGGCCTCTTCCAGTTCTTGGGTGGCCTCCTCGAGATCTTTCTGATAGTCGCGAGGCTCTTCTTTTCCGAGCTCTTGATGGGTCAGCGCCAATTTATGGCGATCGAATTCGATTCGTTGCGCCAAACGTTTGCTTTCCTGGGCGTAGAAGGCATCGCGGAGCGCGATTTGCGACGCCGAAAGCTTCAAGGTGAAGCGGTCGCCGAAAGTCAGGAGCCCGTTCCCGTAATGGGCAGGCAGGATGTTCATGGTCGGCGAACCCATGAAGGTGGCCACGAAAAGATTGGCAGGCTTGTCATAAACCTCGCGCGGAGTGCCGATTTGCTGAATCCTCCCGTAGTTTAAAACGACGATCCGATCGGCCATCGTCATGGCTTCGGTTTGGTCGTGGGTGACGTAAATCATCGTGTTGCGGAGCTGCCCGTGCAGCTTCACCAATTCGGATCGCATCTGAACGCGGAGCTTGGCATCGAGGTTGGAAAGCGGCTCATCGAGCAAGAAGACTTTGGCGTGGCGGACCACCGCCCGCCCCAAAGCCACGCGCTGGCATTGGCCGCCGGATAACTGGGTAGGCTTCCGATGCAGGAATTCGGTGATCTGAAGCATCTCCGCGGCCGCCTGGATTCGAGCCTCGATCTCTTTTTTGGGAAGGTGCGATAAGCCGAAAGCCAGATTTTCGTAAACCGTCATATGCGGGTATAAGGCGTAACTCTGGAAGACAAGGGCGGCCCCGCGGTCTTTGGGTTCTTGCTTATTGGCGTATTGGCCATCGATGAAAAGATCGCCGGACGTGATGTCCTCAAGGCCCGCGATCATGCGGAGGGTCGTGGACTTCCCACAGCCTGACGGGCCCACCAAAACGAGGAATTCGCCTTCTTGGATGTCGAGGGTGAAATCCGTGACCGCCGACACGCGGTTGGCGTAGATTTTATTCAAATGCTGGGCCGAAAGGAAAACGCCTTCGGGGGCTTTCTTCTTCTCTTTGGAATGGATCTTTTGGTAAGCGCTGACCCGGAGATATAAAGCGTTCCGCCTCCGATAATCCCTCTCCTCGTTTTTCAGGTCCGCTGAGCGGTCGGCTTTCTGTTTTTGGGCCAAGGCTTTTTTCTCGGCTTCAAAAGAGGGAGAAACTTCCTTTTGGCCTTTTGGAGAGGTTTCCTCGGGATCTTCCTTTTTGAAAAGCTTGCTGATGATCTTAAATGACATCGCCATTCTCCTCATACCGCATCGTAGACGCGCACATAATCGACCTTCATCGCGCAGGAAGCGAAATCAGCCGGCGGGAGGGTTCCGTTATCGAAATTCCCGCCAATGGCCAGATTCAGCAAAATATGGAAGGGGGCATCAAAGGGGGCTGAATCGTCTCCAGTATAGACGGTTCCGTTATCGGGATGCCAGGTCCTTTTTGGAACGTCAAAGAAATCCTTTCCATCGACAAACCAACTGATCTCATCCTCCGTCCATTCGAGGCCATAAGTATGCCATCCCGTGATGTTTTCTTCGCCGTTTCTTTTGCTGAAAGAATGCGTTTGGACATTATAGGTGTGGCCGTTGGCGTTGGCATAATGAAGAGCTCCGCTGGTGGTCCAAGGAGAACTGCCGCGATTTTCCATGATATCGATTTCGCCAGCCGTGGGCCAAGAGCCGTTTTCGGGCAGCATCCAGAAAGCCGGCCACATGCCATTGACGGCCGGCAAGGAGATCCGCGCTTCGATATACCCGTAAGTCGTGGATTCTTTCCGCGCGGTGACCAAACGGGCTGAGGTATAGGAAAAACCGGAATACGTCGTATCGGCTTTGGCGGTGATCGTCAATAAACCATCGGCTACCGTAGCGTTGTCACGGGTGTAGTATTCGGCTTCGTTATTGCCCCAGCCTCCCGCGCCGTTGCCAATCAGAGGCGTCCAATAATCCGAGTCGAGGCCATCCCCGTCGAATTCATCGCTCCAATCCAACCTGTAGCCGCTAGGGACATCGGTGGATTCTTCGCTCGAAGAAGCAACCGATGACGGAGCCATCGATGAAGAGCCGGCCCCCGTAGAGCTGGCTGCGCCCGAGGCGCTTGAAAAAACCGAGTTCAAAGAGGAGGTGACATTGGTGGCGCAGCCGCAGAGAACGGCAAGCGCCATCACGGATAACGCTTTAGGAAGGGCCTTAGTTTTCATGCTTGATAAATCCTCACATAATCCACGAGCATCTCGGCGCTGGAGAAGGAAGATGGGGGGAGTGTATACCCATCATATTGTCCCCCGACCGCCAGATTCAAAATCAGATGGAAGGGCTTATTGAAAGGAGCGGGGCCTCCCTCATAAAGAGCGCAGTCGTTGACCCAAGTATCGCGACTGACCGTATTATAGACGACGCCATCGACCGAGAAAGCGATGGCCTCATCCGTCCATTCGACGCCATAGATATGCCAATTCTCGATGGAAGAGGCCAGCGTGGTCGAACCCGTATGATAGGCATCGCCATAGTTGCTGTTGGCGCTATGGGTCGTGCCCCCAACTTTATAAGTTTCGCGCCCTTTGTTTTCCATGATATCGATTTCACCGGAAGTGGGCCAGCCCCGGTTCTCATAATTGCTCTCGGGCAGCATCCAGAAAGCCGGCCACAGGCCTTTAACCGCCGGAAGCTTGATTTTGGCTTCGATGTAGCCATAGGTTTTGAAGACCTTGCCAGAAGTTCGTAAACGGGCCGAGGTGTATTGGTAATTGGTGTTGTTATACGTCGTCGATTCTTTGACGGCGGTGATATGCAGCACCCCAGCGGAGACGGTCGCGTTATCGGCCGTATAATCCTCCGCCTCGCCGTTGCCCCAACCGGTGATGCCATAATCGCTCCCGTCCCCCACTTGCGCGCTCCAGGAAGAGGAATCCAGCGCAGTGCCCGAAAATTCATCGCTCCACTTCAAAGAATAACCTGCCGGAACGTAATCTTCGGAGGCTTCTGAGGAGGCGTTAATGGAAGAAGCCGCTGACGAGGAGGAAGCCGCCGCCGAAGACGAACTGGGGGCGGCCGATGAAGCGTTCTCGGAAGAAGAGCTGGTTGACGCAGAACCCGCTTCGGAAGAAACCTGAGCATTCGAAGAGGCCGCTCCATTCGAAGAAGCGGAGCCTAAGCTGCTATTGATGCGAAGGCTGCAGGAAGAAAGGGCGCCGGCGATGAGAAGGGTCGAAGGAATCAAAACCGACTTTATGCCTTTCATGAAATGAAGACCTCTACTTTCTTTATCTGACCGGCGCGAATCCGCTCGGCCAATGCTCCATCAACGACCGCGAGTCGACGGCCTTCGATAAGATAAGAAAGCCGGACTCCTTTGTAGCAATCGAGATGCTTGGGATTGTGATAGAGGACTTGGACTTTCGAGAGAAGAAGGAACGAAGCCAAACCCTTTTTATCAAAGAATTCGCGGCTGAGTTTAGGCTCCAAATGGAACTGGAGGATCCCCTTCTCAAACGAGAAAATCCTCTCGCCGGCGAATAAGAGGACATACATATTGAGGAATTCGGCGTTGGCCCCGGTCAGGCGGGCAAAATAACCGCGCCCATGCTTGGAAGCATCGGGGTTGCAGGTCGGGACGATGAAGCTCGAAGCCTCCACCGGGTTGCGGCCGTACACATAAGGATCCATCGAAATGACGAGGTTCGTTTTGATCTCTTTATAGAAATCTTCGTAATATCCGGCCTCCAATAACCCCAGCAGGTATTTGTAATCCATGTGCAGGAAGTTGCATTCCCGCTCAAGCCAGCCTTTGGTGAAGGCGTGAACGCGCCCGATTTCAAAGGGGGCGTCATCGATGGGGGCGCAGGTCTTGTAGAAATGAAGCTTCTCATCATAGAGGCCGCTATGCTTGATTTTGGCATAGTCCGTTTCCGTGATCGTCCCGTCGGCGAGTTTCAGGGCACGGGCGCTGGCCTCCAAGAAGGGTGGAATCGTTTCCATCGCAAAAGACGTGGCTTTGACGGTGGGATAGCCGAGATGGCTGACGCTACCGGTTTTCTCATAAGAAGAAACCCGGAAAACAAGATAGGAGGGAAGGATGCCTTGCCCCGCTTCTTTGGCCCGCTTGAGGCCTTGGGCCAAAACGCCGTCCATCTGCGCCAAGAAGGCTAATAAATCCTTGACGGAAACGCTGATGCGTTTACTCTCGCCGCGATCTGCATAGGCTTTGCGAAGATTTTCCCGTAGCGTCGTGGCTTCATCCCAATATTGGAACCGGGTGGTCTCGCCTTTCTCAAGGCAGGCCAGGGCTTTTTTCAAACCCTCGAAAAGTGCCTCTTGCTGAGGCATGAAATCCAAAAATCGATCCTCGAAAGGCTTCAGATGCTTCGAGGCGTAACGAACGAGTCGCAAAAGTTCGACGCTTTCGGACAGCCCGGAAGAGAAAAGGCCGGGAAGGCCGTTCATGGCGTCGTTCCAGCCGGGTTTTTCGCATTCCATCTCGATCCCCATCTGGGCGCTATCCAGGGTCGAGAATTTGATCAGGATCAAATTGGCAATCTTGGTGGCCAGGTTGGTTTCCACTTTGTCCCCTTTCTCATCAAGGAGCCAAGCGGTTTTTTGCAGATCGAAATGTTCTTTCTCGCATTTTTCTTTGAGTTTTTTGAGATTGATGGCCCCGTATTGCCGGACTTTCCCGTCGGGCAGTAGACAATACTTTTCGCTTCGGGGTTCCACATAAACCGGATCGTAGAAATACCCATAGGGAGTCTTGAAGAGCAGGTCCTCCTCTTTATCGGGGAAGATCGCGGAGAAATTATCCAAAAGGTCGACGTTGTAAGTCCAGTGGTCAACCCAATAGCCCTCTCCGAAGTTCGCTTCGATGTTTTGGCGGGAGGCGCCGATGACGGCGGCGAAGATCTGATCGGCCTTCTTTTTGCCATAGCCTAATTTGTCTCGGAGGGTGGCATACAAATCGCTTGGCTCAAAGGAAGCGGCCCCTTTGGCAATGGCCTCAGCTTCGGAGGCGGGCAGTTCGCGAACAACAGGCGGCAATTCGGGACAGGTGAAGGTGTTGGGTTTGACGCTGAGAGGGTTTTGCCCATCCACCTGAATGAGGCTGAAGAACGTCCGGATGTTGTAATCATAGACAAAGGGCGAGAAAAATAGATCGTTGCGCCTGTTTTGGTTCACGTCTCGGAAGTTGCCAGGACCCGAAGAATAGAAAACCGAAGGAATCTGAAAGGCGTTGTAGTCGCGTTCCATGTCCCCGTGCTTGCGGCCATAAACATAGTAAACCTGACCTTTTTTGCCATCAGGCAACAGGGTGGGGAAGCCCCCGCGCAGGTTGTTGTCGAGATAACTTTGCTGGAGGTAACGGTCAAATAGCGGATAGGCCGTCTTCGAGGCGGCCGGCTTCAAAAGGTCTTCCAAGAGCTTTCGATTGTCGCGGATGGCTTTCTCAATGAGCCGCGGTTTCAATTCTTCCGCGGCTTTTTTGAATTTGGCGAAGTCATCCCATGTGCCGTAGATCGCGTAGACGGAATAGCTTTCGCGGGGCTTCAGCTCTTTTTCGAAAGAATAGAAAGCGCAGGGAAGCTTGTTTTCGGTTTGCTGGCCTTGCTTGCGGAAAGCGGCATAAGGAAGTTTCGTGAAGGGACCGACCGTCAGATCGGTGGCGTCGTCCCCGAAGAGGCAGGAAGGATCGACGATGTTATCCAGAAGCTTCCCGTCTTGATCGACGGCGAAGAAGCCGTTTCCGGTCACGGCCTCTTTGACCTCGGGATTGTCGCCCGTGGTGGTTTTGAATTTCACGAAAGGAATCTTCTCGCCGAGGCCATAGATCTGGCAATAGGCCGCCATAAGGGAGACGAGTTCTTTATAACTATAGTTGCTGAGGCCGTTGGGGAAGAAGACCGGAAGGCCATCCACGACCGTGAAACGGACTTTTTTGGGGGAGACGTTGACGTAAGTGACTTTCCGGATCAAAGCGGCGTAGTCCTGATGGGGCACCGACGAATAAAGGACTTTGACCTCGTGAAGCGGGGATTTCTCCGTGAGGGAGAGATCCGCGATCCCGATGTCCATGATCTCCTGGAATCCTTCATGATTGAAGAAGGGCTCCGCGAGCTTCCCGTCTTCTTTGAGGAAAGTCCGAAACCCCTTGATGGGGATGTTGGAGTACGCCAAATTGGCCGAATCAAAAGGCGTGATCGGCGTTTCTTTGGAAGTGACGCCGAAACCGCCCATGGCCTGACCCACGGAGGCGAAAAACGCCCACAAAGGCTTGCCATCCACCCCCGCCACAGCCGGCAAAAAAGAAGCAAAGGTCTTGGCCTTTTGGAAGTCTTCGATAACAAAGCGCTTTCCGCGATACGAGTATTTAACCATGGTGATGTTCCTTCTTGGAGAAAAACGAATTATTTCAGAACGAATTGCGAAATGAGGGTCGGCACACTGCCATCGACGATGGCCCAAACGGTTTTGTCATAAGCGGAATAGTTGCTGGCGGCTTTGAGCCCCGTCGCATCCAAAAGCAGGTTGTTCGAAAGCGTCCCGAGGTTGGTGCTGCCCGAGGTGCTCTTGTTGGCCGCGAGGTGAGTCTGCCCGAAGTAGACATCGCGGGCGGTCCCATCCATCGGGGTTATCTTGAAGGTTTTGGCGACACAGGAGGAGACGCTTCCCCAGCATTTCCCGACGAAGGCGTATTGGCCATCGGTCGGGCTGCCGTTGGAGTCGGTCACTTTGGTCGAACCATCGGTTTTCGTCTTATCGACCGCGCACTGCTTCCACCACGGATTGTCATTCGTGGCCGGTGTGCCATGATCCCAGCCGTTTCCGGTCTTCCCGATGTAGTCCGAGCTCCAGTCAAGATAGATTCCGGCTTTCTCGATCGAAACGTTATTGACGGTCGAAGAACCGGTCGCCCCGATCTGCTGGGAGGTCGCTTGGCTGATGACGTTATTGACGTTACCGCTGCCCGCCACGATGCCAAAGGCCCCGCCCATGTTGCAATCGTCGTCATAGAAATGGGTGCCCATTTCGACGGAACAGGCAGAATCGAGGGTGCAGTTCGAGACGGTCCCGGAGCAGTTGCCGGCGATCACGCCGACGATCGTGCGGCCCCGGACCTTGATGTTCTTGAAATTGACGTCGCGAACGACGCCGGAGGAGCCGATGATCTGAAATAAACCGATGTTGTCGCCGTTTTTATGCGCATCGGAACTGAACATGGTCGTGCCGGTCCCGCTATAAACGCCATAGTTGGTAGCCGTCGAATCGCTCCATTCTACCGTCGCGTTTTTAACCGAATAGCCGTTGCCTTCCAAAACGCCATGGAAATAGGCGTTCCGGGTGTCGGTTTCGGTGAAATAATAGCCCAAAGGCTCAAAATTGTGGATCGAGGAGAGATCGATGTCGTTCCCCAGGATGTAATACCCTGTGAGGTTGCTGTTGATGTCCTGGAATTCCTGAGCGGTCGTGATGACTTTGCTGGCCGCGAAAAGGCTGACCGGGATGGTGGCGGAATCCACGGTTACTTTAAGCGTTTTCTCGCCGGCGGTGACTTTCTTAAGGAAACTCTTGGCCAAAGTGAGGACGGAACCACTCAAAGCATATTCGCCCGCGTCGGCCGCAACGCGGCCTACCGTGACGGCGCTGACGGAGCCTCCCACCCCCAAATCGATGGAAATGGTGGCAAGGTTGGCCTCCGTGGTATCAAAATAAGCTTTTTTGCCTTGGAAGACCTTTGCGGCCGGGGTCACGGACGTGGCCGAGGAGGTTGCTCCCGCAGACGAAGTCGTTCCGTCAGCTGACGAAGCTCCGCCAGCCGAAGAGTTCGCATTGGTTGATCCGGAGTTGCTGCCGTTCCCTTGGCAGGAAGCCAAGAGAAGCAAAGCCGCGAGCGAAACGACGAAAGAGACGTTTTTCTTTTTCATGGTTTTTCCTTTCATCCAGGCGGCCTTCCCGGAAAAGGCCGAAAGGTCGCCCGGATAGCCTTGGGTTTATCGGGCCACAAGGGTAATGTTGGTCAATTCGAAATCGACGCTGGTGGCCGCGAGAGCCCCCAGTTCAAAGGTGAATTTGGAATTGCTGGTAGTAACGCCGCCGGCGAAATCGATCTTGGCGGTGACCCAGGTCGAAGTGACACTCAAGGTCACGACCGAGCCGATGGTGACGGTGTCGAAAATCTGGGCGTCGCCGCCGGCCGAACTGATCTTGTAATCGAAGCTGAGTTCATAGTTAGTGCCAGTGACTCCAGTCGGAACCGGGGCGAAGTTGACTTGGACGACCCAAGAAGCTTGTGCCCAGCCCGTGAAACCAGAGACAATCAAAGAGCCATCCGAGCCATTGGACAAATTGGCGGACGGGATCTTCCAACCCGTATCCCCGGTATTCATGAAGGTGGCAGTCGGCGTCACGAGCATCTTGGCGTAAAGGGTTAGATCTCCCGTGACGGTGCCAACGCTAAGATTCCACGCCGCCGTCAAAGCCGCGTCGGTGTACCACGCCCCGACCGCATAGCCGAAGGGGGCCGCAATCGTATTCGGAACCACGACCTTCTTGCCTTGAACGATCTTGGCGGTGCCAAGCGTCTTGGCACCGTTCATGAAGGTGACGGTGTATTGCGTCGCGTCGGCTTCCAGGATGAACTTGGCGGTATAGGTCACTGGGGCGGTAATGACCGCGGCAGCGCTATATTCCACATTGCCAGCGTACCAACCATCGAAGATATAGCCATCGGCTGGGGTCGGGTCGGCCGGAGAAGCGACGGTTTTGCCGTTTTTGACCTCGATCGATTTGACGACGTCGGCGCCATTGACGAACTCCACTTTGTCGTAAGAGGCGTTCGCGGTCGTGTCATAGATAACCGGGGTTGCGAAACTAAAGGCGGCTCCTCCGAGTTTGGAGCTCGTGGTCGCCACGCCCAGCTGAATGGAAATGGTGGCTCCCGATCCTTGGGTGACATCGAATTCGTGGTTGTTGGCCCCGGCGGTTAAGGAAACGACATTCGAATTGACGGTGATGCTGCCGGCGACATCGGTGGTAAATGCCATCGCCACATGATAAGTGTCATTGTTTTCGGCATAGGGAAGTTTGTAGAAAATCTGGATCCCATACCAGTTTCCGGTTGAGGCATAAGCCAGCGTATAGGTGCCGTTGACCTTGGTGGCTTTGGAAACCGATCCGCCATCGCCCGCCCAATAGACAAAGCGGCCGCCCCCGACGTCCCCTTCTCCAGCGAAAACAAAGGTATCGTCGGCATAAGCAATATCCGCTTTCGCTGGCTCCTGACTCGAGGAGGAACTGGCTTGGCTCGAAGAACTGCTTGAAGAGTTTCCGGCCGAGGAAGCGGAACTAGCAGCGGAGCTCGCGGCAGAGGAACCCGCTGAAGACGTCCCCGCCGACGAAGTTCCGGCGGCGCTCGAAGTCGTGCCAGCAGACGAGCCATGAGCCGTAGAAGCCCCTTGAGACGACGAATTCAGGGTTCCTTGGCAAGCGGCGAGGCCGAGCACGCCGGCCGCCATGACGAGAAGCAATGTTTTCTTTTTCATAGTTTCCTCCTTTTCAATTGATTGAAACTATACGATCGGGGCCGCTTGCGCCCCAATTATCCTTTTAGGCCCCCGACGGAGGTGTTCTCCATGATCGTCTTGCTGAACAGGCAGAACACCAAGACGATCGGAAGGAGCGTGAGAATGATGGTGGCGAAGAAAAGCGGATATTCGCTCTTGGTATCAAGCATCGCTGATTTCATGTAGTAGATGCCGACGGCGATGGTAGGCTGCTTGCTCAAATAGATCGAAGGGGTGAGATAGTCGTTCCACAAACCGATGAGGGTCAAGATCGTGACGGCCGTGATCGGCCCTTTCGCCATCGGGACGATGATGCTCCAGAAAATCCGGAAGTCGCTGGCCCCATCGATCTTCGCAGCCTCAACATAGGTCCAAGAAAGGTTTTTAAAGAAAGAGTAGAGCAATAAGAAGTTGGTCCCGAAGCCCCCGCTGTAAAGGAAGATGCAGCCGATGACCTTGTCGGTGAGACCCATGGCTTTCATGAGCTGGATCTGGGAAGGCAAGGAGCCCACGATCGGAACGATGAGGGAGAAGATGACGACCCCGAAGATGAGGTTGCGGCCCGGGAATTTGTATTTGGCCACGACGTAAGCCGCGCAGCTGGAGGTGAAGACGGTGGCCAAGGTTCCTAAGCCCGCCACGAGAATCGACATGACCATCATCTGGAAGAGGTTGAAGTTCCGAGTCGTGGAATTCGAGAACACCAAGGCGTTGGCGAAGTTGTTCCAATCCCAGGATTTGGGCCATGACATGAAATCGGAGGCATATTCGGCCTTGGTCTTGAAGGCGTTCATGAGAATCCAGGCAAAGGGGAAGAAAAACGAAAGAGCGAAAAGGATGAAAATGATGAAGATGACGATGAAAAGGGCCTTTTCTCCGGCGTGGCGCTTATAAAGCGTGTCATGCCGGCGCTCGTATTCTTCTTGGCTTCTCCCCTCGCGACGGGAGCGCCACCACTTTTTGAGGTTATAAAACACATCGCTCATGGCTTAAAACCCCACGTTCTGGAAGCACTTATTGAGCCCGTAGCGGGTGGCCACGATGAGCGGCGCCCCCACCACGGAGCAGAAAAGGCCCAAGGTTGCGGGCTCCTGAAGCCCGCTGCCGGTGCTGGCCTCATAAATATGCAGCCCGATCGTCATCGTCCCATATTGGCCCTGAACGAGGAAGAAAGGCTGGAAGGTCACGGTGAAGACGCTCATCATCCCGAAGATGAAGAGGGTGGTGATGGTCGGCCAGGTCAAAGGGATGATGATCCGAAAGAATTCCTTCATCGGGGAGACCCCGTCCATCTTGCAGCTCTCGAGGATGTCCCGCGGAATCCGGCTCATGCCGGCGGTGAGAAGGATGATGTCATAACCGATGCCGGCCCAGATGCAGAAGAACCAAACCGCCCACTGGGCGTTTTTGGCGATGAAGAGATTGGCGAAAAAGGTTCCGTAGTCGACATTGAGCCAGCCAAGGAAGCCAGCCACCATTCCTTCGGGGTCGAGAGCCAAGGAATAGGCCATCGTGAGGATGAAAAGCGGAAGAATGCAGGGAAGGAAAAAGATGATTTTGAAGAAATTGCTCCCCAGGATTTTCTTGAAAATGAAATAGGACAGGAAAAGGGAGATCGGAAGGGTGATGAGGCAGGAGATCACGAAATAAACCAAGGAGGCGCTGAACATGCTTTTGGTGAGATTCGCCGAGAAGCTTCCGAAGAGCGTCGTGTAGTTGAAGAAAATCGTGGATAATTTGCCATCCCACAAAGCCGGGTCGTCCGTGATCCAGACCAGCTCGCCGTTATAGAAGGTCTTAAAAGTCAGGAAGATGGAGTTGATGTTGACCCCAAGCCACAGGATGAGGAATTGGACGATGGGGTAAAGCAGCATCAGGAAAACGAAGAGATCGGTCCTCCAGTGGTTGACCTTCCGTCCGGCCAGCCGTGGTTTCCGATGCCCTTCTTGTTCCTTGATGAGAGGTTCCGCGATCGTCGTCATGACTTAATCCTTCAAACTGGAGTTGTTGAGCCAAGTCGGCCAATTCTGCCTAGCGGTGCTATAAACCTCGGGACCGACCGTCGAAGACGTATAACTGGCGGGGTCGGTGCAGGCGGACTGATAGTAATAGACGTTGCTCACCCACGGCATGACGCAGTTAACCGTGCGATAGGTGATGGGGTTCGTCGAAGCCAGGGAGAAATCGGTCGTCCTCAGCTTTTCATGGATCGATTTGATGAAGGTGTCCGTGGACTCCAAGTCGGAGAGATCAATGTTGTTGTAATCGAAAGCCAAGAAAGCACCATTCGAATCTTTGACGAAGGTCTTGCAGGCTTCGGCGGTTGCCAAGTAATTAATGAATTTCTTAGCGTTGGCGATCTGAGGGCTGTTGGCGGGAATGACCATCGAATCGCCGAATCCGACCATGTAATTGCAGTCGGCGGCGCTGGAGGTGGCCTTCGGGGTCTTCATCATCGCGATGTTGAAGGGAAGCGTCCCGCCATCGGCGACGGCAGACAATTCGTATTTCGCCCATTGGGCGTAAGGAATCATGGCCGCTTCTTGATTCACGAAATTGGCCTGGGCTTTGGCGAGAGTGGTTGAGTAGGAACCCGTGACGGAATTATCGCCGTCATTGGCGATGAGATTCCACCACATGTCATAAGCCTGCATGAACTCGGAATAGTAAGAAGCCGGGTTGTACATTTCATAACCGTCGGCGTATTTCCCATCCGGTCCCAAATACTTGGTGATGGCGTTGATCTTGTCGGCTCCGGCGAGTTGGTACCACCACTCGAACATCGGATAGTCCCAGTAGTACTGGCGGTCTTTCCCGCTCCAGGAGAACGGAACGACGGTCGCTCGGCTATTGGGCACCGCGACCTTGGCATTCAGAATGGTCGTGCAAAGCGTCTTCAACTCATCATAGGTCGTCGGAATGGACCACCCGTTGTTCTTGAACATGTCGACATTGTAGACAAAGCCGCCAGCACCTTGGGTGTAACAGACTTTATAGTAATGGCCTTCGGTGTCGCCCTTGCCGGTGATTTTGCTGAGATTGGCGGCTCCATTGGCGAGGCGGTCGGTGAAGGTTCCGCTGAATCCATCAACCGAGGAAGAATAGAGATCGTCGAGATTGGCTAGCCAGCCGCTGGCGGCATAGCTTTGCCAGTTGATGCCATGAGACATGTAGATGTCGTAATCTCCGCCGTTTTTAAGGGCGTTTTCGATGCGGTCGAGAATGGAGGTGTCGGCGTCGTAGTGAACCTTGATTCCGGTCTTGGCGGTGAAGGAGGCCGCGATGTCGGCCAACCACTGGGTTCCGTAGCCACCATCATAAACGCAAATCCAGATCTCATCGGCGCTGCCGCTGGACTTGGAGGTTCCGGAAGTCACGGATTCGCTTGTTCTGGAAGTGATGGCAGCCGCTGAGCTGTCAGCTCCTAGATTCACAGCGTTGCAGGCGGTCAATAGCGCCGCCATAGCCAAACCCGAGATCCTGAAGATAACCTTGTTCGAAGACTTCATGAATTGCCTCCCAAATAATTAGGTAAGGAAACCGATTTCCTAACTTTGGCTTTATTATAGGAAGGACCTGTTATTTCGTCAACAAAATTCCGTAAGCGCTTCCATGCTTTTTCCGAACGTGTTGAAAAAGATCGCTCACCAGGCTATATTCTTTTTAGGGAAACCGATTTCTCTAAAAATAAAAACCATGAGAAAATTCAAACGAATAGTGCCTATGACCTTTGCTTTCACTTCGGGTGCCTGCGTCTTGGCTCTTTGTGGTTGTACGACCATCGGTTCGTCTTCCTCCCCCGCTTCCAGCGCCTCGACAACCCCCTCTTCGAGTTCTTCCTCAACTCAAGCCGCCAGCTCGAGGTCTTCCTATACGAGCGGGACCCCTTTTGACGGAACGTCCTATTACGACGCGGTCGCGGAACGGGCGGCCTATGACGAAACCAACGAAAACAACATCGATGAGACCTTCAAAGACGGGAAAATGTCCGATGATTATTGGAATGCCTTGAGCGGGGTTTGGCAAAACGACAGTTCCGCTTATCCTCATAACGGCGTCCAAGCCCGCAATCTCTTTTACGTCAAGAACGGCTCCAAGACGCTCTTGGGATTCAAAGGCCGTGGGATATATTCCTCTGAATCCGATACCGTAACGTCAAACGGCTGCCGCGAGCCCGAAGGGGCCTGCATCATCAGCAAAAACAAACTGGGTCCGGGACGCTATGAGATCGAAATGGCCGCCATGCCGCGCGAAGGCGGCGTCACCGCCATGTGGACTTACTCCACCACCACCGGGAACGAGGCCACCTCCCAAAACGAGATCGACATCGAAGTCGGGGGCAACACCTCCGAGACCTATATGCGCGAATGGTGCACGACGTGGACGAAACACGACTCCAAGGCCACGGTGAACGTCGACGTCAGCAAACTCTGCTATTTAAACGATGGGAAGATGCATAAATACACCTTCGATTGGTATACCGATTACGAAAAGTCGGGAGAGGGCCGCGTCGACTGGTTCGTCGATGGGGTGCTCATCGCCACCGTCTCCGGAGACGAAGTCACCACCATCGAGATGCCGCTTTGGATCGGCTTATGGTTCCCCAATTGGTCCTCGGCCGCGGCTTTTGACACCGACTATCTTTTGGTCAATTCCATCCAATACACTGCTTTTGATGCATCCCAGGACTATGACGAATGCCGCGCTGCCGCCGGTTATACCCAAGTCGCCCCCAGCGCCGCCGCGATTCAAACCATCGACTATTCACTCATCAAAAACGTCAATAAACTGGCCAACGGCGCTTTCGAAAGCCTTGATGTCTGCAAGCAGGATTCGACCTATTTCGGCTGGACCCTCGACGACGCCTCCAAAGGCACGATGGCCTTATCCGACGATCATACCGAGGGCACCAAGTCTTATGAGCTGACGGCGGGCTCCGGGACGGGAACCCATGGCGAATACCTCATGCAGACCATCTCCAATGCCTATGCCGGATACCAGTACGCCTATTCCATCGACGCCAAGAAGGTCTCCGCGGACACCGATGCCCAGATTGAACTTCATTTCAGCACCATCAACGGGAGCGTCCTTAGCGACACTACCACCATCAAACTCGACAGCACCGAATGGAAAACCTATTCCGGCACCATCACGATGCCGGAAAAAGCCGGAAACCTCCGGATGGATCTAGCGGTCTATGATGGCAGCGCCTTATTCGACAACGCTTCGGTCAAATTCGTGGCGGCTTCTTAATTCTTAGGAACGGCAGTCGATTCGCCCACGATGAGCGACGCCCGGATCTCAATGAGTTCCGGCGCCGCCTTTTTGTCATTCATGGCCAAAATAAGCTTCTGAGCCAAGGTCTTGCCAATGATTTCGCTATCTTGTTTGATCGTGGTCAAGTGAGGGGAAATCGTCTGGCTCAGCTGAATCCCATCGAAACCGGTGATGGAGATGTCCTGAGGGCATAGGCGGCCCGATTCGCGGATGGCCCCGAGACCCTGAACGGCTGAGATATCATCCGGGAACATGATCGCGGTCGGGATGTTGATGCGATGAAGGAGATTGCTCGTGACGTTGCGAATGGATTCCTTATCAAGATATTTGCTTTCTTCGAGCATTGAATCCTTGAAGGGGATATCGGCTTCCGCCAAGGCGTCTTTGAAGCCCTTGATGCGGAGGTTCGTGACTTCGTTGAATTCGCCATGGACGAAAACGATGTTGCGATGGCCGAGTTTGATGAGATGATGGGTCATGGCCTTCATTTCGTCGCAGTTGTCCGAGAAAACCCCAGTCATCTGATCCCCCAGATAGTCGAACCCGACCTTCGGGATCGCGGAATTGACGACCTCCAGCATCTCGGAGTTGGTCATGTCCCCGAAAAGGAGCACCCCCGCCACATCGCGGGAAATGCAGTTCTGATAAAAGGAGCCATTCCGGCCATCGACGTTGCGGCTGATGAAGAGAAGATCGTAGTTATTGGCGTTCATCTCGCTTTGGAAGGAATCCAAGACATCAATGAAGAGGTTGTGCTTGAAAGGAGAGATGTTGAGCCCCAGATAGCAAAGAATGCCAACATTTCGGGAGGAACCTCGGGAAAGGGATTTGGCGGACACGTTGGGGATGTAATTCATCTCTTTCATGCACTTCCGGATCTTTTCCTTCGTCTCCTGGGGGATCGCATCGTAATCGTTGATGACTTTGCTGACGGTCGAAGGGGAAACGCCGCACTTGATGGCAATGTCATAAATGGTGACCATGAGTATGTCCTCGGCTTTCTCGGCTTTCGCTGGTGTTTATAAGGTAACACCATAAGGAATCCTTTTCAATGAAAGGGGAAACCGATTTCACGGATATGTTTTGCTTTTTTTGGGCTATTTTGCTTCAGAAAAGGTCGTGAGGGTATGAGCGGGGGTCTCATAGGAAAAGGCGGTTGGCCCCAGCCGATAAGAAGCCTTGAGATTGACGGAGCCTTCGTTAAGGCAGACCGCCACCAAGGAGCCGTCGGGGTTTTGGGCGGACACAACTTTCAGGCCCGGGACCTCAGCGGAGCTTAAGATATCCGCTCCGGGGGCGATGAAACGGGCGAATTGGGCCATCCCATAAAAGGAGGGGTTATGAACGAGCCGCTTCTTTTCGGAATCGTACTGAATGAGGGCTTCGCAGTCGTTGCCCGCATGGTTGGGGCCGCCCTTCTCATCTAAGACGAGGTTCCAGTCGATCCAGCCTTCGGCGCCGTGGGCAAGATCCCCGATGATGTTCCGGGCATAGCGTTCCGCCGAAGCGAAGGCACCTTCCCCAAATGGGTGATTCAAGCCCTCAACGCAGCCTTCGGTGAAAAGGAATTCCTTGTCGGGATAGGCGGCGCGGCACTTCGCCAGATTGGCGAAGGCTTCGGGCCCATACCAATGAAAGGCCACGCCCGCCACCGCCGCCTTAACGCCTTTGATCCCAAAGGTCGCGGCTACCCGCTCCGGCAGAATGTCGAGGTTATGATCCCAGATCAATATCTTAACGTCTTGAAGACCATTCTTATCGAGGGCCTCCCTGAGAACCAGGGCATAACCCCCTTCTTCCTCGGGGCTATAGAGGCAGCTTTCCCAAACCTGAGCGGCCTGAGGCTCGTTCTGGAGGGTAACAAAAGCGACATTGATTCCCCGTTTCCGCATCGCCAAAAGATAAAGGCACTCGTAACGGGCCCATAACGGATAATCGGCGCTGAGCAGATGGCCTCCTTGGAGCATCGAACCGTTGTCTTTCATGAAGGCGCAGGGGGACCAGGGGCTGGCCACCCAAAGGAGGGGCGAGCCATGGGCCAAGGTGGCTTCCCGGATGGCTGGGACCACATAGCGGTCTTCACGGGCCACGCTGAAGGTCTTGAGGGTTTCGTCCTTCGGCGTGAGATAGTCGTAACTCCCCAAGGAGAAATCGCAGGAATTGATGGCCAAACGCCCTAGTGCATAGCGAAGGCCTTCGGGCGAGAAATAATCCGCGAGGACGCCCCGTCGTTCCTCGGGGCTCATGAGGGAGAGGACATAGCACGAGGATTCCGTGAAGGCCCCGCCAAAGCCTAAGAATCTCTGCTGCTTTCGAGCGGGATCGATAAGGACTTCGGGAAGCTTCAGATCCGAATCCCGGATCTCCGAGGAGACATCAACCATTTTTTCTTTGCCGCTAGACCGGATCGCTTGGATTCTCATGGGCTCCCCCTTCTTTTCTCAAACCTTTCCGCAGGATCTCCGGATATTGCTTGAGGTTGATGCTCTTGTCAAAAAGGAAATACGAATACTCCGTAAAGAAAACGGTCGAGAAGCCAAAGTAAAAAAGGGCCTCGATGGCCAGGCAGGCAAAGGAGGCCTGATAGAAGGGCACGAAATCAAAGATGAGAAAGCAAGCGAAGAAAGCCAAAAACACTGGGATGTTGGTCAAAAGGCCACCCAAGGACAAGCGAATCCCATTCCAGAAAAGCCGGAAGGGCGACCCCGCATAAATAATGGTCTCCGTTTGGGCGAAGAAGAGGGCCAAGAGGAACAAAAAGAAGGCGGCATAACTCAGGCCTTCGCCCACCGGGAGGACCCAACCCGTCACCGCCCCCGAATACTGGAGGGCGCAGATGTCAAGGCGGAGCACCGCATACAAAAGACCGAGGGCAAGATATATCGCCGCGAAGGCTTTCCCGTTTTTCCGGATGCCTTCGAAAAAGTCCCCAGGCAAGGAAGCCCCTTCCGACCACACCAGCTTTTTGGCGAAGAAGAAAGCCCCCGCCATCCCCAAAGACGCCACCACGAGGAACACGGCGGCAATCCCGTAGGTCAAGCCGACGGAAGCGAGGGATGAGAAATCCAAGAAACCCCCGAGCGAGCAAAAAATAAGCCAGGCGAAAACCGGGATCCAGAAAACGAAAGTGAACAACGAAACGGCGACCAGCTCCCAAAACCGGTAATGAAGCGTGTCTTTCAGGAGCTCCCATCTCGAAAAAGGCATCATGGCGTCTTGCTGCTGGATATTTTCTTTGGCTTTGGGGTCTAGCATGGTTCTAGCGATACTCCGCTAAGAAATAGCGCAGGGCCTCCACCGCATTCGAGGTAATGGCGTCGGCATCGTAAGGCTTGAAATTCGGGGTCTGCGCGTTGAGCAGAAGATAATAGGAGTCGCCGGCGGTTCCGGAGGAAGTGAAATCCAAAAGCTTATCGAAGGGATGGGCCGCGTTATAAGAAACCTCCGCAGCGTCATAGACCTTCAGCCCATAGGAAACCGCGCTGACTTGGAAGTATTCGTAATCGTCGGTCGGCATCGTGGCGGTCCGGAGGGCGGATGAGAAAGGCACGAATTCCGAGGCGACGCTCGTGGAGGCGGAAGAGGCGAACATCGCATCCAGATCGTTTCCCGTCAAAACGAGGAAATCGCTCGCGGCCCCGAATTTGTCATAGTACGACGTCAAGGAAGCATCCGTGGGAGCGTAGTCATAAAGATTGACCTCCGCCACGCCTTTGCCTTGGAGATCCGCCAAGAGATCCGACTGAAGGGTATTGTCGTTTAAGCCATAAGACTCGAAGAAGAAGTTGATCTGCTCATAGTCTTTGATGGAATCGAGGGTCGAGATGGGCCAGTACCAGACAACGTAACTTAAGCCGATGAAAAGAAGGAGGAGCCAGCCCCAGGTCACGAAGAAATCGCCGAGGTCTTTCTTATTCGGGGCGATCTTCATGCTTTCTCCCTCATCCGGACGATGACACCATCGAAGGCTTCGATCTCGTAGACGTGGCCGATTTTAAGGTCTAAATCCGCGGAGGCCTCATAGCGGTAATGCATCAGGGTCAATTCATCGATTTCCTTGCCTTCCAGAAGCCTGGTCTTGAAGCCATCGTAGGTTTCGATTCCGGAGCCTAAGGAATCCACCCTCACGGCATTGATCTGCCGCTTTCTTGAGAGGGCGGTTTTAGAGAACTTCAGATAATGGCTGAGGGGCGAGAGCATTTTCAGGATAACGTAGGCGGCAACGATGAGCCAAATAGATGTAAGGACGGTCCCAAAGGCAATCCAAATCGTCTGAGTCGGGCGATTCTGGAAGAGATAGGCCAATAAAACAAAAACAGCGAGAGCGAGGAGGGTCCCGATGAGGAAGACCCATAAAGCGGTTCTTTTTTTCTTGAGGGCTTTTATTTCCCCAAGCGACATCAGGCTTATTTCCATGGGATTATTGTACGTTAACTATAAGAAAAGGGCACCCGTAAAGGATGCTCGAAAGCGGCTTAGCGCCTTATTGATGTTTTTTCTTGAAAAGATAGAAGGACCCACTCACAAGAGCCAATCCCGCAATCCCGATCAGAAGAACGTAATAAATCGTATTGTCGGAACCGTTGTCGAGAATCAAGTTAGTGGCTTTGGCGCTTGGTGTATAGGATCCCCCGGCTTTGGCGCTCTTGGCTTTGAGCATCGTGATGGTGCCCCCGAACGTGGTGTCGTAATCATCGAACGAATTGGTCACGGCCTGAATGCTCGAGCTAAGACCGTCGTAACCGCTGAGAACCGAATCAAGAGCGGTATTGTGGGAGCCATCAAGCAAGTAGCAAATGCTGTTGCCCACGCGCCAAGAACCGGAATAGAGGTTGCCGGCGCTGAAGGTGATGGCTGAAAATGTGTCGGCAACGGACCACGAAGAGGTGGAAACGGAATCGGAAGAATGATAACCGATCATGGCAATCACAGGATTGGCAGAAGTGATTTGATAACCGGAGCCCCATCTTCCAAGTGTGCTTCCGTTGAACTGAATCCAAGCATTGGAATAAGTCATGGTTAGTCCGCTGATATCGACGAGACCTTTCCAAAGCTCCCATTCATCGACGGTGTTGGCGTGAGAGGCATTGGCAAAGCGGAAATTCACATCAAGTCCGTTTGATTGGACTTTGGTCATGGCAACAGGGGTGCTGTCACCAAGTTCGCCATAGGGGAACATGTAAGCTGCGCTCCAAAATGAAGTTTTGTCGGTGGTGTTCTTGGATTCCAACATGTAAATCGTTAGGATCGCTTTGGCGTTGACGGTGACGGCGCAGGTGGCGGTAAATGTCCCGCTACCGCTGATAACGGTAACTTTAATGTTCGCCGATCCGGCTGCAACGCCGGTAACGGTCCCGGTGACTCCGGATCCCGAAACGGTGGCATAAGAGGTCGCGTCGCTAGACCAAACCAAAGAAGTATAGTCAGTTCCGATAAGAGTCGCTGCTAGGGTAACCGTTTTTCCTTCATAGACGCTAGCCGTGGTCTTATCGAGCGAAACGGCTGTTACTGGAGCGGAGGAAGAAACCGTGACGGCTGTAACGCCGATGAAGGTTCCATCGACGGCCGTAACTGAGCAGGTAATGTTGGCCGTTCCGGCCCCAACGCCATGAACTGTCGCGGTCAGTCCGCTATTGGAGACGGTGGCAACTGAAGTGTTGTCACTTGCGAAGGCAACAGAAGTATACGAAGAAGCATAAGCCTCATCAGTGAAGGATATGTCGCTTCCGACGACAGTGGATTTAGCGGCGGCCGGACTAACGTAAACCGTGGTGGTTTTCTGAGCGGCGCCGCCAGCGAAGAAGTTTAAAGTGCCAGACTGGCTTCCGTTGAGTGTGTAATAGCAATTGGTTATTTTGGTGCTTGTTCCACCATCGCGGTTTATTGCGCAAAGCCAATTCGCTCCGGAATAATTAACAACGAAATGCGAATAAAGATTTGAATAAGTTCCGCTACCAGCAAGATAAGAAAAGTTTGCGATGTTGTTAACGGAAGCCGCTCCAGTCCTCATAATAACTGTACTGTTCGTTATTGTTCCGTCGTTTTCATAGCATAAAGGGCGAACCACCGCTGTGCTTGTCGTATAGTCCAAAATCAGGTTTTCGATGGTTCCGCTCGAAAGGTTGAAGAGAGAGGCATTGGCTCCCACCACCGCATTGTAAATTCGGTGTCCGTTGCCATTAAAGGTTCCGGAAAAGGTTCCCGCCATGCCACTAACCCAGCTTCCACCCATATCGATATCAGCCGTAAGATTGATGGTATATCCAGTGTAAGTCGCACCATTAAAAACGCTTGCCAATCCCGCTTTCGTGGAAACGTCAATCGAGGTCGTTGTGGCGTCGGCCTTTATCGCTTCATCCTGAAGGGCGACCGCGATGCTGGATCCTAGGCCTAGCGCCGCGATGCCAATCATGGCAAACGCCATCGTGATTTTCTTTTTCATTTAAACTCTCCAAAAACCCTTGTTTATTGGTAAGTAAGGGCTTACATTGCGGGTTTATTATAAAACATCGGGAAATCGGTTTCTAATAAAATATTGAACGGCTGTGGGCTTGTTTGTGCCGTTACATTTAGGAAACAAAGTAAGCCCTTTCAGAAATCGGTTTCTTAAAAAGCAAGAAAGTTCCGTTATTTTTTATAAGGAAACTTTCGTGAAACTTCGAGCGGATACCTTTAAGGATGTTATGGTTCCGTTAATGGAATAATTTACAATTTCCTCTTGGTTTGAGGGGTTCCATAGAAGAGCTTTCTTGACTCCGTCTTTGACATAAACGGATCCGGCCACGTTATCGTTCATCGACAAATGACCGGAAACATCCTTCTGACCTAGGGTCTGAAGAGCGTGGATCATCCAATAAGAGCCCGAAAGCTCGTCGGGATAATCGTCCCCTTCGATTTTGGAGGCGTCGAAATTCGATAAAGCTTTGGCCGGATCTACCAAGGCCTGGATCGCCCACATATTCGAATACCAGGTCCGAGGGGCGCCGTTGACCCTGCCCAGGAATTCGTTATAGATCTTGAGCAGCGTGGCCCGTTCGCCATCGCCTAGAGCATAGGAGGATAGGTACTCCCCCGTCGGCAGCCAGTGGATGCCATAGATGAACTCCGGATTGGAGCCGAACCAGGTCGCGAAATCGTTTTTGCAGCCCCAAAGGATGCCGATCACGTGCGTGTAATTGGCCAAGGAAGCCACCCAGTTGTTCTCGTCGTAGTTAAACCAGTATTGCTTGACCCCGATCAGTTCGTTGGCGAAGCCCCAGGCGGAGGCGGAGACGAGGGTCGAATCCCCAAGGGCCGTGCCTAGAAGATAGCCCGCGGTCCAGCTATTGAGCGATTCGCCGCAGGATTCCTGGTCGTTGCCATCCCCGAAGTCGCCCTTGCCATCGGCCCAGTTGTGGCTCGCGTAGGGATCATAGCCACGGAAAGAAGGGAACATCGAATCTTGGCCGCAGTTCATGTAATCGTCGAGGAGCAAGCGGGCGATGCCCCCGTATTGCGCTAAGAACGTGGGATCGTACATCGCGAGAACCGCGGTGCCGTAAATGAGATAACCGGCCGTGAAATGATGATCGCTGAGCCGCGATCCGGTTGAGAAATTATCGACCGAATAATACAGGCTCCCCCACACTTGATCGTAATAAAGATAACGTATGTCGCCGGTCCCGGAATAGGTATACCAATCCGTCAAGAGATCTCGGATCCTTTGCTTGATCGTGGCCTCATACTCGGTCAAGCCCAATTGATCGGAGATGATAAGCCCCTGGCAGAGCGGATAGAGGGCCTTGCCGTTCCAATAAGGGCCTGGGGCGTTGATGTAATGCTTTCCGTTTTCATCCCAGGACAAGGAGACGGTTCCGGGCGTCGTGTCGGAGATAAGGCTGTCGAGATAACTCTTGGCCTCCGAAGAGGAGAAGGCGGCATCGTCGGGCAAGGTGAAACTCGGGAGAATCCCGGCGAATGAGGTCTCGGTGGTGAAGGAATTTCCTTTCATCAGCTTCGTCGTCCCTTTCATGGTTTGGAAAGTGACGCCGGAAGTCTCCACGCTGCTGTTCTTCCACTGATGCGGCATCAAAGCCATGACCGGCGTGCCTTCGCTTCCATTCAGATATTGGACGTTGGCCTTAATCTCGGTCGTCGCGGTCGCAGCGGCCTTATCCACCGCATAAGAAACATGGTTCTTGGCCAAAAGGCCATAAGCCCCCGCTTGGTAGAAAGCAGCTTCCGAAGCGTCGTTAAGGGCGCAGACGGAAAGGTAGTTGCCTTGGGTCATGGATACTGAGATCTTATCTTTGAACAAAGGAGAGGGATTGGCGCCCTGGCTGAAGGAGAAAGACGTCCCCGCGGGCACGCTCAAAAGATAGAAGAGGTTGCCATAGATAGCCGCCCCCACGCCAAGATTAGGATAAGTCGTGGCATAGCCGAGATGGGCGCCGGGGAGTTTGACGATCACGGCATTCCCGGAATAAGAACTGGTCAAAAGATTGCCGGATAAATCATAGAATTCATAAGCGTTGGTGACCCCATCGACTCTAAGGTTAAGAGCAATGGAAGAAGGGTCTTTGAATTCCGAGATGATATAAGGGGATCCCTGCACGAGATGGGTCACCATTTCGTCGGCGCCGTCAGCGCTGTTCCTCATGGCGATGGCCACCGAATCATCGTCATAGCCGATGACCTTGGTGACGCTCGAAGAGCCTAAAGAGGCGGGTTTAATCGTCAGATCCTTGAAGGCCGGGCAGAAATTCGACATCGTGGTTTGGCTGACGCCTTTGGTGTCAGCGACCGAGAAATACTGAGTGAATCCCGTTCCCTTATCCGAGATATAAAGACCGGAGGACGTATAGCCGGCATCGAGCGGATTGAGCGCCGCGACGGTCACGCCGCCGTAGTTCTCGGTCGTGAAGCCGCTCCACCATTTATTGGTGGGAACGGGGCCTTGGTTATAAACCTCGTTATCGATATAGCCCGGATCGCCGGGACGATGGAAGGCGTTGCCGTCGGAAGGATCGCCGGTGGGGGCTGAGCCCGTGCGATAGGATCCACTGCCCACCGCAACGGTCCGATCGGCGCCGTCGCTCCGGTTCCTTTCCGGATGCGTATAGGCGCCATCGGCCACCGTCACCGTCCGGGAAACCGAGCCCGAAAGATCGGGATCACCGATTTTATAAGCCAAAGAATAGGTGCCGGCTTTCCCATATTGGACGGAGCCGATCACTTCGATGTCTTTCGTGACATCGACGCCGTTTTCGCTAAGAGCGGTCACGCCTTGGAGCGGATCGAAATAATGCCCGGTGACGGAAACGGCGGAACCCGTTCCGCTAAAGACGACTTCGCCCGAAGGCTCCGCGGAAGAGGAGCTGCTTGAGGAAGAATTCGAAGAAGAGCCGCCGCGCGAGGAGTTTTCAGAAGAAGAGCTGTTATGAGAGGAGCTTCCGGCGGAAGAGGCGCCCGAGGAAGCGTGGCCTGAGGAATCACTGCTTGAGGCGCCGCCGCTGGAGGCATTGCCCGAACTGGTTTGCGAGGAAGGGGTTGAACTTGCTTGCGCGGAAGCGGAAGACCCCAAGAAAGAGCTCGAGCCAAAACTGTTGGAGCAGGAAACCAAGACCAGAGTTCCCGCTGCCAACACCACTATTTTGATGTTTTTCTTCATATTGCACCCATCCGATTTATCCCCTAGAGAAATCGGTTTCCTAAAATTAAGAATGCACCAGCGAAACTTCGGTGTCAAATGTTTTAGGAAGCGCTTCCAAAGGCGAAAATGAAGAAAAACCAGCCATTTCCCAATCCCCTTTCTACGTTTATACCGGCCCTTTCGGCAGGCCAATCGACGCTGCCGAAACATGAGTCAAACTACCCATATTATAAAACGATCCAAAAGCTCTTTTTCGCGAATTCCTCGCTCCCGTTTCTGGGCTTTCAAGAGCCCACGCTCCGCGGCGAAGGACCTGTCGTTATTCCCCGATTCCTAGAATACCTTGATGACTGTTGTCTACCCTTCGGAGCATTCATCCGATTTTTCGTGTCTTTCGGTCTCCCTATAAGATCATATTTTGTTATGAATTGAAAAAGCAGGCAGATATTTTTAATTACCTGTCTGCTTTTGGCCCTGCCGTTTCAGTTTCGCGGCATAGGGTTTTCTTGGGAAGACCCAAGAGACAAATAAGCTAGGACTGCCTTACTGGTATTGGATGTTCGAGATCGCAACGGATCCGGAATAGCCGACCGTTTTGCAGAAGAGAACGAGGAGGTTCAAGTCTGTTCGGTTGGCAGCATCGACGCTGGTGATGTCGAGGTCGAAATCCTGAACATCGCCCGTGGCGGTCGCCGTGTCTTGAACGACTTGGCCATTGCCCTGGGTCTTGAAGAGGAAGAGGATGCCCTTCTCTCCTTTGAAGGTAAAGACGATCTTCTTCGTCGCGGAAGTGATATTGCCGCTGTCAACGGTGTATTGGGCGCTATCGTCCCACCAGCTATCGCCAACCGAATCGAAGGTGATGGTTGAGACGCCGTCTTTTTCAATGACGGTGGTTCCGTAGCCGCGCCACTTCGTGTCGAAGGCATCCTCGATATTGTTGTAGAACTTGTAGGAATGGATCGTGCAGGTGCCGCTGGCGCCGACGGTCTCAACGAACATCAAGATGACGTTCAAGGACTGTTTCTGCTCCAGGGTCATGTTCGTCGTGTCGATGACGGCTTTTTGCTCGTCGCCTGTGGCTTTCACGGAGACATTCGCGGAAACGTCGCTGGTCAAGCCCTCAATCTTGAACTGATAGGTCTGGCCCTTCGTTCCCGTAAAGTCCACGGAGACCGCTTGGACCTGGGACTTATCGGTGAAATCGTAGATTCTCGCGTTGATGGTGTAAAAGGGATTCGGAATCGAGCTATAAGTAACAATAGTATCCGTCCCCGATTGAGAAACGCTCATGCCCGATCCGGACCAAGTCGGATTTGCCGGCTGGGGCTGATAGACAAGGGCAAGATCCTGAACCGTGATGTGGCAGGCGCCGATGGTGCCCGTCTCCTCTTTGCCGAATTGGATGGAGGCGTGATAATAGCCGCCGGCCTCGAGGGCGAAGGTCTTCTCGACGGTGTTTGCTCCGACTTTCAAGGTGAAGGCGGAACCATCTAGTTTGATGACCCCGGCAACGTCGGAAGTGATCGTGTAAGACACTTTATAGAGACCGAAGGTGTCGACCTTAAGGCTCATGAAGAAGAGCTGGGTGGCATACCAGTTATCCGTCGTTTTTTGGTCCGTCGAGAAACTTAACGAGGTCTTGCTGTTAACGGTGCGGGTGACATTGACGTCAGTATCGTTCCAAAGGTAAGCTTCGGTCGGATCGTTTAGCATCCATTCCTCGCCATAAACAAACGTTTCGAGGGCGAAATCGTTAACCCCTACCGGTTTGTCTTTGACAAGGTAATAGGCCGTGAACTTCTTCACGTTGTTCGAAGCATCCGTCCCTTTAAAAACAACCATGTAGTTGCCCGCTTTGGTCAGGATGTTCTCGGCATCGACGACGGGCATCGTCGACTCAGCGGTGACGATCTCGAGCTTCGGCGAAGGATCCCGGAAATCCGTGATCGTCACGGAATTAAGGACATTAAGCTCGTCACCCACGAAATAGTTCTTGATCGTATTCAATTTGATGATTGGGGCCTCCACGTCCGGAAGGCTGCTGCTCGCGACGAAGCTGAAATTCGAGATCGTCGCGGTGAACGCGCCGATGTTCTTGCCCGGCTGCTGAATCGAGACATGAGTCCCGAAAACAATCGTCAAATCGGCGTAGTTGCCTTCGTAAATGTTCTTCTCGAGCGAAATGTGATTGTCGCCTTTGACAATCGGGTAGCCCACAGGATCCACCCAGTTGGTCGTGACCTGGATCACGCCAGCGACCGAAGAGTTGATGTCAAAGGAAAGCTCATAATTCCCGCCTTTATCGACACGGACGGAACGAGCAAATACCTGCGTGGCGGTCCAATCGTCTTTATCCGGATCTTGGACGGAGGCGATGGTCAGTTTTTTGTCGGCGTAGGAGAAGGTCGTCCCCGCATTCGCGGCGTAAACGATGCCTTTCGTGGTGTCTCCGTCTGGGATATCGCCAAGGCCATTGCCTTTCACGAAGCCATCGAGGTTGAAGTTATTAACCACTTCCACTTTCGCTCTGACTTCGAAGTTCCAAGTGGCGGTTCCGATATTGCCGGAACTATCGGTCGCGGTGAAGACCGCGCTGTAGTTGCCCGGGGCGCCGGTGATGGCGCTGGTCGCGTCAACCGCTGGGAGCGTGGACTTCGTGGAATCCACCGTTGCCGTAATGTTCGTATCGACGTCATCGCGGACAGTGACGTATTCCGTGGGGACGAAAGTGTCGCCGACGAAGAAGTAGGATTTATCGGAAACGGTGAGAATCGGGGCCGTGGTGTCCGGAAGGGGCGTCGCGGTTTCTTTGAGGCTGATGTTGTCAAGATAGACGTTGGTAGCAACGCTTGGGGCGCCATTGGTCATCTTGCCAAATTCCATTAACAAGGATTCCTGCGTGAGATCCGAGCCTAGCGAGGCATCGACCGTGAACGTCCAGCGGAAGGCCTTCGTGGCCGTGCCCAAATCAAGGTAGACGGCTTTCGCGCTGGCCGCGTGGAACCAAGGATCAGCGGTAAGAAGCTGCCCGACCTGGATGTGCATCGTCCGTGCGGTTTCGGCATAGGCATCGAAAGAAAGAAGATAGGTTTTTTTGTCCTGAAGTTTGAGATTGCTGTATTCGATGCGCGGCGAGGCTTGGCCCCAACTGACCGCGGTGATGGAAAGCTCCAGCATCTTCTCGCCGCTGACATCCGTGACTCCCATCGTGGAGCCGGCCCCTTCGAAATCGTTCTTTACAAACGGGTCGATGCCACCCGTCGAGAAATCGCCATTGGTGATGAGCTCCTTGGCTTCTTGCGAAGAGGAAGCGCTGCTGGAAGAAGATCCCGCTGCGCTAGAAGAGGAAGAAGTTTGGCTGCTCGAGGCGGCACCGCTCGAAGACGTTGAAGAAGCGGCCGAAGAAGCAGATGACTTGGTTGACGAAGCGGATGACGCTGCTGACGAAGCGGATGACGCTCCCGAAGACGAAGCGGCCGAATTGGAAGAGCCGTTGCCCGGTCCTGAGCAAGCCGCTAGTACGGCGGCTAATAGGAGAAAAACGCCGTTGGATTTTTTCATAAAATATATATCCCTCCTTATATTTTATGCATTTTAGGAAATCGGTTTCCTTAATTGCCAAACGAAAGCCAAGAATTTTTAAAGAAACCGCTTTCTTGCCTAAATTTTAGCAATAAATAATCTTTATGCAAGGCTTTTCAGTTTTGTAAACTGGCAGCCATTATAAAAGACAGCCAAGAAACGCCATGAGATTTCCCGACAGGACAAATGTGGCTTCTTTCGAGAAAGGACTTGCACTTTTTCTCTTCTCGACGCTCCGAAATTCCCAACCCCAATAACAGAAAAAAAGACTTCAAAAAAAGCAATTCCAAATTTCATCAATGCCCTTTTGAACCAAGCGTCTTAGCAAACGAGGAAAAAGAATATTTTTTTGCGATTCAGATAAACGAAGCCCTTTTATGGGAAGGAAAGTCTCCGTTCCGTTTCTTTTGCGGCAGGAAGCGTTCCGCTTCCGCTTTGGCCGCCTTTCCAGAAGGTTGCATGAAAGAAGAGCCGCTTGAGAATGAATTTGAAGGAGGCCCATCGCTTGATGAGTTTCCTTGAGATAGAACTTTCGCGGAAAAGACGAAAACCGAGAAAAACCAGTCGCTGAACTGGTTTCCGAGGAAAGACGTTATTCAGCTTCGATTTTGGAAATTTCGATCTCCATGCCCGAGATGGGAATGAAATCGTCGTAGGCCCCGCAGTGGGGGCATTTTCGGTCGTTTTTGGCAATATTGAAGGCATAACCGCATTTGTTGCAGCGCCCTTTGGCGATGGTTTTGACCATTTTCAGCTGGGTGTCTTTGAAGGCCGTATCCGGCACGGCCGCCTCCCAGCATTCTTTCAGATAGTCGGGGACCACCATCGAGGCCTCCCCCACTTTAAGGGTCACCGAAAGAAGCCTCCTGATGCGGTTTTTCGCGCAAAGGCCTTGAAGGGTATCGATCAGTTCGAAAGCGATCCCCATTTCATGCATGGGTTATTTGAGGGATTCCTTCTTGGCGTTTTCCCTCTTCGCGATATCGTCCTTGGCCACGAGTTTCGTCTTGCCTTCCCCCGTGAAAAGAATCTTGACGTTGCGGGCCAGAATATGGGGCACGCTGGTCGGGGTGATTTGCTCATAAACCCGGCCTTTGACCTCAAATCGCCGCTGGAGATGAATGGCATCGAATTTGCAGCGCGTCGTGCACAAGCCGCAGCCCACGCACATCGTTTCGTTGACATAAGTCCGGCCGCACTTTAAGCAGCGCTTGGTCTCGGCCGTAACCTGATCGGCCGAGAAGACGGCGCGGTCATCGCGCATTTTGTCTTCCACTTCCACGTGATTGGCTTCTTGGCGCGGGGTGTTGTCCCAGCCTTGGACTTCGATGTTGTTTTTGTCGAGAGCGTAATTGGCGAGATAGGGATTTTGGACGCGGCCGATGATCAGGCTCTGCCCGGGGTGGACATAGCGATGCATCGATTCGGCCCCTTCCTGCCCGGTCGCGATGGCATCGATGGCAAAGCGGGCGCCATGATAGCAATCGCCGCCGGCAAAGATGTCGGGTTCGCCCGTCTGATACGTCAAGGGATCGGCCGTGATACGGCCATGACTGACCACCGCTTTCGTCCCGTCGAGGAGGTGCCCCCACTCGAAGGATTGGCCGATGGCGGACAGGAAATAGTCGCAGGGGACGACGACCACGTTGGTCTCGTCGTATTGCGGGTTGAACTTATGGTCCTGGTCGAAGACGGAAGTGCATTTCTTGAGAACGACTTCTTGGAGAGCTCCATTGTCATCGGCGTGGAATTCCTTGACGCCCCAGGAATTGTTGATGACGACGCCTTCTTTTTCGGCCTCGGCGATCTCATCGGAGGCGGCCGTCATGATGTCGCGGGACTCAAGGCAATAGAGATCGACTTTGTCGGCGCCCCATCTTATCGCCGTACGGGCGACATCGATGGCGACATTGCCACCGCCCATCAAGACGACATGGCCATGGAGCTTCGGCTCGTCTCCGAGATTGACATGGCGGAGGAAATCAACGCCGGAGATGACGTTTTTGGCGTCTTCCCCCGGCACGCCTAAAGTTCGCCCGCCTTGGGCTCCGATGGCGAGATAGAAAGCCTTATAGCCCTGATCGCGCAGCGCTTGGATCGTGACGTCTTTGCCAACTTCGACGCCGGTCTTGAACGCCACCCCCAACGCTTTGAGGCAATCGATTTCGGCGGCTACGACATCCTTCTCCAAACGGAAGGAAGGGATGCCCAGCGTGAGCATGCCGCCTAATTTGTTTTCTTTTTCGAACACCGTGACGGAGTAGCCGTTTGCGGCCAGATAATAGGCGCAGCTGAGCCCCGCCGGGCCCGCTCCGACGACGGCCATCTTGAGGTCGTGGAATTCGGGGTGCTTAATCCTCGGAAGCACGCGGGTGTCTTCGCTCAGGTCGAGCTGAGCCACGAACTTCTTGATCTCGTCGATGGACACCGGCTTCAAATCGCCGATGGTCCCGCGGGTGCAGGCATCTTCGCATTTCTTGTTGCAAACGCGCCCGCACACGGCCGGAAACGGGTTCTTGTGCTTGATGAGCTCCAGCGCTTCGGCGTAGCGGCCTTCTTTGGCCAATTCGATGTAGCCTTCGATCGAGATATGGGCAGGGCAGGCGACCTTGCAAGGCGCGGTGCCCGTTTCGTTCATGATGAGCTGCTTGTCGAAACGGAAGTTCGGGTTCCACTTATCCGGTCCCCACTTGTAGTCAAAAGCGCTTTGCGGCTCCGCGACTTTGATCGGGGTCTTGTTCTCGAGGCGCTCCCCTAGCCGAAGGGCGTTCATCGGGCAAACCTCAACGCATTCGCCGCAGGCCACGCACTTCTCCGGATCGATGTGAGAGATGTAGTTCGAGCGCACCATCGTGGCGGTATGGAAATACTCGCCGGTTCTTAAGGAGAAGCAAGAGCAGCCGCAGCAATTGCATAGCGCGTGGGTCTTGGCGTTTCCGTCGATGTTCGGTATTTCGTGCATGAGGCCATTGTCTTCAGCTTTTTTCACAATCGCATAAGCCTCTTCTTTGGTGATGCGGCGGCCATGCCCTTGTTTGATGAAATCGCGGGCGCCTTCGTTGAACTGGATGCACATATCCTGCTCGAGGTGGCCGCAGCCCTCGCCCATGAGACGGCGCGAGACGCGGCAGGAGCACGGAGCCACCGATATGTCATCGGCGGTATCGATGTAATGCTCGATCTTCTCGTTGTCCTGAGCCTTCGGATCGTTGGCGATCGCCGAAGAAATCGGGACAACCCTCATGACGCCATGACCAATCGGCAAATTGCCCGCCAAGGGAATGATCCGCTTGATTGTGTATTGGGCAAAGGATTGGGCGATGATCGGATTGGCTTCCACGAGAGGGACGTTATCGACAAGCGCCTCCATGATGCCGGGCACGAAAATCGGGATGTGATAGCCAAGTTGCCGTTTGCCCTCGAGTAGCGGAAGATCGCGGTCTTCGGGATCGACGCTCATGAGGCCCAGCCACGAGGCATGATCCAAAATCGGGGAGATCTCCTCGACGGACAGATGATTTTTCTTGGCCAACTCCGGCACCGAATAGTGCTTGCGGAGCTTCATCGTCATCGCGATCTTGGCTTCGTCATCGCTGACGCAGCAAGCCAAAGCGTTATATTCTGGGTCGCCCGGGATGACGTGAACACCAGGCAAATCCTGAATATGATTGCAGAGTTTGGTGATGATCGTCCGTTCGGTTTCTCCGACCGGGAGCGAGGCCTTCTTGGGGCCGTTCTTGTATTCGTCTTCCGCGAATTTTTGGTCTAAGCGAAGCTCGGGTTGATCTGCCATAATTTTGCTCCTTTTTATTTTGAGGATTGATAAGCAATGATTTGCTTAACAAGGTAAGCGGCTAAGGCCTCTACGCCTTCTCCCGTTTTAGCACTTAAGGGGAAGAAAGCGGCCTTCGGATTCAGTTTGAGGATTCTTGCCTCGGCTTTTTTGAGATCGAAGTCAAAGACTGAAATCGTATCGACCTTGGAGAAGACGATCGCTTGGCAGACTTTGAACATCAGCGGATATTTCAGCGGTTTGTCGTCGCCTTCCGGAATCGAGAGAATCGCCATATTGAGGGCCGCTCCGGTATCGAATTCCGCGGGGCAGACGAGATTGCCGACGTTCTCGAGAATCAATAGGTCAAGACCTTGGGTCCCGATCCCCTCGCACCCCTCTTGGGTCATCTTGGCGTCGAGGTGGCATTCCCCGGCGGTATGGAGCTGAATCGTTTTGACCCCGGTTTTTGCCTCGATCGTTTCGGCATCCACCGTCGCATCGATATCGGCTTCCATGACCCCGATCGCCAGCTGGTCTTTCAAGCGATTGATCAGTGAGACCAGAAGCGTGGTTTTCCCGGCGCCCGGGCTGGACATCAGATTAACCAGGAAAACGCCTTGTTTTTTAAGGGAAACCCTTAATTCATTCGCTCGCGCGTTGTTATTGGCAAAGACGCTTTGTTTAACGGTGATGACGCGAATCTTGTCCATGGGGTTTTCCTTGCGAACCATTGTAATCCCAACTTCTTCAGTAAAGATAAGATTAATAAAAAATTACCGATATACGTTTATTTTTTCTTGAAATTGGAAAACAAAATAATAACCTAAATATCATCGCGCGCCGGCCAAGGACAAAACTTCCTTGTGGCAATTCTTCTAGCCAACATAAAAGTTCTTCTTAACGGGCTAAAAGCAAAGGATTATTCGTCGAGACTGTCGAGATTTGTCAGAAAATAAGCAACTCCCATCGTCGCTATCCCATATTCGTTTCGACGAACCTTCTTTGAGTCTTTGACCACAACGATTTTCTTAAAGGAGTCCTCAATCCTCAAAAGCGATTTTTCCTCTTGGCCGATCTTTTCCTGCGTGTCAAGTTCATAGGCGGATTGGATGTAGTATTTCTTGGACCCTTTCGTTGCGACAAAATCGACCTCGAGATCTGTTTTCTGGGTCACGCCATTCTCGTCATCGTAATAATAGGGAACGACCCCAACATCAACGGAATAGCCACGGCAACGAAGCTCGTTGTAGAGGATGTTCTCCATAGCCTGACCATAATCTTCGTGGGCAAAGTTGAGTCTGGCGTTCCGCAACCCCAGGTCGGCGAAATAGTACTTGGCAGAGGCGCCAATGTATTTCTTCCCCTTGATGTCGGTTCTCTTCGCTTTTTCGACGATGAAGGCGTCGGCGAAATAGTCAATGTAGGTCGAGATGGCGTCTTTTCCTATGTCGATCCGCTCAACGCTTTTGAAGGTGTTGGCAAGTTTCGTGGGATCGGTCTTCTGTCCAATATTCGATGCCAGAAAGTCACAGAGTTCCCCCATTTGCTTTTGGAGCCTGACTTTATTGTGTTCGATGATGTCCTTAAAATAAGTCGTCTCAAAGAGTTTCTTCAAATATTCCTCTTTGGCGTCATCGTCTTTCTTGAGCACAGCGAGCGGCATCCCGCCATGAAGCATGTACTCCGAGAAGGCGGCCTCGCCATCTAATCCTGAGGCTGGGAGAAACTCTGAGAACGACAGCGGACGAACCCGGATCTGAGTGTCACGGTCGCGGAACTGGGTAAGGATGTCGCTCGAAAGCATTTTGGAATTGCTGCCCGTAAGATAGACGTCCAGGTTTCCCTTTTGCCGAAGGGAAAGGGCAACATCGATAAAAGTGATCTTCTCCCCTTGTGGGTCCGCGGGGTTCTTCGTCGGGGTCACAAACTGGACCTCATCTAGAAAAATGTAGTAGCGTTTGGCGGAATCTGAAGTTTTGTCCTTGAGATAATTGCTGAGGGCGAAAGGGTTCCGGAGATTGGAGTATTCGATCTCGTCAAGGGGAACGTAGATGATGTCAGAAGGGTCGACCCCTTCCCTAATAAGAGCACTCTTAAAGAGCTCCTTCAAAAGAAAGGATTTGCCACACCGGCGGATTCCGGTCAACACCTTGACCTGCCCATCTCCTCGAGCGTCCATCAGCATTTTCAAATACTTAGGCCTTTCAATGAGCATTCTGATATATCCTCCATTTTATTGGGTTCCCAAACTTTTATCGGTTATAGTATAACATTCTTCAACTGATAAAGAGGAACTAGGCAGCAAGAGTCCTCAAGGTTTCCGATCTCCGCTTCGATAATCGGGTATTACTTCTCAAACTTCAAATTTATCCTTCAAATATTGCCTTCGTATCGTGGCCTAAAAGTATAATGAAGAACGGATTCTACCAGTTCAGTCACTGCTTTCCCTTGGTCAGTTTTGATATAAATATTGATGCGATGCAGGTTGTTCAGCATCCAGGCTTTGACATTGATATCAGATACACCCGCTCTTAAAAACTCTTCATCGGCGCAAAGCGACTTTGCAAGAGTGCTTGGGGCGCTGAATCCATAGTGTTGGCTAATAAACCAGGCTCCGCTCTTCGCATTCGCCTTGCCAATCTTTAGAAATTCGTATTTTGCTTCATCCCCGTAAACAAAAATGTAAATCGCAGCATGCCCCTCTGGAAGTCTCGAAGGCTGCCGATGAGGGCATCCCATATCCTCAATGTAATAATTACTTGGCAGGAGTGCGTCTCCAAGATCCTTTGTGATTTTTTCTAGGTATTTCATTTTTTCACGAACATTATCGATAATCATTTGGAACCTCTTACCAAATTTTAAACTCATATGCTAATTCGAAGAAATCTTATTCCAAGCGTATTTTGTCTCTGGAAGATGCCTCAAGGATAATGCCCTCTAAAAGACGGTCGCATACTGAGTAGTCGAGTTGTTTGTAGACGCAGTCCGAGCCAATGAAGAAGAATTGCAGGAAATATAAACGATTCTAGAAGGTTTGAGAGCCACTGTCGCTATAGAACGCCGAATTAGATTTCTTGGATCCCAATGTCCGTGAAAAACTTCGCAATCCTGTCGTAATAGGCGTGAGGACGGGTGCCATCGATGTCCCTTCCCGTGATGGGATCGATCAAAGAAGAGGTATCCGGAACATAAATCACGAAACCAAAACGGGATCGAGTCAGGAGGACTCGATAGGAATTGTGGATATAACGCTTGATCTGCTCGGTCTTTGGAATCCGCCATCCCGTGGTCGGGGCAAACGTTTGTGGGACCCATTTGCTGCCATCCCAATAAAAATCGAGATCCCAGCAGACGCAGGCTCTGTCCAATTCAAGCCCTTCGATACTGAACTCGCTCATGACAGTCTGCATGCTATTGGACGATTCCGGATCGCTGCTGGGTGCGAAAAACCATTTGTCCATATCCGAGAAACGCTCATCGGAAGTGATCCCGTCATCTTTCAGACGATCGGCATGGCTGCTGGCGATCACGCCCCAGCGTCCGCCGGGACTGCGATGTTCATAAAGCCACATCTTCGCCTTTTTGTAATCGCGAGAAAGGCGGATCTGATAGCCGGCTGCTTCAAGTTTCTCTTCGCTTTGGGCCGCTGCCGAAACGTCGCCTGAAAGAACCGCTTCGGTAAACTCGTGAAGGCAATCGCCGGTGACATTGCGAAGGGACTTGCTTAAGTAGAGATCGTTCCAACGCGCATCGAAATGGGCGTTAGGACTCGTTAGAAGTTGTTCTTTGAGACTGTCTTCAATGGGATCGATTTTCTGATCGATCAGTCCTTTTCCCATATAGATCTGAAGGTCTTTGTATTTCGCGTTCAAACAAGAGCGGAACCACTCGTTGATTCCTTCCTCGCCGTTGTGGATGTCTTGCCCAAGGCCAACAAGGCAAACAACGACACCCCATTTCTGATCATGGAACATTTGGTTCAATAAGGTCAATGGCTCGCTTTCGGGACTCGGAAGAACAATGACACCGAAGGAATCTCCACTGCCTTTAGCGGCTTGTTTGGCTTTTTTCGTCTCGTACTTCGCCATCTGTCCCTGAGTCCAGGCTCTTTGGGCCTCATCAAAGACCACGATGTGCTCATCGTTATGCTCTTCGCTCGAAAGTGCTTTCTTATAGGAGGTGAATTGCTCGATCATCCAAGCGATCCCCCGCTTATTGCCAAGCTTGTCTTTCTGTTCCGCCTTTAAGCGGCTGGCTTCTTCTGGCGTCGAGGCTTCCGAACGCTTGATCTCGTATTCATCTTTGATGGCGTGCCGAAGAGTGGCTTGGAGAACCGTCACCAAAGGCCCGTTCCCCGAAACGAAAACCGCTCTGTCCGGGGGATTGGCATGCTTGAAGGCGATATTCAAACCGACAACCGTCTTCCCGGCGCCTGGCACCCCGGCAACGAAGATGATGGCCTTGTTTTTGGGAAAAGAAGCCTTGGTCAGGCGAAGGATCGTTTCGACGGTATCTGTCGTATTCGTGATATTAGGATGGGCAGGGTCGCATTTGAAGTAATGTTTGTAACCCTCCGGATTGCCACTTAATTGGTCATAGAGATATTTCGTCGCTCGGAGAATGTCAGGGGATGGCTCCGTTTTGGATTTGATCCAATTAAGGCAAGCTCTATCGTCTTCGATCTTCGCTTGAGGCTTTGGGTTTGCCTCGGCGATGGCGGCTATGGCGGTTCCTAAACCCTTTTGGCTTGTGGACTGAAGCTCAAAAAGGCCGCTTTCGGAGCGGGACACGGAAGCCCGCAAGGCATCGAGATCGTAATCGTCCTGAATGACCAAAATCGGGCAAACCCAAAGATTCTTGGAGGCCTGATGGAAGTTCTTCAGATCGTAAGCGTAACGAATGGCCTGCTCTTGGCTGGCTTCCGTGATCTTCTGCTTCCCGGTTTTGAATTCCAAAGAATAAACGACGCTGTCCATCAAAAGGATGACATCCACGCGATCACCAAGACGGTAAATGCTGTATTCGAAGATGATCCACCCTTTAGCCCCCGCCCCTTTGAGCGTGTCCATCAAGTCTTCGATTTCCTCGGTCCAAGCATCCGCTTGTTCTTTGGTGATATCTCCATGAGTTTGCTGGCGGTTCTCCTGATAAATCCCGCCAAACACTTCTTTCGCTTTGGCTTTTTGCTCTTCCTTACTATGAAAATTCAAAAAATCGTCCATCGACGAAACATAACTACAGATATCTGGCACGATCCCTTGTTGTTCCATCATTGGCGAACCCCTCGCAAGTTTCGATTATTATAGCAGAACGAAAAGAGGCTTTTCGGTTACTTAGGCAAATAAAGGCATTGTTTTGATATCAATCAATTGTCGGATCGAGAATAGCCGTTCTTCATCCGAAGGCTGGCTTCATAAAGAACTTTGTCCAAAGCCTTCTGGGTTTCCTCCTTGACCACCGAAGCGATTTCCTCGTTCGCTTTTTCTAACTCTGAGAGATCCTTTTTGGCCAAAAAGAGATCGTCATACTTTGCCACAAGCTCGTGCCCTCGGGAGGCGACGGCGTTTTGATACCGCTCAATAAAGAGGGCGGTTGCACCGAAATGGGCGTCCGCCATAACCCCAAGAAGACGACTGGCCCAGTAGAAGTTTTCAGTCGTCACCTGAAGCGTGGTGTTCGAGAAATACTCCGGAATTTTATGGACATTCGAATAAAGAGGCACCAACGCGTTGAACACGTTTGAGCCGAAGGCCACCCATTCTATGGCGCTGATTTCTTTTTTGACGTTCGGCCGTATCTGCAGGAGCGAAAGGAAACTCGTTCGGTTCACGCCGATGGGACGATAAGCGCCGCGAAGGGTAGGATCGCCATATTTGGCATAAGGATCATAAGGCGTGCCCTGGAAATGCGAGGATAGAGCGTATTTCATGTCCTCGATCGTGATTTTCTTTTCGGGGACTAGGCTCCAAGGGATGTCATCGGATTCAGGAGTGAACTGGGCGTTTTCGCCATCCCAGCGAATCGTCCTCGGATTGAAATAGCGTTCGATGAACCAAGCTCGAGGAGTGTTATAACAATGATCGCTGTCGTCGTGGCTTCCAAAAGCCAAACGCGGATTGAAGGTTCCGTTTAGATTGAGATTAAGGTTATTCTTCTTGAGGAACTCTTTGAGATCGGGCGAACAGAGATTCTCTTTTTGCTCACCGAAAGCGTCTTTCAAATCAAAAGAATCAAGACCGAACTGGTTAGGCATCGTAACGTAATGGTCGTCGGCGACTCGCTTGGCGATGAAATGATGCCCCCCGATGGTCTCAAGCCACCAAATCTCGTCGCTGTCATTAAAAGCGATTCCATTGGGCTCATAAGTTCCATATTTTTCTAGTAAGGAACCTAGGCGAAGCACGCCTTCTCTTGCTGAATGGATATAAGGCAACACCAAAACGACGAGATCTTCCTCGCCGATGCCACCGGGAATCTCTTTTTGATCGCCTTTTGCAGGGATATGAACGATATAAGGGTCCGCACCTAAGACGCGGGGGTTCGTCGTGATGGTCTCGGTGGCAGTCATGCCGACGTTCTCCTCATTGATCCCGCTTGCGGCCCAAGTGCCTTCCTTTTTATCAACGTTTGGCATCGCGGTGTAACGAAGAGAATGTTCTGGCAACTCGACCTCCAAACCAGCGATCACCGACTTATAGCGGCGCGGTTGATCCGCTTCTACCACTACAAGCTTCTTAGCGTTAAAGACACCCGACGTGGAATCGTCGTTTCTTGCGATCATCGTCGAACCGTCATAAGATGCGTGTTTTCCTACTAATATCGTTGTGCATGGCATAGATATTGCTCCTTGCGGTACCGGCCGTTTCTATTCTACTTCAATGACAGGGAAAAAGCTGATTTCAAAGGCATTAAAATGACTTTGGCTTCGAATATTCCAAAATGGCGATAAATCGTTTCAAAGAAGACCTCTTTGTTTGTTGAGGCTTTTTATCTCGTTTCCGATGTGTCATCGAATTCAGGCCCAAACGGTTTTTAATGAACCAGGCCCGAGGCTCGCTAAGTTTACTCATGGGGGAGAACTGTCAAAAGTTAGATTGGAGTCCGAGAACGAGCCACTCCAAAATTTCTGTGATCGGATCGAATCTGTGGTTGGATGCACAAGCAAAGAAACTACGTTAACACCTCCCAATATCAGAGATAGCTACAGAAAGCGTTTCACAACGTTAAATATGTGAGGAAGACAGAATTGCTCATATGAAGTTGGCATATGAAAGAAAGACGGCTAACGGTATAGGACAAATAACTGCAATTTTGACAAATTCCGTTCGTTTGCGTCGCTTCCTCTAAAAAAGCCCAAGCAGCAACGTTATCTCTTTTGCCTGAAAACCTCTAAAATAAAAACATTCACATGAACGGCTTCAATCTCAATGAAGGGATATTAAAAGACAACGTTTCGGCAAATCTTTTCTCCTGTATTTCCCAATCACTCTTCCGCGGAGCCCGTTCCAATACCTATAAATATGGCCTTTTGAAATCGCTGCTCGACAATATTTTTTTCCACTGATGACGCCTATAAAATAAGCATGGATAAACTCAATGTGACTTTCACCATGGTTTATTGGAATCTGGTTAACGTCTACCGAGTCCCTCAAAGCCCCATCACCCCTTTGGCCCGGGGTTCGGGGATGGAAAAGGTCATTCGTTCGTTCTCCGAAACGAATTCTCTGGCTCTCATTCCCTTCGATTCGCTCATGGAAGAGAGCAAAATGCTTTTGCTAAGACAGACGAAACCGTGGATGAAGAACTATGTTTTTGGAGCTTTTTGGGGCGACACAGGCGGCAATCTCTTCGGCTTCTCGAAGGCAGAGAATCGTGTTTGGCTTAACGAGAAGTCCTTTCGCTTTCTTTCAGAGAACAAAGTTTTGATCGACCAGGTCAATTACTACGAATGGCTAAAGATGTGTGAAGGCATTCTTTCCAAGGCAGAGAAACGAGTGGACAATCTCTCGGCCGTCCTCGAGAACATCACGAAGAGAGCGAACCTTGATTATTTCAAAGAAAAACTCAATAAGTTGGGCAAGAACGAAACCTGTTTCTATTGCGGGAAGCGCCTTTCTGACGGTGCACAATTGGATCATGTCATCCCATGGGATTTTATTAAGCAGGATCAGCTTTGTAACTTGGTCTTCGCCTGCCCCTCCTGCAATAGCTCGAAAAACGACAAAATACCTTCGGAAAAATACCTGAAAAAATTAATTGAAAGAAATGCCCGTCTCGGCATCGAGTCGCCAGACATCCTGGGTCTTGTTAATGCTGCCAAACTCAACGGCGTGGTCGATGGGTGGCATCCAAAAGAGAAATAAGGCTATTTTTTGTGATCGTCAACTGAGAGAAGCATCATTTTTTTGTCAAAACCACCGTTCGACTGGTGCTTCTTTTCCCGAATGGCATCGAATTGCTCTAAAGAAAGGCCGTTCGTTTTCACGATGGCATTAATGACTTCTTGGAGATCCGCTAGCTCTTCAACACTAAAGAACTCTTGATATTCTTTCATCTCTTCGGCTAGTTTCCTGTGGAGGGCATCAACGTACTCTTTATCCGCCAAGGTTACGATCTGACAAGTTTTTCCTTCTTTTTGGATAATATCTGGTACCCGATCCCGAATCAACTTGTGATATTTCTTGATCATATATTTGTCCTTTCGAAACCTCATTTTTGGAAAGCAACTCGTTGTCTAGAAAATAATTTTATATCTCGGATTTCAAAAATTTCACTTTGTTTCTGGCTAATTTGTATTCCCGTTCAAAAATCTTCAATCCGCCCTCTATACCTCTTTTTAATTTTTAAAAAAATCAAAAAATGGGGAAAGTCGGTTTGCCTGATCTTAATATTTGTCGAATTTATTAATTTTTATCGTCGTTTCTTATAGACAACGCACACACGGTCTCAATGTGCGAGGTATGCGGGAATAAATCCACCGGTTGGATGGCTCCGAGTTTATAGGCTTTGCTGATGTAGGCCACATCGCGGGCCAACGAAGACGGGTTGCAGGAGATATAGACGATCCTTGAGGGCTTAAGGGCCGCCACCGCATCCAGGAACTTCGCATCACAGCCTTTCCGAGGAGGATCCACGAAGAGAACATCAATGTGCTCGCCCTGTTTGGCCATCCTCGAAACAAAGGAGGAGGCATCATCCGCGTACGCTTTGAAGTTCGTGATTCCGTTGTTCTTGGCGTTGGCGATCGCGTCTTGGACCGCCTCGGGGATGATCTCAACAGAGATGACCTCCTTGCAGCTCTTGCTGGCGATGAGCCCAATGGTCCCGATGCCAGAATAAGCATCAAAGACCACGTCTTCTAAAGTCAGTTTGGCGTACTCCATGGCGGTCTTATAAAGCACTTCCGTCATGACGGGGTTGGTTTGATAAAAGG
>Ga0224525_1000017_pt1 | contig 163439 bp, 107 predicted proteins | sample CFST100metaG_FD_179874 | JGI IMG/M metagenome (GOLD analysis project Ga0224525, IMG submission 179874) | Peat soil microbial communities from Stordalen Mire, Sweden - C.F.S.T100 | ecosystem: Environmental > Terrestrial > Soil > Wetlands > Peat | place: Sweden: Norrbotten County, Stordalen Mire...
CAGATGCCCCAGTAAGTATGGTAGTTCCTGGGTTAGCTGAAATGCTGACGCTAACAGCTACTGGAGTGTTCACAGTAACTGCAGTGGTAGCAGTATTTGTACAACCATTGCCATCGGTAACAGAAAGTGTATATGTTCCTGCCATTGCCAATGTAGCTGTAGCAGATACAAGTGGACTTTGAGTCCCGTTGCTGAATGAATTAGGCCCTGTCCATGTATAGGTTGACATAGCTGCCGGTCCACCTGTAAGGCTTAATGCGCTTCCAAGGCAAGTTGGACCGCTGTTGGTAGCAGTAGCGACAGGTTTAGCATTGACAGTTAAACTTGTACTTGTATTATTTGATGCAGCTGTCAAGTTTACATCACCTGTATAAGCATAAGTGATGGTGTATGGTGTAACAGATGCTGGAATTGTAGCAGTGGGGAAGGAGACTGAAAATACTCCTGCACCACCAGAAATGGTTGCTGGTTGGGTAGATCCATTGATTGTCACACTGACAGTTTCTCCAATAGCAGGATATATAGGTCCTGTAGCACTTACAGTACCACTAAGTGTGGTGGTTGCAGTTCCATAACAAAGGCTTTGACTGGCAGTCAAACCTGAAAATGTTGGAGTTGGCCTGGAATCTGTAGTTATATTTAACTTACCGGTTGTTGCTGCAAAGTAAGTATTATCCTGATTGGTCGCAGTTGAAGTCGTTGATCCCCAGGTTCCATTAATTTTATTTAAACCACCCATTTTAAGGGTACCAACACTGATAGTCAACCCAGCGCCAACATTTGCTGTAACCCCACTATTAATAGTCAATTTTCCAGTGACTGAAGCACCGGTAGCAATAGATTTTACACCGCTACCAGCGAATATTAAGTTGTTAAAAGCAGTTGTTCCTGTAATGCTCTGTGCAGTTCCGTTAAGATTTATTGTTGTACCAGTTAGAGTAAAGGTACCACCCGTATTCGTCCAGTTCCCGGCAACATTGTGTGTAAAAGCGCCACCTGTAAATGTAGTACCTGTTCCTATTGACAGTGTGCCACCTATGGTAAGGCCAACAACAGCAGAAGTTGTAGCTGTCCCGCTTATTGTTAAATTGCCGCTGACTGTTGTGAGTGTGTTCAGAAGTGTTTTTGCACCGCTTCCGCTGAAAGTCAAATTATTTACTGTTGCAGGTATACCAGTCATACTTTGTGCGGCTCCATTGAATTCATAATTTGCACCCGCATTAAAAGTTGGGGAGGCATTAAGAGTTCCGATTGAGCAATTTGATGCTGTTGCAGCATACACTCCGTTTTGATTAGCTGTTTTCATTGTAGCACCGGAACCAAGAGTAAAAGAATATCTGGCGCCAGAAATTTGCACGGTAGTGGAATTTGTAAAAATTATAGTTCCATTTATTGTAAGAGCTCTGGTTCCACCTGCGGCAGGATTGATCATAGCTCCATCTATTTGAAGAGTAACTCCAGCTCCAAAAGTAGCATTACCTGCTAGCCTTGCTGACTGGCCACTAGAAATTATAAAAATATCGCCAGATGTAGTAAAATTTGAAGCAGCAGTTCCACCTCCTCCTATACCTCCTGTATTCCAGTTTGATGCGGTTTGAGCAGCACTAACACCAGCTGTTGTCAAATAATATGTAGTTCCCGATGGATTAACAGTAGCCGTCGTAGAAGCAGTATTAGTACAACCGTTAGCATCAGTAACTGTTATGATATATGTTCCGGACATAGCAATTGTTGCACTTGCAGATACTGTCGGGTTTTGTGTATTATTGGAATATGATAGTGGTCCGCTCCATGCATAAGAAGACAACCCACCAGCTCCGCCAGTCAGTGTAAGTGGATTGCCTGCCGTAACTGGTCCGTTGTTTGAAGCAGTTGCAGTGGGTAATGCGTTAACATTAACACTAGTACTTTGGCAAGTAGAATAACAGCTTCCACTTTCCCAACGTGCATAATAGGTAGTGGTCGTTGTAGGTGAAGCTATTGATAATGGATTGCCTGTACCAATTAAGATTCCTCCACATGAAGTCGTGTACCATCCTACTTGTGTGCCACTTCCTCCGGTGATACTCAGGTTGATATTTCCTGCATCATCTGAACAGAAATTTGTCCGGTCGCTCATGGCTGAAGTTGGTGCAGTGGGTATTGCATTGACAGTGGCAGCAGTAGAGGCAGTACCCGTACAACCGTTAGCATCAGTAACAGTAAGTGTATATGTACCAGTCATAGCCGTAGTAGCATTGGCAGACACGGTAGGACTTTGAGTAGCATTAGAATATGACAGAGGCCCGCTCCAGGCATAGGTAGTCATACTACCCGGTCCACCGGTAAGAGTCAGTGCAGCACCTGCGCATACAGGACCATTGTTGGTGGCAGTGGCAGTAGGCTTGGCATTGACAGTGGCAGCAGTAGAGGCAGTACCCGTACACCCGTTAGCGTCGGTAACAGTAAGCGTATATGTACCAGTCATAGCCGTAGTAGCATTGGCAGACACGGTAGGACTTTGAGTAGCATTAGAATACGACAGAGGCCCGCTCCAAGCATAGGTTGTCATACTACCCGGTCCACCGGTAAGAGTCAGTGAAGCACCGGCGCATACAGGACCATTGTTGGCAGTAGTGGCGACGGGATTGTTATTATTATTTAGAATTGTTGCAGATGATAAGGTAGAAGTACAGGTACTAAGAGTTACCTTTCCTTTGTAAGTACCACTAGCAAGAGCAGTAAATGCATGCGACGTAGCATTTCCAGTCCAGGTTTGCAAAGTAGCACCACTGTTATCACAAAGTTCATAAGTCTGTGAACCACTCTGGTCGGAACTGACAGTTACTGTACCAGCACCACATCCAGGCGTGTTTACGACAGTAGCGACAGGTTTAGCATTGACAGTAGCAGCAGTAGAAGCAGTACCCGTACAACCGTTAGCATCAGTAACAATAAGCGTATATGTACCAGTCATAGATGTAGTGGCATTCGCAGACACGGTAGGACTTTGAGTGGCATTAGAATACGACAGAGGCCCGCTCCAAGCATACGTTGTCATACTACCCGGTCCACCGGTAAGAGTCAGGGCAGCACCGGCGCATACAGGACCATTGTTGGTGGCAGTGGCAGTAGGCTTGGCATTGACAGTAGCAGTAGTAGAGGCAGTACCCGTACAACCGTTAGCATCAGTAACGGTAATTGTATATGTACCAGTCATAGCCGTAGTAACATTCGCAGAGACGGTAGGACTTTGAGTAGCATTAGAATACGACAGAGGCCCGCTCCAGGCATAGGTAGTCATACTACCCGGTCCACCGGTAAGAGTCAGTGAAGCACCTGCGCATACAGGACCATTGTTGGAAGCAGTGGCGACAGGGGCAACGTTATTAGTAAGTGTAGTAGCAGAAGATAGCGCAGAAGTATTGCTGCCGAGCGTCACTTTACCTTTATAAGTACCATTAGCAAGCCCAGAGAAAGCATGTGAGGTTGCACTGCCGGTCCATGTTTGCAATGTAGCACCGCCATTATCACAAAGCTCATATGTCTGTGTACCGCTTTGGTCGGATATTACAGTTACAATTCCAGTGCTGCATCCAGGAGTGTTTGAAACAGTGGCAACTGGAGTAACAGAACCAGCTGAAGCCTTGGCATGAGCAAATTCGGAAAAACCACTTAATCCTGAACGTTTTGCAGTAGGACTAACTCCAGTTACATGAGTTCCGTTTAAAGTCCATGGTCCCCCACCTGAAGGACGCTTGATAATACGTACGTCTGCATCTTCAGTAAAACTGGCAAAATTAGTCCCTGTAAGTTCAAGTGCATAATTTGTGCTTGCTAAGCTATTTGCTGCAATTAATGACCAATATCCTTCAGTAAATTGATTTTGGATGTTGAATGAATTCTCAGATAATGGTAATCCTGTTGATCCAGGATCAGTAGCAATAAATTTTGCAGTTAATGATCCATTTGTCAAGTTGGTAAATGTAACTAAAGCTTTCCGATTATCGCTGGATGTACCAACAGGGAAAAGTATTCCGGAACCTGTTGCATTGATCCATCTCATGAAATTCCCTATGATATTTCCTGACGTATAACTAAGTGTTCCAACAGAAGCTGTTGAGGTTCCTAATGTAATTGTATTAGCTCCACAGTCAATATTTCCTGAAGTCATTGTCAAGGTGCCACTAACTATTACATTTGTAGTGCTTCCACTGATATTTAATTTTGATGAACTTTTAGCAATGGTTAAATTATTGAATGTCTGAGTACTTAAAGTACCATTTATGGTTTGATCGGAAGTTGTATTACTAAAATTTATTGTACTTGTAGATGGAGTAAATGTACCGCCATTGTTTGTCCAGTCACCATTGATAGAATGTGTGAAACTTCCTGCATTATATGTAGTTCCTAAACCTAGAGTCACATTGCCAGTGACATTAATAGCTGCTAATGCGGTAGCTGATATACTACCTGATGTTGAGAAATTACCAGCGACTGTTATAGTAGATGCTGGCATTGTCTTTGTCCCGCTGCCGCTGAGAATCAGATTGCCGTATGTTTCAACAGTAACAGTTTGAGCTGCTCCGGCATAATTTACAGTGCTCGTTGCACCAAATGTTTTAGAACTTGTTCCTGTAACCATTGTAGTTGTTCCAGTCAAGTTAAAAGTTGCACCATTTGAAACACTAAGCGCTTTAGCGTTTAATACAATGGCAAATCCACCGTTATTAAAGGTTCCTGATTGAATGCTCAGATTTCCAACAACATTGGCAGCACTTATTGCAGCAGTTATGGTAGCACCTGCAGTGCTGGTGTTATTGGTTTGCATATTTGCATACGTAACTGCACTGATTCCGATCGGAATTGTCTGTCCAGTAGTTCCGTTGAAGTTAAAGGTACTGGTGGTTCCAGGTGTAATTGTTCCCAGGGAGTTAGTAACTGTAAGTGCTTTAGCTAAATTCACTGTAGCAGCCCCTCCACTAAGATCTATTTTTGAACATGCAGCAGCAGCAGCAGTTAAAACAAGATTGCCTGTTATTGTAATGCTCCCGGAAGTAAGTAATAATCTCGCTATTCTGGTTGCCGTTGTATTTGTTCCGTAGAGAGTAACATTTCCCCCAACAGATGCAGAACCCCCATTTATAGACCATCCAGCTGTTAAAGCAGCAGTAGGTTGATCAATAATAACATTTTCTCTAATATTAAGTGCATTTGTGCCAGAATGTGTGAGAAGGTTAGCATAAGCAGTAGAAATAAATGTCAAAGATTTAATATTGGTGGATACCACATCTAAAGTCACAGTGACTGCTGCAGCAAGTGCAGTGTTCCCAATCTGAACATCATTGGCAGAAGCAGGTACAGCCTCTTTTCCAAAAGCACCACTCGCAGTTGCACCAGCATTTCCTGTAAGAGTCAGATGAGTATTATCAGTGATTGAAAGTATTGTATAAGTTGTTCCTGGTGTTGCGTCAAGCATAATAATATCACCAACGGATAATTCTGTTGTAAAAACTGTTGCTGTTCCAGTTACAGCAGCACTTCCACTGGTAAATGACGCTGTTCCTGTAAGAACTTTGATCCAGGTCGCTATTGCGCTCCAGTTAGCTGCCCCTGTAACACGGGTTTTAACTTTATAACTCAGAGTTATTCCTAAGGCCTGGGTGGGACCTGTACATGAACCTGAACTAGGAGTGACTGTGAAATTCCCGTTGGCATAACCAACTGTAACAGTTATGCTATTTGTGCCTTGTCCGGCTGTAATAATCCAGTCGGAAGGTACAGTCCAGAAATAAGAGACTCCACCAACATTTGTTACACTATAAGTTTGTGATGTGCCTGGTGTAGGTGTAAGAGGACCCAAGATACTTGAGGGTAGGGCAGGTGCAACAGTAGCAGTTATTGCAGCAGAAGTAGTACTGCTATTGCCACATGTATTTACTGCATATACTGAAATATTTCCCGAAACAGCGCTTGCTGAAAAGTTTACTGTGATTGAATTTGTTCCGCTACCCGATGCGATAGTAGCACCTGATGGTACTGACCAAACATAACTATCGGCTCCAGGAACTGCTGCAACGGAATAAGGGATTTCATTGTCTCCTTTACAAACAGAAGTTACCCCAGTTATTGAAACGGGTGCACCTGGTGTACCCATAGTAATTCTTAACGCAGGTGAAGGATTTCCATTTCCGCAACCATTCTGACCATACACAATGATATCGCCTGCAGTTGCACCTCCTGTAAAGTTAACTGTAATTTTATTTGTATTATTTCCTGCAGTAATTGATCCCCCCGGAGGTAATGTCCAGACATATCCTGTCTGTCCAATAGTATAATTAGTAATATATGGAATTTGGTAAACAAGACCTGTTTGTGGTAAAGAACATACATCCGGCCCGACAATTGGTAAAGCGGCTGCCGGTATTTGATTGACTGTAATCGCAAGCGAAGATGATATGCCTGAACCACAAGCTGCAGTTCCCTTTACAGTGATATTACCACTTAAAGCACTCTGCGAATAATCAACGGTTATTGACCTCGTATTATCCCCGGAAGTAATTGTTGCTCCTGTTGGAAGTGTCCATACATATCCAGTTGCATTTGTAATTGCAGGAACAGAATAAGTATATCCGGTAGTACCCTGACATAGAGATGTAGTTCCACTTATGACACCTGCTGCAGCAACTGAACATGTTTGTTCTCCAATTTTAATATCATCAACCCAAATGTTATTACCATAATTACTGATGCCAGTAAATTTGACCATAACTTTCTGGTTCACATATGCTGCAAGATCTACACTTTCTGCTCGCCAGTCAGTGGAAGCACTAGGTGTGAAACTGGTTGTTGATGCAGCAAGTGTCATCAATGTCGTACCGGATTTATCATAAATATTAGACCATGTTCCTCCACAATTATTTGAAATCCATACTTGTAAACGATCAGTTTCCGATGCATATTGACGATATGCAACATTAAACTTTAAATAAGGGGTAGTGACACCTGATAGATCTACATTCATTGTTGTTAAGTTTCCTGTAGATCCATTTGACAATGCAAAGCAGTTAAATAACACCGCCCCACCAGATGTTCCATCTGCTCCAACTGCTGTGCCTCTCATCCAAATTGAATTTGTCCATTGAGCAGGTGGAAATGTAGTGGAGGCGAAATTCTCTTCTAAAGGAGCGGTTTTCTCTCCAACAGTAATATAATTTGTTTTTGTAATACTATTTGAGCCTTTTGAATTCGTTACCGTAAGTGAAACTGAATACGTCGCAGTTGTTGAAGGATATGTCACTGTAGGGTTTTGTAATGTAGATGAAGATGGTGTTCCTCCCGGGAAAGACCAGGACCAAGAAGTTGGAATATTATCGGATGCATCCTGATAATTTACTATATAACCAGAGCACGCATTCAATCCGGTTTTATCTGAAGAAATTCCTGCAACTGGAGCAATATCAGGCCTTGTGTAAATATCCGATTGCCAGAGTCCTCTTCCATATGTACCTGCTCTTAATTTAGAATTTGCAGGTGTAGCATCATAATATATTTCCAGTTCTTTTATAACTGCATTTGGTAATCCGGAGTTAAATAATGTCCAGTTTGGCATAACATTATCCCGGTAATAAATACCCATATCCCCACCAGCGTATACACCATCGTCAATATTATTTTTATCAGCTACAATTGCATTGAAAGGTATGTTGGGTAAATTGCTCGAATAATTTACCCATGTAGTACCTCCATCAGTAGATTTAAAAACCTTACTTCCGCTGTTGTAACCTGATACAGTTACCCAAACAGTATTTGGATCATTGTTTTTTACAGTGATATCAGAAAATGCGTAGCCTGCAAGTGTTCCTGTAATATTTGTCCAGTTTGCGCCATCATCAGAGGTTTTAAAAATGGTATCTAACTTGATTACGTAAATTGTTGTTGGCGAAGAAGGAGCTACAGCAATTCGCAGAATTGATTCACCTGTCGCTTTGTAACAAGTTCCCATTTGTGTCCATGCACTTCCACTATTAGTCGATCGGTATAAATTAATATAACCTGCATAAAGAGTGGTATTACTTGTTGGATGCATAACGTAGGGCGTAATCCAGGAGCCAACTTCTGCCGCTGGAATTCCATTTGTTCCCGGATTTGCAATCGTTGTCCAAGTGCTTCCTGAATTAGTTGATCGATTAATTTCTCCATCGACGTAAGATTCATAAATTATACTATTGTTTGTAGGGTCAACTATTGCTTCGCAACCATCACCACCATAAACTATGGTCCAAGTTCCATTATTATCCAGATTTGAGCCGTTATCCTGCCATCCAGACAACATTACATTTTGCTGACTTGCTCCAATACCAGCAATTTGGCCAATTGCCAATGTTCCAGATAAATCAGTCCAAGTTGCACCATTGTCAGTCGATTTAAAAATACCGCCATCATCGCCATCGAAAAGGGTTGTCGTACTACCAGGTAAGTATTCAACGGCATGATGATCTGCATGAGCATACTGGTATCCGGCACCTTTTAACCAGTAAGCGTTACATACCCATGCACTACCAGTAGTATTTGTCGATTTTTGCAGATTTACACCACCTACAAAAAACTCAGTTCCTGTTGAAGGATTAACCGCTAGACTTAAATCATAGAATGCCTGGCCTCCTTGCCCTGTTGTAAAGGAAAAATCAGTATTCCAGCCCAACAAATCATGAGTTGTACCAGTAGCATATGTTGTTGCAAAAGTTGCTCCGCTGTTTGTAGAGGTAAAAAAACCATAAAAACCCTGATCACTTGATTGCCCATAAAGTGCCCATACATTATTTGGGAGCGCGGCTGAAACAGCAATAGCAACGCGTTGGATGCCTGTTGTGGGCAATGTACCTCCTGAAGTATTCCAAGTGGAACCATCATTAGTTGAATACCAGAGACCCTTTCCAGCAGCATAAATAGTTGCAGGTGTTCCTGGTTTAAATTCAACATCGTAGCATATACCGATACTGGAAGCACCGATCCTTGTATATGTGGCAAAGCCGTTAGTTGTCTTATATAAACCAGCGTTGGTTGCAGCATAAATGATATCTGAATTTCCCGGATAAGCTAATAATTTATAAATTCTAATACCACTTGAAACACCACAGGTAAAAGACGTGGGTTGCCATGTAGATCCTGCATCTGTTGATTTCAGTATACCTATACTATAAGAATCTCCTGCATCAGCATCACCAGTAGCCATGTATATTATATTTGTATCTGATGCAACTGCGATATCTGAAACACCCATGCTTAAAGACTTATCTGATGAAGGGATCCATGTAGTACCTCCATTGTATGATCGCCATGCACCTCCGCAAGGTGTCCCTATCCACATTGTGTTTGATCTGAGGGGATTAAACCTGATACAATTAACTCTTCCAGCACCAGCAGGTGATTGATAAGACCCATTTGGAGTTGTACCACCTGGCGCCCCATTTGGGCCTACCAAGGTCCATGTTCCTGTAGCAGATTTTGTACCTGATTTATGGGGTGTTAAAACATCCGGATATAATTTTATGAATTTATCATATTCTTTCGCAATCATATCCTGCTTAGGCCTAATACCGGTCGGATATACACGGGGAGCCATATTATTCTCCCATCTTTTAAACAATGAAGCAGGTTCAATTATTCCTTCCTCTTCCCCAATTTCTTTATTGTTTTTAATTATTCCTTTTTCTTTGGATTCTTCTTTCACAGCTTTTTTGTACTTCTTGAATGTTTTAGAACTATAAAAAGCCTTTTGAACATCATAAAAGTTCACTGTTGAATCTTGCATTAATTCAATCCATGATACATTTTTAGAGTAAACTGACGTTTTTGTGACAGATGTGGTTTTGTTTTTCTGTGCATTAATCGATGAAAAAACAAATGTCAAAGTTAAGAGAAGTGTCAGTTTTAGCAAGAGGGAAAATCTTGATTGCATAAATTTCATGTTAAATTATTTAACCAAAATACAATAATTTAACTGCGAAATCAAGAGCTTGCTAGGTAATACAACAAAAATACGTGTTTTCAACAGGTGCTCTGCGGAAAATACTTATATACGAATTTTTATAAATGGAAAACAGATGTGTGCAATCTATAGACAAAATGATTAAATCTTTTATAGATATTCGTTATATCAATTACTATACAATGGAAACAAGGAATTTGCAACTAATATTAAAAAATTAAATTGTTAATTTTTTATCATCTGTCATTTAAGTATAAACCGAAGTAGTATTAATTGGAATTCCGAAAATATGCGGTTTTGTTAGATCAAAAATATTCTGATCATAAATATGATATATAAGCTATCAATTAATCTAGACTATTTCCGGAATTGCAGAAAAAATGTAAAATTTATTTCTTATTACAGAATCCCGTTTTTTCTATATCATTCCAGAATGTAGGATATGACTTTTCGACACAACCTGGATTCGTGATTTTTATTTCAGGACAAAGTATGGCGAGGGGTGCAAATGCCATGGCCATGCGGTGATCATTGTGGGTTTCAATAATGGCAGGAACCGGATTAAATTTTCCATGTAAAGAAAAAACATTCGCTACTTCCTCATTAAATATTACATTGAATTTCTTTAACTCATTTTTCAATGCTTGAATTCTGTTGGTCTCTTTGATTTTTAAACTTTGCAATCCTGTGAATTTGCATTGAATATTCTTAGCTGCACATAGCACAATAAAAGTTTGTGCCAAGTCTGGATTGTCAGTAAAATCAATTGTTGAGGGAATTGAAGAAAAATCTTCATCTGCTTTTGTGATAAATGCACCGGTATCACTGAATTCAGTGATAATGCCGAATGGTTTGAATAATTCCTGAACAACTGAATCCCCTTGAAACGACTGTCTTTTCAGTCCTTTCAGAAAGACAGCTGGATCTTTTGCAAGAGCTGCAATAAGGTACCAGTAAGAAGCACAACTCCAATCGGATTCAATAGTATAAGTTGTAGACTTATAGTTTTGCTTAGAAATAGTTATTCCATTTGCTGAACATTTTCCGACAATTCCAAAGTGCTTCATAATCGCCAGGGTCATTTCAATATATGGACGAGAGACTGGCTTTTCTGAAAATTCAATAATTAATCCTTCCGGCAAAACAGGCGCAATCATTAAGAGTGCAGAGATGAACTGACTACTTATATCTGAAGTGATGCGTATATTATTTTTTGTAAAATTAGATATGCTGCCATTAATTTTTATTGGTGGAAAGCCTGCAATGCCAGTGTATATAATGTTTGCTCCCGTTTCAATTAATGCATCAACTAAGGGCGCAATAGGCCTTTCGAGCATTCGCGGTGTGCCTGTCAGCGTTTTATCCTGATATGTTGCTGCAAAATATGCAGTAAGAAAACGTATTGCTGTTCCAGCATCCTGAATGTCAATTATGGTTTCCCTAGAATCAAGAGCCTCCTGAAGAAGTCTTGTATCAGACGAAGTGGAGAGATTTTTTAATACTGAATTATTTCCAGATAATGCATTTATTATAAGTGCGCGGTTGCTTTCACTTTTAGAACCGGGCAGCTCAATTGTTCCGGAAATATCATCTCTAGATTGTAATATTGTAATAAAATCTTTCATCAAAGTGATATATAATATTCCAGAGATTGCCGGATTTCATCTTCACTGATGATTTCGTTAATTCTAAATTGTCCAATGCCGTCAATTAAAGTAAATAGACGTTGCTGATGTTCGTTCTTTTTATCTTTAAGCGTATATGATATTAGTTCTTTGAAATTAGTATTGCTGAAAATTAATTTAGGAAACTCTTTTAAAATATATCTACTGATTTGCTGTAACTCGGCTTCCTCAAGATATTTCTTTTTCCATGAGATATATGATTCAGCTATCATCCCGGCTGCAATTGCTTCGCCATGATGAACCGGTTGGCCAGGAAAGTTTACTAGGAAAAAGGTCTCTAACGCGTGTCCAACTGTGTGTCCAAAATTCAGGCTTTTCCTTATGCCTTGTTCGAAAATATCAAGGTTGACAATTCTATTTTTTGTTCGGATTGAGCGACTAATAAATTTTTCAATATCACTTTTTATATCTTCGGATTCAAGAAGTTCTTTGAAAACCCTCTTATCCCCAATCAATGCATGTTTTATAATTTCTGCATAGCCCGACATGAAATGTCTTTCAGGTAATGTTTTTAGAAAATTTGTATAGAGCACAATTGCTTTTGGATTTTTAAACAGTCCTACAGCATTTTTTATTCCATCAAGATTTACTCCGAGTTTGCCGCCAATACTTGCATCGCACATTGCAAGAAGGGTAGTGGGGATGTTAACGAAATCGATACCTCTTTTATAAGTGGCTGCAATAAATCCACCCATATCGCAAATTACACCGCCACCTAAATTAATAATAAGTGCTTTTCTGTCGATTGCTTTGTCTGAAAGCTGTTTCCAAATATCAAGACATGTATGAATTGATTTGCTTTCCTCGCCACTTTTAACACTTATGGTAGTATGGTTTCCGATATATTCACTGATAAGTGGAAGACAGAATTTTTGAGTATTCTCATCGACAAGCACAACAATTTCTGAATAATTGCTGTTTGCAAGGAACTGTTTGAAATCGCCCAGACTTTCCAGTCCGTTATATAAAGATGGTTTTGATGTTGTTTTCATTTTTTGAAAATAAAACAAACCTACATGAATTTTCGATAATACGCAAATACCAAAAGAAAATTCAGTATGGTTCCTTCTGACCTTATAAAAGCAAAACAAGTTACAGAGGAAATTTAATAAAATCTTGTAATTACATTAATTAATGTTTCCTATATCAAATGGTGTGCTTTGATATACATAGTAATTTAGCCAGTTCAGAAAAAGCAGGTTGGCATGGCTTCTCCAGCTTACCATGGGCTTTTTACCGGGATCATTATCAGGAAAATAATTTTTTGGCATATCGATTTGCAAGCCTTTCGCAAGATCTCTTTCATATTCGTTTTTCAACGTATCAGGATCATATTCGGAATGCCCGGTGATAAATATTCTTTTTGAATCTTTCGAAGTCACAATGTATACGCCGGCTTCATCGGACTCGGAAACAATTTCAAGTTCGTGAATTTTGCTGATATCATTACTTCTTACTTCAGTATGCCTGGAATGCGGAGCAAAAAATCCATCATCAAATCCTCTTGCAATAGCTGATCTTTTATTGTTTATTGTATGATAAAAATTGCCAAACATCTTTTGTTGAAGTTCATATTTCGGAATATCATAAAAGTGATAAAGGCCTGCCTGAGCTGCCCAGCATATGAATAGGGAAGATGTAACGTTATGCACTGACCAGTCGAGAATGGATTTAATTTCATTCCAATATTCCACTTCCTCAAAATCCAGGTGTTCAACTGGAGCACCTGTTATAATCAAGCCATCGAATTTCTGATCGCATATTTCATCAAATGTTTTGTAAAAATATTCGAGATGATCAGCAGATGTATTTTTTGATGCATACGATTTTGTTCTTATCAGTTGTATCTCCACCTGTAGTGGAGTGTTTGTAAGTAATCGCAGGATGTGCGTCTCTGTGGCAATCTTCAGCGGCATTATGTTGACAATCGCAATTCGAAGCGGGCGTATATCCTGGTGAATTGCCTTTGTATGGTCAATCACAAAAATATTCTCGTTGCTGAGGATATCTTTTGCTGGTAATTTGTCTGGTATTATAACTGGCATAACAATATTTATATTTTAATTTTTTTCAAATGCTTGTTCGAAATCGGATTTGATATCTTCTATATGTTCTAATCCCACAGAGACCCTGAGCAGTGACGGGAACACTCCCGCAGCAAGTTGTTCTGCATCGCTGAGCTGCTGGTGTGTGGTTGCTGATGGCTGAATGATCAGGCTTTTTGCATCGCCAACATTTGCAAGATGACTCACGAGTTTTAAATCGTCCACAAGTTTGATGGCTGCTTTTTTGCCGCCTTTTGTAATAAATGAAAGAACTCCGCCAAATCCATTTTGTAAATATTTTTTTGCAAGTTCATGATAAGGACTTGATGCAAGTCCCGGATAATTTACTTTTTCAACTTTTGGATGAACTTCAAGCCACTTCGCAAGTTCCAAAGCATTTTCAGCATGGCGCTTTGCCCGGAGCGACAAGGTTTCCAAGCCCATTATCAATTGAAATGAATTGAAAGGACTTATAGCCGGGCCGAAATCACGAAGGCCTTCAACGCGTGCACGCATGATGAATGCAATATTTCCAAAGTCGCTTTTTGTTCCGAATACATCCGAGAAAACTAGTCCGTGATACCCTTCCGATGGTTTACTGAACTGCAGAAATTTTCCATTACCCCAGTTGAAATTTCCGCCGTCAACTATTACGCCTCCCATAGAAGTGCCATGACCACCGATCCATTTGGTGGCTGATTCAACTATAATGTTGGCGCCATGTTCAAGAGGACGGAAAAAATATCCTCCTGCTGCAAATGTATTATCGACAATCAGTGGAATGTCGTAATTGCGGGCCAGTTGAGCGAAAGCGTTGAAGTCGGGAATGTTGAAGCCAGGATTACCAATTGTTTCAAGGTAAATTGCTTTTGTCTTCACATCGATCAGTTTTTCGTATTCTGAAACATCATCTCCTTTAGCGAACCTTACTTCAATACCAAGTCTTTTAAAGGAAACTTTAAACTGGTTGTAGGTTCCGCCATATAAATAAGAAGTTGAAACAAAATTGTCACCGGCTGATAAAATATTATTCAATGCAATGAATTGAGCTGCATGGCCCGAAGATACTGCCAGCGCTGCAACACCACCTTCAAGTGCAGCCATTCTTTTTTCGAAAACATCAGTGGTCGGATTCATCAGCCTCGTGTAGATATTCCCGAATTCCTTTAGTGCAAAAAGGTTTGCCCCATGCTCTGAATTTTTAAAAGTATAGGAAGTGGTCTGATAAATTGGAACTGCCCTGGATTGTGTTACAGGATCTACTTCTTGTCCTGCATGAATTTGCAGAGTTTCGAAATGTAATGAATTGCTCATATTTTTTCCTTTCTTTTTCTTTTTTAATTAAAAAATTCTTTATGAATAACCTGCACGGCCTTATCCCTGCTGCTTTTGTTTACAATAAAATAGGTACAGTAATCGGATGCACCAGAAGAAATAGTTCGAACATTTATTCCAGCATCGGCAACTGATTTAAATAATCTTGCAGCAATGCCCGGTTTTTCTGTCATGCCACAACCAACCACAGCAATTGTTGCCATTTCATTTGTTATATTTATTTTATTGACACCATTAAGTGTAAGGTCTTTCAGCACCCTGTAAGCTTTTTCAACATCTGCATGTGAAAGAAATAAGTTGATTCTTGTATGCGAGTTAAAAATTAATTTGATGTTGATGCCTGAATTGTCAAGTCTTTCAGTGATTTTTGCCATGAGGCCTGGTTTGATGCCGACTCCGGGACCGCTGTATTGCAATGCACAAAAGTCATCGCTGCTGGTTACACTTTTAACAACATCTTTACTGATCTTCACTTTTGAATCAATCACAGTAAGAGGATTGATCTTTTTTCCTGACTTGTGAATATTAAAAATTCTGATCGGAATATTTTTTTCTGTCAAAGGTTCAACAGTTCGCGGGTGAAGTATCTTTGCCCCGAAATAAGCCAATTCAGCGGCTTCTCCGTAATTCAACCTCGGGATTGTAACTGCTTCTTTTACAAGTTTTGGATCGGCAGTTTGAAAACCATCTACATCTTTCCAGATGTCAAGCGACACTGCATCTATACAGTTAGCAATAGCTGCCGCAGTATAATCACTTCCGCCACGACCGAAAATTGTGATTCTACCTTCTTCTGATAATCCGTAAAATCCAGGAATTATAAAGACTTTATCCGCAGCAAGTTTTTTTCTGACGGATTTTTGTGACTTGCCAAAATCAACAGTAGCATTGCCAAATTCGCCATCGGTTATCAATCCGAGCTCTTCAGGTAAAACTTCTTTACAATCGATACCATTATATTTCAGGATTTCTGCAATGATCAGCGAACTTAATTTTTCACCATGCGTAAGGATTGTATCCTCAATAAACTGAGGAACTTCTCCTAAATAATTTACCCCAAGAAGTTGTTTCTTCAGGTCGTGAAGCCTTTGTTCAATTTTTACAGAAATCTGCTCTTTTACTTTTTCATCTTTGATATAATGACTGATAATTTTTTCTTTCATTTCAAGAAGAACATCTGTAAAAAGATGGATATCATTTTCATTGTAAATTGCTTTTCTCCTGATCTCGAGTAATTGGTTGGTGATTCCATAAAAGGCTGATACCACAATGGCTAGCGGCCTGTTGTATTGTCTTACAACTTTTAACAGATTCTGAATATCGCCTGTTTCTTTCAGGTTCGATCCACCGAATTTTACTACAATTTTTTTCTTCATGATGTTTTGTTTTTGTGCACGAAAAGCTTAGCTCATAAGGATAAATCTAATTTTGCAAAAAAATATTTTCGCGTTAGGCGAGTGCAAAATAAAATTTTAACCTGTTACAGGATCCAATACGTTATGTCCGTGCTGTGTTTCATTGTTCGTGTTTAATTTATAATTCCCTTTCGGGGCAGGTGTTAGCACCTTTCCGGAATTCCGGGGGTTGCTAGAGCTTCACAGAGCCTGTTCTCTCCACTCTTCTGTATAAGTCAAACACTCCTTGATAGGTAGGAATATTTGAAATGACGTTGCAAAATTAATAAAAAATTAATTCGAGCAAATATTTTTTTTAATCTGTTGATTTTTTTTACATCTTCTTTGCTATTTCCAGATAATCTGAAAAAGAATCCAATTCTTTCGAATGGGTGTTGTGATATAATTTCTCAGCAAAGTCTATTAAAGTTGCGCTTTCTGGAAATCTGAGAAAATTAAGTTTCAGATCAAAACGACTTATGCGCACACGGTCAAGTGCATCGGCATCTTTAAGAATTGCAGTAGTGATATAATGCGGATGATCCTCAGGCGGGTTCTCGCGCAGGCTATGATTCGTCAGCGCAGTTGCAAGCACATCCCGATCCTCCGGATTTATTCCGTTTTTAATAAACAAAGGAAAATATTTATCAAGTTTTGTTTCGGCTGACCATTTCCCGTGATCAGTGCATCTTCCATCATGCTGACGGGCCATATCGTGGATGAAGGCTGCAAAAAATGCGAGTTTTGTTTCACGATGAAAACTGATCATTGTTCCAATCTTCAGCACATTGCACATTACCCGATACGTATGCGAAATGCCGTGAATCCTGGTCTGATGATCAAAATACTCAGGTTTTAGATTAAAATCAAGTATGGAAATGCCCGGTAATTCCATTAAATGGAATAATTGATATTATGAGTTTGAGTAGCTTAAATGCTGAATGATTTCATTCATAGGAATTAAAACATTCAGCGACTTTCCTGAATTAACTTCGGTGCCGCTTACTTCAATAGAATCGACTTGCAGATATCTGAGACTTAATATGTATTCAATGCGTTCGGCCGACTGGCGTGAAACCTGCATGCCCCTTGATTTCTGAAAATAATCGGCTATTCGTTGTATAATGAGTTTTTTATTATTGTCGTTCCTGATAAACATAATTATTTTTATTGGATGGCAAAGATAAAATGATATGAATACATTTATGCAAATGTTGAAATCTCTTTTTTAAAAATTAGTTAGATGAAAAATTTGTTTTACAAACTGTAAAATGAAATTTTAAAATGCCTTATGTTAAAGGCTTTTGGGTGAACCGTGCCAAAGAAAATATATTTGCAGGATTAGTTTTCAACAGATATGAACAGGCTGTTAACAATAATGGAAAGTTCCAAGCCACATGCCATAAGTTTCAAACCCCAAATCATTCTTCTGTAAAGTTATTTAATATATATGTCATGCTGAGCCTTTCGAAGTATAAAAAGATCTATACTTCCTGGTCACACTTCGATAAACTCTGTGTGACATTTGCATCATCATGCATTTGACATTATGCAAGCGAACTTATTGGAAATTGTGACTTTAAATTTGGAATTTGGGTCTTTCTCTGAATTTTCCTTTGTATTTTTGCATATTGAAAAAACAGAAAAGTGTATTCCATCATTGATATTGAAACTACGGGGGGCAGGAAGTCGGATAAGATCACTGAAATAGCGATTATTAATCATGACGGAGAAAAAATTGTTGAGGAATATTCCACACTGATAAATCCTGAAATTACAATTCCTTATTTCATTACAAACCTTACGGGAATCACCAACGATATGGTGGCCGATGCTCCCAGGTTTTATGAGGTGGCAAAGAAAATTGTTGAAATGACTAGCGATACAGTCTTTGTGGCGCACAATGCTTCCTTTGATTACCATTTTATAAAAAATGAATTCAGTAGTCTTGGTTTTGAATTTAAGCGGAAAACCATCTGCACTGTTAAATTATCACGGAAACTGATACCCGCTCTTGATTCCTATAGTCTGGGCGAATTGTGCAAGGAACTGGATATTGAAATTACCAACAGACACCGTGCTGCAGGAGATGCACTGGCAACAACAAGACTTTTGGAATATCTTCTTACCATAAATGGCAACGAGATTGATTTATTTGCGAGTCAGCGCATTAATTCGTTGGGTAACCTGCACCCCATGCTTGACAAAGCAAAGATAGAAGCATTGCCTGAAGAAGCCGGTGTTTATTATTTTTATGATGAGCGTGGAGATCTTATTTACGTAGGCAAGAGTACCAATATTTACGGGCGAGTGCTTTCGCATCTGAGTAATTTCAAATCGAAGAAATCCATTGCAATGCGTGATTCCATTGCCGATATCGATTACCGGATTACGGGTAGTGAGCTTGTTGCTTTGCTGCATGAATCGCATGAAATAAAAACCAATGTTCCTCTTTTTAACCGCAGTCAAAGGAGAACAACATATACTTCTGGAATTTTTACCTACTTCAATAAAAATGGCTATCTGTGCCTTAAAGCAGATAAAATAAACAGCGAAGAAAATCCGGTTACTGTCTTTCATTCCCTCGACAGCGCACGTTCTGCTTTAATGCAATTGTCAGAGCAGTATAATCTTTGTCAGAAATTATGCGGGTTGTACGATGCGTCAGGAGCTTGTTTTCATTATTCGATAAAAATCTGCGAAGGTGCATGCATTGGTGCTGAAGATGTGGAAGCCTACAATGTACGGGTAAGACAAGCATTATTGCAATTTGAATTTGAAGAAAAGAATTTCTTAATTATTGACAGAGGTCGCAGACATGATGAACGTTCAGTTGTTAAAGTTGAAAACGGACGCTACAGAGGTTATGGTTATTTTGATATTTCAGATCAGGTAAATGTTGCAGAAGATTTCAATATGTACATTACGCAGTACCATGATAACCGGGATGTGCAGCAGATTATCCGTTCATATCTAAGAAGGAAAAGGGTTGAGAGGATAATTAAGTTTTAAACTTGAGCTGGCACTCGTCAGGAGAGGAGGGCTGGCGGAGTTTATTTTAATAATCTAGCTTTCGTCTTTGTAATAAATTTTGTAGTATTTCCTCCCATCTTTCTCAACGCCCTGTTCAATAAGTTCTTTGTCACCGTGAATATAGATGTGAAAGTTTTTATCCAGTTTCAAAACGCTTTTAAAAACTCTTGCCTGTTTTTTAACTGCTGTGTCTGAAATATCAAATTCATTATCTATTTTGACATCAAATTCGTCCTGGTAATGGGATTTAAAATTGTTGAAACGAGTAATTAAATCAGGTTGTTCAATTACTTCGTTGGCAAATTCCTTAATGTTGAAAGAGTCGTTTTCCTTAAAAAACTGAATGGACTTATTGAGAAAACTAGCCTGGTCAGCTTTTGATAATTCATATTCTTGCGGTAATTCTTTTGTTATAAATTTTTTACAAAGTGAAAGAACGTTTTGTGTGTTGTGAAAATCATCTTTACGTTGAACAATCTGCAGAAAACTATCAATCCAGTATAAAGCATCATCTCCTTTGTTTGTATTGTCTACAACTGCAACCACAAAACCGTTTTTTCGCTCAATATTAAAAATCAAACAACCTTTATCGAGCTTATGAATGTTGATGCCTGAATCAGTTTCTATTTCGTAAATATCATCTGTTGGCAATACTTTTAGAAATGTGTCCTTACTTTCGGATTTAAATAAACCAACAGCATCAGCGGTTTCGCCTTCAATTTCACAATCTTTAAAATATACTGTGTAAAATTCACCACTTTTTATTTTTGGATGATTGCATGAAGCATAAAGATGTTTCGCCAGGCTGACCGATTGTTTATAAAGAGTGTAAGGTTTATCAAAAATATTACTGACATATACAAACACCTCATTTAAGTTGATATCACTTTCGTGATAGAGGTTGAAGTATTCTTTTGATTTGAATGGAGAAATAAAATAGGATATAAGTATGTCTTTTAAACTACTGTCAAAATTGGTAGTTTCCTTTGAAAACACGATCTCCTCCTCATTGAGTTTGTTGCCAACACTATGAATTGCAATTTCGGATATTTCTGAAATAGAATAATTGTTCATGGTTTTGTAGTAGGTATGAAATAAAAGTCTTGAAAAGTTGCTTCAAAATTAATATAACATTTAAAGCAATTCGCAGTTGCTGAATTATTTTAAAATAATTTTATAATTCGCGATTCTTGTTTCCCCGAAAAGGTTCAGGTAATAGACTCCCGGGGAAAGATTATAAGATGCCAGAGAAATTTTTGATGTTGAGGAAATATAATTTTTTATTACTGCACTTCCTTTTCCATCATACATTGTTATTCTCATTTTCTCATTCAAAGGATCGGAAATGTTAATATCTCCTTTGTGATCAGCAGGATTCGGGTAAACATCAAACGAGTTTTGTTTGACTTCAGTGATATCTGAAATGTTCGAACCAATATTAATATTATCAATATAAATATTATTTCCCCAGAGCCCGATGTTTCTGAAAGCCACAATTAACTGGGGTGTTCCCGCATATGCTGAAAGATCTACAGTATCGGTTCTCCATTCAGTTGCTGCCGGCTGGAAATAGTTTGTACTTGAAGGAGCCGTGGATAATGTAGCTCCCCATTTTGAATAAAGCTGCGTAAATGTATTTCCGCAATCGGTTGATGCAAGCACTTTCAGTGTGTCAGTATACTGTCCGCCATAAGTGGCATGAGCAACATCAAAAGTTAATTTATTGTTCGCCGGATTGCTGAAGTTAACCGATATTCTCATGTCATCCCAGTTTCCGTGAGAATCATTATCATAATTATCAAAAATGGACGACTGCGTGCTGTTTCCGAAACCTCCAGCCTGTGAGTTTAGCGACCACTGACAATCATTGTTTGGATTTACAATTGTGATATCATTCGGTGGGAAACCAGACTGGAAGTTTTCCTGAACAAAATCCGGAGAAACATAATTGTTTATAGTAACATTTAATGAATCGCTGTCGCTCTGGCCGCTTGAATCAGTTACGGTAAGTGTTGCAAGGTGTGTCCCTGCGTTTGCAAAATAAACAACAGGGTTTCTTAAAGTGGATGTCGCCGGACTTCCATTCTGGAATGTCCAATGCCAGCTTGCATTTGCATGGTTGAGCACCGAGTAATCATCGAAATAAAATGAATCTGTGGTACAGACAATAGTCTGTTCTAGTTTGTCAACCATTATCTGGGCTACAGGAGCCGTCGGCTGCTCGTATAAAAGCTTTTCCCATATTCCTTTACCGTAAGAGGCAATGCGTATTTTTCCGTCGCGGTAAAAAGGCCGGGCAATATCTGAATTAAAGAATGCAGGCAGACTGTCGTTATCTGTTGTCCAATCAGCCATTGAATTATTTCTGTAGAAGACCGTTCTTCCCGTGCACAGATATATTCCACCGTCAGAGTGGGCAATGTTTACAATGCTCTGTGTATTTTCTCCACTGAGTGCAGCGGTTGTCAGGTTAGTCCAGTTAGCGCCGCCGTTAGCGGTTTTGAACACTTTTGCAGTGTTGCTGCCATCAGGATAACTTATCCATAAAATATTTTCATTGGTGTAATCTAATGACAACAGCATTTTACGGCTGTTTCCGGAAGGGATTGTCAGCTGTGTCCATGTAGCACCGCCATCAGAGGTTTTCCATAATTTTCCTACGCTGCCCGATTGAGGCTGCTGATTGAGATACATCACCTGCGGATTGCTTCTTGAAATTTCTATATATTTTACCATGTTGGTCGAATCGGTTCCGAAAGCTTTGAGCAATGAATAGGATGCGCCGCCATCAGCGGTTTTCCATATTTTATTTTCGTATCCGATAAAAGCAATATTATAACATGATGGATAAAATTCCATCTCGCTCGATTCGGCCGACCAGTAGCTTTCATTTGGACTCATGCCTATGCTGAAGGAGGTGATAGGATCAGTTATAATTTCAGGCAGGTATATTCCACCAATATCAGAAAAGTATGTTTTTAAATTATTTCCAGGATTCACATATCCTGTGCTTGCCTCACCACCACCAAGCGAAAGAAAATTGCCCTCTCCATAATCTTCGTCATAGCCCATATTTCCGTTATGATAACAGCCGCCAACGAGAACATCTTTATTCCAGCCGGAACCGAATCCCCAGAATTCTGAGCCACGGATACCAGCAGTTTTATGAAATGTTGAAGTAGCAAAGAAATCGGGCGATGTATATATCCCGCCATCACAGGTAAGCCAGTAATTATTTCCAATTGCACGGTAATCCTGCATATCAACATGCATGTTCAGATTGCCTCCTGATACATATCCCGAAACGGGCGAGAAGGTAAGCGCACCATCATCAGAGCGCCAGGTGTTTAATCCGCCTATTAAAATTTTATCAGGATCGGTGGATGATACCATTAAGGCACAGTTATAAAACCCCTGATGATAGGTCCATGCTGGATATCCATAAGCTAAGTTCTGATGCGTAGTGGTATAAGGTCCGCCTGCCGGGCCATTTGGAAGGTTCCAAGTGGTTCCCCCGTCATCGCTGCGATATACCCCAATATATCCGTAGTCATTAGCTTTTGCCTCACCTATTAAATATGCGTAAACTCTGTTGGGATCGGCGGGAGTGACAGCAATTCGCGCACCGCCATCGTTTCTTGCAGCATCAGTGGAACTGTACCATCCCGTTGGTTGCAAAGTCCATGTTTGACCGTAGTCAGAGGATCGGTAAAATTCACAAATAATTAATGATGGATTATTTTTAACAAGATAAATGATATTACTGCTGGCAGTATTTTCCTTCATATCATAACAACGCGTGCTAAACAATTGTGTAAATGTGGTGCCTCCATCAGTTGATCGATACAGTCCTGCATCGCCTGCTATCAGAACGATCTGTGTATTACTGCTGTTGATCAGAATTTCATTTGCATTCAGGCTGCCTGCTGATAATACCACCGACCATGTTATTCCTCCGTCTGTGCTTCGTTTTACATACGAACTGCCACCTGCAAAAACTATATCAGGATTTGTGGGATCCACTTCCAGTGCCGTTACCCCGCCGCTGAAATCGTCGTTTGGTGAAACACATTTCCATGAAACAGCGGTATCAGTGCTTTTATATACTTCACCGGGTTCGGTGCCGCAGTATAAAACATTTGGTGAAGCTACGCACTGGTCAATTGAATAAACATTTGTCTGATCGTTTGAAGGCTGAGCGCTGTTATCATAAACCTCGTAAGGCCCTACAGGTGACCAATAAGAAAGCGACTTTGATGTATGATTCTTTTTTTTACCGAGGTTTTGTAAATAGTTTTTTTCTTTATTAAGTATTTCGTTTTCTTTAAGTGGGATAACAAATCCGCTGGCATCAAGTCTTTCATCAACAGCTATTCTCCATCGTTTGTAATATTGGGTGTGATAACTTTTTACAAAAGTATGCGAAGAAAAATACGCTTTATACAAACTATCAACAGTAAATACGTTTGGATTATCGCTGTACATAAGCTGCGCCCAGGAAGGCAGGGTTTTTATTTCAGCATCCGATGGTTTGTACATTACCTGTGCGTGCATACCAAGTGACAGGAATATCATGCATGAGAGGAATAATATTTTCTTTTTCATAAGATTGTTTCTTGCAGTAAATCTGCTGAGATGTTATACCAAGTGTAAAGGTAGGAAAAAAATTATTTATCTCATCCTGATCCGGAATGCAATATAATAAACCTGAAATCAACAAAGAAATTGCGGGGAACATCATTCTTCATTGCTGATTCAGCAGGAAAGAAATCAGGAATAAGTAAAATTAATTTTTGCAATTAATCAAACAACCTTCCCGTCTTTCCAGTGTTCTTGCCTTTCACCACCTGCTTCTTCATATGATCAACATCGGTGCGCAAGGCTTCAATAGTTTTCATAAGGTTATCGTTAAAGCTGTTGGGCTCGGGCAGTTCAGAGCTTATATAATTTACAAAGCGCCATACCTCTTTTATTTCTTTTACAGGAACTTCGTAAGGCTTGTAAATAGGGTTGAAGGAATACAGCATAAATGTACCGTCGGTCTTGAATTTGTTTTCTATCACTTTAAAAACAATGCCGTCATCGAGTGTAAGAATAATGTATGCATGCCTGTCGCGGATAAGGTTCCAGTTCTGTACAAATTCGGCTGTAACCCAGGATCCATTGGGGATTGGCAGCATTGAATCGCCGCATATCTGGAATGAACGGTATTTCTTTTCCCTTGAAAGAAAGGGCAGGTGGAATGTTTGCAGCGTTTTGATATACTCCGGATCGGCAAACCCGCTTCGGTATCCGGCAGTGGCTTTTTCGGGAATCATTTCAATATTCTCTTCGTTGTGGCTATCAACAGTTGTTGCAAGAACCCTGATTTTACTGCCCGTAACATATGCATCTGCGCCTTTCTCCAATTGGGAAAGATAATATTCTGAAAGTTGTGTAAGATCTATTTTGATCATGGTATCAATGGAAATACCGTAATATCTTGAAAATGCAACCAGCGCATCAAGATTGGGCTGGGCTACTTCATTTTCGTATCCGCTGAGCGTGGAGCGTTTCATCTGAAGTGTGTAGGAGACTTCGTCCTGTGTCCTGCCTTTTCTGCGGCGGAGGAATTTGATGTTGGATGAGAAATACATGGTGAAGGAGTTAAAAGTTCAATGTTCAAAGTTGAAGGTTCAAAGTTCAAAGTTTAAAGTTTGTGATGTTTTTATCAGTTATTGAGTACGATCATCGTTGAAAATTTATATTGAGAAAATAATTGTTTTAATTGACAATCCGTCTTTGACGGATTGAATATACTTAACTGCGGATGAAATCCGCAGAAAAAGATAATAAGCAATATCAACTCTGAAGGAGTTGAATATTTTAGAGTAAATATTTTTCATCATATTCGACACCATGTTCATTGAGCAATTGAATAAGTTCCTCATTGAAAGTTTTAACTTTATGATGGTTTTGCTGATCTTTTATGTAAGCTATTAGTCTGTCTTTTTCTTTTATTGAGTAAGTAAATGCTCCGTAACCAACCTGCCAGCCGATAAAGTTTTTGAAGATATTATTTTCCTTGATCCATATCGAACTAGCAATTTTAATATCTTTAATAAGGTTGGACAAAGAAACTGCAGGATGCAGATGAGTCAAGATATGCAGGTGATCTTCTGTGCCATTAATCCTAAATAACTGACAATTTTTATTTTTCAGAATTCCGGAAATATATTTATACAAATCATCACGCTTGTTTTCTGAAAGCGTTCTCTCTCTCGATTTTGTTGCAAATACCAGTTGATATAATATTTGAGTGTAAGTGCCCATGAAGTTTTTTTTTGTTCAATCCTTTCAGGATTGATTTGTTTCTTATTTATTATTCCATGCACTTTGTGCATGGTTAATTATGTTCGACCCTACGGGTCGTTGATATCCGTTTCCAAAAAAATATGTAAATAAGTTACCCAATCAATAAATGTTTTATTCATCAGAAATTTAATCTGACTCCTGTGTAGTTAATTGTCTTCGACCCTTCGTGTCGCTTTATTATTTGTCAAATGCCAATCCTTCATTGAAGGATTGAATATAATTAACTGCGGATGAAATCCGCGGTTAAAAAACCTTAGGCCTATTTCAACTCTGAAGGAGTTGAACCTTAACCCTCAGTTTGGAAATTTTGTTAAAAAACTTGATTTACTATTTTTTAATGATTAATTTGTAATCGCAAATATGATTAAAAACACGTCAAAGATAATACGTGATTTTAGAAAAAGCAAGAAAAAAATAAAAAAAATGTTAACCGAAGGCAGAAGCATCATTCATATGGACCTTGATACATTCTTTGTATCCGTTGAAAGGCTTCACAATTCAAAGCTTATAGGAAAGCCTGTGATTATTGGTGGCACATCCGACAGGGGAGTGGTTGCCAGCTGCAGTTATGAAGCCCGGGCTTACGGTGTTCGGTCAGCAATGCCTATGAAACTGGCCAGGAACCTTTGCAATGATGCTATTATTGTAAGGGGTGATATGGAATCCTATTCAAAACATTCAAAGATTGTGTCAGAGATTATTTCATCTGAAGCTCCTTTATTTGAAAAGGCTTCCATCGATGAGCATTATATTGATGTTACCGGGATGGACCGGTTTTACGGGACATTTAAATGGTCGCAGGAATTAAGGAAAAAGATTATTAAGGAATCGGGACTTCCTATTTCCATGGGATTGTCGGTAAATAAAACTGTTTCCAAAATCGCTACAGGCGTTGCCAAGCCTAATGGGGAAATATATGTTCTGAATGAAAACACCAAAACATTTTTATATCCCTTATCCATCAGTAAAATTCCCATGATAGGCCGGAAGACCTATGAAATATTAAGATCCATGGGCATTTCAACCATAGAGACACTTTCGAATATCCCTCTTGAAATGATGGAAAGGGTAATGGGTAAGAACGGAATTGTGATCTGGCGGAAAGCAAATGGCATTGATCCGACACCTGTAATTCCTTACTCTGAAAGGCAATCCATAAGCACCGAAACAACCTTTGAAACGGACACCATCGATATTCATTACATCAGGGAATTGTTGATTTCGATGGTGGAAGATATTTCGTTCCAGATGCGAAAAAAAGAAAAGCTGGCATCTTGTATAACAGTGAAAATAAGATATTCAAATTTTGATACACATACCATGCAGCGGCATATTCCTTACACATCTTTCGATCATATATTGATTAAAAGTTCACAGGAATTATTCGAACAGCTTTACCAGCGACGGATGCTGATACGGCTGGTGGGAGTGAAACTGAGCGGATTAGTCGGAGGCACGCACCAGATCAATATGTTTGATGATACTCCCGAAATGCTTAACCTTTATTCTGCCATGGACAGGATGAAAAAGAAATACGGAAAGTACGCAGTGCAGCGGGCAGTGGGGATGAAGTAGGGTTGTAATTGAAAAAATAATATTGGAAAACGAGTAGGCAATTGGCAGTATGCAGTCTTCAGTCAGCGAGACCTTCCATAGTCTGCAAGACATGGAGGAGTCGAGAGTCAAATTGCCTACTGCCTACTGCCTACTGTGGACTGCTTACTGCTAACGGTAATAGAATTATTAAAAACAAAATGTTTCTCAACACCCATTCATATTTCAGTCTCCGTTACGGAGTGATGTCGTTGGAAACACTGATTGATGAGGCATTGAATCATGGTGTCAAGACTTTTGCGCTCACCGACATCAACAATTCCATGGGCATGATCGACTTTGTAAAATTGTGCAAAGAGAATAATATAAAACCCATTGCAGGTATTGAATTCAGAAATGAAAACAACTATTTATACACCGGGATTGCAAGGAACAGAGAGGGATTCAGGGAACTGAATGAATTCGTTTCTTTAAAAAATCAGAAACATGAGGAGTATCCTGCAATTGCACCAGGCATGAATAATGTATTTTTTATGTATCCTTTCGGAACTAAGAAATACAACGAACTAAACGAAAATGAATTCGTAGGTGTAAAGCCATCTGATCTTGCCAGGCTGCTTACTTCAGATCTGCGTTATCACCAGGAAAAACTTTTGATTTTTAAAACCGTTACTGTGAGAGGTGACAAGGAACATTTTCTTCATATGAATCTTCGTGCTATCGATAACAATATGCTTATCAGCCGGCTGGGAAAAGATGATGTGGCATCGCCTGAAGAAAAATTTGTTTCGCATGATCAGCTTCGTGCAATATATTCATCATACCCTGAAATCATTGCCAATACTGAGAAAATTGCAGAATTATGTTCCATTGATTTTGATTATGAAACCATAAAAAATAAAAAAACATTTACCGGAAACCCTTATGACGACAAGTTGTTGCTGCAGAAACTTGCAATGGACGGGCTCGAATATCGTTACGGAAAAAAGCATAAAGAAGCAAAGAACCGCATTCTTCATGAGCTTGAAATTATTGACAGGCTTGGGTTTTCCTCGTACTTTTTGATAACATGGGATATTATACGTTACAGCATGTCGCGTGGTTTTTATCATGTGGGCCGTGGAAGTGGCGCCAATTCTATTGTTGCGTATTGTCTGAAAATAACAGATGTTGATCCGATAGAACTTGATCTTTATTTCGAACGTTTCATCAACCCTAAGCGCAGCAGCCCTCCCGACTTTGATATTGATTATTCCTGGAAGGACAGGGACGAGGTGATCGATTATATTTTTAAAAGATACGGAAAGGCGCATACCGCTTTGCTGGGTGCTACTGTTACTTTCAGAGACAAATCTATTTATCGTGAACTTGGAAAAGTGTATGGTTTGCCGAAGGCTGAAATTGATGCACTGGTGCGTGATCCGGACAAATCAACATCGCGTGATGAAGTCGTGAAAAAAATTATTGCTGTTGCAAAATACATGGCAGATTTTCCGAATATACGCAGTATTCATGCCGGAGGAATATTGATTTCTGAAGAACCAATTACCTATTACACCGCACTTGATATGCCGCCGAAAGGCTTCCCTACAACACAATGGGATATGTATGTTGCAGAAGATTTACATTATGAAAAGCTTGATATCCTGAGTCAGCGGGGAATAGGTCATATCAGGGAATGCGCTGATATCATTTACCGCAATCGGGGTATCAACGTGGATGTGCACCAGGTGGAGAAATTCAAGAAGGATGTGAATGTAAAAGCCCGGTTAAAAGATGCAGAATCGAATGGTTGTTTTTATATTGAAAGTCCTGCCATGCGTGGCTTGCTGAAAAAATTAAAATGCGATAATTACATCTCTCTTGTTGCTGCGAGTTCCATCATTCGCCCGGGTGTGGCGCGTTCGGGCATGATGCGTGAATATATTTCACGTTTTCACAAGCCTGACAGTTTCCAATATATTCATCCCATTATGGAAGAGCAGTTGAAGGAAACCTATGGTGTGATGGTGTACCAGGAAGATGTGCTTAAGATTTGTCACCATTTTGCGGGCCTTGATCTGGCTGATGCCGATGTGTTGCGAAGGGCCATGAGCGGGAAGTTTCGCGGTAAAAAGGAGATGCAGCGTATCGTCGATAAATTTTTTTCAAATTGCAAAGAGCGCAACTATCCTGAGGAAGTTACAAATGAGGTGTGGCGGCAGATTGAATCGTTTGCAGGATATTCTTTTTCGAAGGCACATTCTGCATCCTACGCTGCCGAAAGCTTTCAGAGCCTTTACCTGAAGACTTATTATCCCATGGAGTTCATGGTGGCTGTCATAAATAATTTCGGAGGGTTTTTCAGAACATGGGTTTATTTTAATGAAGCGCGAAGAAGTGGTGCACACATCAATCTTCCCTGTGTGAACAGGAGTGAATACAAGACAACAATTTTTGATAAAGATATCTTTGTAGGTTTCATTCATATTGCAAATCTTGAATCCGGCATTGCCACTGAGATTGAAGCAGAGCGCAGGTGCAACGGATTGTTTCTTGATCTCGGTGATTTCATCAGCCGCATGCACGCAGGAATAGAGCAACTGATCTTATTGATCCGTATTGGTGCATTTCGTTTTACTGAAAAATCAAAACCTGAATTATTGTGGGAGGCACATTTGTTCTTCGGGAAAAAAGAACCTGTGGTGAGCAATGCCTATTTGTTCAATGCTCCTGTAAAGAAATTTATTTTGCCGGCCCTTGTGCACAGCCCTGTTGAAGATATTTATGATGAGATTGAATTGCTTGATTTTCCTGTTACTTCAACATATTTTGATTTACTCAAAACACCATTCCGTGGTGATACCAATGCTAAAGGATTGATAGATTTTATTGGAAAAACAATCCGCATGGTTGGACTTTATGTTGCGTATAAAAATGTGCGTACGGTGAAACATGAATGGATGAACTTCGGAACTTTTGTTGATTGCAACGGAGAATTTTTCGATACGGTACATTTCCCGCCATCGCTTAAACAATACCCGTTCCGGGGCAATGGCGTTTATCTGATGAAAGGAAAGGTTGTTGAAGATTTCGGATTTCCAAGCATTGAAGTGGAGAAAATGCTGAAACTGCCTGTTGAAGCGGATCCGAGAAGGGAATAGTTTCTTAAAATAGAAATACAGGAATGGCAGGCATTGTTTTATACACATTACCATTCCTGCATCAACTTCTGGCCAATTAAATCTTTAGGTAAAAATGATCTGTGTATTAGTGCCACCGCAAAGGCTATAGAAATCGCCAACGGTCAGAACATCTTTTACATGTTCGCTCAGATCTTCCTTTTTTAGTTTGAACATATCCATGGCAAGTTTGCAGGCATATAGCTGTCCACCGCCTGCAGTGATCATTTCAAGGAATTCATCAACTTTTGGAATATCCAGTTTTTCCATAGTATTTTTCATCATTGCTGATACACCGGCTTCAACACCAGGCAACATCCCGAGCAAAGAAGGGAATGGCAGGCCTCCCGGCATTCTCATTGCTGGATTGCCTACTGTACCTGTATGAATTTTATTCAACCTGTTTTTTGTAATGGCATCGAGGCCAAAAAATGTAAAGAATACATTACACTCAATGCCTTCCATAACTGCGCCATTAGCCAGAACCAGCGTTGCGTAAACATCTTCGAGCGTTCCTTTAGCACAGATGATACACACTTTTTTTAACGGAAATTCTTCTTTTGTCATAATATGATTTTTTAAAGATTATACACAACTAACTGGTTTAGGAATGCCTGCTATTCTGGAAGATTTTTTCAAAGGACCTCCCGGGAAAAGATCATACAATCCTTTAATATCGACGATGCCGGATTTGCCAACACCCCTGATGGTAAGCGTTTCGCCTTTAAGGAAGCGGTCGCGGAGATACATCAGCACTTCGTAATGTTTATCAGTAATTTCAATACCTTCTTCTTTTGCAATTTCAGGAGCCATTTCACGGGTCCATTGCTGAGGGTTTGTAAAATACCCTTCGTCATTCACTTCAACGGTTATACCGTTATACGTTTTATTTGCCATAACATTTATTTTAAAATTATTTATTTAGTTCTTTTATTAATCTCATAGTATATGATAAACTCTTCCTGACTTCAGGAGAACGCATATCTTTGAATATTTTCCATAACGATTTATTATCTTGCACATCATCAGGTTCTACTGTTAACAGTGCTTCTGTGACCATTTCAAGTTTTCTGAATATAACCGGTTGCGAAAGGTTGTTTCCAATTTTTTTCAAAGAATCGATAGTGCCATTTTCTTCAAGCTGGTGAAGTTTCTTGATGCTGTCGACCATCATCTCGCGCGCAATTGGTGTTGCATCATTTGCAAAATCAAGAACGCTTTCCATTATGTCAATGAGGTTTACAAAAGTAGGAATGTTCTTTACAAGCTTTACCAGCAATACTTTTACTTCGTCCATGTTCATTTCAACACCTGACTTGTCGAGTTCTTCAACGGAACTTTTAAAAGCATCTTTTACTATTATAGATCCATCAGATACCAGGTCATCCACCATCTCACTTTTGATGCGCTGCCGGTTAACATACTCCAGCAAAGTATCAAGCTTCTGGTTGATATCACTAATTTGTTTCTGAATATTTTCTTCGTTCATAGCTGTAATAGTTAGCATTTATTGCATTTTCCGGCCATGGTCATATGCGATTCGATAGGCATTTCTTTTCCTTTAAGGAGAATATGCCAGTAAATCCAGCGGAACATTACTTTACCGTAATGATTCATTTTTGAATTTTTCAGCAATCCAAAAGGTCCGATGCCAGGGAAAGGAAATGTTCCAGGCAGGGGTTCTGTTTCATAATTAAAATCAATCAGTGAACCTTTACCGAAACCTGTTTCAATATAACAATTGGCATGACCGTCGAATTTTGCCATCAGTGGCCTGTTCTCAATAGCGCTTAGTATATTCTCAATAAGAATCTCAGAAGCAAAATGCGCAACAGAGCCGGCTTTGGAAGTAGGGATATTCGATGCATCACCCAGAACAAAAATATTTTTATGATGTAAAGACTGCAGGGTATATTTATCAGTTGGTACAAAACCAAGATCATCAGCAAGTCCACTGTTGAGGATCACATCATCGCCCATGTTTACGGGCACAATGGTCATCACATCAAACGGAACTTCATTTCCATCGTATGAAACAATTTTTTTATTTTCATTGTCGACTTTCTCAATATAAAAATCAGTGATAACTTTTATATTCTTTTCCTCAAGCAATCCTCCAAGCATGCGTGAAGCCCTGGGCTTGGTGAAAGCGCCAGAAAGAGGCGTAACATAAATTATCTCCACTTTGTCGCGCATTCCTCGTTCTGTGAAAAAAGCATCGGCAAGAAAAACAAATTCAAGTGGTGCAACAGGGCATTTGATGGGTTGTTCAGCAATAGACATAACGAGTCTTCCGCCTTCCCATGTTTTAAAGAATTCGTAAAGTTTCTGTGCTCCCTGTGGTGTGTAAAATTCGAAAATATTCTTATTCCATAATTCACCTGTCAGACCCTGTGTTTCAGAAGGACCTAATTTTGCACCTGTTGCAATGACAAGGAAATCATAAGTTAGAATCTTCCCTTCTTCTTTCAACACAACCTGGTTTTTTTCAGGAAGAATTTTTTCAATTTCGGAAACAATAAAATTCACACCAAGCGGAATAAAATCGGATTTGGGTTTCACAACATCCTGCTGCTTATAGATTCCAAAGGGGATGAACAAAAATCCGGGCTGGTAGTAATGGTATTTGTCGCGGTCGACGATGGTAATATTCCATTCATCGCGTGATAATTCTTTCCGGAGTTTATTCGCCATCATTGTCCCGGCAGTTCCTCCTCCAAGTATCAGAATTTTTTTCATTGTTATGTAATTATTAGTTCTTAAATTTAATGCTAAATTAGTGGCTTATTTAATACGAGAATTACAATGCTTTATGATAATTAACATAATATGATAATTATCATATTTGCTGAATGGAAAATGAAATGGAAATAGAATTTGCGAAGTGTAATTGTGCTGATTGCATGCTGAAATCATTGCTTTACAAACATCTCTCTAATGATGAAATGGCGAGCATGTGCTACAGCAAAGCGGAAAAGCCTTACAGGAAAGGCGAGGTCATTATTGAAGAAGGTACTCCTATTGATAATTTTGTTTACCTGAAAGAAGGTCTCGTTAAATTGTTTAAACGCATTGATAATACGAAGAGTCAGATCATATCCATAGCTAAGCCTTTTGACTTTGTGAGCCTCCTTTCAGTTTTTTCGAATACAACTTACAATTTTTCCGTATCGGCCCTTGAAGATTCTACTGTTTGTATTGTTGATCTTAATCTGATGAAAGACCTGATAAGAAAGAACGGCAGTTTTGCGCTTGATATCATTGAAAAAATGAATGTGGCATCTGACAGTATCATTAATTCCTATTTGGACAGGAACCGCAAAAACCTTAGAGGAAGGATAGCGTATATTTTACTTTATTTTTCCGATGAAATATACAAGACTGAGAAATTTGAAATCCCTGTGTCCCGTAAGGAAATTGCTGAACTTATCGAAATGACTACTGAAAATGTGATACGTGTAATGTCTGAATTCCGTAAGGATAAAATAATTCAGATTAATGGGAAAGAAATCACTATTCTGAATAAAGAAATGTTGGTGAAAATTTGCAATGCAGGATAAATTATTATTCCCTGATCAATAGAATATTTGAACCAAGTATAAAAGCAGAATTTTTATAAATATATAATTCGTTTTGCTTAAAGCTTTTTTGGATTACATATTTAAAGGTATGAAATGAAAAATAGTTCGATATGAGTATTATACTTAATATTATGAATAGTTGATTATACGGTCGTCACGATTGCTATCGTGATCACTCAAAACTCATGATCAATAGAGGCTATTGCATCATATCCAATCGGCTTTGCCGATTTTTTTATTTTCTTATGATTTTACGAAAAGAATAAATAAAAGGGGGGGATTACCAAAGGTGATCGACAGGTTCTATTTTATTACTACAACAAACCCAATCGGCTCCGCCGCTTTTTTATTTTTACTATACGCTTACAAAAAATATTTTTCACGCTACAGGAAAAATAAAAAATGCTGCCTTTGGCAGCATTGGGCTTTGAGTGATTCCGGGGCGATTCGAACGCCCGACCCACAGCTTAGAAGGCTGTTGCTCTATCCAGCTGAGCTACGGAACCAGTTATGAAAAAATGATAAGAATTCTTTCCTGATAATATCTGAATAAAGAACGAAACGGCTGCAAAGATAAAATAATTATTAAAATAAAATCAATTTTTAATATTTAGAAAAATGTAATTGCAATCTCTTTGCATTATTGTTACTGGTTGTTGGATAAATTTTGGTAAAAAAAAAGCCATCCGGGAGGATGGCTTTTTTTCAAAAAGTGTTATTACTTAACAGCTTTTGCTAAAGCAGCACCAGCTTTAAATTTTGCTACTTTTTTAGCAGCAATTTTTATAGCTTTTCCAGTCTGAGGATTGCGGCCAGTTCTAGCAGCTCTTTTAGCTACTGAGAAAGAACCGAAACCAACGAGGATAACTCCTTCACCTTTTTTCAGTGATTTGCTGATTGCTGTGATAGTAGCGTCTAATGCTTTACCACTGTCTACTTTACTTAATTTTGCTTCTTTAGCAATTGCGTCAATTAATTGTGCTTTGTTCATTGTTTTTAGTTTTAATTAATTAAACATATGTTTATTAATACGAGAGCAAAGATAAAAAAAAAGTAATAACCAAATAATTTTATTGTAATAAAATTAGAAAAAAGATAGATCAGTAAAGGATAAAGCCATTTTAAATATGCTTCCTGCTTTTTTGTAATTCCGTTAATGAAGTTCTGAATCGGTTGATATTACTGATAAATTGAAGCATAGTGTGGCCACTAATGCCCGAAGAAGACCTCAAATACTAGGGTTTATAATTGTCAATAATTTGTTAAGATCTTTTTGTATTTTGTTTTTTTAAGAGTCCAATGGATTGTCTTTTCAAGGCATTGTTTGTGAAATACCATTAAATCTACAATGCAGGGAAGTATTTGAAAAATCATAAACTTAATGTAACCCGCTAACGCACTAATCACGCGATATTGAGGCTTATTTATCTGTTGAATATTTTTTTACAATATAAATATCCTGGTTACCCTTATCCATTTTGTCGGACGAATAATAGGCCATTGAGCCATTCGAATCGGTTATGTAATAAAAATCATTTGAAACTGAATTTACAGGCGCTCCTAAGTTTTCTGGTTCTGACCATAATCCATCATAATCCTGTGTTGTGGTGAATATGTCATATCCGCCATAACTGTTATGCCCTTTTGAACTGAAATATAAAGTAGCTCCATCTGCCGACAGGTAAGGTGATTCTTCATCATCAGCTGTATTTATTGTTTTTCCTAAATTGTAAGGTTCGCTCCAGTTGCCGTTGGATAAGCGTTCGCTGGCCCATACATCTTTTCCGCCATAACCGTTTTTTCTGTCGCTTACAAAATAGAGTGTGCCACCATCGGGTGATAATGCTGGACTTGTTTCAATATATTTGGTGTTGATGTTTAATTTCTCGGGCATAAATACTGCATTCTTGAAGTCTACCTTATAAATATCATTATCAATAGAAAGAAAAATTTCTTCAAAATTCATTGTCTTGTTTTCTTTACAGAATTTTGAATATTCTTTCTCCAGGTTAATGGGCTTTTCCCAGGTAGCAGTGATACTGTCGTACCTTGAGAAGAAAAATTCTTTTGAACTGGCTGTATTGGATGCATTCCTGAATTCAGTATAATATATCAATCCTGAATTTATTTCTGAAACATAAATTGGGTATTCACAGGATTTGACACTGTTAATTTCTGCACTTAAAAGATTTATTTCAACTTTGTTTAATGCTGCTTTGACAGCAGGCTGTGATACCTGTTCCAATGCCTTTTCGCAGGCATGGTTTATTAATGTTGTTCCTGATGCTCCGTGGTACAAAAAGAATACCCAGAAGAACTTCCAGGATATTAATAGCTTTTTCATATGGTTTTGGTTTTGATTTTTTGTAGTTGATTTTATTAATTCAAATTAACTATTCCTTATACTATTTGATTGACAATATAAAATTACAACAATGGCAATGCCTGTGCATCAGCAGATTTGCTGTTTTTAGTGGAAGATAAAACCTCATTTAATTAGGTATAATTGCTTATTGTTTTTTAGATAGTTAAAATTTACCAGTATCAAAAACTGCTGAAATTGAGAATCGCTAACCCCTGAATCGTTCAATTCTATTGAGAAATTGGACATTTGTTAAGAAGGCTATTTAGTATTTTAATAACGTTGCAAATACCTTGAAATAGTTGAATGGAGTGACATAGTAGGTAATTCTATCAGTATCGGACTCTTAATCTAGTGTTAAGTTAAGTATAAATTAGATGTCATGCTGAGCTTGTCGAAATATGGCAACCACTATTTATCTGGTCTCACTTCGATTAACTCAGTGTGACAATTGCGTCATTTGATTCTGAACATAACACTAGTTTGAAAAATTTGCATCTTGATGAATCAGTTGTCAAGAGTAATGCGATTTTTTCGGATGGCATACATCACAAGTTCGGCGGTATTCTTGCATCCTGTCTTATTAAGCAGGTTAGCGCGGTGTGTATCAACGGTGCGCTGGCTTATTTTCATAATCGATGCTATTTCTGCTGTGGAAGATCCCTCGCAAACCAGTCCGAGTACTTCAATTTCACGCCTTGATAATTCTCCATTAAATGCTGAAGTTTCTGATATTCCAGCAGATTTGTTACCTTCAGTCGATACCTCTATCACATTGCCGATGAGCACTGGCGATCCTTTATAATACACAACACTGGCATATAATTCAACAAAAAGTTTCTTCTTTATATTCTTACAGATGGCTTCAAATACAATCAGAAAAGTGCTTTGAATTCCTTTCAGGCATCGGCTTGTTTTTTTATTTAAAAGTTCTTTTCCTTCTTTAACAGCCAAATCAGCGAAAGAAAGTTCTTGGAAATCATTGGGACAAAGCCCGAATATATTCGCGAAGGCATGATTTACAAATAGGAATTTTTCGTTCTGGTAAATAAAAACGCCCATGAGCGGATTATCGAGCATGGCGTAAAACTTTTCATCGTTTAGCTGTAATAAATTATCATGTTTATTAAGCCGAACTTTTATGGTTTGAAGGAGATCATTTAAATCGAACGGCTTTGTAATATAATCATCTGCACCAAGCTGCATGCCTGTCCTTACGTCTTTTGTTTCTGTTTTTGCAGTAAGAAAAATTAGAGGTATTGTGGATGTGGCTTTGATCTGTTGTATCGTTTTATAAAAATCATAACCATTCATATTTGGCATCATAATGTCGCAAAGGATTAAGTCGGGCAGGTGACTTATGGTAAGTTGCACTCCAATAAGACCATCTTCAGCGAACAGAACATTGTAGCTTTCTTCTTTCAGAAGTTCCGCAATGTTTTCCCTTAAGGTTTTGTCATCTTCTATAATCAAGATGGTTTTCATATTGGCTGACTTTTCATAGAAAGATCTTATTTCTTTGTAAATTCTGAAATTGTGGCATTGTTAGAAGTTGTATTAGTTTGATTCTCCTGAAATACACTAATACAATCACTGTAAGAAGCCTGGTTGTTTTCTGTATAATTTACTAACCTGTAATATATTTTTGAATCAAGTGGCGCCTCATCTGTAAAATAATAAGCAATTTCAACCATTGCAGCACAGCCTATACAGTGTATGGTTCCTATGAGTTCGAAGTTTATTCCGTCCAACGAACGTTCCACTGCCAGTGTTTTATTTTCGGTAATTCCGATTGTACGTATGTGAAGAAAAACTTTTCCTGCACTACATTTTGCATCAATACTTTTAATGTTATTAAAATTTCGAGTCTGATTTGCAATCAAAGAAAATTCTTCTGAATCCTGTGCAAATAGTAGGTTTTGTGATGCCAGCAACATAATTACAAATATGATTTTGTGTGTATGAATTTTTTTCATGACAATTTTATTTGACTTTAATTCACAATAATTTTTTCTGAGTACCATTTATCATTCATCGTTAAGCGGCATATATATATCCCCTTGCTGATTTCTGAGGTTCCGATACTGTATTGATTCATTCCTTTAGATGCTTCAATTTCAGAAACCAATATTTCATTTCCACTTTCATCGTACAGAACAATATTAACCGGTTGTGCTTCTTTTGAGTAAACCGATAATTGAATTGCATTTTCCATGTTTGAATAAGTTATAACAGATTTTACATTATCAGATGAATTAATTTTGCAACTTGTAAATGCTAAATTTCTGCAAGTGCCATCATAATCAGTCTGCATTAATCGATAATACGAAATGCTTGTAGCAGAAGCATCATCGGCATACTGATAATTTGTTAATTCATTAGAATTTCCTGCACCTGCAACAACAGCAATCGTGATATAATTAATTCCATCTTCCGATTTTTGGATTGTATAAAAATCATTATTGGTTTCGGTGGCAGTTGACCAACTTAGAATAACATTATTTGTTTCCTGTGTTGCAGTGAAATGAATCAGCTCCACAGGTAGTGTTACGGAACTGCCCATACCATGAGTAAAATATTCCCATTGTTCAGCATTTGGCTGTGCATTTAGAATTAATGAACATGTTCCTGCTAAAAATAACGTTGATATAAATCTGAACTTTTTCATGAGTATTAATTTGATGATGTAAAATTACTTTCCTGATACAGCCTGCAAATCAGCAGATTTGCTGCTTTTGTAAAAAAAATGTCAGTTCAGGAATAGGTACAATTGCCTATTATCTAAAACTTTTGCAATGAGTAAAGAATAAGTAAAACTATTGGATTAAATTTTTTGAACCGTGGAAACGTTCAATTGTCAAGGGATAGGAGGAATTGTAGATTGATTGATAAGAAGTGAAATTCATATATCAAACATACTGATACTTAAATTTGATCACCATAAAATTACTTAGATTATGAAAATCTGGTACAAATCATACGTAGTATCAGCAATTCAAACTTTACTTTGAATATTGCAAAGTGTAAAAAGTTTTAAAAAAAAAGAACAAGGATATGTATACCCTTGTTCTTTTTAATGTTCTAAAATGTAATACTGTTATTCAAGAATAATATATTTTTTCCTGATGGCGTACATTACCAGTTCAGCTGTGTTCTTGCATCCTGTCTTATTCAACAGGTTGGCACGATGTGTATCAACAGTGCGCTGGCTTACATTCATTATCACTGCAATTTCAGAAGTTGATAATCCTTTGCAAACCATGTCGAGCACTTCAATTTCACGCTTCGACAAACTATCCTCATTGTCTGCAATTGAAATTGTTGTTATTCCTGCCGATTCATAATCAGCCTTTGCTGCTTCAATCGCATTTCCTATCAGTGCGGGAGCACCTTTATAATTTACAATGCTGGCGAATACTTCAACAACCAGTTTCTTCTTTGTATCCTTATGAAAGGCTTCAAATACAATCTGCACTGAACTCTGAATACCCTTTAAGCAGCGACGGATTTTTTCCAGTGTGAGTTCTTTCCCCTCTCCAATCGTGATGTCATCAAATGAAAGGTCAGCGAAATCAGGAGGATAAAGGCTGAATATTTTTGCGAAGGCATTATTTACATAAATAAATTTTTCATTCTGATAAATGAAAACACCCATAAGCGGATTATCAATAAGTGCGTAAAACTTTTCATCATGCTGCTGCAATAACTTATCATGTTTCTCAAGGCGGACTTTTATAGTCTGCAAAAGTTCATTCAAATCGAAAGGTTTGGTGATGTAATCATCGGCGCCAAGCTGCATGCCTGTTCTTATATCTTCTCTTTCAGTTTTTGCTGTTAGAAATACCAAAGGAATAGTTGATGTTGCTTTTATTTGCTGAATGGTTTTGAAAAAATCATAGCCATTCATATTTGGCATCATAATATCGCACAGGATAAGGTCGGGGAGGTGTTTCATTGCCAACTGCACTCCAACAAGTCCGTCTTCAGCAAAAATTACATTGTAACCTTCTTCGGTCAGAAATTCTGCAGTGTTTTCCCGTAAGGTCTGGTCGTCTTCAATAATTAGGATCGTTTTCATAATTTCAATTGTTATGTTTGTTTAATTGAATCGTAAAATAAAAAGTGCTTCCTTTTTTTTCTTCACTTTTCAGGTTGATTTTTCCATTCATCATTTCGATCAGGTTCTTTGCAATAGTGAGCCCGAGCCCGGTACCACCGAATTTGCGTGTTGAACTGCCATCGGCCTGAATAAATGCGTCGAAAATCCGTATATGCATATTTTCAGGAATTCCGGACCCGGTATCTTCAACGGAAAAGGAAACAGAATATGTGTTTTGATTATTTTCTTCGCAGGAAACATTCAATGAAACAGATCCCTTCTCAGTAAACTTTATTGCATTGCCAACGATATTGTATAAAATTTGTCTGAGTTTTGATTCATCACCATATACTTCTTCCGGGCAATTATCATTTAGTGACAGCATGAATTGCAGATCCTTTAATGAAGCCTTTTGATGCATAATCCGGGCAATATCTTTTATGCTTTCCTTGAAGTTGAATTGTTTTTTTGCCAACTCAATTTTTCCTGATTCGATAACGGAAATTTCAAGTATCTCATTTATAATTTTCAGCAAATCGTTGGCTGATGAAACAATTACATCCACATACTCCTTTTTTTCGGAATTGTTTTCCATTTCTTTCAAAAGGTCCGCCATTCCTATAATTCCGTTGAGCGGAGTGCGGATCTCATGGCTTACATTGGCCAGAAATTCTGATTTGGCACGGTTTGCAATTTCTGCTTCTTCTTTTGCTTTCAGTATATTTTCGAATGATTTTTTTCGCTCAGTAGCATCAAGGATATTTCCGATAAGCACTTTCCGGTTATTTACAGGAGTGATTCGTGCAAAAAGATCAATGAAACGGATTTCACCACTTTTGTGATGGATCTTTAATTCTTTAATGCTGGAGTGATTTGCGAAGATACTTTCATAATCATTATTAGCTATTTCTGGCTTCTCATCATCATGAATAACCAGGTCGGCAAAACCCATATGCATAAGTTCGTCATGCGGGTAACCGGTAATAATTGAAAACTTATCATTGGTATATTCAAATTTATTCTCATACAGCATAAACACTCCTGTGAGCGATGATTCGGTAAGTGCTCGGTATTTTTCTTCATTGGCCCTGATATGCTTTTCCTGACGGTCAATCCTGGCATTAATGGAATTCAGCAACTCGTCAATATTAAATGGCTTGGTGATGTAATCATCAACGCCCATGCCCATTCCAAGCCTAATGTCATCGTTTTCAACCCTTGCTGTCAGAAAAATAAAAGGTATCAGCGATGCAGCCGCATCAGCCTGCAATTGGCGGTATACTTCATATCCGTCCATTTCCGGCATTGAAATATCACAGAGAATAAGATCAGGAAAATTTTCAAATACTGCTTTAATTCCTTCATGTCCGTTGCATGCAGTATAAACATCAAATTCTTCCTCAAGCAGAAATTCTGCTGTATTTTCTCTTAAAATTTTGTCATCTTCGATTATGAGTATTTTTTTCATGCCGATTTATTTTACATTTCGGGATTTGCAGGCAGAATTACTTTTACTGTTGTACCAACTCCAAGCGCAGATTCAAAGGAGATGCTTCCTTTGTGAAGCTCAACAAATCTTTTTACAACCGACATGCCAAAACCGGTTCCCTGTATTCCCTCAACATTGGAAGCTCTGTGGAAAGCTACAAATAAGTGCTTCTGATCTGCTTCAGGTATACCAATACCATTGTCTGCAATTATAAATTCAATTTCTTTATTGCCATGGTCACTGATTGTAATATTTACTTCCTTGCCATCACCACTATACTTGATTGCATTTGACACAAGATTCGTCACGATATGCCTTGTCATTGTTGGATCAAGGTATACTGTAGGCTCCGCTATATTGTACGTTAATAATACTTTGCAATCAGTATTATAAAATAATGTGTTGTCATCAATAATCTGCCTTACCAGCAATTGCAGGTCTATGTAAGAAGGTTTGAAAGAGAATGCCTGGTTTTGCTGTTTGTCGATAAGTGAAACATCATCGAGTAGTGATTTAGTGTGATGAACAGCATCAACAATTTGCTGGTATGTTTTTTCCTTCTTTTCATCATCCCACTTTTGGCCATATCTTTTCAAAAGCTGAATGCTTGAAAGTATACCGGCAAGCGGAGTCCTGAATTCATGCGAAACAGTTGAAATAAATCGTGATTTCAACATGTTAAGTTCTTTTTCTTTTTCAAGAGTATGGCGCATATCTTCTTCAACCTGCTTGAGCCTGGTATAGTCATGCACTGTTATTACAACGCGCACCACTTCGTTATTTTGTTTTACCGGGGAAATAATTCTCTCCGTATAAAAGGTCTTATCAAAAACGATGTACTCTGATTCATGTGATATTTCAACTCCCTTATCAAATACTGAAGAAATAATTTTAAATTCGTTCTCGCCCAGAAATTTGAAGGTTTCCCTGATATTTTTGCCAACATAAATATTCTGAATTCCATTGCTTCTGAAAAAGTTTTCCAGCGCTTTATTGATAGAAACCAGGTTTAAATTTCTGTCTACCACATATACCCAGTCATTAAAAGTATCAACAGTTGTACGATAAATTTCTTCCGAACGTATTAATTCGGCGCTGCGGTATTTTATTTTTTCTTCCAGCTGGTTCAGGGTAACCTGCAGTTCTTCTTCCGCGTTTTTCCGTGCAATAATTCCTGCAAGTGTATCGGCTACAGCTTTGAGAAAATTCATTTCAGACTCGAAATATTCGTGATCACTCTTAACATATGTATTAATAACTCCGAGTATCAGGTCACCGTATAAAATAGGTACACAGTAATGGCCATGATCATGCATTCCGTTATAACTGATGTCATGGTCATGGTCTATCTTCTGCATGAAAATTGCAGTTTTCGATTCAAAAACTTTTCCACAAATGCATTTCCCCTGTGGTATCCTGGCACATGCTGTTACAATTTCAGGGCTGAGTCCAAAATATGAGGCCATATATAAATTGCCATCTGGGTTGGTAATAAAAATCGCAGCTTTTTTATCGAACACAAGCCAGGGAATATTTACTAACAGCTCAAGGGTATTGTCGAGCACTTTCTGCAGAGAAACTTCATCCATTGATAGCTGCAAAATGGTATTCAGCACATTTTGAACATCTAAACTTCTATGCAATTCATTGGAAAGTTTTTTCCTCTCAGTAATATCACGTGCAATACCACTCACTTCATAAGGCTTCCTGTTCTGGTAACGGATCATGCTGTTTATTTCCAGAGTAGTATACGAACCATCCTTATTAAGAAAATCAACCTCATAATTTGTACTTGTTTTCCGGCCTTTAAGTTTAGCAGTAATATTATCAAACGCAGTCTTGGCACTGGCTTTTGTCATATAATTCGACATGTTGAATTGCGTAAGTTCATCAAGCTTATACCCGAGGATTTTTTCGGCACTCGGACTGATGGAAGTAAAATTTCCTTTAAAGTCCATGGTGTACAAAATATCATTGGAAGCTTCATAAAGTTCTTTATACTTCTCGCGCGATTTGTTCAGTTCTTCTTCTGCTTTAAGCCTGGCTTCAATATTTCGCATTGAGCCAACAATCCTCTGGGGATTGTTTTCTGCATCAAAAATTATTTTTGTTGTAACGGAACATCTCACCTTTCGTTTGTTTTTGTCGATGAGGGTAATTCCAAAATCATTTACATATCCAATTTCTTTAAGTTCATTAACTAATTTTGTGCGTAATGAAGTGTCCTGATAAAAGGAACTCATGTTTTTCCCTATTAGTTCCTCGCGAGTGTACTGGCTGATATTGCTTATGGACGGGCTTACTTCAAGAACGGTTCCATCAAGGCTGGTTTCATAATAACAGTCCTGAATATTACTGAAAATATTTCTGTATTTTTCTTCATTGTCTGCTAATGCTTGTTCGGCCTTTTTACGATTCGTAATATCCCATAAAATGCCATTTATTTTCAATGGATTTCCTGTCGTATCACGTATTAATTTTCCCCGACTCGCAATATGACGGACAGACTTATCTGGCAATATAACCCTGTATTCAGGATTATAAAGTGCATCATTATTTAGAGTATTAAGATGATGTTGTTTTATTATTTCGATGTCATCGGGATGCACAATTTTGAAGAATTCATCAGCGGTGCCCCTGAATGTGCTTATATCAATTCCAAGAATTGTACATACCTGCTGGTCAAAAAAACGTTTGTCATTAACAATATCCCAGTTCCAAACCCCCATGCCTGCAGATCTAAGGGCGAGATCAAGTTGTTCTTTGTTTTCAATGACTTCAGTTTCAGCCCGTTTTTGAGCAGGAATATCTTCTGTGTGCACAAGAATCTGGTCGGGAGGCACAAAGGCATACTTAACATTCAAATGTTTGGCTTCACCAGTTGTATAAAGTGTATAATCCATTTCCTGCTCAATAGCATTCTTATCATGAAAGCACTGGTTCATCACTTTTATAATTTCCGGATTATCCCTGTACATCTCACTGGCTTTGATTCCAACCAATTTATTAATATTCCCTTTTGAAATTTTTATTGCGGCATCATTAAAGCTTACCAGGACGAAATTGCCATCGACACTCTGCCAGGTATATGTCGGAACAGGAATAGCCATATATATTGCGCGCAGTTTTGCCTCGTTAACAAATAATTCATTTTCGACAAGTTTGCGTTCGGTAATATTGCGGCAAAATGATATGATCTGCTTTTCACCTTTTGCATTCTCTTTTACGGTGGCATTTAATAAAACATGAATGTTTCTGCCATCCTTATGTATGTAAACAGTTTCAAAATCCTGTATAAATCCTTGCTGTGCGCATAATGCAACAGCCTTTGCATTGTTTCCGGTTTCTTCAGCTGCGGTCCATTCTATTACCGAATGGCCTATAAGGTCATCGATATGACTGGCCCCGATCATATGCACATAGGGTTCGTTTGCCGTAATTACATATCCCTTAATATCAATTACAACAATACCTGTATCTGTATTATCAACAAGTTGCCTGTACCTTTCTTCACTTTCTTTCAGGGAATTCTGAATTATACTGCGTTCAGTGATATCCCTGGTTATACTTAAAATATGGGGTTTTCCATTTAATTCTATTAATGCGGCTGACGTAAGACCATATCTTATATCTCCATTTTTGGAAATAAATTCCGCTTCCAGATTTTCGACGGATGCTTTCTTTTTTAATTCTTGTACAAGTTTTTTCCTGTCGTCGGGATTTTTCCATATATTTAATTCAATGGAAGTTTTTCCATAAACATCTTCTTCTGAATAGCCCATTATTTGGGTGAATCCTTTGTTGATTGTGATATACATGCCGTCATCAAGGCGGTTGATATTTATGGCATCAGGACTGGTAATAAATGCCTTGCGAAACTTTTCTTCGCTTTTGGTTACTTCTTCTTCAGCACGTTTTCTTTCGGTGATGTCGCGGGCTACGGAATGAAAAACAATTTTATTGTTGATCTTAGAAATCCTTGTGCTTACCTCAACCGGAATAATTTTTCCATCTTTTGTAACATGTTCCGATTCAAAAAGTGAATTTTCTTTATGAACAATATCCTTCATTAGCGAGGCAATTGCCGGTTTCATCCGATCCGAAGTAATTTCATTAGTGGTTTTAGATAACAGTTCTTGCTGTGTATAGCCCAAGCGTTCACATGCAATATTGTTCACCTTGATGAACCTGGTTGATTTTTCATCACCTGTTAATTCAGAAATCATTAATGCATCGCTGATGCTGTCAAAAAGCATACAATACGATTCTTCACTTTCATGCAATGCATCTTCGGCCTGTCTGCGTTCTGTGATATCATTGCACAATACAACAATAAAATCAACAGAACCCATGGCATTAAATACAGGAGAATAATTTACCTGCAGCCAGCGCCTGCCTTCCATTGTGTTAAAAGAATTCTCGTACGAAACCGTTTTGCCTTTCTTAACTTCTTCAATATATTTTAAAGCAAACTGGTAATTCGCGTCACCTATTACTTTTTTAATATGACTTCCGATAATTTTATTTCGGGAAATTCCGAATGATTTTTCAAATGCCGGATTTACAAATTCATATTTCAATGTATTTGCATCCACGTAAGCAACATAGCCAGTAATATTGTCAGTTAAACTTTTAAATTTTAAATTGCTGTTCTGCAAAGCTACTTCGGCTAATTTGCGATCAGTAATATCGCGATCAACTCCCCTAAAACCCTTCAGGTTGTTTTTAGAATCAAGCACTGGTACGCCGCTTGTCTCAAATATCACTGAATGTCCATCCTTGTGCAAATTAATATTTTCAAGATTATAGTACGGGACCTTTGATGAAACAATTTCGTCAGAAATGATTTTTATTTTTTTTGCTTCCTCGTCCGGCATAAAATCGAAAGGTGAATGCCCGATTATTTCTTCGGGTGTATATCCTAAAATATTTTCAATACGTGGGTTAATATAGGTGAACTTTCCGTCAGTATTGGTTTCCCAGATAATATCGCTTGTTGTTTCAACAAGGTTGCGGTATTTTTCTTCACTCCGTTTAATTTCCTCCTGTGCTTTCTTAAGTTTTAATTCTGTTCTTAATTGTCGTTCAGTTTTTTTTATAACTGTAACAAGCACTTCAAGAAAGCTGCTGTCTTTAACAATATAATCGTAAGCACCAAGCTTCATCATTTTAACAGCAAGTTTCTCATCGCCATGTCCAGTGCAGATAATAAAAGGGCAGAGGATGTTATTTTCTTCTAATTCAGTTATAAACTCACTTGCCTGTTTGTCGGGAAGAACATAATCAAGCAGCAGAAGACATTTCGGGAATTCCTTTATTAGTTGATGTGCAGTGCCGGTGTTGTTAGCACTTAATACTTCATAGCCCTCTCTCTTCAGTGTTTTTTGAATAAGCTGATTAAGTATTTTATCATCCTCAATTATAAGTATATGTGAAAAAGGGAGTAAAAAATCTTCGCTGGAGGTATCCATAAAATTGTTTAAATAATTGGTACTTTAACTATTTTCAGAAAGAAACCGAGTTTCCTTATCACGTCAATAAATTTATCATAATCCAGGGGCTTCGTGATGTAATTGTTGCACCCTAACTGATGGCATATATCAACTTCCCTAGGATCATCAGTTGTTGTAAGCATTATAACTGGCAATTTTTGCAATTCGGAATCAGCTTTTATTTTTTCAAGCACCTGAATACCGTCCACACGGGGCATCCTGATATCAAGAAGCAGCACATACGGCGTGCCTTGTTTGAAATGTGGTTTATCTTCTCCCATTTTTGTGTTGAAAAGAAAGTTCAGCACTTCTTCACCGTTCACAAAACGTATGATTTCGTTTGTGATGCCTGCGTTTTCAATATTTTTCTTAATTAGTTTTGCATGACCGTCATCGTCTTCTGCAATCAGGATTATCATTTCATGGTTCATTGGAATTTATTTTTATGTTTTTATTTATTTGTAATTTATTAAATTTTGAATATTTCTAATTCAGATTCCTCATTTAATTCTGATAAATATCATTTCATCATTCTATATAACATTTGTTTTCACCCAGTGATACCTAGTGTAACGAGGAATCTCTCTTGTCTCAGTTTGTTGAAAAAATATTTTACTATCCCCTTGTATCTTGCAGCTTATAGTTAATAGCTTTTTACTTACTGCTCAATGCAACATAAAACTTACTTCCTTTTCCAACTTCCGATTTAGCCCAGATTTTTCCTTTATGAATATCTACAATCTTTTTAACAATCGACAATCCAAGGCCTTCTCCTTCTATACTATTATTAAGTCTGTGAAACAGCAGGAATATATTATCCATATATTTTTCAGAGAATCCAATTCCGTTATCCTCTACGCAATAAACTGAATATTGGTCTTCAATAAATCCTGAAATACTGATCTTCGCCTGCATTTCAGGGTTTCTGAATTTAATCGAGTTGCTGATCAGGTTTGCAAATAACTGGTCAATAAGAATTTTATCAGCAGTACATTCTGGTAAATTTTCAATTGAGATGATTATATGTTCTTTTTTTACTATAAACTCAAATGTACTTGAAACCTCTGACATCAGTTTATTCATATCGATCTTTGCCAATGTAATTTCATTTCTTCCAAGCCTTGATACTTTTAACATACCCGAAATAAGCTGATTCATTTTCTGGGCGCTCAGTTCAATAAAATTAATTGATTCCGGAATATCTGTATCCAGTATGTTTGCTAGTTTGTTTCGCAGATCATTTATGTTATCAACTTCTGCAATAACTTTCTTAACCTCATTATAAGAATTGTTCAGTTCACCACCAAACCCCTGTATATTCACAAGCGGCGAGCGCAGATCATGTGAAGCAACAAATATGAGTCTTTCCAACTCAGCGTTTTTTTCTTCCAGATCTTTATTGAGTATATTTATTTTATCAGATACCTTTTTCTGTTCAGTAATGTCATTGAAAATAACAGCAAAATAGCCTTTCCTGGGACAGTATGCATAAACATTGTAGTGTCTGTTCAGTGTTTTGTTATAATTGCTGAAAGAGAGTGAGATTCCATTATTCGCTACTTTGCCATAATTTTCAATCCAGTAATTTTCAATTTCCGGTAATATTTCTTTTGCCGTTTTACCACAAGCATTCTGCGCTATCATTCCAGTAAGATCCTCAAATGCTGGATTCATTTCAATAAATTCATAGTCTACAGCTTCACCTCTTTCATTATTGATAATTCTGTGATACGCAAATGCGGATGTCATTTCAGTAAATAAATTGCGGTATTTAAATTCCGATTCCTGTAAAGCAATTTCAATTTGTTTACGTTTTGTAATTACATCAAACACAGCAACGAAATGATTTTCCAGTGGACTATAAACTGAAATATCGAACCACATTGACATGGCTTCCACATAAAATTCAAATCGTGCCGGTATTCCAGTTGACGCTGTTTTTGAATACAGGTATAACAGCTTGTCGTCCGATTCCTGAATTCCAGGTATTACCTCGCTTACCTTTTTGCCTTTTACATTTTTTAAACCTGTGAGATTCTCAAAGGCATCATTAACTTCAAGGTAAATAAAATCAGGCTTTGCATTTTCTTCATTTACTATTTTGCAATATGCAAAACCATTAAGCATATTGTCGAAAAGCCCCCGGTAGCGGTTTTCACTTTCCCTGAGAATATTTTCAGCTTTCTTTCGGTCAGTTATGTCAATAATAAAAGCAGTAGCACCAATTACTTCATTGTTTTGCAAAACCGGATTCCATATAAACTCATAATATATGTTGTGATCCGGTTGGTATTGTATTTCAGTAAATGATTCACCATTTATTGCTCTGTCAATACTTTTTTTTGCCAATACTTTCAGCTCTGGGAACTTCATGCAGTCGAGCAGATTCGTTCCATGTTTTATATCAACACCCCAAACACTTTTCATTTCAAGGCGGTGCTTTTCATTAAATGAAGTATAACAATAATTTTTGTCCAACGAAAATATAATAATATCTGAAGGGCTATTAATTATTGATGCAAGCAGGGCATACTGAGATTCCAGTTTGCCGGCATTGTTAATACGATCAGTGATATCATTTACGCTGGTCATGAAAAATTGAGGCTGACCTTTATAACTTCTTTGCAATGTTGTAACAACTTCGCACCATACGATATTGCCGTTTTTATGAAGATACCTTTTTATGAAATTTGTTTTGACACCTTTTCCCGAAAGCAGATATTCTAATGCATTGTCACCAGCAGCAATATCTTCAGTGTATGTGATGTCGCGGAATTTTTTATTATCCAGTTCATCATTTGAATACCCGAGCATATCACAGAAAGCCTTATTCACTTGTATTGACCCATCAATCGATGTGATGGATTTTCCAATCGGGGAATTTTCAAAAAATAATTTGAATTTATTTTCTGCAACATCTTTTTCTGCAATGGCCAGGTAAAGCTGCTTGTATTGTTTTGTTTTTCTCCTGGTCCATAAAATCCACAAACTACTTGTTGTTAGGAGAACAAGCAGTCCTGTAAGTGTAAGAAACCATTTTGTTTTATTCTTCAAAGGCTCCTGGATTTCACTCATATCGGTTTTTGTAACCATATACCATGAAGTACCTTTAATCTTTTTGGAAATAGCAAGTACTTCAATCCCCCTGTAATCTTTGGATTTAAAAATTCCTGTTCTTCCCAATACCGCTTTTACGGCTGGCAGAATTGTGTCACTAAGTGATATTTTGAAATTTAGTGATGTGTTTTTTTTGTTTCTCAATTCATTCAGGTAAATAATGCTGTCTCCGAGGCTGCATTTTTCAACCAGCAGTGTTTCGGAAGTCTTGCTTGGTGTGGGCCATGACTGTATAAGTGGATAAAAAGAGGTTTGCGGATTTACCAGGAAAAATAGTGCACCGACTGGCGTTGAATCTTTTCCTTCGTTTGTAAAAAAAGGAACAACAATATCCATGTATATGGTGCCATCATTTTTTTTATACAAATCGGAAACCAGTAAATCTTTGGACTGAAATGCTTTTTTCAGGTTTTGTTTTTCAGCAATACAAATAATTTCAGGTTTTCCTGATGCAGCATATAAGAAATTACATGCCGAATCGGTAAGAAAAATATTTTGATATTCCTTATTATGTTTTAATGAAGAAAGCCAAACCGATAATGATTTTTTATTTTCTTCGGATGAAGTATTCTTTAAATACCTGAGAACATCCTTTTGAAAAATGGAATTATTTGAAAATACCAGTGCATCTGATTTGCGCTCCCATAGCCAGTTTTCAATTTCCTTTACCTTTAGCTCCGAAATCGCTGATAATTCATTATACTTTTGTTTTATCAGCGAATTTGATTCATCCCTGTAATCGTAATAAGTGACAAAATAAATAACCGAAGCAAACAGAAGAAAAATAAAAACAGCCGGAGGAATTTTTTTTACTAATTTCAGGAATGACTGCTTTATTGACATAAGAATAATAATTGATAAAAATTAATTTTAATAACTTGTTTCAACCTCTTGTGTCCACTGATTATTCAGTCATTCCCGGCAAGATTACTACTACTACTACTACTACTACTACTAATAGATAATTTGCTGAAGGAAACAAATCAGTACAAATATATTTAGGCATTCTTTAATAAACATCGGTAAAAATACTGAATTATTTCGATGAATAATTAAATAACTATCACAATATTGATAATTATTACTACTGAGAGTGAGCATTTCCTGACAAGTAACAGCAATTTATTTTAATAATCTCTTTAATCACATAAGCATGGATTCCGGAGCTTTTGCACTAATAGAATCATGATAATTATAAAGCAGGAGTGGGCGCATCGGCATTCACGGGCGTTTTGTGCCTGCCTCCAATATCAGCAATTATACGGACATCAAAATAGTGTCAGTAATATTCGGGATTTGAATTTTTAGGTTTTCAATCTGATTGTTTGATATCATTAGCTGGCGGTTGTAATTTCTACTAAGATTCAATTTAAGTATTATTTCTATAATTGTTGAACTGATAAAAACGGATTAGTGTTTTGATTTTTTCGTCAGTATCCCTGCCTTGCATTTTAAAAATTCAATATCGAAATTTTAAAAATATTTCTTTACTTCAAATACTGTTATGTTCAGAATCAAATGACGTAATTGTCACACTGAGATAATCGAAGTGTGACCAGATAAAATAGTGGTTGTCATACTTCGATAAACTCAGCATGACATCTAATTTATACTTAACTTAAAACTACTAGAACTAATAAAAAAAGGCTGTCTGAATATTTCAGACAGCCTTTTTTATATTTATTAAAATTATTTTCTTACCATACAGTAAGCGCCGAGCGTTTCCATCCTGCAGCTGTTTTAACATATATATAATTTGCATCCCACGAAATATCTCCTGTATTGCCATTAGCATCAGCAGAACTTGTAGGTGTGTAGGATGTCCGCATACGAAATTGGCTGTAGCCTGTTGCTCCGGTAATATCAACTTTTGAAGTTGGTGTAGTGCTGGCAATTCCCAAATTGTTTGTCACATATACATTACCCAGTCCAAAATAACCAGCCCAGTTAGTAGTTGCTCCGTTAGCAGCCCCAAATACCCCATAAACCGTTCCTGAATTTGCATATGCCCAACCTCTAATTCCATAATTCCCACCAGTTGTTGAAATTGAAGTTCCAAATACACCCATGTAACCACCTTCAAAATAGCCTCCATAACCATAATCAGTTGCAGATGGTTCTGATTTCCCATAAACTGCAATCACATCCGCGTTACCAGTTCCAGTATATTCAGCATGTATTACATGTGTCTGGTCCGACAAACTATCCGAGGTAAAATAACCTGCATACCTGTTGCTGGTGGCAACCTGCATCTGGGCCTGCCCTGTGGCAGTATTCGTATTTACTAATAATTTACCATCATTTGTAATTTTCATACGAACGGTATTATTCGTACCGAAATACAGGGGGTTATTAGTGCCAACATCAATGAACATAGGTCCCGCATTCGATCCAGTCAATAATACAGATAAATTAGCAATACCTAATGTTGAAATGGAACCAACTGCTGAAGGTGCATATTTTCGCATCTCAAAATAATCATATAAGCCCCCTGTCGATTTTAAAGACAATGTTGCCTCTCCAGTAGACGATGAAGTTTCTATAAGTGCCTTTTGTGCATTACTTCCATAAATATTCAAGCTTACAGATGGCGTTGAAGTTCCTATTCCTAACCGACCATTTGTATTATCCCAGAACAAATTATTAGTTCCACCAAGAACGCCGGCATTATTAAACTGAACATTTCCACTTACTCCGCCAATCGTAAGATTATTATCGCTTGCCCATTGCAGTTTCCCGCTGCCATTGGTTTTTAGTACCTGGCCGGCTGTTCCGTCAATAGGCGGAATAGTGAATGCTCCAATTGTCAGAGAATCGGTTACCTTGGCTCTTCCTGAAAAATACCCCGCCCAGTTAACAGCACCATTCATAGCCTGTGCATAAATTCCATAATTTGTGGAGGTACCTATACCGGATGCTGATGCATATACACCATAATTTGTATTATTTGGAACTAAGGAAGATCCTTTTACTCCATATCCAGTGGCTCCCATATAACCATAACTTTGAGGAGCTCCAAGTGAAGGACCATATGATCCATAAACACCACATCCTCCAGAATAATAAGCATGACCTCTTACCCCCATATCAGCAATTGAATTATATACTCCCATTTGTCCAATAGCATAAATATTACCAGGACCCGACTGCCCTGAAGCATTATCATATACTGTTATAGCACTCGAGTACGCGCTTGATCCGTTCGAAAAAACCTGCAATGCACCTGTTGAATCAGCAGTTGGTGTTGGGTTCCAGATTTCCATTTTATGTGTAGGAGTAACTGTTCCGATTCCTATGCTTGCTCCATTATTATACAGCAAACTATTTGCGACCCAGTTTATGCCATCATGTCTTAATGTTTGTCCTGAGGTTCCTGCAACCAGTGGCCCGGTGGCTCCGGTTGCACCTGCAGCACCTGTTGCCCCATTGATACCGTTTGATCCGGTAGGCCCTGTTGCACCAATTGCTCCTGCTACTCCTGTTGGACCTGTTGCACCAGCTACTCCAGTCAAACCGGTGGGACCAGTAAAACCTAATGCTCCTGTTGCTCCTGTTGAACCATTGGTTCCATTCGCACCGGCAGCACCTGTAGGTCCCGATAGCCCTGTAGCACCAGTTGGCCCTGTAGCACCTGTTACACCATTTGTTCCATTTGAACCAGCCGCACCCGTTGCTCCATTAGCACCCACGGCCCCGGCAGGACCTGTTGGCCCTGTTGCACCAGCAACTCCGGTAGCACCCGTGGGTCCCATTCCGGAACCAGTCGGGCCGATAGGTCCCGTTGCACCTGTAGCGCCAACTGTACCAATCCCGGTTGGTCCAGTTGCACCATTGGCTCCTGCAGCCCCTGTTGGGCCTGTAGCACCAACATTGCCGTTTGAACCTGTTGGTCCTGTTGGCCCCACTCCTGAACCTGTAGGACCGATAGGTCCCGTTGCACCTGTAGCGCCTGTTATACCAGCACCCGTAGGACCTGTTGGCCCCGTGGCACCCGCCGTTCCTGTTGCACCATTCGTTCCTGCAATACCTGCAGAACCTGTTGGACCAGTTACACCATTGATACCAGCAGCACCAGTTGCACCATTACTTCCTGTGGCTCCCATAGGCCCTGTTGGTCCGGTTGCACCAGCAATTCCTGTAGGACCTGTAGGTCCCACTCCTGAACCTGTAGGACCAATAGGTCCGGTAGCACCTGTAGCGCCTGTTATACCAGCACCCGTAGGACCAGTTGGCCCCGTGGCACCTGCTGCTCCGGTTGCTCCGTTTGTTCCGTCAGCACCTGCAGTTCCTGTTGGTCCTGTGGCTCCATTAACACCAGCTGATCCAGTAGGACCTGTGGCTCCTGTAGCACCATTGATCCCATTTGTGCCCGCAGCTCCTGTTGGGCCTGTAATACCGCCTGTGCCGCTGTTTCCTGCATACATTGCAAATGGTACAGATAATAACTGACTTGAGCCCATATCAGTATAAGACGTTCCTCCGGCAGCATCAAGCTCTATTTTTAACCAATAGGCTCCCGTACTCCAATTGATAGTGGCAAATGATCCGTTGAGTACTGTACCTGTACCTACTCCCAAAGTAATTAAACCAAACTGGTTTGTTGTTGGACTAAATTTCTCCGAGTACACTATTATACCTGTTGAGGATCCCTGTAGTATCGATATTTTAACACTTACCGGCTGGCTTATAATCAGGTTCCCACCTGCATCTCTTACCACCGCCTGGTAATTGAATGATTGTGGCACTTGCGCCATCAATGCCGGTCCTGCCAGCATACATAAAAGAATTATGAATTTTTGTAATTTTTTCATAGCATCACTATTGATAATTATTCAGTTTATATGGTAGATATTTCAACTAGCAATAATATAAAAATATCTGTGAATCGAATAACAATTCATCGAAATAATTTTAGAGATAAAATAAAAAACTCCTGATTTTGTCAGGAGTTTTTTATTGTAAAACATTTTATTGATAATCAGGCAGGAGTGAGGCCACCTGGATTCTCATGAGTCTTATGCCTGCCTCCTATATCAGCAATTATACGGACATCAAAATAGTGCCTGTAAAATTCGTGATTTGAATTCTTGAAGTAGATTGCCTATATTATCTTTCAGAATGATGACAATTTTTGAACCCTAATTTCTCATGATAAGTATTATTACCGATGCAAACAATTACTCAAAAAATGTAACTTTGCTTAATCAAAATAAACCTATGGAAGCCGATACCAAAATTTCAATTGCAATAATTGAAGACGATATTATTCATTACAAGCTGATGAAGCAATATCTGCCTGACGATCGGTATGATGTAATGTGGTATCAAACCGGTAATGATTTTCTGAAGACTGTTGAAAATCTGCCCGAAATAGTAACGCTCGATCATAAGTTACCTGATATGTCGGGTCTTGATATTTTAAGGAAAATTCATGACCAGCAGTCTTATTGCAATGTTGTTTATTTTTCAGGGCAGGAAGAAGTTGCTGTTGTTGTGGAAGCCTATAAACTTGGCGCAAAATATTATATTATAAAAAATCAGAGTTCATTTGTTGAATTTGAGAATGCAATAAAAAATATTGTACAGAATATTCAACTCAAAAAAGAAGTTGAACAATTGCGAAATCTTGTTGTGCGCAGGGAGAAGTACACTGCAATAATTGGCGAAAGCCCTGAGATTCTTAAAGTGCTTAAGCTTATTCAAAAAGTGGAGAACAGTGATTTTCTTACGTTGATTACCGGTGAAAGTGGTACAGGAAAAGAGCTGGTTGCACAAGCTATTCATTACAATTCGCAACGAAGTAAAAAACCATTTGTTGCAGTGAATGTTTCAGCAATCCCATCTGACCTGGTAGAGAGTGAACTCTTTGGTCATGAGAAAGGCGCCTTTACAGGAGCCGATTCAAGAAGAATTGGAAAGTTTGAAGAAGCCGACAATGGTACAATATTCCTTGATGAAATAGGAGATATGGATCTTTCGCTTCAAACAAAATTGTTGCGGGTGCTTCAGGAAAAAAAGATTACACGACTTGGAAGCAATAAAGAAATATCAGTGAATATAAGAGTACTTCTTGCCACGAACCGCAACCTTGGAAAAATGGTAAAGGACGGACAGTTCAGGGAGGACCTTTATTATCGCGTTCAGGGATTTCTTATTCATTTGCCACCATTGCGGGAGAGAGGAAACGATCTGATTGTACTTGCAAATTACTTTATCACTGAATTTTGTAAAGCAAATAAAATTTCCCAGAAATGTCTTCGCAGGGAAGCATATAAAATGCTTATGCAGCACAGCTGGCCGGGAAATGTCCGTGAATTGAAATCTGTAATTGAAAGAGCCATCCTGATAAGCGACACAAACGAAATTACTGAAGACGATCTTCTCTTCTCAGATTTTTAATATATATAATATTGTTAAGATATATCAATACTATCCAGTCAGGCAGAGCCGTTCCATTCTTTTGGAACGTGTCGAAGCCGACTGGAATATTTAGTATTCTTATAAAATGAAATATATTTATGTTTATATTCTTGAATGCGCTGATGATTCATACTACATACTACATTGGAGTTACAAATAATCCTGATAGAAGATTGTTAGAGCACAATTCTGGAATGCATCCTGAATCTTATACCTATTCTCGTTGACCTTTGAAATTGAAATATTGTGAATATTTTATCGATCCTGTTCAGGCAATCTATTGGGAAAAAAAACTAAAAGGGTGGAGTCATAGAAAGAAAAAAGCTTTAATTGAAAATGATTGGAAATCCTTAGTTGAATTTTCGAAAAAATATAAGATCAAATCTTATAAAAGAAAAATAGTATAGAAAGCACTAAATAATTTAACTATTACTCACTCTTCGACACAGACGCTCTCGCACGCTCCCGCATATTGTCTGGCTCTGAGTGACATTGAGGGAGGAATTGATTTCTGATTAATAATGTTTTAATTCGCCTTTACCAGTTTGATCAGTTTGGTGCTTACTTTATTCTGTGTTACACCTGCAAGATAATATCCTGAAGGCAGATTAGAAATGTCATCAAGCAATATGGTGTTAGTTCCTTTTTCAATATCGGCGGCTTTTTTCTTCATCACTTTTCCTGTCATGTCGTAAAGGATCACTTCTATTTGTCCTGCATCCGCAGCATTGTAGTTTACATTTAACCTGTCGGTAAACGGACTTGGTCCAGCAGTAATGGTGCCTATATCCCCGCTACCCATTGCCATATTTACTACTGCTACTTTGCTGTAATGAGAAGCCCCATCGTAGTCTACCTGTTTAAGCCTGTAATAATTAATTTGGGTTCCTGCATTTTCATCTTTAAAAGAATAATTAACAGGTGAGTTGCTGTTCCCTGCTCCTTTTACTGTACCAATGGATTCGTAGGTTTCACCATCTGTTGATTTTTCAACTGAGAAATGATCATTATTAGTTTCAGATGCTGTGATCCACTTCAGGTCAGCAGTATTATCATTCTTTTTCGCTGTAAAACTAATAAGTTCCACAGGAAGTGTAACACCTGAACCTATCTTTCCGTCAACATCGCAATTTGTGAGATCTTTTGCTGTTTTGTTATCGAAATTCCAGTATCCAAGAAGTCCTGCCGCATTATAGGAAGTTCCGGTTACGGTGGTAGGGTTGTTCATTATATTGGTGACCTGCGTTTGTGTAAATGCAATATTCCATATAGATACTTCATCAATATTCCCGTTGAAATGCCTGTAATTATCCTGGGGATTGCTCCATCTTCCCATACTAAGTTTAGCAAGATTTGAAAATGGAGCAATCTTGCCTGTAGCCGCAGCATTATAGGCTTCAAGTACTCCATTTACATAAATCATCATCTGCTTAGTTCCGCCGTTTCCGTTGAACACGCATGCCAGGTGATACCAGGTTCCCACAACTGGAGTTGTTGTTGATTGAATAACCTGCCTGCCGGATGATACTGTATTTATAGCAAATTCAAATTTTGTGTTTGTCTGGTTATGCTGTACCCAGAACACCCCATTATCACCGTTACCTGTAGAATCGTTCAATGTGAAGAAATTTGCCCATTGACCAACACCGGGAGCAGTAAGGTTTGTCCATCTTACCCACATTGTTATGGTCATTGTTTTTCCATTGGGCAGATCACTGATACAATCCAATGCTTTTCCTCTGCCAAAGTCGATATAACTCCCATTTGTTGCATCAAAATAAGCATTGTTCGAAGAAGGGCCCGTTGTACCGCCGGCTTTTGTTTGCTTGCTTGTGCCAGTATTAAGCATGATAAATATAATTACTCCTGCAATAATCACAAAAATTCCAATGCCTATTGCCAGTTTCATTTGTAAACTCAACCTTAGTTTTGATCGCACAGTATTTTTTTGCGAGAGACGAGATTTCATAAAAAACATATTTGGAAAATTTTCTGTAAAATTACAAAATACTGAAACTCATTGTATCAGTAGTAATACGTAAACTTATGCTTGGTGCTAATTCTTAGGTGTTGCATTTAAAATCTGAAGTAAAACTTTAAATTCATCTTTCATAAGTTCAGAAAACATTTTAATTTCTTTAATATTTTCTTTGGCTGCAGCAAACGCTTCGATCTTTTCAGCAATGCTTCTAAGCTTTGATGCACGTATGTTTCCGCACATGCCTTTTAATGTATGAGAACAATAGGATATTTGTTCAAAGTCGGAACCGGCAATTGCATAAAAAAGTTTTTCCAGAAGTTCCGGAAATAAATTTCTGAAATGTTCAAGAATTTCATTGTACAATTCTTCATTGCGTCCGACAAGATTAAGAAATTCCTTTTTGTTGAATATGTTCTCCTCGTCTGATATCTGTAAAATTTCAGGATTATCAACAGTTACTTCGTTTTCTTCAGTCGATAAATATTTTTTCAGGATAGCATACAAATCAGTATTCCTGAAAGGTTTTGAAAGGTAGTCATCCATGCCGCATTCAATACAGCGTTCCCTGTCGCCCTGCATTGCAATGGCTGTAAGTGCAACAATAGTAATATGATTTGAATCTTTTTCCAATGAACGGATAATGCGTGTGGCCTCGAATCCGTCCATTACCGGCATATGCACATCCATAATAATTAAGTCAATTGGAAATGTTCTGAAACTGGTAACAGCTTCTGAGCCATTCTGTGCAAACAGAATATTTGCACCGGTCCTTGAAAGCAAGGCTTTCATGAGCTTCAGATTCATACTGTTATCTTCAACTATTAATATAGTCTTTCCCGGGTATTGTTCAATCATCTGCGTCATATCATTATCATTTTGCATTTCCTTTTCATCAGTTTTATTAATGATGCTACATAGCAATTCATACAGTTCAGTCATTTTTACGGGCTTCGTAAGGTATTTATCAATACCAGCATTCTTTCCTAATTCTTTAATATTGTCTTTTTCTATAGAAGAAAACATCAGGATAGTAGGTTCAGCACTAAGATGGAGATCATGTTTAATTTTTTCAGCAACAGTAATTCCGTCCATTCCGGGCATGTGCATATCCAGTATCACCAGATCATAAACATTTGTTCCATCTTTTGATTTTTCAAGAATATCCAAAGCTTTTGCACCGCTTGATATTGTTGTGGAATCAATACCCCAATAATAAAGCATGTCGTGCATTATTCTAAGATTGGTTTTATTATCATCCACAATAAGAACTTTTTTAATATTGCTAAGTGACCCGATTTGCTTTGCTGTCGGGTTAGTGGAAATTTCCATGGGTATTTCAAAATAGAAGGTGCTTCCAACATCCTCTTTACTTTCGACCCAAATTTTGCCTTCCATCAGATCAGCAAGACTTTTTGAAATAGATAAGCCTAATCCAGTTCCTCCGTATTTGCGGGTGGTTGAGCTGTCGGCCTGTTCAAAGCTGCTGAATATTTTTGCTATTTTATCGTGAGGAATTCCTATTCCTGTATCATGCACACTAAACTGTACAGAAACTTTATTTCGCTGATCAGGCTTTTGGTGGTTCATTTTGATGCTGACACATATTTCGCCTTTCTCAGTAAACTTAATCGCATTACTGATAAGATTTATCAGTATCTGCCTAATTCTTACGGAATCACCAATAAATATATCAGGAATTGAAGCTTCAATTTCAAGAAGAAGTTCAATGTTTTTTACAAACGCTTTCACATTTAGTATTTCCAGGCTTCTTTCAACCATTTCTCGCAAATTGAATTCAGTGTTTTCGATTGAAAGTTTTCCTGCCTCAATTTTTGAAAAATCAAGTATATCATTTATTGTATCAAGCAGCGAATATGCTGAGGACTGCACTGCTTCAAGATACTCCCGCTGGGTTGTGGAAAGTTTGGTGGTAAGGGTAAGCTCTGTCATGCCAATTACTCCGTTCATTGGTGTACGGATTTCATGGCTCATCATAGCAAGAAACTCGGATTTGGCTTTATTTGCGCGTTCAGCATCTTCCTTTGCACTGCGCAACATCAGTTCATGTCTTTTTCTTTCAGTAATATCGATCAGTATTGATAGAACAGCCTCTTCATTATCAAAGATTATTTGTTCTGTTTTAACGATTACATTTAAAATTTTGCCTGATTTTGAGATTACATCTATTTCATAATCTTTAATGGTTTTTTCGCCAGCATTTCGTTTTTGCATGACCTCCATTACGATTTTCTTGCTGTCATCTGTGATGTAATCGAAAACTTTTGTACCTGCCAGTTCCTCAAAAGAATATTCAATAACGTTTATAGAAGCATCATTTACAAACAGAATTTCTCCGTTGCGATGAATCATAATCATATCAGGCATTTTGCAAACAAGTGTGGAATATCGTTGTTCGCTTTCTCGCAATTCTTTTTCTATACTGTTACGTTCAGTAATATCACGATGGAAACAGTATAAAACATCTTTCTTTTCGTAATAGGTCACACTTTCTTCAAGAATCATATAAGTTCCGTCCTTCTTGCGATGTACAGCTTCGAACCGGTCATGACCAAGCTCTATTATTTTTGCAATACGTGATTCAACTGAATTAGCTGATTCGGTATCCGCAATATCAGAAATATGCATTGTCAATAATTCTTCTTTTGTATAACCTGAAGCATGGCAATAGGAATTATTTACATCAATAATTTTTCCTTCTTTATCAACAACATAAAAACCTTCAATTGTTGTTTCAATAATTGTACGGTATAGATTTTCACTTTCAGCAAGGGCTTTTTCTGCATTCTTACGTTCTGTAATATCTTTATCAACGCCACGGTATCCTTTCAGATTTCCGTCTTTATCAAGAATAGGCACTCCGTTTGTAAGCAGACATATTTTTTCGCCATTTTTACCGATATTCCAATTTTCAAAGTCTCTTATGGGCTCCTTGTTTGCCATGATCTGTGCAGATATTGGAGCTACTCTTTCAGCTTCTTCGGGAAGCATGAAATCAAAGGGAGTTTTCCCGATTATATTCTCGCGCGTTACGCCAAAAATATCAACACCCTTTTCTGAAGTATACGTATAATGGCCATTTTCGTCCACTTCCCACACCCAGTCTGCAATGCTGAATGTGATATCCTTTAGTCGTTGTTCGCTCTCCAGTAATGATTCTTCCGCTTTTTTATTGTCAGTTATATCTTCAAAGCTTTCAATTCCTCCTATCAGTTTTCCATCTAAATCTTTCAGAATATCTACATTTTTAAGAATATAAATCCTCCTTCCTGATTTATGGCGTATGCTACATTCGCGCGCATTTATCGGCTTGGTGATAGTGGTGTTGAATAGGCCACATCCTGTATTGCATGGCGATTCAGCAAATTTTTGGCACGATTTCCCAATCATTTCTTCAGCAGAATAACCTGTAATCAGTTCAGCTTTTTTATTCCATGAAGTGATGATTTTTTCTGTGTTTACTGTAAAAATTGCACTGGGTATAACTTTATAAATCATGTCAGCAAATTCTTTCGCTTCCAGAAGTTCTTTTTCGGCAGTTGCCCTTTCGCTGATTTCAATTATAAGTTCATCTTTTTGTTCATTGTATTGTTTAACGAGATTTGCTATTTTACCAAATTCATTATTTCTTTTTAAAAGATACTGAATAGTTCCTGTTTCGCCCCTGGATAAACTTCCTGTAATATTTTTAAGCGGAACTGCAATCCATTTCCTGGTGAGATATAGAAAAAGAATAATAGCAATCGTAAAAAAAATTATACTCGCTAATGAAAAGTATCCCACATTATTCATTTCGCTGGTAAGATCGTCTTTCTTTAAAAATTTTAACCAGGCAATATCTTTTCCATTAATATCTTTGATTGTTCTGTTAATTATTTCTTCAATTTTATTTTGTTTGCTGTTTTCGTTTATCAGAAAATTTAAATTGACTTCAAAACCAGTCGCCCTTTCAATTTCGGAAATGTATGCTTTGTCCCACAATTTTGAAGATATCAGGAATCCATTAGCTACTGATGTTCTGGAAATATCAGAGGTAGGAACGATTGATGCTCCAAAAAGTTCAATAAGTTTCCCGTCAGCAATAATGAAAGCGTGGATGGTGGAACTTGCAAAAAACAGTTTTTTTATTTGCGCTGCATTCAGTGTTGTTAAAGGCACTAATGAATCAGAAATTGAATATAATAAATTGCCATTATTCGCATAAACACCTATACTGCTCATGTTAAAAGTGCTCATGATAGGGCTCATATTATCTTTAATCCAATGCTGGTCCTTGGTTTTGGTATATTCAACCATATCATCCCAGGCTGAATTATCTTTTGTAGGTTTTAGAAAACTTTCCGCTTTGAATTCCAAAACATTATCAATTATCCTTTCATCACTTAATTGTTTTGTCTTGAGGAATATCCTTTCATCACTAATGCGTATGTACTGGTATCCTAAAAAAGTTATCAGAAAAATTCCAATAACAATAATAAGTAGGATAGTAATTTTATGCTGAATCTTCATATAAACATTTTTATTTAAACAATAGTCAAATTCAAACTTTATCTCGGTATAGAGACAAGCAATTATTTTAATTATGCGGATTATAAAATCCACCGGAAATAATCGTTAAATGTACGAATTTGATATGAAAACATGCATCAGTAAAATTGCTGAGTTAAAAATTTGCGTTAAAGTATTTATGATGAAAATTGAAGGTGTTTGAGTACGTAATATAAAAGGAGATAAGTAAAAAACATTTTTAAGCTGTTTGGCTATTAAAAAAAACTAAGTATTTACAAGGGTTTTGAGGGATCCGGTAATTGTTATGTAAAAATATTAAAAAATTATGGAGAAGCTTTGAGTGTCTTTTGTTGTGTTGCATTGGATAAAATACGAAGACAAAAAAAAAGCCATCCTTGCGGACAGCTTTTTTTTAATTTCAAAAACAATTACTTAACAGCTTTTGCTAAAGCAGCACCTGCTTTGAATTTTGCAACTTTCTTAGCAGCAATTTTAATTGGCTTACCAGTCTGAGGATTGCGGCCAGTTCTTGCAGCTCTTTTAGCTATAGAGAAAGAACCAAATCCAACAAGGATAACGCCTTCACCTTTTTTCATTGATTTAGTGATAGCTGAAACGGTAGCGTCAATAGCTTTACCAGCATCAACTTTACTTAATTTTGCTTCTTTAGCAACTGCATCAATTAATTGTGCTTTGTTCATGATTTTTTAATTTTTAGTTAATGAAATATTTGTTTAATAATAGGCAAATTTAGTTAATGAAATATTCAAAGCAAGCATTCCCTATGCATAGTTATTAGCAATTTTCGATGAGTTATTAACAATTTCGCCATTCTTGATGGGGTACTACCTTTAATACGTGCATGAACAGGGCTACAGGATGTGATGGTATTTGCTCAAGAAACAGGTAACACTTTGTAGCTTTTGATTTGAACCTGGCTATATGAAATAAGCCGGAATTAATGATTAGAGATGGCTTTTTCAATTAGATCAACCATAATAAGAACGCCTTTGCCAGCAAGGGCCAACAAAAAGAAACACCAAGAACGCCTTAAAGTTCTTGGTGCCTCATAGTCTATTATGCTATATTAAAATTTTACAATCCTTTTACTTAGCAGCCCATTATTCTTAGCATCTCTTATCATAAGCAAATAAATACCCCTTGCAATATTGCCGGTGTTAACCTTTACTGCCGAGTTTTCTGCAGTGGTTTCAATTTGCATCAGGTTGCCGAGCATATCGTACAGTTGAATTTCGGCGGCGGTGTTAAGGTTGTAAATATAGAAATAGTCCTGCACGGGATTTGGAGCAATCACTATGTTGGCAAAAGCCTGGCTTTCGGTGATACCGCTGCAATTAATGGTCTGTATGCAGAAATCATCAAAGTTGTATTCATTGTAGCGCGAATCGGTTTTGTAGCGACAGAAAACACCTATGTAAGATGTGTTATGAAAAGTGTTTTCGCTGAATGTCCCTGTATGGGCGTAATTGGTGCCACCAATCTTGTCGGAAAAAATCTGCCACACGTTCAGGTTATTCCTGATAATTTGTATGCGCGCTTTCACATTGCCACTGAAGCTGGCAGTATCGGTAAATATAAGTGTACGCAGTGTTCCAGTTTGTTTATAAAATTTAATGTTGTCGTTGCCTACCTGCCCCATCTCAATGTAATAACCATTGAGTGAATTATTCAGATCGGGATGATCTGAAACAAGGTAAACCCTCACGAAATTATCAACGGTGGGGTTAAATTTTAAATCAAGAAGGAACGACCATTTGATGGTGCTGTCGCATGTGATGTACGTGGAAACCGGCGTGGAAAGCATCATGGAGTCGGCAACAGTATTGCCATTGGTGCGGCCTCCGTTACTTTCAAGTTCGCCTGCATTAACTTTAAACAAAGAATCAACACCCAAATCAGTCCATATGGGGTTGCTCGTAAAATCGCCATCACTGAAATCGTCAGAGAAAGTATTGCATTCCGGAACCAGTATTGTTATGGGCCCGCAATACTGGGTCATCACATTGAAACAAAGATCCTGAATATTATTGATGCAAATTGTACTTGCCCCGAAAGGTAAATCAGGGACAAATGTAAGGCTCGCTACGGTATTGCCAGTTTGCATGGTTACCGATGCAGGGTTATCAATCGTATTCACTGTATAATTGGCGGGGTTACCAGCAATGATAGGATCTACAGGTTCTGAAAAGTAAACATTGAGTGAACCGGCATTGACCACCACCACTGAATCCACTGTGGGCGCATTGGAATCGCAACCGCAGGTATCGCTTGAAATGCAGAAATCATCGAAATAATACTGGTTGTAGCGTGAATCGGTTTTATAGCTGCAATAAACTCCGTAATAGGCGGCGCTGAAAATTGAATTTTCAGCGAAGGGGCTTCCTTCCGAAACGTAATTGGTGCCACCTGCTGCATCGGAAGATACTGACCATTTGTTCCCACTGGCTGAGCAGCTTTTTACAACCTTTATGCGTGCTTTTATATTCGAGGCAAACGAAGTTGACCCTGTAAACAGCAGCGTTGAAACACCGGCGTTCACTTTAAATAATTTAATATTGTCGGCGCTTGTCTGTCCCATCTCAATATAATAACCATTCAGTACGTTTTTCAGGTTGGCATTGTCCGACACAAGGTAAACTCTCACTATGTTATCGCTTGTAGGATTAAATTTTAGGTCAACAAGGAACGACCAGGTAATACTGTCAGTCATCACCAGCGAAATCGGTGTGGATAGCATAATAGTATCGGCTATGGTGTTGCCATTGCTGTGCGGTCCGTTACTCTGAAGTTCTCCGGCTGTAACTTTAAACAGAGTATCCACATTCATGTCGGTCCAGGCGGGGTTGGCTGTAAAATCTCCATCGCTGAAATCGTCCGACAGCACGTTGCATGAGGGTGGGGGCAGGGAGTCGAGTATGGTGAACAGTGCGCTTGTATCTGCAGTCAGCAAGGCGGCATCGTCGGTAACTTTAATGCTCACTCCTGTTTCTGCAGGATGGTAGGTAAGCCCGCTGAAGGTGCAGGAATATGCGCCTGCCATGATTGTTCCTGTAAGAACGCCGCTCAGCGTACCATTACCTGTTACGAGTGCAAGTGTAATATTGGTATTGGAGGTTACATTTGAAACCATACCTGTCGAATCAAGTGCATGCACTATCACATTAAAAGGTGCATTGATAAAAGGCGATACACCATTATTGACCGAAGCTACGAACAGTTGTTTTGCCGGCAGCAGGCTGCTTACATGGCCTGAAATAAAAATATTGTCAATCCTGGATGAGCCTGCGGAACCCACTAACGCGCCACTTACGGCAGTATCGGAGGTCATGATCCACCTTATATATACGGTATCCTTATTGTCACAGTCTGAAGGAAGCGTAACACCGGCAAGGCTTCCTGTGGTAAAGTTGGTGGCAACGGTGACTACGTTCCCGGCAAAATCATTCCAGGTTGCCGAGTAGTCGGTTGAATACTGAGCTTTAAAATGTGCCGGTCCTGTGCCTGAACTGTATTGTTTTGATGAAAGTGCTATGTTGCTGTAACCCAGTGTAACCACTTTAACCTGCCAGTATTTGGTAAGGTTTCCGGTGTTCCATTTGGTAGCCGAAGCGCTGCGTGTAGTGGCGCCGGTTGATGTAAACGTTATTGCCGAAGTACCGCCATGTGTGTTGATGAACATGGGCAGGTTGGCTGTGGTGCCGCCATCGGCAATTGAATCGTCGGGGTTATTGGGGAATGTCCATTTTACAAGGGTATCCTGACTAAAGGATAATAATGGAATCAAGGCTAAGAGAGTTAACAGTAATTTTTTCATTTGTTTTGGTGTTATGTTTGTTAAAACCGATACTGATGATCTGGTTCAGCATATCTGAATTGGCCAACTCCGGCCGATTTAAATTAACCACATCTAAAGTACTCTTTTTCGATTAAATGGACAAGCATTATAAAAAAGGAGTACTTAGATATTAAAAAATAATCATGGCGAATACACCAAACCACACAATATAACCATTCTTTCACGGGATAGGATCAGCCCGCCACACAATATGATTATCCTTTCACTGGAATGTACCCGCTTCACCGAAAGACAAGCGGGCGCTGACATTGAGGGGATATTCAATAATTATTTATTTCAATTGGTATTGTTGTAATTGCAAAGTTCACTCCCAAAATGCTAAGAATGGCTGATGGCAGGGCAGTGGAGGATTGAGATAATTTTTCAAAGTTCTCAATGTCGGTGAGATCAAGGAAACAAATAGTTTTTTTCATGCTAATTTTAATTTCACTTTTTCTCTGTTATTAATTCGGTTGCTTTTATTCTCTTTTACTCTATTGTCAACGCGTAAAATTTTACACATAGGGAAGCGAGAGAATCTTTCACTTAATTATCAATATTGGCGAGAACACAAACATTAGCGGAGTCAAGCACTGGTAATACTCTTCTCATTTTATTACAATCAATTTACCTGTCTTGATTTTGTTTCCTTTCCTGTCAACCACTGAATAAATATAAAGTCCGTTGTCAATGTCAGACAAGTCTATCCTTTTTGCCTGCGAACTATTGTCAAGCATTACAGCTTTTCTTTTTGTTCCAATCCCGTCATATAATTCAAAGAAATATTTGTCATTTATTGCAAAGTCAAATGTTAATTCATTTGTCGCAGGATTGGGGAAAATATTTATTAAATCCTTGATAGAATTGTCTTGGTGAATGTCTGTAGTTAGGCAAGCCATAGAATCTGTCGACACACATACATCGTCTAGATAATATAATGCGAAAGGTAATGATCCAGTATCCAATTCCATGTAATGAACCGAATCCATATAATTAAAATATCCTATAGAAAAATATTTATAAGTTGAGTCAGAAATAAATGAACCAGAAATTTTTACCCAATTAGTAGAATCTGAAATTATTGAATCTGAAAAAAGTTTTACTGATGTATAATTCCATGGAGCATATCCACATTGCAAATTGTTTTGAACTGTCGAGAAAGCTATACCCATTCTATCGGAAGCATAAGAAGATTTTCCAGCTAAAGAAATATTGAAACTAATAAAATATTTTTGTCCAATAATTAATGGTGCAGTAAGTTGTCCGCCTACATTGTCTGCAGTGAGAACATAATCGCTAGAAAAATTAAATTCAGCGTAACCATTTCCTGATGATGCTTGTTGATAACCAAATTTATTTAAAGGTATGCTATAACCATTGCTTCCACAAGTATTGAAGTAGGAAGCACTCCCGGAAGAATTAGTCCATCCATTTGCGTAAGAAATCTGACACGTGTTATTCGGGCAAATTGAATAATCTTCAAAACCTGAATTGATAACAAGATTTTGTGCAAAAAGAAAAGAAGCAATAAAAATAAAAATAATTGTAAGAGAAGCTTTCATATTGTCAATATTTTATCTATTACTTGTGCTTAACTTGTATATTGCTGTTATAAGATTACCGCAAAGCCTAACTTTCTATTTGGATTGTTTAACCTATTTGTAGTCCTGTAAATATACCTTCACATTCTTCCTAATGCAAGGATTATTTTAAAGATTTCGTTATTGCAGGTTTCTTGTTTAAAGTTCGATGTTAATGTTCAAATTTTTCTGTTAGAAAAAATAATTAAAAACCATATCCAATCTTAAAATATAAATTATTCTTAAAATTTTCACCTGCAAAAATTAATTTTGCATAAGAATAATGTACTTCATTCGATGATAAAATAATATTAGCACTATTGAAGTTTTTAGTTCTGAAAGTATACCTTACCAAAATACATCTTAATAAATTAAAATCAATTCCCATTCTGAAATATAAGTGATTTCTTATACCCATTATTCCGAGTGTTGGTTGGAGTGCAATTATTGAAGAACGATCATTTAGAGTTTTTATATTATAAGTATTAAAGTAGTTAGGATAGGTTTGGATTAGCTGAAATGGTTTATTTATATGTGTCACTGTAAAACCTGCATAAAAGCTTCCTGAATGGGTTTTACTAAATTCCTTTTTAATAATATTAGCATTATACTCATAATAAAGATTAAATATTTTTTGATTAAACACTATCGTTCCTGACATCGTATCAGGGAAATCCAGCTTAGATTCCATATATGAAAAACCCATCGAAAACAAATTACCTTTCCTGGTTTCTAAAGAAGTTTCAATTATTGGAAGAAACCTGGAAGAAACCGCAATTGCATTTTTGTATGTCACACCACTACCATCGTCCCCTGTTACGTATTTTGAAGGATAATAAGGGAAGTTGGAATTAACCTTAATGGTTTTATTTGTCATATTGACAGAAAGACCAATAAAGAATATTTTCTTTAATTTTTTAGTACTATCACTATTGATTTTAAAATCAGATGCAGGATGTTGGGAAAAAATTCTTAAAGTGAATAAAAGCAGAATAGATAAGTATATAAGCCGAGACATCAGTTATAATATAGTAAAACTTTAATTTTTGCTGCAAATTTTATTATTACTCTTTCACAAACTTCAATACCGAAATTGTATTATCATTTATCACCCTCAAAAAATAAATTCCGCTCCTTAAATCCTCAATGTTTACAAGTGTTTTAGCGTTATTCATTTTTTGCTTAATGATTTGCTGTCCGCTAATGTTGTAAATAGTAAGCTCGCTGTTGTCAGTATTTAAAGGTGTTTCGATGGTTATGAAATCGGAAGAGGGGTTGGGGTAAATTACAAAAACATCTTCTGCATTATTTTCTTCAATACCTGTAGTGGTGCATCCCATAAAAGTATTTAATGCAGCCATGTTTCCGTTAAAAACATCCATGTCGGTACTACTGCCCGGTATTCCGGGGACAATACCTGACCATGAATACTGGTTAAATGCCCAGGTTGTCCAAACTCCAAGATTAGTTGGAGCGCTGGGCATACTTGTAAGTTCATCTCTCCAGAGAGGATATGTATTTAAAGAACTGTTCAGATAGGATACAGTAGATGCGCCTATATAGAGAACGGGTTTAATTCCCGTAGCTGTCTGAACCGTATTCATCCAGTTCTGAACCCAGGCCGTTAACTCAGCGCTGGTAAAACTGGTAAGCAGGTAAGAACCCTCAAGGTCAAGCGAAGGAGGTAATTCACAGTTTACAATATAAGGTTGTGCAACACTTAAAAAATAATTTGCTTCCGAAATTGCGCCTGCTGGCGTGGGGTTCAGATCAGGACGGGCAAAGTGATATGCACCCATTTTCATTCCTGCGTTTACGCCATTCACTGCGTAGTTTAAATATTGACTATCGGTGTAACCTACACCTTCAGTGGCTTTCGCATACGCAAAGCTGTAACCTGCTGCTGTAACCGCATTCCAATTAATGGTGCCATTGCCACTATATACATCAACACCAAGTATCTGTACAAAAGGAATCCCGCTGGTATCTCTCCAGACTAAAGTTGAATAAGGAGAGCCCGTATTGGTAGTGCAACCTGAGACTGTTGTGAGCAATTTTACAGTGCCTGTAAAGTCGGCAGTCCACCTGATATAGGGGGCATTTGTACAGCCAGAAAGTCCGCAATTATCCTGGTAACAAAGTGCAGCTCCCGTAGCTTTATTAAATAATGTTAGTTCGGCATTCCAGCCCTGGCTTCCTCCAAAATTACTGCAGTATGTCCATTCATACGTATCTCCGTTGGTAACATTGAACAATGTATAGTTCCCTGCATTCATATAAGCACTCACGGTTGACCATGATGAATATGTAGTTGAAAACGTAGTAGCAGGATACTGACCAGTTGAATTCGTATCGGATGCTGCGCATCCACCGTTTCCACAGGTTTGTGCATTTAGTTGTCCGATATAAAAAATTAGAAGAAGTAGAAGTAGAATTTTTCTCATACTCATGATGTGTTTAAGGAATTAATTCCTGGCTATTCAAAGGTAGAATAAATGTTTTAAAGAGTAATGGCATGTTTTTAGTTTCTTCATAAAAATACATTTTCTATTTTAAATTGGCCATCGCCTGCATAGTAGGATAAAAGTATTTTTTTCATTCCGGCAACTGACGAAGGTGGCTCATCAATTATATATTGTCGTCCGTTTTCTTCATATATAACCGAAAGCCCATCATCGGTTAGATTTCCGCCAACTTCAATCCAACTATGGTCATTGATTGATAAAACAACCTGGTGAAAGTTGTTCCAATTGATTGAATCCATAGTTTGTACAATTTGTTCAACAGTAGTTGAAGATGAAATTTCTTTCACTTCACTCCCGTAATTTGCAATAACTGTAAGTTTCATTTTTCTGTTTTTTGTTTTTATTCCTTTTTATTTTAAATTTACCATAACAAAACTCAATTGTGTAATTGTGCTATGTCATTTGAAATTTGGCAAGACGCTAAAATGTTAATGTTAAGCTGCACCACTTGTCACGTTGAGTAGTCCCGCTTTCCATTGAGACATCCCGAAGCGACTAGAATTAAGTGCCATTTAATCAATATAAAATTAGTCACCAGTTTTTTATACTCCAAATATTTCATTTATTAATTTCTTATCTGAGAAAAAGTGGGAGCGAAATCTTTTAGTCTTGTGCCCAATTGTTATTTTAATTGAGTCATATTGAAGTCCCAGATTCCCTTTCCAAAGACTCTGTCGTTCATCCATCCATTGCTGAATGAAATTTTCAATCCTGATAATTAGTTGCTCTGAAATTATTTTCTTTTGCAGTGTGTCATTCTTAATTAATTCAATTGTAAATAAACTGTCTGATTTGTATATTTTAAATGTGTGAAAATTTGCAGGATCTGTCCATGCATCACCATTTGGTTCAACCACAATTGTCAAAACTTTACCATTATTCAATTTTTCAAGAAGTGACTTTCCCGATGAAATATTGGTCAGTGCAATAAAAAAAAATAGTATAAAATATTTTCTTATCATAAATATTAATTGGTGCTAACAGGTTGCTGGCTGTATTCAGTAACAGATTTAAAATTACATTCAAGTCATACAACACAAAAGTTTATTAAATGCAGAATCGGTAAAACACGCATTGTCTGTATAATCGTAACGGCACGCTGTTAAGCCCAGAACTTATATTTTTATTCATTTTTTATGTAGGCTATTTGATATATCCTTCTTTTTTCCAGACACTTATTCCATTTTTCAGAAGCACCTTTAATTCCTTTTCATCTACCTGTTCCTCTTTTGTAAAATGAAAACAAGTCTTGCCCTTTAAGCATTTTGTCAGGGAAGGAACCATTTCTAATAATTTTGTATTTGAGTAGCAAGGGAAAAAATAGAATACAACACTGTCTTTCCGATTTACGATAGAAGCAAAGTACATTCCCGGGACGATCTTTTTTGTAGACCCATATGGAACAGGAGTGTTCCCAATAACTTCGAATGAATTTGGATCAGCTTCCCTATTAACTTTAAGAGGAGGCGTAAACTTTTCTATGTTCACCTTTAACCTGTTAAAAATTGCGTGCTTTGTTTCTTCTGTGATTTTCATTTTTTTGTGACTTTTAAATTGCTGCTCCTATTTGCATTTGAATATTACTTGCAATGACTTACTGTCAGGCCTGCCCGGCTTGATGATTATGCTGAGATGTTTTTTTATGTTGCACCACTTGTCACGCTTGGGAGTCTCGCTTTTCTTCGGGACCTTTGATGCAACAGAATGTTATTTGCCACCGTTTTATAAATTATTACCCATTTCAAAAGCTTTCTTCATGGCATCGCTTTTTTTAATGTCTCCAATATTCCATGCTCCTGTACCATAGATAATACCTTTTTCTTTTGGACTTTTAAGACATGATGTAAATCCACGGAACTCTTCAACAGTTCTTTCCAATGCTTTTTTATTATTAACTGCAGCAGTAATTATGAAATAAAAATCTTTATTACTGATTTCAGTGTATCGCGCACAGGTTCTGTCAATCAGGGTTTTCATCTGTCCACACATCGTATAAAAGTAAACGGGAGTTGCCATCACAATAACATCAGCTGCAATCATTTTCTCCAGTATTTCGGCCATGTCATCTTTCTGCGAACATCTTTTTTTATCAAAGCATGTACCGCATCCTGTGCAATAATTTATTTTTTTATCTCTGAAAGAAATCTTTTCTGCATGATTACCTGCTTCCTGGGCGCCCATGATAAATTGATCGCAAAGCAAATTGGAATTACCGCCTTTTCGAGGACTGGATGATAGAATTAATACATTTTTATTCATTTTTATAGAATTAACGGTTAATCAATTTTGCTGCCCCTGCCGAATACCTGTCGCCTTGCACTTTAATTTTTACTGAAGCAGTGTTAATTTCAAGAAGATCGTCGGATGTAAGTTCTACTGCTAAAGCTTCAATATTTTCATCCAGGCGATTCAGCTTTGTAGTGCCCGGAATTGGTACGATCCATGGTTTCTGTGCCAGCAACCATGCAAGTGCAATCTGGGCACTTGTGGCATTTTTACGTTGCGCCACCGATGCAAGCAAGTCGACAAATGCCTGGTTTGCTATACGGTTTTCAGGCGATAAACGCGGAACAGTATTTCGAAAATCTGTTTTGTCGAAAGTAGTATTCTCATTTATTTTTCCCGTTAAGAAACCTTTGCCAAGCGGGCTGTAAGGCACAAAGCCAATTCCAAGTTCTTCAAGTGCTGGTAATATTTCTGCTTCAGGTTCCCGCCACCAAATTGAATATTCGCTTTGAAGTGCAGTAACCGGATGGATAGCATGTGCTTTGCGAATGGTTTTTGCACTTGCCTCCGATAATCCGAAATACTTGACTTTCCCTTCTTTGATCAATTCCTTTACTGTTCCTGCAACATCTTCAATTGGCACATTTGGATCAACGCGGTGCTGGTAGAATAAATCAATAACACCTGTTCTGAGACGTTTTAGCGATGCTTCAGCAACCTCTCTGATATGTTCCGGACGGCTGTCAAGAGCTGAAATACCGATTGAAGTGTCAAAACCAAACTTTGTAGCTATTACTACATTTTCACGAAATGGTTGTAATGCTTCGCCAACAAGTTCTTCGTTTATGAAAGGTCCATAAACCTCAGCAGTATCAAAAAAGGTAATTCCATGTTCAACAGCTGAATGGATCAGTGAAATCATTTCTTTTTTATCAGGTGCCGGGCCGTAAGAAAAACTCATTCCCATACAGCCGAGACCAATTGATGAAACTTCAGGTCCACTTTTTCCTAGTTTGCGTTTTTGAATTTTTGTTTCCATATTTTATAATTTGAATTTTTTTGATGTTTCGTACAATGTAAGTATCTTGCCTGTGATGAAATACAATCTGCCGAAATTATTATTTTAAGTTGCAATGTTGAAACCCATCTCCCGATTGCTATCCGTAACGAGCCATTGAAGCATTATAAATAATGTGCAGTTACAACTATTTTGTTAGTCCATAAAGTACCAATACTTTTTATCTTTTACTTTGTTTCTTAATGTCAACTTGTATTTCTTTTCCTTACTAAGAATTGATATAGGTAAACTAATTGCAATACCTGCCATACTCGTATAAGCCCATGAAAAATATCTATTAGAATTAAAAGTTCCATTTTTGTAATTAATGCTTACTAATGGAGCAGCTAATAATAATGCAGATACGGAGAATACTGAGATTATGGAACCCATATCATGAAAAGTGCTTCTTGTCCGACTATTATATTTCAGGAAATTTAAATCTTTAATTTTTAAAGTTTGTATTGACACACTATCTTTTTTAGCTGTACCAGAATAATAATTATCTATTCTTGAAAAGAATCCATTGTGCTGATCAATCACGATGTCTTCATCAGCTACAATTAAAGAAATACTTGTGTCGCATATCTGATTAATATAACCCGAAATTGTTTTTGTAACAGAACCGGAATTCTTAGTCAGTTTACTAAAAAGATTAAAACCATTATTTTGAATTATTGCTTTCTTTTTTGTTGAATCTAATGAATTCACTAAGAAAATTACAGGTCTGTAGTTATCATTAGCAGGGGACAGGAGCGAAATTCTTTTGTAATACGAATTGGCAAAATTATCTTTGGAATCAAAAGAAGTAACCAAACAGGAATCAGTAAAATTTCGAATATATTCTTTGCTTTTTGTTTTGTAAAAGTAATTCAGAGTAGGTATCTCATGGCAATCTTTATATTTTAGAATTTTGCCATTTTTTGAAATCTTCCATGATCCTGCTTCTATATTAACCGTATCATTTTTTGTGTATCTTAAACTGTCAGAGTATTTGGTTGACTTTCGCATTTGATAAACATGATTTTCGTAGAAACTGATTACACTGTAAAACGCATTTGTATCGGCTGATTTATCACATGATACATTGCTGGCTAACTTCCATGATCCTATAATCAAAGAATTTGATGGGTTCTGTCCGATAAGATCGAATGCTGCAAAAAGAAATGCAAAAACAAGTATGATCGATTTTATTTTCATGACTTTTTCAATTGCTGAATAGAATATTTTAGTTTACCTACTATCAAAATACCATGTCCCTTTGGAGATTGTAATGTTGATTTGTTTTAATAATTAATATTATTCCTGAAACAAATGAAGTGATAATAAGTAATGCAAAACAAAGAATAAAAGTAATTACATAATTATTCTCAAACATATTATGTCTTCCATAAACTCGGCTCATGTCGCCGAGAATGAAAGCTGTCAAGGCAATCCCAATTATTGGGTTATACTTGATTATTGCCCATATTCCAACAAAATAATTCATTTTTATTTTTTTTTCTTTCAACGCTAAATATGCTGGTATAATTGTTATTAGTCCGGGTATCATACCTATTATCATTCCAATTAAACCAGGTGAAATGAAAACGTACAAGAATATTTCAATAAACCCTACAATAATAAAATACCTACTAAGCCTGTTTATTATTTTCAAATTTTTATTAATTTCATCCATAGGAATTTTTATTAAGAAAAAAATTATTGTGACATGTTCGCCGAAATATTAATTTTAAGTTGCACCGCTTGGCACACTGAGGAGTCCAATCTTTAGGACGTCTCGAAGTGCCTTCAACCCTAATTCACAGAAGCAAATCTGTTATTTCAAAATTTAGTCAGTTCCTGCATATTGATATACTTTACATTTTGTATAACCCTGTCCCTGGCTATATGCACTATATTGTATGATTAGCAGAAAGCACAGATGTTTCATAAAATAGTTATTGCCCATTTATTATTGATGCTAAGGATTATTCCTCTTTAACTGTAATTAATAAAGGTGATGTGAAAATATCTTCAGGTGATATCACCATTTCATCATAAGGGATGTAGCGGTTGTAATGTTTGTATAACTCAGCTTTCACCAAACTGCTTGACAGATCAAATTCTTTTAATTGCTTCAGTTTCCCTATCTCCACATTTGCACCTCGCTGGAAAATTTTCCAAACAAGTTCAGAACAATAAATTCGGTTATCTTCCCATCCAAACACATTGTCATAATCTTTTCCTAAAAAACTTTGACCTGTTTCCACCATCTTGCAGCAGGCTTCAGGAGTTAGAATGTTGAATGCATTCTTTAGCCTTTTAACAACATAATGACTGCTGTCACCAAATGATATCCAGTCATCGAGCAATTTGATGCCCACAGGCTGAACAGCTTCGCATACATATTTTTTTCCTTTCCACCTGAAAATAACCCCGCAATGTGAATAATGGGAATGTGTTGCTAATTTAATTGCATTGCTGAAATCCGATGAATTTGTCTGGAAAATTATATCGCCGTCAGTCAGTTCGCCCTTGGCAAGCGCTATATGAGAAGGTTTTGTGAAATCAGCATACTTTACTTTCTTCTCACAACTGGCAAATAATAAAATTACCATTGCCTGTAAACTAAACAAAAGCAGAAAAAAAATATTAAATATTAAATGCTTTGTTTTTTGCATTTCAGTTAAGTGAAAAGGTTTCATCTATACAAATATATACTATAATTCATTAAATAAAATGCTCAGCGAATAAGTCTTCCAAATGGGATTCTTAGTAAAGTCTTAAAGAAATTGCGGGTAGAAGGTTGCTCTTCATTATATTTGTCGTATAGAACATTGCCGCAAACAATACATGATACTCTACTGTATTTTTGTAATTCGCCTGTTTTCAATTCAAACCAGAATGAGAAACCCTGGGGGCCATCGAACCATTCCGGATTAAAGTCGGAGCTGCTTCCATCTAGACTGTCCTTTTGCAATTTCGATGACCTGCAGCGGGGGCATCGGATGAGACCGTCCAGTGCTTGTATTTCGGACATCTTGCTCAGGAAATTTTCAATGGAATTGTCAGTAAGTCCCCGTTCAGTGAAAATGTAATTCTTTATTTTAACCTGTGTATCCTGCATATAATCCTGCAATCTGAATTTATAAAAAACAGATAGCTCGTAATCTGAAAAGCCAGCTAAAACGTCGTCAATATATGCCATACATTAATTAAAATATTTATTAGTTATGAGAAATAACAGAAATAAGAATTATCAAAAGAATTAATATCAGCAGTCCTCCTGTGGCAATAAAAACACATCCATTAAACCGGGTATGCGATGGAATAAGGATTGGAACACCATGCAAATGCAATTTTTCATTTCTTAATGGCAATTTCAATCTGCTTATCCCGGCTTTTACAACTAATAAAGAACATACAAAGATTGTGAGACCAATTAATGATATTAATATTTCACCAATGATTTCCATCTATTACAAATAAAAAAAAATAATTCTATACTTTAAAAACGATTGTCCTTATTTCAAATTGTAAGGTTGCATGATATAAAGTATCAATGAATCCTTTTAATTCCCGACTAAAGGTATTGTAATTAAACTATTTGCTCTTACTTTAAGCTTGTTGTCTTCGGGATACATTCCCATTGTCATCAGAACATCCTGTGGATGTGCTAATGCAGGAAACCATTTTTCAGGCAATCCTAATAATTTATTTTTTAAATCTTCAAGAAGCGCCTGGTTATTATTTTTCCCTTTAAGGGCAAATTCGCCCAATTTCCCATTTGAAAAAACAACAAATTCAAGGGTGTCATTTGTAAGGCTCATAGTATTGAACGCATAGGTCTTTGAAACAGAATCGATCAATAATGCCTTAATGAAGGCTATACTTTTACCATATGTTTTAAATTGTTTAATATCATATACAGCAGAATCGACGGGTGTTTTACAAATATGCGGTGACCAGTAATCGCGTTTGTGTTTCATTTCAATATCATAGTTTTTTGCTAATTCATGATTAGATGTTTTTGCTGAACTATCACAAACAGCCCATGAAATAACAGGTTCTAGAGTTTTGTCTTTATGTTGTTTGATTGCAAAGAATCCTGCGTAGATCTCAATTTCTTTTGTAAAGTTTTTATAATAATTTAACCAAGTAATATTAATTTTTGCAATACCTGATGGGAAGTTATCGCTAGTAAATTTCATTCTTTAATAATTTTTGTCACAGATATTTTGTCTTTACTATTCAGTCTCAAAATGTAAACTCCTTTTGCAAGTTCATTAATGTCAATATCTGTTTTTCCTTGTGGGACCTGTTGTCGAAGAATTGTTTGTCCCTGAATGTTTAGGATTTCGATTGTAGAGGGTAGTGGGATTTCTATAGTAAGGTTATCTGTAGCGGGATTCGGGTAAACAGAAATATCTTTGCTTTTGTTTAATTCTGTCATTCCCATTATCTCTGATAAGGAGCGCTTCCATACTCCGGAATGATAACCTGTTCCAGTATAAAGATAAGATCCACTGACGAGCAACGCTGATATCGGATCATTTGGTAAACCATTACTTATATCGGTCCAACTGGTGTCATTAAAAGATGATAAAAAAACTTTACCGTTATCTAATCCGACAAAAACATTAGTATCGTTTATTAATATGGAATTTACATTATAATAACCTGCAGAATGATCTGTTGTCTCTGTGATCCATGTTATGCCACCATCATTTGATTTGTAAATAATATTACTATAACCGCCGACAAAAATATTCGAATCGCTTACGGCGATTTTCTCAGCAGCAAAAAAATTTAATATCTCGGTAAATGTTGAATCGCCGGATACCTTTTTAAATACTCCAAATAAAGCACCACTGCCGGATTGCCATTCACTTACTGCGAAAAGGTCAGTCCCGTTTGAAGCCAGTGCGGTCAAATAATCAAAATTATCATTAGAGTTAAGTGTCCAGCTTGTGCCATTATTTGCAGACGAAAATAACTTGAAACACCCTGCATAAATATTGGTTCCATTTACAGTCATCGCAGAAATATTATGGGATGTAAGGCCGGAGTCCATCGCTATCCAGCTTGAGTCAGAATTGGTTAATAAAAAGACCCCGTCACCTGTACCTGCAAAAACATTATTTCCGCAGATTGCCATTGCATTTATATAAGGGGCTGTTATTCCTGAAGCTACGGCTACCCAATTAGTGTCAATGTTGGCAGAGTAAAAAACTCCATTGCCCATTGTACCAGCAAAAATTGTATTTCCTCTTGCAGTAAAACAATGAATTGATTTACCGCCCATGCCTGCAAATTGCCACTGTGCATTTACAAAATTTGCCAGACAAATTAATGCAATTAAAACAAATACTTTTTTCATAGATTCTGTTTATCTATTTATTATCCTTTACTCCGCTGTAAAACATAAGCCATTGATGGAATATGAAATTTATGCCTGTATATTCTTTATTATTTTTCATGCAATATTTTATCAATTTACAGAATATTGAATATTTTATTGTCTGATTAATCATCTGCTTTATAATAGGTAGCTTCTCCACACCAATAATTATCATTAGGTTTAATACCATCCAAAACCATTTTCCAATTAGCAAGTTTGCTAGTATTATCATTGTAATTAAATATGGTGTGTTTTTCTATTGTAGTGTCAATTGTATGAGGATATTCAATAATTTTAAAATATCTAAAACTACCAATTCTTAGGTGTTTGTTATTAACATGAGCTGGCCCTTTATATGTCTTATTACCCAATCCCATGACTAGGTTGTATGTTGCATAACTATTCTCAGAAATGTCAATGTCAATATGAGTACTACCTCCGTATGGGTTAGCAAACCAATGTCCAATAAATTCAGGACTCTTGTCTTCAACCTTTTTTCCACATGATATAAAGCCCAATAATGAAATAATAATTATTATCAGAAGAAATTTATTCTTTTCAAAATAGTCACTTGAATATTTTATCATCAATTTCATATATTGCCCATAACGATTGTGTTGCTGTATTGCTGTTATTTCTACTTTAGCACAAGGTGTTGCAGCTATATCTTTTTGTCTTTGCAACTACTTAATTTTTAATATTAATGTAAATATATAATATATAAATAGGTTATGCAATCAAAACAAATCCTTTTTTCTAGCTTACAATGAAGTCATAGTTTTATTCTTTTCTAAGCCAGCCCAAAACGCGTTCATTGTCAATCTTCCATTTGCCGTCTTGCTTCACAAGGGCATAGGTTACCCTTGATTTACCTGACGGGCCAGGGTTTTGTTGAATGATCTCAACTTCGTAATCTGATACACTTGAAATGATTGCAACATGCCCGTATTTATTAAAGGATGTTCCTGAGAGCACAATAATGTCATCAGCACATGGCTTTGTATTGCTCGGATTACAATATTGTATCAGATCCCGTTTTTTGTTTTTATCACCATCCTTTATATTTTTATCAAAAAAATCATTTGCATTCCCATAGCTGTTGGGCATTTTGTGATTCAGGTGCTCATAGTAATATCTTTTTACAAATTCAACACATTGATATTTCAGTCCAAGATTATAATTATCAGCCGTAATATTACGGCCGGCTGTATTGCTGATGTTTCCGTTATAATATACTTTGACTCCGTTTAAACTGTCAATCACATCTCCAACACTGTGCCTGATAAAAAGTTCTGTTCTGCAGCAAATCCAGAGTCCTGCAAAACTCAGAATCAAAAATCCCGTCGTAAACAATATCCACTTTTTAATTTTATTCGACATACTACTTTTAGGAGAAATGCAATTGGAATTATTTATTTCTGCTCCTGGAAAATGCTTTCCAGAATTTCCTTATGCGTTGTGTATTTATATAGGTTGTTGTCCTTAAGAATTGAGCCAAGCAGAAGACTATTTATTTCTTTTTCTTTTGCTCCCTCACCTTTAAGGCAAATCAAATGATATAAAAGCAGTTCGTAATATTTATCTATGTAATAGGTTTTGTAACTCTGCATTCCCTTGTCTTTTTCGATGTTCATCTCAAAGTCAGTAAAAGCAAAATCATTAAATTGGTAATAATCAAGGCCATTAAACTTTGGGTATTTTTTTATCAGGTCATATGCTTTTTTTGTATTAGCAGGCTTAACAATATTCATATAACCCCATATAAATGTTCGGCAGTGGTTCATGCATTGCAAAAAGAAAATTCCTTTTTCGGTATCATCAGCAAGATTATATTCTTTGAGTTCAAAGTCGCTTTTTGATAAATTGAATGGGCTAATTTTATTACCCGTTGCTGTGAACAGCATGTTGTAATAATTATCTACAAGTTCATATTTGAGTATTGTTTTATTTTTTAAACTGTCGATAAGTTTATCATTGTCGATATTGCTTCCGTCAATCATGTTCTGGCTTACAGCCTGAATGATAAAAATATTCTTAAGCACTTTTTTATCAGGTAAAGTCAGGAATTCTTTATCAAGTAATTTATTGTCGGTAGTTACTGTCTGAATTAAAAATGCTGTCGCAATTTTCAAACTATCCGGCAAATCTGAGTTCATATCAGCTATAATGGCTTTGGTAGGTTCGTTTGCCATCATAAAATTTTTGTAGGTTTTCCCGAGTTCAATTAATTTTTTATTTTCGATTGACTGTCCATAACCATTTGCTATAAGGCAGGCGATGAGTAAGGTTAAGAATGTTTTTTTCATGTGATCGAGTTTCTTTAGGGGCTTTATTATTCTAATTTATTTTTACAATTCAACAGGTAAATTTATTATCACCATAAAATCCTTCGAATATCAATAATCTGTCAGCGGATTTCCTTCTCAAATTCATAGTCTGTCAGAACTCTAAGTCCAAAAAGACCTTCTTTGAAAGTATAAATTATTGAATTTCCATGCCGCATTTCATCATAGTCGAAGAATAATCGAATTCCTGGATATTCAGAATACTCATTATGGTGAAGGGTGATAAGTGTTGTTTCCTGAGAACCACTTTTTGTTTTTTCCCTGGTCATAATATAAAGATAATGCTCAGTTGTTGGGTTTGAACTGAAAACAAAGTTTAAAACAAAAAATGAATTTATTAATAATGGAATTAAACAAAACGATATAAATTGTTGTCGAATTCCGGTTCTGATTTTTATAATATACTTTGTTATTAAATATGTGGCTAGTATTGCAGAACTAAAAATATAAAAGACAATATTCAATGGAGCTAAAGTATGCAGCACAATTTTTAAAACGGTTACAATGTTTAAAACGGTTATAAAAAGAAAGCTAAATATATCTGTTTGGATAACATCTGCAAGTGATGTGACAAATATTTTGAGCCCGAATGGAGGCAGGGTTTTTAGAAATACAATACCAATTGGTACCGTTATACACCATATCAGCATACTGCCTATAAACCCACCCCAGCCGTCATAAGCAAATGCAATAATGGGCAGTGCGATAAGGAATGCAACTCCTGAGAATACCATAAGATGATTCACAACAATGTCAAGTGATGAGGATGCTTTATAGTATTCAGTTTTTGTGAAATCATTATAGCGCATCCGTGCATACTGAGATGCCTGCTGCCTGGCTTGTTCCCGTTTCTTCTCGTACCAATCCGCATATGAATATGCATGCTGATGCTTTGCGCCAGATTTAAGATTTAATAAATATTCATAAGCTTCTGTAAGAAGAATGAACTGCTCATGAGCATCGGGATTGCCGTTTTTATCAGGATGAATTTCTTTTGCCCTGTTGCGATATGCCCGCTTTATATCATCGACAGAGGCCGATTCTGTAAGGCCAAGAATTTTATAATATTTGTCTATATCAAATAATGCCATCAATAGGATTCATTAAAGGCAATATTTTTAATAAATCAGATTTCGTGCGGTAAAACAATTTCATAAATATTATTATCAGTATGAGTATACCTCCGATAAAACAAATATATGAAATTGTCGGATATGCAGAAATATTCCGATAAGTAATTTTTATGAGTTTACATGTTCTCCAATTTTCTGATACTCCTATAGCACCAATACAGTAGTGCAAATCCAAAAACGCCAAACGAGCAATCAATCATTTGCCAGTAAAATGGAATTCCTCTGATTGGTCCTGCAATCAAGGCTAATGGAAAAACAAGCATACATGCAATCATTCCGAATTGAATCACCCAGATGTTTTTTACAGGATCTTTTAATGGACCGATAAATGCAACTGCAATTACGATATGAGCAAACGCAAGCCAGTCCGTACCATAGCTTAGGTAGGGGTAGTTCGCATTAGTATTTTTTACTGCTTCGTAAACGGAATTTATCCAATCCCTGATGAATTCCGGAAAGATAGAAATATGGTCGGCTGCTATGCGAAGCTGTGCTTCAATTGGGAAAGCAGTAATGCCACTAAATAATAATCCAATAATAAAGAGAATTATCAATATTCGAATCTTCTTTCTGAGCTTTTTTTCTTGCTTTTCTTTCATCTTTAATAGTAGGTTATTTTATAATTCAATAGCAGCAAATATATGTGTTTGCCTGATTTATTAAAAACAAAATTATGTTGGATAATAATTCAAATTCAGAATCTGGGTGTATAGAACATCAATAATATTCCGTCAGAAGCGCAATTTATAAACAGGAGGTCCTTCGATCAGGTAAATTTGCAGTGGCTTGGCAATATATTTTGAACCATCTGGCATCAGGCATTTTATGTCATCAAAATACAATAATCGACCTTCCTTCATTTTCGAAATAGCTTCTTTCATTTCTTTTGTCAGGTTATTGTTTGTCGAAATCAATGTGTCCATTTTTAAAGAGTCAGTATTCGGGTAAATCATACTAAAAGAAAGTATGGGCAACTGTCGTTCAATTTTGGGTATAACCGCTGACAACTTACCAACAGCAATTATAATGGTTTTAATTATTGCTGAATCATTTTTCACTCCATCAATATATATTATCGGTTCAGGCAATTGAGATATCTTGTATGTTTTTGTCAGCCCCAGTTTTTCTGCGCCATCTGAACCTGTTACATATATTGAAAGAATAGCATGTATACCTTCTTTCACCGATGCCACATAGTTGCTGTCTTTCCCTGTAACAGTTCCTCCGTCAAGTGTCACTTTTGATAAGTTAAAACCTTTCGAAACTCTTATCCTTATATGATTCTTTAATCCTATATAAAGTTCGTCCTTTGCAGGAAAAACATTAATAGTTAGTTTAGGGCTCACAACCTTAAATGTATAGGTCGTATCTTTCGATGTTGATACCTGTCCGAATAAAAACCGGAAGGGTAGGAGTATGAATAAGATTAGTAAAATATTTCGCATCGAAAATTAAATATCCAAGAATGTTTTTACTTCCTTATAATCTGTGAACATTTTGTCTGTAATAGTAAGCGTAAAAGTATATGAGGAAATATTTTTTCCAAGTGCTTTGAAATTTTCAGACCTGAAAATAGCAAGTTTATTATCCTCTGTCACTGCCCATAAAATATTTTCAGCATCCGGGTTATATTGAAAACGATTAAAAGAACTGCCATAATAAGTGAAGACGGCATTCTTTCCTTTCTCTACAAGGTAAACTTTATCAAGTGAAAGTTTATTGCCTTTTTCGTCGCGGAAGTCAGCAATTAATTTTGCTCCCTGTGGTAGAGTTGCAGGACAATCGCAGTTCCAGACACCGAAATTATTAATCTGTAATGTCCGAAAAAATATATTTTCCGTTTGCATTTTTGCTGCCAACCTTTGCTGCCATATCATTTGCATATTGCTTGCTTCATTCATTTCAGTAATTCTCTTTTCATTCAGCGTTTTTTGTTCAAGTTTTTTCTTTTCCTGTTCCTTTTTTTCGTTATCGATTTTTTGCAGATAAGCATTTTTATAATTATTAAATTTCTTTGTGTAAAATATCAGTGCGGCATTATAATCGTTCGATTCGAATATAGGGTGAACATTGAAAGAATGTGTTTCGGTTCCTTTTGAAAATGTAACGACATACTCATTCTCCTTTGCGCCATTCATTAGTTTAACGTTTTCCCAGGTTATTGATGCATATTGGGATTTGAATTCCTTATCGCTTGAGTCAACTTCAAACAATACATTCTCATAACCTGCCATTTCAGGGAAGTCCTTCTTGCTAAAAGATATTTTAAAATGATACTGACCTGAATTTGCTTTTTTAGGAACAATTAGTGATTGCGTTATTTCTACAACATTATTAATATTTTCCTTCTGGATTAAATTATCTGTATCGGCTTCAACAACTTTTTTAACTACCGGTGTGTAAGAAAATTGTTTTAAGGAATCCATCTGTTTATGCGTAGTATCAATAGTTGCACTCACATATTTTGAAGTATCCTTTGCAATAAACTTCCATTTGCGGGCAATTGAATCCAGGTTATAAACATTGTATCTGTCGTCTTTCTGAGGTGAAGCCATCCCAATCCTGATAGGAGATTTAGGATTTGCAAATAATAAATTCCCTTTGCTGTCAAAAGCGCTGATGTCGGCCATTCCAGCCGATTCGAAAAAGTATGTTGTGCCGGCAGAATCATAATTCATAGGAATTCCGCTAAGGAAAAAATCGGCGGGGTCATGAAGTTCACGGTACTTAAGAATAACATTTTCATTGATTGCGTTACCATCCTTATCGAGGAATGCATCTTTGGGAACATAAATCAAAGAACCTGTTTGGTAATCAAGCACTGTATCTGCTTTTGCGGGCAGAGTGTATTCAGTGTACCCGATATTTACACCTTTTAATGGTGGATTGATAAAAGGTGGTTCAGTTTGCATAGTATATTTTAAAACAACTACTGTTATAATAGTTGCTATGGAAAAAACAGTTGCATAAAAAATGGGAGACTTATAAAATAATTTTGTTGTTGCTGGCAGAGTGGAAATTATTTTGGAAAAATCCATGCTTTGCCCGATTTCTTCCTGTGAAAACTTTTCGCGGTCGATATTTATCTTGATCTTTTTCATGACAATAAATTTTAACGGTACGACATAATGGACTTTTTAAGTTTATCAATGATGCGATAAACTTTTACTTTCGCATTGTTCTCAGTCATATTCAATATATCTCCCATTTCCCTGAAAGGCCTTTTTTCAAAAAACCTCATTTCAATCATCAATAGTTCATTGTCCGGCAGAGCAGACAGCGATTGTGTAAGTTTGTCAAGTTCATTTTCTTTTTCCTCAGTCAGTATATCCATTTCTTCGGTTATCTCGTCAATACAGTCGGTATCAATGTTCAGAGCCCTTTGAATTTTATTATGACGAAACATTGTATTGAGTTCATTTAAGGCTATCCTGTAAAGCCATGCAGAAAATGGAACACCTTTAAATGTATAGCGCTTAAGGTTAACCAGTGCTTTAAGAAACACCTGCGAAGTAACATCAAGTGCATCATCCTTGGTATCCACACGCTGGTAAACAAATAATAAAATCTTCTGATAATATTTTTTATAAAGTACTTCAAACTTCGATGGATCCTTACATGCTTCCATGATTTGATCTCTTTCTTCTGCGATCAGTTCATGAGTTACATGGTATTTGGAAATTATTTCCATAAGTTGAGTTTTGAAAATATCTGTCTCTTTTCTATAATCATAACGCAGATATTTGAAAAAGATACAGATCTTTTATGAAAAAATAATATTTATAATAAGATATATAATCTAAAGGTCATGATATTATTAGGGAATACAGCAATAGACAGCCAATGGCCGATAGTGATTTTTGTATTTAGATCAAATTATTTTTCGGATTTTAAATCGTTGACTTTTCTGATTGATTGCAAATCTTTGTCAAGTTTCCTGGAATCAACGGCACCTTTAAATCCATATATAAACCAGGTTATAATAAATATTTTTATTATCAATCCCTGGTAAAGAGTATTTGGATCTGCAAAAGCTGACATGATAATAAATGCAATGTAAACAAAAAATCCGCATAGAATAGCCGGGAAAGGATCCTTTTCACTCCATTCAGCCAATGCATAAAATATAATAGCAGTCAAAGTCCCACTGATTATTATTGCCAAGTTAATATCTGAGAGAAACCCTACTATGAAACCAAATATAAGATTAATCGCAGCTAAAATGTACAAAATATTTCTTGCTTTATTAATTGCTTTTTTTTGAGTTGCCAAAATTTCTCTCTTGTTTTCAATTGTCCAAATAAATTTTTTCATTTCTGTTTGAGTTCCTCTTTGAGGAAATCCACAACTTGGACAAAACTTGTCAGTCTCGGAGAGACCTGTGGTATAGCAGTATTCGCATACAGATAAATCATTGATTATAATCTGATCCCATTTCTTTTCTTTATTTCCTTCGATTTGAGAAGAAGTATTTGTCATGGTTGTAATTTTGATATTTATGTTAAAGCAAAAATAATTCTGAAAATAAACTTTATAATCAGTATTAGCTTTCTTTAATATCTTTTAATTTAAAATCCAATCCGAAATCAAATCTTGTTATGCATCTTCTATTACAAGCCATTTAAGCTAAAGAAAGTTTTGAACCATTAAATTTATAATCATTTTTTTAAGCGCTTATTGATTGGAAGTTTAAGCCCGAATAACAAATTAAAACTATCTCCTTTGGAAATAACACCAGCTTTGTATGGCTGATGGTTATTAAGTGTATATATCATGTCTAATTTCGTGATAGTATTAAATCCCGAATAATATATTCCTGAAAGGGTTATATAAATTTTTCTAAAAAGCAGAAATTCGAATCCAACACCAGTTTGCAATAAAATATTATTACCGCTGATTTTGGTATTGGTAAAAGTATATTTTACACTGTCAACTTTAGTACTGTCCATATATTCCGAAGCTGATTCAATCCCATAAGATTCCGTTCCAATATAATTGTTAGCCAGCCATACGAATCCGATTATATAATTGAACTTGATTTTTTCTTTATAAAGATTAAACCTTGTCTTAATGCTTACGGGAATTTGCCATGACTTGAAATTGCCGCTACTGCTATACCTGTCAGGTTCAAAGCCGTTGTCTCCCTTAAAGTAATACGCAATACTGAAATTGTTTTTGTAAATTCCTGTTTCAAAAAAAAATGGCTTTTTGATTTGATAACCAAAATTAAATCCCCAAAGTCCATTAACGGGCTTTGCATTTCTTAAATACGTTGATTCATCATAATGCTGGAAGAAGTCTATTTTTGGGCCAAAATCAAACCCAATGTATTTTTCTTTCTGACAAAATCCATGTAATGTTAATGTCAGTATTATTGCTATTGAGAAGAACTTAAATGCTTTCATTTATATAGATTTAATTAAACGATTTCATTTTAGCCACTAATATATAATAATTTCAAAATATCAATTTGAGCAACGGAATTACTTTACAATTCTTTAAATTCAGTTAGTATAATAACTTTTTAATAATCCTTTGCATAATTCCTATATCCAGCATTTTTCTTACAATATAGCTTCCGCAAAGGCTCGTAATCGAAAACCTGGAAACTTATATTGCAAGGGCCGATAAACATTTCACACCATTCCCTGTCATTAAGATATTCTGAGGCATCAATCAAAAGAGCACTGTAATTGCTTTGGGGATATTCTTCATAATTCTCATAAATCATTTTGAGATATAAAATCAATATTTCATGATTGGGATTTTCAACATTTACATAGGGCATTATGGTTAAGAATGCATATTCCATGTTTTCTTCATAAATAAAAAACTTTGCGAGTTTTAATGCCATTGTATCATTCAGAAGACTGTCTTCTATATAATGGTTGTATATCTTACCCAGGCAAAAAGCTTTTATTGCCTTGGTGCTTTTATTCAATTTAAGTGGTTGCAGGTAATCAATAACTTTTGTGTAAAATTTTAATGACAATGCTCTGTAATTGTTTATAAGTGTGCTGTCTGTTCCTATTGATGGATTTACTGATTCAAGAAGATTGTTAATATAATAAAACCGCTTATCATCGGATAATCCAGTATAAGATAGATCTTCAAAATTATCAATTAAAAAAAGAGTTTTGTTGAATAGAATCTGTTTGTAAAATAATGAATCCACCGAATACATTTTACTGCAATCGGAGATAGCTGTCAATTCCTTATAATATTCTGATTTTTTTGAATTGGTCCCGACCTGCTTAAGTTTATCTGACATCCATAATTTATTAAACCGTAACTTGTAATAAGAACAACCTGTTGGTATATGTAATTCAAAAAGCACAGATGTGTCAAGCTTGCCTTTAAGAATATACCGATATGTATAATTCTGGATTTTAACTAAAGTGTCAGTATAGGCAATTATTTTTTCGGGAAATATTTTTTTCTTGGAGAATTTTGTGATGCTATCAATACATCGGTTATAATTATGTTTCAAATAATAGCGTCTGTTTGAATCGGTAATATTTTTGTAAATATCCATAGATATATCTGCTTTCCTTTGTATTGCCAGAAAAGATTCGTATTTCTTGCAAATAGCAGGATCTGCAAACATTTTCTCTATTTCAGTTTGTGATTTGTTTTTGAATTCGTCCAGGCTACTGTTCACAGCAATCTGCTTTAAAAACATTTCCCAGCCATCACCTGTTGTAATGTCTTTTGAAATGTTTTGTTTCTGAACCTTCTGTAGTGCTGACACAATACTCTCGGCTCTTTTTTCCTGAAGAGCAAGATTAATGTTGGCCGTGCCTTCAATAGAAGTTTGTGCGAAAATCTTCAGTTTTAAAACTGTGATAGAATCTTTAGTCAGCGAATCGAGAAATGGTTTTATGTCGGAATATTGATATTCAAATTTGTCTTTTTTGAATGGTATGGTGAAATTGTAATGATAGGAGTAGGGTTTAAGTTCAAAAGTCGAATCAGTTAAGTCCCCCAAAGCTGAGATTTTTTTTGACATGTCCAAAGGTTCTCCACAGAAATTTGAAAAATGCATAACCCTGCACACCTCTTTCTTTTTTATTACTACTAAATTACATTCCAGGTACCCGCCGGAAAATTTCTTTGGAAGTTTTGCAATACGGGCATAAAAATAATCTGCCTCAGGTTTATTTTTAATTATGCTATGGATCTTTAGTTTTTTTGCACTAAATTTTCCTTTCGAAAAAAATGTTTTTGTCACTCCTCCAACTATTTCAGGAAAAGTGAGTTTGTACTTAGGTTTAAATCCCTTTCGAAGACTTTTTTTATATTTGGGCTTTAGCACCGTTCCGCTGAATACGCACTGGCCATTCCTCCTGCTGGGCTTTTCGTAATAGGCAGGATTTCCGCAGTCGTAGGGAATGTAGCTCATTACTTCTATTGCAAGACCGTCTTTTCGCTTTTTGAGAATATCATACATCAAATCCACCTTATCAGTATATAATAAAATATTTCTTCCTATAGTATCTATTTTCATTATACCTGTGCTGGAGTCAATCTCCTGAAAACATTTTAGGATTTCTTCGTCAGTAAAGTCCGGAGTTTTTAGTTTCCATGCATGTTTCCCTTTGTGCATTACATGACTCACTTCATCAAAACTTGAAGTAACTTTTGGCGGGACATAGTTTGAGTATTCAAACATAGTGGGACTTTCGTTAAATACATATTCCCATTTTACCAGGGCAAAATTTTGAACAGCCCGCACTTCGTTTGTATTATAATCGATACTCACAGCAACGCCTGTTATCTGGTAACCCGGTGTAATAATATTTGCGTAATGACCCGGAGAATGCACCCACATGTCAACAAAATCAAAGGCCGTTTTTTCGTAGGTGTCATTTATATGAATCTTTCCCTGCTTATTCTTAACAGGGCTGTTTGTGTAGGTAAGTGCTACGTTTTCGCCAACTGAATAATCAACAGCACCATAGTAATCCGCTCTTAGCTGTGGAGTTTTTTTTGTGATGTTTTCATTCTGGAAATGACTGAGTATTTTTTTTCCGTTCAGGTAAGAAGCATGATCACTGGCCGCAAGATAAAGAATAGAATCATTGACCAGTGGCTTTAACTTATGAAGAACTCGTACACTGTCAATTTTTATTTTAATAAGGTGCTCAAGTAATTTCTTATTGAAATTGCTATAAGATATTTTATCAGAGGGAGATTGCCCGATAGCATATGATACAAGGGTTATAAAGAAAAAAAATATTTTAATAGATTTGGAAATCATTACTAATCAATTCATGATTATTTTATTTCAGTTATAGTGCCTTTCAAATCTTATCATAAGATCCTACAACTGTTTGTCTATTAAAACGCCTTTATTCTTGAATTCTTGTTTATTGACTAAATAATAATATGAACCTTCATCCATATACTTAATGAATCGTTCTGTTATTCACCTTTTATTTTAATTATTTTTGGTTTTATTCCACTTATAAGAACTTTATATTCTAATCCATAAATACAATCGCAAAAAGAATAACAATCAGAGTACGTTTTATACAACAAATTCAATGTGGTTTTGTCTTTATAGTCAATTTCAGCTATAAATGATGTATAGCATGCTTCATCAATATTTGAATATACAATTAAAGTATCTCCGGAATAATAAATTGTGTCACTATGACAATATACAGGTTTGGTTTTATTATTTATTGCTAATCGTTCAGTATTAATCCGATTTTCTGTTGAATCTTTATATCCTAATGCTTTCTTCGTTCTTGTTGCGTGTCCATGGCAATCATCAACCATAAAAGAAATTAAACTTGCCCCATTAATTTTTGAATTAGTAGTCTTTTTACTATTCTGTCTAATGAAATTTGGAAGATTTCCTTTACATTCATCTGAAACCTTGAAATAAAAAGAGTCTATATCTGTAGAATCAAATCTTATTACGAAAATCTCTTTTCCTTTGACCGAAAGGCTATCTGTCACCTGGCATAAACAATTTGTATAGAACCCAAATATTGTAATCACTAGTAGGAATATATTTCTCATAAATCATTTTTGTAATAATGATTGTAAATTATTACTTGCATTGGCATTCTGTGAGATTGAGACTGACAAGTATGTTGAAATTTACATTTAGTTATTAAATGCAATATACGGTTGGTCACTTTAATTAATATTGTATGTCAGTTTCCAAATAGTCGTCAATGATTATCTTGTCACCCAAATCAGCTTGAATAAAAATAAGAATTAGGTCAACATATTTCATGAATTTAAATTTTACCTTATAACTTTTTGTTGTAAAGTCAGAAGACAGAAATTTTAAATTATTGTTATTGTCACGAACATTTGCGAAAGACCACAATATTGCATAAGGATGTAAAATTTCACCATCTGTTTTTCTAATCAAACTGATATTTGAAAAATTACTTTTAAGCCTGAAGACTTTGCCGTTTTTTCTTGTCAGTTTAAGTCGCACAGTTTTGTAACTTGAATTTTTATTTATCTCGTCACATGTTAAGTAGTGCTCTGTTGTTGAGTCACATTTTATTATTCTTGGCAGCTTTATTGAGTCAGGTGAAATACAGAAACTTTTTGGTTTCCATAACATGCATAGTGTCTTTGCAGTCTTTTGTGCATAAATTCCATGAGTAAGGAAAATGGCGATTAGTGTAATGCTTATTCTTTTCATTATTTTAACTTTGGTTTTACATTATAATGTCGAACCACAAAGAATGTTACAATTTTTATTTTTGTGGTTATGTATCATGATATCATGCAATGGCTGACTGTAAAGTGCAGACAGGCAAGTTTGCCAAAATATTAATTTTAAAGAGCTCTGATGAAATCCTCCAACTCCCTAGTGCAATCTGGATTATTGAAGCATTATTAAGCTTCCAAAGTTTATTTCTTAAAAATATTAAAACCAACACTTAGTCCTAGATGTAATGTTAAATGATAAGAAATATCATTACTTGTGTAATAATGTTGTTTAAGCGATATTACTCTCCATCCAAAACCAGTATAAAAATCAATCAGTATGAGATTTTTTATTAAAGACTCATATCCAACAATAATTTCTGAAGCATAAATATTTTTTCGGTCAGTGTTTTCTTTTAACAGACTTTTAAACATGAATATTGGTGCTATATATCCAAATGATTTATCTGCCTTTTGTTCAACAATAAATTTGTTTTGCAACAAAAATGATAAACCTTTTGCATTATAGAAGTAATAGATATCATCTCTAATTAATGGATTGTCACTGACTGCGTTCAACCAAGGATTAAATGGATAAATAATACTAAATCCAATTTCTGGATGTATTTTGGAAAAGAATTTTTCACACGAAATATATGTCTCCCCTGTAATATATTTTGTCAGATTGGTTTTAATTATAAATGGAGTTCTGTTTTTTATTGTCTCCTGAGAAATACAGGGAACTGTAAGAACTGAAAGAAAAATATATAATAGAATAATTTTCATATAAATTTTAACTAATGAAACTGTACTGCTTGCAATGGCTTACTTTCAGGCGAAGACTGACGTGTAAGCCAAAATGATAATTTTATTTGCCCCGCTTGTCACCCCGAGCTTGTCGAAGAACAGGATGTCCCAAAGCGCCTTGAGCAACGAGCCATTTAAGTAAAATATTCAGTATTAGGAGTGTTTACTATTTGCAAATCTGGAAATATGTTAATGGTTTTTCTTATACCACTCATTATATTCCTTTATTATTTTTATGGTGTTTCTATTCACACAACCTTCATAGTTTGAAAAATCAAGATAATCTTCGCTGTTAATTTTTGCAACCAAATCAGTATTGTCTTTAACAAGATCACTCATGAATACTTTATATTTTAAAATAGATTCATCAACTTTTTTTCGTGAATTATTCCAAGCTACCATGAACGTTCCATCGCCAAATGACAATCTTATAATGCTGTCATTTATTTCGAAAAAATCAATTCTTCGATTAATCCAGTAGTTTATTTTTCCCTCGCATCCATTACGCGCCAAAACATATTCATAATTAATAAAATTAAATCCAAATTGCTTATAATAGAAAGAATCTGTCTTTATTTCGGCAACATTTTGCCACCATAATTTATCTTTACTTCCATCCTTTAACAAATATTCAACATATGAACTGCCAGCCGTTTGATCGCTGGAAAAGTAATCATAGTTCATGTTTTTAATTTTACACTCAATTTTTGTATTTGGTACTACTTTCTTATTCGAGGGGTTATCGCTCGTTATCACATAACCATCATAATATTTTTTATCATATTGAAAAATACTCTGACCAATTGATATCTGAATAATGGATAATGAAATGATCAAGAAGAACAGGAAACTTTTACTTTTTGTTTTCATAGTCTTTATTTTTTTCATTAATACTAATTTGTAAATTTAGCTATTATGCAGATAAATTCGGACAAGTCAGCCGAAATCTACTTGTTCTTATCAGCTTAGCAAAAGCTTTTTATACAAGCAATGCCGATAGGAACAAATATAAAAAATTATTTCTTGAATTACTTTTAATATCGGTATCAGAAGTTTTAGTTACACGGCTTGTCAAACTGATGAGTCTCTCATTCCTTCAAGACGTCCGGATAGCTATCGGGACTCCTCAGGATTACGCGGGACGTTGCGAAACGCTTCAATGGTCCCGATTGCAATCGGGACCATTGAAGAAATTTAAAAGTTATGGTTAGGTTTATTAATAATACTTATTGTATTATTATTTTTTCAGTATATATTTTTTCGCCGCAACTAAGCTGCACATCATAAATGCCTTTTGGAAAACGACTCATATCAATATTGGTCACACTTTCGGTAGTGCTTTTCTTCCAAACCAATGCACCGACTGAACTGTAAATAAAGATCCGCTTTACGTCATTACTATTTCTATCGGGGATACTGATAGTCATCTTTCCTTCCGAAGGGTTAGGATAGATCAGAATATGTGATTCAGCCACAGGGGTATTATCTATTCCTGAGTAAATGCCATTGTAGTACTCAACATCCTTAACAACATTGTGTTTGTCGCAATGTACAATACATGCTGGATAGCCTATCCCGTGAGTCAGGTAGCTATACGTATTAGTGGAGTCTCTTGAATATTCAACAGCATATACCTGGAACGTACCCATCTTCGCATAAACACTGTCGATCTCGGTAATAAATTCATGTTCGCGCAGAACCTCCGGATATGTGCCATGGGGTGTTGTCAGTGAACCGCATGCATCGGCGATAATTTGCTTTTTGATTGTTCTGACATAAAAGGTATCGACATCGGCAGAATTTTTATTCAGTGGTAAAACCCAGCGCCCGTAGGCAGTGAATATACTTCCAAATGTTGCAGGCGTGCCTATCACAAGTTCCTGAGGGTTGTTCTGTACATTTGTTTCTGCACAGATTCCAGATTCAGGACGGAATCCTGTTACCCAAAAGCCTGTACTATCGCTTCTCCAGAAACAATAACCATTGCCGGGACCAACAGGAGCGCCACCAAATAAACTGCCATACAGATTGCCCGGACCATAGGTGTCAATATTGGAATAGGGGAAAACCGAAGCGTATGGAGTTGCTGAAGTAGCCTGGTAAGCGGCGTACTTGGGATATTGTAAAGTGAGCGAAGAATAATCCCATGTTTGTGCTGTTCCCGGAGTTCCAAGCGAAACATTGGTAGTGGTATCTACAGCCAGCAGTGCGTTAAGGCCGGCATAAGGCAGATCAGCCCCTGTTATTAATATTCCGCAACCTGTACCAATTGTATAACATGCCGAGGTATCACTACATCCGTTCTGTGTAATGATCACGGCATAGCTGCCCGGACTGTTAGCAGTGAAACTCTGGAAGGTTTGTCCGCTAATGGGTGCGTTTCCGTTGCAGTCAATCCATTGATATGTGGCACCGGCTGCATCGGCGGCAAGGGTCGATCCTGTCTGGGTGACAGAAGTATTGATCGTGATTAACACAACATATATTGTTTGTGCTGGTGAAGAACCAAATGAATTGTTTGCAGTAACAGAAATAGTCCCGCTGGTACCTGCAGTAGCCGTAATACTATTGGTAGTGCTCGATCCGCTCCATCCAGAAGGTAATGTCCAGGTATAACTTGTTGCGCCATTCACCGGTGCCACGCTGTATGTGTTGGTACTTCCGGGACATATTGATGCAAAACCTGAGATAGCTCCCGGCATGGGAGGTGGACCACCGATGTATACGGAATAGCATTCTGATGTGTCGGGACATGCATTCTGTGTTACTATTACGGCATAGCTTCCGGAACTTGTTGCAGTATAGCTCTGCGATGTTTCCCCTGCTAATGGTGCGTATCCGTTGCAATTAAGCCATTGGTAAGTGGCACCGGCTGCCGTAGCGGTAAGGGTTGCTCCGGCTTGTGTTACACCGGTATTTACGGTAGTCACGGTAAGGCCAAGTGTCTGAGCCGAAGAGGAGCCAAAAAGGTTATTAGCGGTTACGGAAATAGTGCCGCTTGTGCCGGCAATGGCAGTGATAGTATTTGTGGTGCTGCTGCCACTCCATCCCGAGGGAAGTGTCCATGTATAGCTTGTGGCACCGCTTACAGGTGATACGCTGTATATATTGGTGCTGCCTGCACAAACAGTAGCAATGCCCGAGATAGTACCGGGTGTAGAAGGGACACTTCCTCCTGCGCCGTTGATCTTACGTATAACATTGTTTTCATCTGAAATGTAAATATTCCCCTGTGCATCAACAGCAACTCCTTCGGGGCCATTGAAAGTAGCCAGAGTAGCAGGACCGCCATCACCGGAATATCCATTCACTCCTGTTCCTGCTACTGTGGTTATGTTGCCTGTAGATGCATTGACCTTGCGTATCCTTTCGTTGGCATCGTCAGCAATATAAAAATTTCCGGCAGCATCAAATGCTACTCCCAGTGAAGGATCATTCAGTTTTGCCGAAGTTGCAGATCCGTTATCTCCGCTGAAACCAGCAGTTCCGTTTCCGGCCACGGTAGTGATTTTGCCCGTGGAAGCATTGATCTTGCGTATCACGTTGTTACCATCGTCTGAAATATAAATATTTCCAGTAGAGTCAATAGTCACACCATCAGGTGCATTTAATTCAGCAATATTTGCCTGGCCATTATCGCCAGAGTAACCGGCATTCCCGTCTCCGCAAATAGTGCTTATTATACCTGTAGATACAGTAACCTTGCGAATAACGTTATTGCCGCGGTCGGCAATATAAATATTTCCTGCTACGTCGACGGCTACTCCCCATGGATTATTTAACTGGGCATCTGTTGCCAAACCACCATCGCCACAGAAGGGCCACATATTCATAAAAAAAGATCCATCGCCTGCAACGGTACTTATGATTCCAGTGGAAACAGTTACCTTGCGAATTACATTATTGAGATTATCAGCTATGTAAATATTCCCTGCAGTATCAAGAGCTACACCAAAAGGATTAGCCAGATAGGCAGATGTTGCCAGCCCGCCGTCACCGCCATAATACCAGTTGCTACCGTTATTGGGATAATCAATTCCGGCTATAGTAGTTATTACTCCAGTAGAGGTATTTATTTTGCGGATCACATTATTGCTGTTGTCGGAGAAAATAACATTGCCTGCAGCATCAATCACCATTCCAAACGGGATATTCAGTTTAGCTGAAGTGGCCTGACCATTATCACCGCTGTAGCCCGCAGTACCGGTTCCTGCAATGGTGTTGATATAGCCCACCTGGGCATTGGCCATGTAACCTGTCAGGATCAAGGCGAGGAGGAAAATTTTTGTTTTCATAATTGTTTTATGTTTGTTCATTGTTATTTTAAATTGATAAACAAATTCAATCAGCTAACCTGATTGCTGTTTATTTATGTACAGTAGCTGGTATCTATAATTTTAGAACTGACAAATTTGATACATTTTGTTTTTACTTATTAGACGTTTACAAAACTATGACTAATAATTAAATTAAAGCAGAGCAAAATTACCCGATTTTATCAGGTATTAATACTTGATTATTGCCAGAATATTCAAGGAATTTGCAAAAATGTATGACTTGCATTGCATGCCTATCAATTTGAAGGCGAAATATTGATTTAATATTACACTGTTGAAACCCTTCTCACGACTGCCCTGTATGTACCAGGCAAGTATCGGGAATAAAGCATCGAAGTAATATACTATTATGTGGTGCTTACTCTACAATTACTTTTTTTGTTCCTAAATATACGTTGTCACATGTTACTGAAAGAAGATAAATACCGGAAGATAGTGTCAAGTTTCGTAATTCAACATATCTTGAATTAGAGCTTGATTTTTTTACTAAAAATTGTCCAAATGAATTATAAACAGAGATAAGCCAAATTTTAAAAGAATAATACAAAAAAGGTGTAGAAAAGGTGTAGATTAAAATAGAAAAGCCCTGATATACAGGGCTTTAACTCATTTTACTGTCGGGGTGGCAGGATTCGAACCTGCGACCTCCTGCTCCCAAAGCAGGCGCGATGAACCGGGCTACGCTACACCCCGAAATAATGAACTTTGTTTGTTAGGGCTGCAAAATTAGAAAAAAAAATGAGACTATTACTATTGAATAATTTATTTTTCAAATTTTTTTCTGAAATGTCAATATAAAAGCCCGCTATAGCGGGCTTTTATATTGGATGCGGAGTGGGAGGTCTTTGAACCTTCCTCTGTGTTGCAGTGATAGCAATTGTTTAAGGATTTGAATCATGTGTGGTAACCGAATTGGTACCCTGCGTTAACCTTTCTTTCAAATTGTTTCATCTCTATTCAATGTGGGAAGAATCCTTAATCAATTTCGCTTTCGGCAATTTTCTTTACTTCTAATTTGAAAAAAGTTTATCCATATCAGGAATTAATTTCAATATAGCAGTTGCAGCAGGTTCAATATTGCCATTCAGTGTTCCGGATCTCTTATCTCCACAGTAATTGATATCACCTGAAAAAACAACTTTTCCCTTGCTTGAACATGATAGGCTTTCTCCGTCTCCACCGGGACATCCGTCATTATTAGCAGAAGTGTCGCATCTGAGTTTTCCTGATTCAAGCAGGTTTATGATGTTGTTGAATTGTTCTTTTGTACATGAAAAAGTGGTGTCGTGAAAATTTGTAAGAACACTAACAATATCAGGCTTGACAATAATTGTATAATTGTGCGCTAAATGCGGCGGAACAGATGCATCTTGATAAGAATATTGTATCTCATCTATATCCTGATTTTTAAAATCGAAATTTTTTCCAACATTGCAGAATTGCAGTAACGCAATGAACGGAAGAAGGAGAACGGCTTTTATTTTTTTCATGACTCTGCTTTTTTAAATCATCCATTCAATAAACGGGAATAAAATTAAACAATTATGAATTGCAAATCAATCCAATAATCATGAGCAATGCAAAAGGTGAAATTATTACATAGAACCACATTACAGGTTTCCATGCACCTTCGGTTTGTTCAGGTGGATATTTTAATCCCACAATATACCAGCAAAAAAGCCTGAATACAGGAATGAAGATTGCGAATGACCAGGTACCCACAATACGGTAATATTCTAAGGTTGTTGTGGGGGCAAATTCGCTGAACAGCATAGCATATCCAAGAAGTATGAATGCATCAATAAAAATATAAGAAGGGTGTGTTGAACAAAAATCTGAAAAATCAATTACCTGTAAACTCTTAGACACACTGTATTCGCTGGTTCGCCTGGGTTTTATTATTGTCCATATAAGCCATACCAGGCATGCAGTGCCCAGAATTAATGTTGTAATTAAATAGGAGAGGTCATCGTTTACTGTATTCTGTTCAATGTCCTGCGCAAGGTTGGCAATAAATCCAACAAGTAAAATCATCAGAAGAAATTCGAAAAAGATGATCCTTACAATTCCCGCAACTTTACTGAATGAGTTCATGATTTTTCGTTTTTAAATTTTCCACTAAGACACTAAGAGCACAAAGTTAAACGAAGTATAATTTTCTTATTACCTTAGGTTTCTTAGTTTCTTAGTGGTCTTATTTTAGTTTGTTTTTTAACATTTTACATAAAATGTTGCTCAATTGCCTTCCATATCTGTATTCTAATTAAAGTCTTTACTTTTTATAAATGATAAAAGTAAAAGCATAATCAGCATAAATGCCACTAATATTATATGTTTTAATGGTCAAATTAGGAGAGGAACTGTCCCATACTATAATACCAGGAGAAGCCAGGAGTGTTGCAACAACTACGTAATTTTGATATGAGAAGTTCTCTCCTGAAATAGAATATTGATAAATTCCGGAACCAGCAGTATGTGAGACTAATGTAACATTGGAAGTAGTAGAGGCACTTTGCAGGGCTCCTGAAGTATTTACTGAAGCATTTCCATAAGCAATCGGCACAAGACCTGACTGCCAGCTAGCACCTCCACTTGCATCGGAAGTAAGAACTTTGCCTGCACCGGGCGAACCGCCCGTTATTTTAACAGGGCCGCTGAAATAGCCTGCCCATGCGGTTGTTCCGTCGTGATAACCCAAGCCACCAAATATAGATGCACTGTATGCGCCTACAACACCAGCCTCGTTGGCCACTCCGCTTCCTTCAACATATCCGTAAATACCAGCCTGGTATGAGTTGGAATGCGATATGCCATAAATACCTGCATTGGGCGAAAGCCAGTCGCTTGCAGCGGTGGTAGCTGAAACTTTTCCCATCAGGGAATATTGCTGGTTATTATCAAAAACAACTACATTTGTATTGTTGTTGGCATATATATTACTGCCGCCAGTAGTCCACAAATTCGACCCCGCACCAGTAGGTCCCGTTGCACCAGTAGCGCCTGTTGCACCTATTCCTGTAGATCCCGTAGCACCTTTAGCTCCGGTTGCTCCTGCAGAACCAGTAGCTCCTGTTGCACCAGTGGTACCCTGTATTCCCTGGGCTCCAGTTGGTCCGGTAGCTCCCTGAATTCCCTGTGGTCCTGTAGCGCCAGTTGCACCATTGTTTCCTGCACTGCCCGTAGCACCTTGTAATCCCTGGGTACCTGTTGGACCAGTTGGTCCGGTAACTCCCTGGATTCCCTGTGAGCCTGTTGCACCAGCCGCCCCATTTGTACCATTGTTTCCGTTTGTTCCGGCTGCGCCTGTAGGGCCTGTAGCCCCAGTTGCACCGGGAGTTCCTGATGCATTTGCGTACAAGGCATAGGGTACACTCAATAATTCTGCTGTACCCAGTGGAACATAGTTCGTTCCTCCTGATGCATCCATTTCAACTTTTAAATACTTGGAACCTGTTGCCCAGTTAATGGTGCTGAATGTCCCGGTTTGAACTGCTCCCGTACCCAGCGAAAGGGTAAACAATCCAAACTGGTTTGTTGTGGTTGCCTGGGTTTCCGTATAAACAACTGTTCCTGTAGAACTGCCATCGAGAATAGTTATTCTCAGCGAAATCAATTGTCCCGAAAGTACATTGCCTGAAGCATCGCGGGCAACAGCCTGGTAATTGAATGCCTGTGGAACCTGCGCAATGACAGATAAAAGCGAAAAGTGAAAAGTGAATAGTAGTAGTACTACAATTCTTGTAATGGCTTTTTTCATAACCTTGTTTTATTTACTGTTTATTAATACTTTCAATTCATCAATTTGCTTTTGCAAATCTTCAATTGAAGAATTTTTCGGTTTGAAATTTTTCGATCACCCTTGTTGTTCCTGCATTGCCTTAATAAAAGACACAACAAAATCACATTAGTTCGGCAACCAAAGTGTTCCTTTTTTATTTCTGGGGAAGCACGTTCTCCTTATTTGAATTATGTTTAATATCTCCACCTATTTTTAAATTTTCCGGCATTCCCAATTCCTTAGGATGCAGATATTTTCCTTTGTTAAACGATTCCTTTTCAACTTCGGGAACTACGCGATGTGCATTGGCCCAGGCGTCCTGACGAACACCGGTAACCTGCCAGCTTACTTCTATGTTTGGCTTATCCGTTTTAATTTCAAAGGTATTGCCTTCTATTTTTTTGGAGATAATTGCCTGTGCAAATGTGCCGATAACAGTTAGCTGATAGCGGAAATCTTTGTTCAATACATCAAAATAAAGGGGTAGTGTAACTACTGCAACACCATTTGAATTAGAAGTAATATTGCCATTATAAATATTCATCATATCAGGGCTTTCAACAAAACTGTGATACAGGTATTTATTGGCAGGATCAAGCGGATCGTCAATTTCGAAGGTGCCGCTGGCTTTGCTGAGCGAACCAGTTACCCGCATGTTTCCATCAGCATACATTGCATAGTTGGTAGTTCCACCGCTGGCAATACCATACACCCCATAACAATTGCTAGGTGCACCAATATAATTATAAGCATACCCGGCGAGACCCGTTGAATATGTGCCTGATCCGTATGCATCACCTTCAGTGCCGGTAACCTGGGTGGCTGTATTGGACTCACCCATACCCATAACTCCTTCGAGATTACCGCCACCTTCAATACCAGTGCCATATTGGTCTGCTGTACTTTTTATTGTAGTTGCTACCAAACCAACGCGATTGTTAGCATCCGTTGCTCCATTGTATTGATAACGTATGCCGCCATTCGTGGATGGTGTACCTGTATTTTTAACTAACAAATTCTGTGCATCAGCAGATGAAATGGTAAGAGTGGCAAAGGGCGTTTGTGTTCCAATACCGATTTTAGTACCGTCGTTATATAAGGTCGAATTTGCTACCCATGTAGAGCCATCGTTTCTTAAAGTTTGCCCTGAAGTTCCTGCAACAAGCGGGCCTGTTGCTCCGGTAGCTCCTGTTGCTCCGGTAGCGCCAACTGCTCCATTAGAACCAATTGTTCCATCATGTGCTAAAACATTCCATGTAGTACCATCCCATACATATGAAGTACGGTCGGGCAAATAATAACATGCATCATTTTTGGATGCTCCAGAAGGTAATGGTGGGTTTATTATAGTACCTAACCAATTAATAGAAACACCATTTGCACCTGTTGGTCCTGTTAACCCGGTACTGCCGGCAAGACCTGTGGAACCTGTTGGTCCGGTGGCTCCGTTGCTGCCAGCTGTGCCAGTAATTCCTGTTGGACCAGTGGCACCAGTTGCTCCGGTTGCACCAATGCTACCTGCAGATCCTGCAACACCTGTTGGTCCTGCAAGTCCCTGAATGCCCTGTGGGCCCGTTGCCCCAGCTGTCCCTGTAGTTCCAGCGGGACCTGAAGCGCCGACATCTCCGGCAATACCAATGTTCCATGAAGAGAAGGAACCACTGCCGGATGTCCTGTCAATCACTACTATCATTGAGGTTCCCGAATAAGATGCAATAACGCCTTCCATATAATCTGTTGAACTGTTTGACAATCTCACCCTGTTGTTGGTAAGGTACGCCAGGCCTGCCTGGGTAGTGAATGTTTTTACTCCTGCTGCAATATTAACCGTTGAGGTGGATGTGGCAAGGTATCCTGCTCCGGCAGCACCGGTTGCACCTGTGGGTCCCATTCCAGTACCTGTAGGTCCTATTGGCCCTGTTGGACCGGCAGCACCTGTGGTTCCAGCACCAGTCGGACCTGTGGCACCGGTTGCTCCAATGTTTCCTGTACTACCCGTTGCGCCAATGATACCTTGTATTCCCTGTACACCCGTAGGCCCTGTAACTCCCTGAATTCCCTGTGGGCCTGTAGCACCAGATGCGCCAGCAATGCCCTGTATTCCCTGTGCACCCGTTGGTCCTGTGACTCCCTGGATGCCCTGTGAGCCTGTTGCACCAGCCGCCCCATTTGTACCATTGTTTCCGTTTGTTCCGGCTGCGCCTGTAGGGCCTGTAGCCCCAGTTGCACCAGGAGTTCCTGATGCATTTGCGTACAAGGCAAAGGGAACACTTAATAATTCTGTTGTGCCCATTGCTACATAGCTTGTACCGCCATTGGCATCCATTTCAACTTTTAAATACTTGGAACCTGTTGCCCAGTTAATGGTGCTGAATGTCCCGGTTTGAACTGCTCCCGTACCCAGCGAAAGGGTAAACAATCCAAACTGGTTTGTTGTGGTTGCCTGGGTTTCCGTATAAACAACTGTTCCTGTAGAACTGCCATCGAGAATAGTTATTCTCAGCGAAATCAATTGTCCCGAAAGTACATTGCCTGAAGCATCGCGGGCAACAGCCTGGTAATTGAATGCCTGTGGAACCTGCGCAATGACAGATAAAAGCGAAAAGTGAAAAGTGAATAGTAGTAGTACTACAATTCTTGTAATGGCTTTTTTCATAACCTTGTTTTATTTACTGTTTATTAATACTTTCAGTTCATCAATTTGCTTTTGTAAATCTTCTATTGCAGTATTTTGTGTTTCTTTTTCGGTTTGTAATTTTTCGATAATTTCTTGTTGTTCCTGAATAGCTTTGGTTAACACAGGTATCATCCCAATATAATTAACACCTTTATACGTAATTTGCTTTTCTTCATGAGTTGGTTTTCCAGTTTTGGCATCTTTTATTCTAACAGAATTGACATCGGTTTTTACCAGATTAGGAAATACTTCTTCCAGTTGTTGCGAGATAAATCCAATTTGAGTAACCTTAGGAAAGTTCATTAAACCAGCATCGCCATCTTGTTTGAAGGTATAATTATACGTTTTAATTTTCATAATGCTTGAAAGTGCATTTTGGAAAGGAGTAATGTTTTCTTTAAATTTCTCATCCGAGGGATTTGAAAATGTTCCGTTAACAGTTACATTTCCATTAAAATATCCTGCGTATTGTGATCCATTTCCAGTAACATCGCTATATATGCCATATTTTGTTGCATTACCGCTTCCATTAGCCCAAGAATAAACCCCATGTTTTGAATTGCCATTATCAGGTCCACCATCTGCAAAAGCATTAACACCGGTCGAACCACCATCAAAATCTCCTCCTGATCCATTACCTCCATCGCCGGAAGGCAAACTTAAACCATAAACACCTGCTGCATACGTAGCAGCATTATTACCTGTATATTTACCCACTAAAACATATGTTTCACCTGAAGTTGCTGAAATTGTATCCGTTTCAAAATATCCGGCAATACGAGCATGAGAACTTACTGAAAGTTTACTCTGACGATAATAACCTGAACCAAATAAATCCCAAACATCCTTAGTTGTTCCAATTCCAACATTGCCTATTTCACTAATATTCATACGTACGGTATTATTAGTTCCGAAATACAATCTGGAGTTTTCGTAATTCCATATCCATGCAGCTGTAGAACCCATTCCTATCCTTAGTCCATGAGTTAATCCAACAGTTGTTGCATTACTAAAAAGGCCAATTTCTCCATTGCCGGCACCTCCGTTTATTGATACAGTAGCAATGGATGATGCGGTGGTTCCTATGCCTAAAGCTGTACCGTTATTATATAAAAAGCTATTTGCTACCCAGTTTGCACCATCGTGACGTAATGTATAACCGCTTGAACCTGTAGGTAGCCCTGAACCACCGGCAGGTGTTTGCCAGCTTGCGCCACCATTTGCATCGGAAGTAAGCACTTTTCCTGCACCCTGATTTCCGTCTTTTATTTTTATTGGTCCGCTGAAATAGCCTGCCCATGCGTTTGATCCTTCATAATAACCTAAACCTCCGAATAATGAATTGCTATAAGCACCTACTACGCCTGCTTCATCGGCAATTGCGCTTCCTTCAACCCAGCCATATACGCCTGCCTGAAAAGAATTGGAATGCGACATCCCCATAATCCCTGCTTTTGGAGATCCCCAGTTAGTTCCTGCGTTCGTTACCGAGACTTTTCCATAAATGGAGTATTGTTGGGCAGCATCATAAACCATAACATTCGTATTGTTAGTAGGATAAATGCTGCTGCTGCCTGTGGTCCACAAACTCGAGCCTGCGCCCGTGGGTCCTGTTGCTCCGGTAGCGCCATTAGCACCAGCTGTCCCAGTGGGCCCTGTAGCACCATCAATACCATTTGTACCATTTTGTGTCATCATCTGCCATGAAGAACCATTCCATATATAGGATTTTCCCATTGTAGATAAATAGTATGCGTCATTTAAAGAAGGACTACTTGGTGCAATAGGAAAAGTACCAAGCCAATGAATTGAAATTCCATTAGTCCCGTTAGCACCAGTTGCTCCGATAGGTCCGGCAGCACCGTTGTTCCCATTTGTACCATTAGCGCCTGTAGGACCTGTAGCACCCACAGATCCTGTTGGGCCAGTCACACCAGTTGCTCCATTACTTCCATTACTGCCAGTAGCACCGGTTGCGCCTTGTATACCTTGAGCTCCAGTTGCACCGTTGCTTCCGTTTATTCCATTAGCACCTGTGGGACCCGTAGCTCCGACAGAGCCTGCAGATCCCGTAGGTCCTGTTGCTCCATTATTCCCATTTGCTCCAGTGGGGCCTGTCGCACCAGCTGCGCCATTAGTTCCAGCAACTCCTGTGGGCCCCGTTGGGCCTACACCTGAGCCAGTCGGGCCAACTAAACCGGTGGGTCCGGTAGGACCTGTGGGTCCAACACCTGATCCGGTAGGACCAGTGGCTCCTGTAGCTCCAACTACTCCAATACCTGTTGGGCCGGTTGCTCCCATTACTCCTATTCCAGTAGGACCTGTAGGACCAACAACTCCATTTATGCCGTTTGTTCCGGCAGCGCCTGTGGGACCAGTTGGGCCGATTGAACCGGATGTACCGGATGCATTTGCGTACAAGGCAAAGGGAACACTTAATAATTCTGTTGTGCCCATAGCTATATAGTTTGTACCACCAGTGGCATCCATTTCAACTTTTAAATACTTGGAGCCTATTGCCCAGTTGATGGCATTGAATGTTCCAAACTGAACTGAACCTTTTCCAAGAGCAAGTGTAAATAAGCCGAACTGGTTGGTATTGGCCATATGTGTTTCTGAGTAGACAACTGTTCCTGTGGAACTGCCATCGAGAATAGTTATTCTCAGTGAAATCAATTGCCCGGAAAGTACATTGCCTGAAGCATCGCGGGCAACTGCCTGGTAATTGAATGCCTGGGGAACCTGCGCAATGACAGATAAAAGCGAAAAGTGAATAGTGAATAGCAGTAGTACTGCAATTCTTGTAATGGCTTTTTTCATAACCTTGTTTTATTTACTGTTTATTAATATTTTCAATCCATCAATTTGCTTTTGCAAATTTTCGTTAATGGTTTTCTGATCTTCTATCAAAACCTGTTGTTCCTGAATAGCTTTTACTAACACAGGAATAATATCCGAATAATATATACCATACCTGTATTCATCGGTTTTTACTTCCTTGCCAGTCTTTTCATCCTTTTTGGTTAAATAATCTTTCTTCACAACTTCTTTCAATATTGGCTCCACTTCCTGTGCAAGCAGGCCAAGTTTGGTTCCATAAGCGGTATCATTTTTCCAGGTAAAGCTAACAGGGTGGAGTTTCATCACTTCATTTAAACCGTACGAAATATCTTTTATATTTTCTTTTTCGCGGGCATCGGAAGTATTGATTATGCCATTTGTAGCATATACTGTAGACCATCTATTACTATTAGTACCTAAAGATACACCACCACCCATAGAAGCAAAACATGATGAAGTCATCCAGAATCCATAACCACTGGGAGTAGTACTAAAATCATTATAGGCCGAATAAAAACCAAGACCATCTAACGCATCATTCTCTATTCTCCAATCTTTATAAGATGAGCTAGATGATACCAAATCTATTCCGGCATAATTCCCATCATTGCTTGTAACTCGTATTCTTTGAGTCCCTGTGCCTGAAACTTCAAGATGTTGGTTTGGGGTAGTTGTTCCTAAACCAACATTTCCATTAGTGCTTATAGTCCCATCAGCGGCAATACTTAAACGTTCGGTATTATTAGTCGCAAAATATAATCTTGTGTTTTCGTTATTCCATATCCATGCACCAGTAGAACCTATACCAACCCTAAGTCCATCATAAGTTCCAAGGCCTGTTGAGGTATTAAATAAACCAAGTTCTCCATTGTTACTTCCACCGCTAACCGATAAGGTGGAAGGTGTTGTGGTTGTTCCTATACCAACACCGGTAGAACCATTATTATAAATATAGCTGTTAGCCACCCAGTTTGAACCGTCGTGTCTTAATGTTTGACAACTTGTGCCAGAAGGTAATCCCGAACTACCTGAAGCTGTTTGCCACGTAGCTCCGCCATTTGCATCGGATGTAAGCACTTTGCCTGCTGCCTGGTTACCATCAATTATTTTAATTGGCCCGCTGAAATATCCTGCCCATGCGTTTGTTCCCTGGTAATATCCCAAACCTCCGAATATTGAACTGCTGTAAGCTCCAACTACTCCGGCTTCGTTAGATACGCCGCTTCCTTCAACATAGCCATATACTCCGGCTTGAAATGAGTTGGTATGTGACATTCCGAATATGCCTGCTTTTGGCGATATCCAGTCGGTTCCGGCTGTTGCTGTTGAAACTTTTCCATAAATGGAGTATTGCTGGGCAGCATCAAAAACCATTACATTTGTATTATTGGTAGGATAAATGCTGCTGCTGCCTGTGGTCCACAAACTCGAGCCAGCGCCCGTGGGCCCGGTTGCTCCGGTAGCGCCATTAGCACCGGCTGTTCCTGTGGGCCCGGTAGCACCATCAATACCATTGGTACCATTCTGTGTCATCATCTGCCATGAAGAACCATTCCATATATAGGATTTTCCCATTGTAGATAAATAGTATGCATCATTTAACGAAGGACTACTTGGTGCAATAGGAAAAGTACCCAGCCAATGAATTGAAATTCCATTTGTCCCGTTAGCACCAGTTGCTCCGATAGGTCCGGCAGCACCGTTGTTCCCATTTGTACCATTAGCGCCTGTAGGACCTGTAGCACCCACAGATCCTGTTGGGCCAGTCGCACCAACTGCGCCATTAGTGCCAGCAACTCCTGTGGGACCTGTTGGGCCTATACCTGAGCCAGTCGGGCCAACTAAACCGGTGGGTCCGGTAGGACCTGTGGGTCCAACACCTGATCCGGTAGGACCAGTGGCTCCTGTAGCTCCGGTCGTTCCAATGCCTGTTGGTCCTGTTGCTCCCATTATTCCAATTCCGGTAGGACCTGTTGGACCAACTGTTCCATTTGTTCCATTTGTTCCTGCTGCACCTGTTGGGCCGGTAGCCCCTGTTGCACCAGGAGTTCCTGATGCATTTGCGTACAAGGCAAAGGGAACACTTAATAATTCTGTTGTGCCCATTGCAACATAGTTCGTTCCTCCTGAAGCATCCATTTCAACTTTTAAATACTTGGAGCCTGTTGCCCAGTTGATGGCACTGAATGTTCCAAACTGAACTGAACCTTTTCCAAGTGCCAGCGTAAATAAGCCTAACTGGTTTGTATTGGCCATATGTGTTTCGGTATAGACAACCGTTCCGGAAGAACTGCCTTCGAGAATAGTTATTCTCAGTGAAATCAATTGCCCCGAAAGTATATTGCCTGAAGCATCTCGGGCAACAGCCTGGTAATTGAATGCCTGTGGAACCTGTGCGTTGAGCTGAAAGCTGATCATTAGTATCAGCATTAGCATCAAAAGTTTCAAATGGTTTTTCATGGGTTTGGAGGTTAGATTAATATACAAGGTTTATTTTCTTAATGGTTGGGGTAGTATTGGCATTATCAGTTCCCGTATTTATTTCCAGCATATATATTCCCTGGCTGAGATTGCTGATATCAAGACTGATTTTATTTATACCTGATGAGGCAGAAAAATTATTCGTTAATATTTCCTGGCCTACCAAATTGAATAATTTAATAGTGACAGGGTTTTCACTTGCCGAATTAAATTCAAGCGTGAATGTTCCGCTTGTTGGATTGGGATAGATTAAATAATCGTTCAGGGAAATTTCACTTTGCGGAATTCCAACCGACAGATCTTCGGGCTGCTGAAAACCTTGTGTGAGAATATTACCAGTGGAAGTGAATGTTTGCACCATTGTCATTTCAGCAACTGTAAATGAAAGCGATGCTGATGCAGAAGTGTAGTATCCACCGGCTGATGAAACAACGCATGGGCTCAGTGTTTGAGCACGACCGGAAAAAGAAAAAACTATTCCTGACATTAATAATAATATTTTGAATTTTGTTTTCATAGTGTATGAATTTTATAACATCAAAATTATAAGAGACGTTAGCTTTAAACAATCGTGATTCACCTCTTTTAACAGGTGAATCACGTGTTTAATTTTTGTGAAAATTTATTCCTTGATTATTTTTTTGCTGAGAATATTTTTTGCAGTTTGAATCTGTATGATGTATAATCCTGTTGGGAAAGATTTCAGGTTGACATTTGTTTTTGTATCATCAACATTGGTGCTCACGATTTCCTGTCCTGTTGAATTAAAAATTCGTATACCTGAAATTTTTTCATCAGAAGAAATTTCCACAACATCTTTAACGGGATTTGGAAATATAGCAAAGTTTATATCACTGTTTGCAATATCCTGATCTGACAAAGTCAAATCATTCATGTATCTTGCTACTAAAAAGTCTCCGTTAACGTCAGCATCTTTCACTCCCCCAAGCAGAATATTATTATCAGGCTGCAGCAAAACAGAATATGCAAAATTTCTTCCTGAACTAACAGTTGTTGTAACAATACCTCCTGTTCCAAAGCTTACATCTAATGATCCATCGCTTTTGCATTTTGCCAGGTTAAACTGATCTGATCCGGGGCCATTGTTCGATCGGATGGCGATGAGAAATTTTCCATCGCTTTCCCTTGCTATTGAAGTAGCATAGCTTGCCAGGCCGTTAACCTGAAAATTTACTTTTCCATTTGTACCGAATGAATTGTCAAGTGAGCCATTGGTATTGTATCGTGCTAAAATTACATACATGCTCCCTGCTGCAACAATTTTACCATCGGGCTGAATAAGAATATCAAGCAATTCATTGTTTATATTATCAAAATCAGTTATTACTTTACCACCGATACCAAATGTATTATCCAACGAACCGTTTGTATTATATCTTATTAAAACAAAATCATCGTCGGTGCCATTATATGTATATCCACCGGCTACTAACTTGCCATCAGTTTGCAGTGCCAGTGTCCAGGCAAAATCTTCCCCTGTTCCAACAGAAGTGATGACAACTCCGTTTGTTCCAAAAGTTGAATCAAGATTTCCATTGGATTTATAACGCACCAACAAAATGTCAGAGGCACTACCATAGTTTGTGCACCCGGCAATAATTATTTTTCCGTCAGGCTGAAGTGCAACAGCCGAGGCACGGCTATCGTTTCCAACAAGAGTAATGACTTTACCATTTACTCCAAAAGTGCTGTCAAGGTTCCCGTTTGTTTTGTAGCGCGCAATACCAATATTTATTACCCCAGCATATTCTACAAGACCTGCAGCTACAACTTTGCCATCAGGCTGAAGTGCCATGGAATAAGCCTGATCCACGCCTGAACTAAAATCAGTAAATACTTTCCCACCTGTTCCATAAGTGGCATCTAATGTTCCGTTTGAATTATACCTTGCAAGTGCAAAATTCCATCCGGAATTGTTTCCATCACCACCTAAAATTATTTTTCCATCTTGCTGAAGAACCATGGCTAAAGCTTCGTCGTAAATTCCGCCAAAATCAGTAGTGGCTGTACCGCCCGACCCAAAGGATGGATCAAGAGTTCCCTGACAGGTGCATGCAAAAGGAATCATGCAAATGATCGCTAAAATAATTTTGTTCTTCATAGCTTTATTTTTTTTATTTTATTTTCTGAATCGATTTTTTTTCTTAAGGAGTTTAATGCAATTATGAATCAGATGATATAAACAAATGATTCACCAATATCAGGCTGGTGAATCATTTGCTATATAGTCACTGATTTTTATTCCTTGATTATTTTTTTGCTGACAATATTATTTGCAGTTTGAATTTGGATGATGTATAAACCTGTTGGGAAAAGTTCCATACTGACATTTGTTTTTGTATCATCAACATTGGTGCTCACGATTTCCTGTCCTGTTGAATTAAAAATTCGTATACCTGAAATTTTTTCATCAGAAGAAATTTCCACAACATCTTTTACAGGGTTTGGAAAAGTTGTGATATTTACAGAAGAGCTGATTTCAGTGAGGCCTGAATAATCGTGCATTAAAATAACTGATTCGGACATATCGGAATGCACATTAACATAACCTGTAGATAGTACATAACCTGATTTGACTACATTATACCAGTAATTATCACTTTCAGCAACAGCAACATATTGAGTTGCACCATTTGCTGCAGTTGACTGATCGGAACCATTGAATGTAACAGTTGCATTTTGCACAGGATTTCCATATTCATCATTCACATTGAAAGTAACATTGTATGCTGCACCTAATAAGCCAAGAGATACAACAACAGGATCATTGCCGGGTTCATCAACGTAATTATAAATAGTGTAATAGCCTGCCATGCTCACTTCATAATATAAGTTGCCTGTTGCTACATCATGGAATATTGTGTTGCCAGAAGCATCGGTTGTTTGTGTAATTCCGTTAAAAGTCACGCTGGCACCACTAATGGGGTTTGTCTGATTATCATACACCCAGAAATTAATATCAAGACCAGTTGCTGCAGGAGCCAGATTTATTACAATAGGGTCGTTGCCAGGCTCACTGATATTCCCTGTAACAGAAGTATATCCTGCTTTGCTCACTTCATAATAAAGATTACCTGTAGGCACATCTGTAAAGGTTGCTGTTCCTGAAGCATCGGTGTATTGGGTTACTCCGTTAAATGTTACGGTTGCCCCGTCAATATAATTTGTTGACAAATCATACACGTAAAAATTAATTGTAAGCCCGCTTCCAACTGCCGTCATGTTAACTGTTACAGGACTTGTTCCGGGTTCGGTGACGTTTCCGCTTGCAGTAATATATCCTGCTTTGGTAACTTCATAAGTTATGCTGCCATCGGGAACACCTGTAAACTGAGTGTATCCGGAAGCATTTGTATATTGCGTAACACCATTGAAAGTAACACTTGCAGCATCAATAGGATTTGATGCATTATCGTACACATTAAAATCAATTGTATTGCCGCTGCTTGCTGCAGTCATAGTTACAACTACAGGATCGTTACCGGGTTCATTTACATAATCATCAACTGAAATGTATCCAGCTTTTGATATTGTGTAATGAATATTGCCCGCGGGAACTCCTGTAAAGGGTGTATATCCTGAAGCGTCCGTGGATTGAGTTACACCATTAAAGGTTACACTTGCACCGCTGATAGCATTAGATGTATTATCATAAACCATAACTCCAATAGTGTAATTAACAATAGTTGTAACAAGAGAAACATCAACGGTTGCATTTCCTGTAACATTGGTGCTCCCTGAAGCCGCATTATAACCAGCCATATTCACTGCATATGATTTGTTTCCTGTACTTATTCCATTAAATACTGCCTGTCCCGAAACATCTGTTGTTTTTGTGGACCCGTCAAATGTTACAGATGCCCCCTGAAGATCATTGCTGCTGTTATCTGTTACATGAAATGTAATATCATAAGTATTTGCTACTACCGGAGTCAATGTTACATTTAAGGTTTGACTTCCGTTTACGTTTATTGAACCAGATGCAGTATTGAATCCACTTTTGGAAATGGAATAAGCCTGGTTATTACCTACCGTAACGCCAAAGAAATCAGCCATTCCGGAACTGTTTGTTAACTGTGTCTGACCGTTAAAAGTTACCGAAGCATTCTGTACAGGTGCATTCGTATTGTCTTTAACATGAAAAGAAACTATATAACTAAGGGATGAAAGTGTAACCTGAACAGGATCATTTCCCGGCTCAATTACACTGCTGCTCGTAGGAACATACCCCGCTTTTGAAACAGAATAGGGATAAGTACCTGCGATAAAATTACTAAAAGTTGTATTTCCAGAAGCATTCGTGGTTTGAGTGTTACCATTAAAAGTAACTGAAGCACCATTGATTGGAGCAGAGGTATTGTCCTTGACATGGAATGTTGCGGAATATGTCTTTGCGTATTTTATAATAAATCCATCAGATCCAACGGCATAACCTAATGTGCCGGATTTCATGTGAACACACATATTGGTTCCAGAGCCTCCTCCGCTCTGGGTAGTCCAGTTTGCACCTCCATTAGTGGTCATCGCTAATGCCCCTGTTGTTCCAACTGTCCAGCCTTTTTGGGTATTTACAAAACTTAAACTAAATAAATTAAGCCCGGAAACACTATAGACTTCGCTATATGTAAGTCCTCCGTCTGTGGTTTTTTCTATCCCATCACCCATAGCAATATATCCGGTATTGGCGTCGAGGAACTGAATAGAGTTTACGTCAACATTGGCAAGTGTTACTGCCAAATGCGAGGTCCATGTGCTGCCACCATCAGTTGTTTTATATATTGCTTTACCCGAACCCGCAACCCAGCCTGTATTTGCATTCAGGAAATAGCATGTCCATAATACCCCACTGCTTATAGACACCGGACTCCATGTGGTACCACCATTGGTGGTTTTAAAAATTTTGCCTATGCTGGTTTGCCCGCCCACAGCATAACCTGTATTTACGTCAATAAAGGAGACAGCACAAAGATCCTCTGTTGTTCCTGATGTTTGCGCTGTCCAGCTGACACCGCCATTATTGGATTTGATTATTGTTCCATTGAATCCGACAGCATAACCTGTGTTGGCATCAGGAAAAGTAACAGCTGCTAATGTATTCGTTGTGTTAGAAACCCGCTGTGTCCATGTTGCACCGCCATCATCGGTTCTGAATACATTGCCGTTCAGTCCTACTGCAACTGCATGAAGACTGTCGATAGTATATACTCCATTAAACTGGTCGGTGGTTCCACTGTTCATTTGATGCCAGCCGTACTGTGCATTTACAAATGAAAAGCTTGTTAAAAGCATGACGAGAATTACAAGTGATTTTGAAATCGTTTTCATATAGTTTGATTTTAGTTTTGTATATGATAATTTACACTACAAAATTATTTTAACAACATACTTTGAACAATAGTGATTCACCCCTTTTGATGGGTGAATCACCTGTTTAATATTTATGAAAATTTATTCCTTGATTATTTTTTTGCTGACAATATTATTTGCAGTTTGAATCTGTATGATATATAATCCTGTTGGGAAAGATTTCAGGTTGACAATTGTTTTCGTATCATCAACATTGGTATTCATGATTTCCTGACCTGTTGAATTGAAGATTTTTAGGTTTGAAATTTTTTCATCAGAAGAAATTTCCACAACATCTTTTACAGGGTTTGGAAAAGTTGTGATATTTACAGAAGAGCTGATTTCAGTGAGGCCTGAATAATCGTGCATTAAAATAACTGATTCGGACATATCGGAATGCACATTAACATAACCTGTAGATAGTACATAACCTGATTTGACTACATTATACCAGTAATTATCACTTTCAGCAACAGCAACATATTGAGTTGCACCATTTGCTGCAGTTGACTGATCGGAACCATTGAATGTAACAGTTGCATTTTGCACAGGATTTCCATATTCATCATTCACATTGAAAGTAACATTGTATGCTGCACCTAATAAGCCAAGAGATACAACAACAGGATCATTGCCGGGTTCATCAACGTAATTATAAATAGTGTAATAGCCTGCCATGCTCACTTCATAATATAAGTTGCCTGTTGCTACATCATGGAATATTGTGTTGCCAGAAGCATCGGTTGTTTGTGTAATTCCGTTAAAAGTCACGCTGGCACCACTAATGGGGTTTGTCTGATTATCATACACCCAGAAATTAATATCAAGACCAGTTGCTGCAGGAGCCAGATTTATTACAATAGGGTCGTTGCCAGGCTCACTGATATTCCCTGTAACAGAAGTATATCCTGCTTTGCTCACTTCATAATAAAGATTACCTGTAGGCACATCTGTAAAGGTTGCTGTTCCTGAAGCATCGGTGTATTGGGTTATTCCGTTAAATGTTACGGTTGCCCCGTCAATATAATTTGTTGACAAATCATACACATAAAAGTTAATGGTAAGCCCGCTTCCAACCGCTGTCATGTTAACTGTTACAGGACTGGACCCTGGTTCTGTAACATTGCCGCTTGCTGTAATATACCCTGCCTTCGTAACGTCATATGAAATATTACCATCAGGAACACCTGTAAACTGTGTGTATCCGGATGCATTTGTATTTTGTGTAACACCATTAAACGTAACACTTGCTGCATCAATTGGATTTGACGCGTTATCATAAACATTGAAATCAACTGTATTTCCGCTGCTTGCAGCTGTCATATGGACAACTACAGGATCGTTGCCGGGTTCATTTACATTATCATCTACTGAAATGTAACCAGCTTTTGATATTGTGTAATGAATATTGCCAGCGGGAACTCCTGTAAACTGTGTGTATCCTGAAGCGTCCGTTGTTTGAGTTGCACCATTAAAGTTTACACTTGCACCGCTGATGGCATTGGATGTATTATCATAAACCATAACGCCTATAGTGTAATTAACAATAGTTGTAACAAGAGAAACATCAATGGTTGCATTTCCAGTAACATTGGTGCTTCCTGAAGCCGCATTATAACCAGCCATATTCGCTGCATATGATTTGTTACCTGTACTAATTCCATTAAATACGGCCTGTCCAGATGCATCAGTAGTTTTAGTGGAGCCATTAAAGGTTATGGTTGCGCCTTGTAAATTATTACTGAGTATATCTGTAATATGAAATGTAATATCGTAAGTGTTCGCAACTGCAGGTGATAATGTTAAATTAATCGTCAGGTTTTGGTTTACATTGCACGACCCGGAAGTTGTGGTATATCCTGATTTTGAAATAGAATAAGTTTGATTGTTTCCAGGCGGTACATTTGTGAAAGAAACCAACCCATTAACATCGGTGTTAAACGTTTGACTTTTAAAAGTTACTAAGGCATTAAATAAAGGAAAATTTGCATTGTCCTTTACATAAAATGTAATTGTATACCCTTGAGTAGAAAGTTGTACCTGCACCGGATCATTGCCGGGTTCAATAACGCTGCCTGTATAAGTAGCATACCCAGGTTTTGATACTGAATACGGATAGGATCCTGCTATAACATTAGTGAAAGTTGTATTGCCTGATGCATTCGTAGTTTGAGTTGTTCCGTTAAAGTTTACTGAAGCGCCACTTAAGGCTACTGAACTGATATCTTTGACATGGAAGGTTACACTGTATGCTTGGCAATATTTTAAAATTGTTCCTCCTTCTCCTATAGCATATCCAATGCCTGAACTACTGAAGTGTACAGCAGAAAGCCATGATGAACCAATATATTGCGTTATCCAGTTTATACCACCATCAGTAGTTCGTGATATCTTTCCAGATGAAGTGACAACCCATCCAATTAAATTTGTCTGAAACCAGACACTAGTATTATAATCAACTCCACTATTCGTCACATTTGAAAAGGTGAGGCCTCCGTCAGTGGTTCGTTCAATTCTGTCATCATCCAATAAAAGCCCCGTACTTGCATTCATAAAAAAAATGGACAAAGCAGAACCTGATGCAGATGTACTATATGCATTCCATGTTGTTCCACCATCAGTAGTTTTATTAATTGTATGAAAAGCACCTGCGGACCATCCTATATTGGCATCAATAAAATAAACAGTGTTGATAACACCAATATTTCCTATTAATAAATCCGTCCATGTATTACCACCATCAATGGTTTTCATCATTCCGCCAAAATTACCAGAAGCTCCACCAATATAGCCTGTGCTTGCATTCACAAAAAATACACTTTTCCAATCAATAGAATTAGCAGGGCTGATTGTATTCCAGACATTGCCACCATCGGTAGATTTTATAACAATACCATTACTACCCACGGCATAGCCTGTATTCACATCAGGAAACGATACAGAAACTAATTCTTCTGTTGTGTTTGAAACCTTTTGCGCCCAACTTATCCCACCATCAGTAGTTTTTAAAACAACACCGGCTGCTCCAACAGCTACCGCATTTAGATTATCAATATAACGCACTGAATTTAATCTGGTGGTAATTCCACTATTCAGCGGTACCCATGTGTACTGGGATTGCGCAATAAATGAACTTGTGAAAAGCATTATGAAAATAGTGAAAAATTTTGCGAACGTTTTCATATTTTTTTATTTTAGTTTTGGTTATAAGAATTTGTTAGAGCAAAATTAGATTGCAGCATATGCGCCGGCAATAGTGTTTCACGCAAATCAATATGTGATTCACCTGTTTTTTAATTTAAAAAATTGTATGCGGTAATGAGTTGATGGTTTATTGAAACCAGTAAGAAGAAAAATTATTTATCAATCGCTACTTCAAAATCAACAGATCTGTCAAGCTTATCGTTAAAGTATAATTCAACTTTGTATTTTCCGACAGGCCATATCCGCGGAAGAGAAAAATCAAAATAAAATAGTGTTGAATGATCAATAGTATTGTCTGCTTCACCAATTATTTGATTTATTGCTCCGGCTGCATTTACAGCTATCCATTTCGCTTTCAGTTTTACAGTGTCAACAACACCAGTGGTAATAACAACAAAGTAAAAGGGGCCATCACTTTGATGATATACCGTTCCGACTTTTTCAAGTATCGGAAGTCCTTCAGCATCATCAGTAACTTTCTTTGCCAGGTAAGTTTCTTTTACATGTGCTGTACTTAAATTAAATTTTAGTGACCATCCCATAGTTTTGTTTTTATTTAAAGGTTCATACAATTGCGAACTAGTAGCAAATTCAGCTGTAATAAATAATGCAATTAAAAACAATATTGCAATTAGCCATTGCCAGGTAATATATTTTTCCAGGTACTTCATTTTATTATAAAGCTACTGTCGTTTCAACAATCCTTCTAAATCAGGTATCAGAGCTGCCATAGCCTTAACCGCAAGAGAATAATTCCCTGCAAGGTTTCCTGAATCCATATCCGCGCAATGATAAACATATCCCGAAAAAATAATTGTGTCATTGTTCTTACAAACAATATTTTCGCCTGTGCCGCCGGTATATCCATCGTTGTCGGGCAACTTTTCATTTCTTACTTTTCCTTCATCAAGCAGCATAATTATTTTATTTAATTTTTCTGGGGATGATACAAAGTTTGTATCTGTAATAATTGTTTCATAACTGTTCACAACAATATACACACTGTCGCTCTTCACCGTTATCTTATAGCTTCTGTGAAAAGGAGGCGGAACAGATGCATCGCGAAATGAATATTCAACCTGGTCGATTCTGTTATTTTTGAAACTAAAATTTTCTTTCATTTTATTTTTGCGTTTACGAAATCCTGAAGTTGTTAAGCAGTCAGGAAATCGGATTAATCCTTTTTTTTTTCCAGTTTTTCAATTCTTTTTTCCATATCAGAATTACTGGTTTCAATTGTATTTATTTTTTGCTGCTGTGATTCAATAAGTTTTTGTTGTTCTTTAATTGCTTCTATTAATATCGGTGTGATCTTCTCGTATGAAACTGTCTTGTATCCGTCCTTATCAGTAGTGACTAATTCAGGATATATTTTTTCAACTTCCTGCGCAATGACTCCGATTTGTTTTCCCCCAGGAAAATTTTTATCTTTAAATTCATCTGATTTCCAGTCGTAGTAAACACCGCGCATGTTGCAAACTTTTGATAGCGAGCTGTCGATTGTTACAATATTTTTTTTGTAGCGCACATCCGACCATGTGAAAGCACCCGCAGAAATTGAAGCACCATTTGCCCATATAGTTCCGCCAACTTCTAATGTATATGTGGTAGGCATTCTGTTTATGCCAACTTTGTCTGAAGAAAAGTCACCACCAATCAAGGGTGTGGAGCTGTTCGAATTTTCAATATATAGTTTATTTGAATAGGTTTCATTCATACCTGACTGGTAACCAATAAAAACATTGTTACCACCACTTGCATTTCTGCCGCTTTGATAACCTAGAAATGTATTGTTGTGGCCGCTGTCGGTATATCCCGATTCCGCTCCAACACATGTTGAATTATTTGTATTTGTTTGAAGTGCCCCGGCATGGTAACCTATATAGCAATTGCTATTTCCGGAGGTAATATAATACCCTGATTCAAAGCCTAAGGTTGTGTTATAATAAGCGGTAGTACCCTTCAATGCTGAATTGACGCCTATATATGTGTTTCTATATCCTGTTGTATTGTCTCTTCCGGCACGATATCCGATAGCAATGTTATACCTGCCGTTACTGCTGTTTGTAGGATTGGTATTGTAAAGGGACATATAGCCTATGGCCATGTTGTTCACCTCCTCATCGCCCTGTCCCGACTGCTGAGTTAAAAGGGCATAAGGACCAATGGCCATGTTCGCGTTTGCGGAAATATTAGCGCGCCCGGCATAAAAGCCTTCGAAGAAATTTTCTTTTCCGGTTGTATTGTTTTCCCCGGCGCTGTTACCACAAAAATGATTGTTGATTCCTGATGTGTTTTTATATCCTGCAAACGATCCTTCAAAATGGTTATAGTTTCCATCGGTGTTACTGTACCCTGCATAATATCCAACAAAATGATTGAAATTCTTAGTGGTATTGTTGTACCCGGCCTCGTATCCGCAAAAAAAGTTACCAATACCAGTAGTATTGTTGTTACCGGCTTGAAAACCTTCGAAAAAATTCTGATACCCTTCGGTATTGCTCATTCCGGCTTCAAATCCGCTGAAATAATTTTCATAACCAATTGTGTTGTCAATACCTGCCTTAAAGCCAAAGGCTGTATTAAAACGCCCATTGGTGCCGTTGGTAGGATTGGTGCTGGCAAGTGCAAAACAGCCAATGGCCGTATTTTCAACATCCTCATTGCCCTGTCCTGTTTGCTGGCTGCCCAGCGCATTGTATCCAAGTGCAAAATTAAAGTTGGAGGAGATGTTCTGGTATCCGGTATTTTCACCCAAAAAGTAATTTTTGCTCCCCGTTGTATTCGCCTGGCCGCAGCCATTGCCGATAAAAATGTTCTGGTTACCTGTTGTATTATTCATACCTGCAAAATATCCAACGAAATAATTTCCAACGCCGTGGGTATTGTAATAGCCTGTTTTCGGGCCAATAAAAATATTGTTATACCCATCGGAATTGGTATAACCTGACAGATATCCTATGAATGTATTGGTACGTCCATTCAGATCATCATTGGCACCGGCGCTTTCGCCTATGAATACTGATCTCCCGGTATTCAGAAACTCGAGCTGCCCTTTGGTAGTAAGCCGGCTGTGAATAATATTGTTTGTGCGAAAGTCTAAGGACTGATTGTCGGTAGTGCCGATAAAGTCAGTACCGTTCAGGGTTCCTGCATTCCCAACTACATCCCATCCCGACTTACCTGTCATCAACATTTTCCAGTTGGGTGTTGTGGTGGTACTTGAATTAAAATAAAAACCGGGTGTGTTGTCCGTCTGATATATCAACAGGCCTTCTGCAGCTGTTGAGAAACTCATGTTGTTACGTTGTGTTATAGTGAGTCGCGGAATCAGGATTCCACTTTTGTCGGAACGAATCTCCAGCATGGCATTATCATTTGGCGTAAATGCTGTAGGGCCAATGCCTACATTCTGAGATGTGGAATTCAGGTAGCAAAATAAAGCTCCGACAATTATTACACAATTTATTTTTCTGTGAATTTTCATAATGCGAATCCTTTTAATAGTTCATGGATTTAATTTCAATTTTATTGTATGTTGTAATTGTTCCTTCCCTTGGACTTTGTATAATTGTTTCAACAATAAACATCCCTTCATTTAATCCGTTTAATTCTATTTTAAAATTATTGGATCCGGTTTGAATAGCGTAATTATTTTTATACACTTCATATCCTGAAAGGCCATATATTCTTATGTTCAGCTTGCCATGCCAATCGGAATAATAATCAATCTGCATTTTTCTGTTATTTGAATCCGAACTTATCTGAATTCTTTTGCCCGTGCAACTATCGAAAACTTTGATGTTTTTTTTCGCACTTGAACAAACTGCTTCTTCCGAATTTTTTCGAAAAAGCGACATTACAGCGTTCATCGTTTTAAAGTTTTAATGAATATTTATTTTTGTAATATTATTTTTTTTGTAATGGTTGTATAATCATCTGTTAGAACAATCATGTAGATTGCATTACCAGCAGCATTAGTTGTGAAGGAAACATGATTTAATCCAGATAACTGCTCACCCTTTGCTTCGCTGATTAGTTTGCCAGTGATGTCATACATTTGCAATGAATACTTTTCATTATGTTTTCCTGTAAAATCAACCGAAATAGTTCCTGAAGAATTCTGAAAAATATTAGTAAATGATAAATCTTCTTGTTCATCACATTGAACAGTTACTGTATTGAAATATTTTGTTGTACCATCAAAATCAGTTTCAGATAACCTGTAATAATTTTCAGCTTCGATTTTGTGAGAATCAATAGAACTGTAATTCTTTTCTTCATTGCTATTGCCTGCTGAGGTGATTATGCCTATTGTTTTCCAGGCTAGCATATCGGATGATTTTTCAATGGTAAAAAAATCACTATTAATTTCTGAAGTTGTAGTCCATGATAATTTCACATCATTGCCATCGCATTTGGCATCAAAATTTGTTAATTCAACAGGCAGGGGAGAGTTCTTATTAACAAGAACCCATGCCGCATTGTAATTGACTCCGGTAATATTATTCACTGCATTGTTTCCTGGATCGGCAATACCTTTTTGTTGGGAATCCCATGCCGAGCCATTCCAGAACTGTGCAGTAAAATCACTTTCAGATAAACTATTTAAATCATTTGCAACACCATCAGCATCGTAGTTTAGCGACAATGTTAATGATGGATTTGTATTGTAATTAAGAAAACAAACAAGCCAGAATCTATCAGCAAGGTTTGCTGAATTGTCAACGCCAGCTGGATTATTTACATTATTCACAATTGGGAAAAATGCGTTGCTGTTGCTTGGGAATGGTTGGCTATTTTCAGAAGTGTGATAAGTTGAAACAATTATGGTGCCATCAGAAGTTGACGATGTACCACCTGTTGTTTTTTGAAACTGAACAGGGATATAATCACCGTCAAATGTGCCAAAAGGAATACTATATGTACCTGTTGCATTATTTGTTGTCCAGGCTATTCGGTTGCTTTCACCATCCGCAAAAATGTAGCCGTTATTTCGGGTAATGCCATCAGGGCTTGTTTGATTGACAGTAATGACTGCACCTTTGTTTAATGTGATTACACCGTTTCCTAGCTGCAGGGAATTATTTTGCGCATATAGTGAAATTTGATGCTGCAATAAAAAAAATAATATTAAACTGATGATGCGCTTCATACCCAAGGTTTACATTGCAATATTACAATGTTGGGTATGGTTACCTCAAGCGAGAATCACAGATTTTGATGCGTGATTCACTTGTTTATCAGAAGAGCGGAATAAGAAATTCGAAATATGACTTTCTTTTATTCATTAAATTTCAATCAACTTTTTTTTCAGGGCATAAATTAAAAGGTCCACTATATTTTTTGATCCTGTCTTCTGGATCAGGCTTGTCTTATGTCCTTCAACAGTTCGAAGGCTGATAAAAAGTGAGTCTGAAATTTCCTGGTTGGTAAATCCTTTGGCCACAAGTTTGAGTACCTCAAGTTCACGTCTGCTTATATCATCATCAAGTTTATCGTTGATATATTTCTTTGTAAAAAAAGAAAGCAATTCTTCTGAATAATAATTCTTTCCATCAAGGTAGAGTTTAATTGCAATCTCCAGTTCTTCGCGCAGAACATCTTTAAGCAGAAAACCTATTGCTCCAGCCTCCATCATACTTTGAAGATATTTTTCTTCACCAAACATCGAGAGTGCTACGATCTTCAACTCAGGATATTTTTGCAATGCTGATTTAGTAGCATCGATACCATTCATGACCGGCATTTTAATATCCATGAATACCAGGTCAGGTTTTGTTTTCTCAATCAGGTCAAGAAATTCCTGCCCGTTCGAAGCTTCTCCAATTAACTCCATATCAGGAAATGTACCAATGATCATTGCAAATCCTTTTCTGAAAATCTGATGATCATCAACAATAATTATTTTAGTTTTTGCATTCATCTGAAAAATCGTTTTAAAAAATTATATATCGTATTTTTTGTAATTAATATCTATCAGGCAGCGCATTCCTTTGCCTTCCTGGCTTTCAAGTACACAGTTTCCTCCAATTGATTTCACACGGTTCCGTATATTGCCTAGGCCCATTCCTTTTTTCGGATCACGCAGGGTATTTTCCAGGTCGAATCCGTCGCCATCATCTTCATATTTTACTGATAAAATTTTATCGTTATCATTTATGTCAATAGCAATGTTTGTTGCATGAGCGTGCTTAATAGTATTATTTATCATCTCCAGAATTACTCTATACAATGTAATTTCCAATGCCGGATGATATCTCTGGTCTTGCTTATCTGACAGAACAGAAATATTAATACTACCCGATTTTTTTAATTTACTGCTGAACGTTTCAATTGCTGTTACAAGCCCGTAGTCATTCAATACTCCAGGCATAAGATTATTTGCTATCGATTTTGTATTTTTTATTGCTTCGGTTATAAGTTCGCTTGTGTACTGCATAAATTCATCTTTTTTATCCCGAGTATGCCTGTCCGATTTGAGCTCGTTCACATACAGGTTAACGCTGCTGAGCAAGGGGCCAAGGCCATCATGAAGGTCTTCTGCAAAACGCTTTCTCTCCTTTTCTTCAATTTCGATAATCTTACTAAACATTTTTCGCCGCGTTTGCTTTTGCTTATAAACATTGAATAATGCCAGAATAACTGCAATTAGTAAGATTGCACCTAATGAAATTGAATAAATTAATATTCTGTTCTGTTTAAGTTTCAGCGCCTGCAAATCTTTTTCATTAGTAAGTTTAGTTATTTCTGTTTCCTTTTTTCCTGTTTCATATTTGGTTTGTAAGTCGGCAATCCGTGCATTGCTTTCATCATTAAAAATACTATCCTTTATTTGCTGATATAATTTTTGGTATTTGAAGGCACTTTTATAATCACGAAGACTATCAAAAGCTGCAGATAAAAAACCATAAGCAAGTCTTTGTGTTTCCAGAGCACCCGTTTCCAATGCCATGTTTAAACTTTTATTTGCATACTCGATCGCCTGCATATAATTTTTCATATCAACATTTATCATCGCAATGTTAACAAGAACAATAGCTGTATAGTTATTATCGCCTAGCTTATCAGCCATATTCAGCGATTTCATGTAATACTTCATTGATTTATTAAAATAATCAGAAGACAGCACATTATTCGTTGCTATGGTTCCCTGTGAATAGTAAACATTGCCAATATTCATATAAGAGCGTGAGATGCCTTTGATATTTTCAAGATCCTCGGAGTACTTTAATGACTGTAGATAATTTTCAATAGCTTTGTCATATTTGAACTTCTGATAATAGTCATTCCCGATGCCATTGTAGATCAGAATCATTACTTTTTTATCATTTATTTCTTTTGCGATTTTTAATGAGAGGGAATAATATTCCAGCGCTTTATCGTAGGCTCCAAGACCTGTCTGTACCATTCCTATATTATTATACAGTCCGGCCATTTCCTTTTTATTACCAAGTTCTTCCCAAAGCTTAAGCGATTTTAAATAATATTCTGTGGCTTTGTCATACTCACCCTGTTTATAATATGAGCTGCCAATGTTATTGTTAACTCCGGCAATTTCTTTTTTATCACCAAGTTCAAGTGCAATATTCAGCGCTTTTGTAAAATATACCATGGCTTTATCATTTGCACCCTGATTCAAAAAAACATTTCCAACACCTTTATATGATTGAATTTCATACATATTATTTTTGATGTGATCAGCTATAAAAAGTGCAAGTTTATAGTAATAAAGAGCTGTGTCGGGATTTGTATTTTTAAACATATCTCCGGCTGCAATCAGAAGCTTTATTTTAACAGTATCGGAGTTTGCCTGTTTAAACTGCAGGTTCAGGCTGTCAACTTTTTCCTCATTCTGTGAAAACACCTTAGCTGAATTTAATATGAAACATCCAGCAAAAAGAATGATAATAATATTTTTGAATTTCTTAATCATAAACGCTCGATAAAGTACATGTCAATTTCACCCTTGTTTTTTGCTACAATTTTCCCCCTGCTTTCGCAGGCAAAGCATTCCTTTACATATTTGAATGTTTCTCCGGAAATATTTACTTTTCCTATCTGTCCGGACGATTCCATGCGTGAAGCAATGTTTACGGTGTCGCCCCATATGTCGTATGCAAATTTTTTGGCCCCAACAACCCCGGCAACCAAAGGTCCTGTATGAATCCCGATTCTTACATCAAGAAATATTTCACCAGCTTTGATTTTTGTTTTTTTATAATGTTCCATAAAATCGCGCATATCAAGTCCGCAATTTGCCATTGTTAAAGGGTTCGTCTTGTCAGGAACAGGGATGCCTCCTGCACACATGTAAGAATCACCTATTGTTTTAATTTTTTCAATTTTATATTTTGCTAATATAGCATCAAATTCTCTGAAGCAAAAGTCGAGTTCGTCAAGCACTTCTTCAGGCTTTAACTTTTCAGCAAACAAAGTAAAATTTTTGAAATCGGCGAAAAGCACTGTAACCATCTCGTATTTTTTTGCATGAGATTTTCCGTATTTCTTAAGTTCCATAGCAATTTCGGCAGGTAGTATATTTAGCAGAAGATCTTCTGATCTTTTTTGTTCTATGGCTAATGCAACATTATCTTTCTTCTTGTTTTTATAACCTAAGAAAAGGATAATTAATGACAATATTAAAAGTATGGCACCGGCAGCCAATGCATATACTTCGGTATGTTGTTTTTCAATTCGAATATCCTGTTTTTCAAGCTCGGATTGCTGCAATGTTATTAAATTCTCCTTTTTCTCCGATTCGTATTTGTGTTGAATTTCCAGTACCTGTTTTTGATTTTCAGTATTGAATAGTGAATCCTTCAGTTCAGCATATAATTTATAGTATTTATATGCGTCTGGAATTTTGCCAAGTTCATCATAAGCATCTGCAAGGCCTTTACAAGCATTCTTCTCATCATCGAGCGATTGAGATTCTTTTGCTAAATCAAGACTTTGATTAAAATAATTTAAAGCTTGGGCAACGGATTTTTGATTCAGGTATAAGTTACCGATATTATTTAATGTTATTGCAAGCCCTTTTTTGCTTCCCAATTTTTCTTTGATGCTGACAGATTTTAAATAATATTCAAGTGCTTTGGCTTGGTTATTTGTATTATTATAAATTATGCCAAGGTTGTTATAACAAAGTGCAAGATTGGTGGAATCATTTAATTCAAGCTGGATCACCATTGCTGAGTCATAATAAATACGGGCTTTTTCATAATCCTTAAGGTCAATGTAAATATTTCCGATATTATTTAATGAGATGGAAATACTTTTTTTTGCATTTATTTTTCGTTGAATTGCAATTGCTTTTAGCTGGAATTGCAGCGCTTTCGAGTAATCATTAATTTCATAATATACACTGCCAATATTATTATATGCTGCTGCCAATCCTCGTAAATTGCCAATCTCGTTAAATACTTTTGCTGATTTTTCAAGTGATTTAAGTGCATCAATATATTTCGATTGCTTGAAAAAATTTAAACCTGAATTATAGAATGATACTGCTATGCCTTTTTTGTAGCCCGCATCAGTAGCGAGTAACAATGCCTGCTTTAAATAATTGTTGGCATCATCAGGTGAATTGCCAAGATACTGAAAAGCAATAAGGTTAAGAATATTTACCCGGGTTGAATCAGTTTTAGTTTTTTTGAGCTCCAGCTTTAGGCTATCCACGAATTTCTGATCCTGCGGAAATGCAAGCAAAGAAATCAGGAATAAAATAATTGCGAGTAAAAAACGTAAACTTTTTATTATCATTCGCAGGTTATAAGTTACAGTCCCAATAATAGCATATAAATTTCAATGCAATTTAGAAAGATAATTTGAAATAAAAAATTAAGCATTTGGATTACTGTCCGAGTTTAATAAACTGTTGATTGAATAAATTCAATCGACCTAGCATTGCGTAGGCTGAAACTGAAAATTTAAACCAGTTTTTTAGTTGATATTTATAAATGGAAATCGTAAATAAAGTGAAGGGATTTGAAAATTAAAAAGCCTCAAAACATTCATTTTGAAGCTTTTTGTGTTTTTGTGAAGTGCTTTCCGTGGATTGGAGGTCTTTGAACCCTCCTCTGTGTTGCTGTGATAGTAGATGTTATGTAATTTGAAATAGTGGTGGTAACCGAATTGGTAACCTTGCAGGATTTTTATTTCAAATTGATTCAATTATATTTTTTTTATCATATAAAAAGGATGTAGTAAAATTAGTACAAAAATCCAAACAGCCATAAAGGTATCTGATTTTTATACCCCGTTTCTATATCATCAGAAACGATATATGAATTTGCGATACCTGCAATCTGCTTGATAGTTTTATTCTTTCCTCCTATTTCAAAAATAAATTTCCCGTCAAGTTTGAAATCACCTTTATCCGTGTAGGTAACTTTTTGGGTGTTCATTGTTTGGTTATAAAAGAAAATTTCACGCATTGAGCCAATATTAGTATTCTCAGGATTTAATGCATAGTGCAGATTGGGGTGATGAAGATAAATTTTCTCTGGCTTTTGCATAAAACTAATACCTTTTGTAGAAGCATGAAGCATGTTGATGATGCGGGCATCTTCCAGGTAGTGAAGAAACTGTATGATAGAATTTCTTGGGATACCTGTTTTATCACTGAGTTTTGAAATATTTGGTTTAAAGGGTGAGGATTCAGCGAGTACATATAACAGCTTTTTTAATTTTTCCACGCTTGTAAAACTAATTTCAGCTGTATAGGGCAAGTCCGTTTCAAGTGTGAGATAAATAGTTTCCTCAAGTCGTTGCTGGTAGGTTTCTACATCCTCTGTAAAATATGGATAGTATCCATACTGAATATATTCCTTGAATTTTGCTAAAGGTTTAACTTTAGATACAAAGATTCTGCTAAGGTTAATATGATCATTTAGTATATCCTGCAATTTCAGAACAGGGAAGGAGAGCCCATATTTCAACTCGAGAAATTCTCTGTAGGACAGACCAGGCAAGTCGTACATAATAGCTCTTCGGCTCAGATCTGCTTTTGATTTACTTATATGCAGGGCCGAAGAACCGGTGAATACAACTTTAACTTCAGGATGATCATCATAGATATTTTTTATTTCCTGAGACCAGTTTTTGTAATGATGAACTTCATCAAGAAAAAGGTAAGTTCCACCTTCTTTAATGAATGTATCTGCCATATCAGCAAGTGAATTTGCGGAAAAATATATATCATCAAGGCTCACATAAAGTATATGATTTACATCTTTGAAATGCGTTTTAATATATTGGAGCATAAGGGTGGTTTTACCTGCGCCTCTCGCTCCCTGAATCCCAATAAGTCTATTATTCCACCTGATATTGGATAATACATCACGTATAAATGAAATATCTGTACGTTCCAGCTTTTTGTGAAACTTTTCAATAAGTTTTTGCATAGTAAATGCTTTTTACAAAAAGCAAAAATAGTAAAAAAATGCTAATTGTAGAAAGCATATATAGAAATAACAGTAAAAAAAACGGAGTTTGAAAAAGAGCAAAAGAAAATGAAATATATTTATGTATATCATAATCAATTAAATACGTGGAGTGGAGGAACCATGCCCCCCCGCTGTAATCAATTATCCTCACCGAGTTTTAAGTTCTCTTAAAATTTTAGGTGTGCCATTTTTCTACTTTTATAAGGTTATGATTTTAAAAAATTTAGCTTTACAAAGAACTTTTTCGTTATACCAAAATTATGAAAATTGTTAAGACAATGCAATTATTTTTTTAAAGCATATCCCATATACATTATTTGAATACTGCTGCTTTCAACCATACGAAATTTGTTACCAAATTCCTCATAAGTCAATTCTCCGATAGCTCTTTTATGAAGATACCGTAGCATCTTCAAATATGAAATATTTGGACTTATTCCTCGATGTTCAATCCAATCCAATTGATTTTCCTGCAATAAAGTTTTTATCTCATTAGGCTTGATAAACATTTGCCAAACATGAAGATTAGGTGGCATAATAGCCCAACGTTTCCACTCCTGTAATATTTTGATAGAACTTATTTTACTGATGGAGGTCCGATTGAAAGTATCGTAAATAAATACACCTCCGTTTTTCAGAACACGTGAGATCTCAGAAATCACTTTTGGTAAATCATGAACATGTTCCAGCACATCGCAACAAAATACTACATCGAAAGAATTATTCTGATATGGAAGATTCTCTCCAGTTCCTTTCCCATATATAATTTTCAGGTTACTATCTTTTGCGTGTTTTACTGCAATGCTCAATGATTCCTCAGAAGGGTCAATTCCAGTAGTATTAAAACCCATTTTTGCGATTTCTTCGGTTAATATTCCTCCTCCACAGCCAACCTCCAGTGCACGTAAATTGTCTGTATTTATTTTAAGCCGTTCAAAAATATTTTTTGCATAATTGACCCTCGATGGATTTATCACCGCTCTAATCAGATTAAGGGAGAAGTCGGGTTGCCACCATTTACTTCCTTCAGTGTTATAAATGTTGTTATTTATTTGACTATATATTTCTTCTGTAACTTTTTGCATTTTTCTTTATTTTCAAATGTAATTCAACTATGCGTGATTAGGGAAAATCCGTTTGATCTTACTATTTTCTTATTCGAACTCCTTTTCAGATTATAGATTCTTTGTTTTATCAAGGTTATCCCAAAAATCAATTCAATCTGTTTTAAAAAAATGAGTAGTCGCCATATAGGTTGACGGGAATGGGAAATCTTTAACAAAAAATTGCCAATGATAAGAAGCCACCCGGGAGTTATATGCTCCTTTTCGTATAAATAAAAGTTGGGGAATTGGAATGAGAAACGTTTTGCGATTGTATGAATGTCCTCCAAACTTATTTTCTCTGGTTCAATTTTAACAGGATGCAAAAAATTGTCATTCGTGCAATGCATATCATATTTCATTAATTGATCTGCTATTGGGGCTCCATTATATACTCGTACACCAGTAGATTGGTTCGAAAGCAAATGATAATAACTTTAGTAGTGTGCCAAGATTGTTGAAGAAACAGGGTGTAAGGGTAATATGCTTATTTTTAGAGGGAGAAATTTTATTAACAAAAATATTTTCGATGAAATGTTTTTTTTAATAATATAACTTTCAGTTATTTGAATAAATATAATTATTAAACCATGAAAATAAAATCAACATTAACATCAATTTTAATATGGGTAATTGCAGTGAGTTCATTCGCGCAAGTTACTGGTACTTTTACGGATTCACGCGATGGGAAAATTTATAAAACAGTCACTATAGGTACCCAAACATGGATGGCTGAAAACCTTGCTTACAAGCCTGATAGTGGTAATTATTGGGCTTATGATAACAAGCAAAAGAACATTTCAAAGGATGGATATCTGTATGATTGGAAAACGGCAAATAAAATAGCACCATCAGGCTGGCACCTTCCATCGATAGCTGAGTGGGATACTTTACATAAATTTTTAGGTGACAATAATGCAATGGTATATACAGCATTGATAAAAGGAGGAAAAAGCGGATTTAATGCTTTATTAGATGGATGCCGAGATAATAAAGGTTCATTCTATATGGCAGGTACACTATCCTATTTCTGGAGTTCATCCTTTAGTGGAGACAATGATGCATGGACATTTTGTTGCATGTCTTTTGGGGGCGTTGCTAATATATTGACCACAGAAAAGGGCTTTGGAAATAGTGTTCGGCTTATTAAAGATTGATTTCCGGAACATTTTAACTGGCAATGTAGAGAACAAGTGTGTAAGAATAATATTTAAAAGGGAGAGCATAAATGGATACGAAGGAAGTAATTATGGAATATAAAAAATATTTCTCTGATAAAGAAAATATTTTCTGTTCTGACATATTAAATAAAATTGAAAGAAAAATAATAAAATATAATAGAAAAGCTTCGCAAAACGATCAATTGATAAATGAAGAATTAATATTCTATAATGACAGAGATAATTTATTAATTACACATAAACAACTACTCGTTTTTGGTACATTTCATACTTATTGTGTTAACCTGGATGAAATAAAAACAATTATTTATAGTAATGACGGAAATATCCAAATAAATGACCAAAAATTTAAAATCGATTCTATTCATAGTAATATATTTCTGTTTGCAAATATGATAAAGGAGATTTCGAAAGAATTGCAACCGGAGGCTTATGAAACCAGGAAGAGATGGGAGTTAAAATATGATACAATAAAGAATAATATTGATGATAAGAGCAAAGTGACATTCTTTTATGTACCTGAGCACGAAGTCAATTTATTTTCTTTAAAGATGCCTGGTACTTGTATTACTTGTGAAAGTGAAGGTACGGTGCATAAAACATCTTTAGTACATACTGAAAGTCCTACAACGTTTGGATTGATGAAATATGATTTAACAACAAAATACATATTGTGTGATTTATGCGATAAATACTTTTATAATCAAAAACATATAGGAATTGGAATTGGTATCTTGCCCGACAAGGCAATCGAATTAGCATTAAAAATTAATAACAAGAAGGTTTTTGATGCAGCAATACAATTAAATGATAAATATAGAGTAAAAAGAAACATAGAAAAAGACAGGTATTGGATTTGTGGAACTTGCGGAAATGTGAACTTGATTGCTGGTATTATTGACCTATCAAAGTCTTGTAGAAAATGCAATACAATCCGGCCGGAAAATGAGGAATACTTCGTTCAGGATGAAAAAATTCTCGTTTATAGCAAGATAATTGAAACCTCAGATGTAATTGCAGAATTAAATGTTGGTGAAAAATTTCAAATTGATTCTAAAATTGACTTTGGCAGGTTTTACAAGATTATTTTATCATCAGGTCAAACAGGTTATATTTTGAAAAGTTCTAAAATTTACTAATTCTGTAAAAAAGATGTCTGCTAAACTTTGGGGCCATATACTTAATGGCAGGCTGCAATTTGAATTTTTGCAAAAGTATAAATCTTGCAAATGGGAAAAAAATGGAAAATATTCAGACCAGCCACAGAAGAGAGTTAGCTATTAATAATAGTTTTGCCAAACATTTAATGATGCTTTTATTTTGTCCAATATACACTTAACATAGGAGATTTTAAAATGGATATTATTTTTGCTGTATGCGGTTTTTATCTGCTTTTTAATTTATTTTATTTTGGTGGAAAAATTTCAACATCTTCCCCAACCTCAAAAAAACAAAAACTCATTTCTGGAATCACTGGATTAATCAGTGTAATTATTATATGTATCATACTCCAGGCTGACATCTTGCCTTTTAGAAATAACAAAGTTATTCTTCCAATATTCAACATTTCTTTTTCCGATTCGGTGATTGCAATAATTACTATTCTCGGTATTCTTGAAAGTATACTTCTGATAATTTTTGCATTTACCGGAGGCAAAAAGGGAACCGTTAATTCAGCGAAATTAAGCAGCATAAATTATAATATTGAAAAAGATAAAGAAATCGATGATTCAATAATAACCGAAGTAAACGGGAAAGATGAAATTGAAGAAAACCCGGTCATTAAAAATGAATCGGTTGAAGACAACAAATTTGAAAATAAAATCATGGTTACATGCGAAGGTGTAAGATTGATGTCAGATGCGGTTGTCCAGATATTTTGTGATAATGAAATTAAAAATAAGGGATCTCTTAGAGAAGGGTTCATTACTGAGATTAAGACGAATCCAGGAAAACATATTATCGAAGCAAAATTTCTTTCCAAGAGCAAAAAGGACACTGTCGATGTTGAGAAAGGATACGATTATGAAGTAACATTTTCATATAGTAAAGCATGGGGAAAATATGAAATGGATATATTGCCTTTAAAAAAGAAAACTGATGTTGTTGATAATAAAGCTATAGAAGGTGACCCCATAAGCTCTTCAATAAAAATCGATACTGAAACGAAAGACGCAATAAAAAAAATGTTTATGGACGAAGCGTATGGATTTGTAAGCGAAAAATTCAAGATATCATTAAAAGACGCAAAAAAAATTGTTAAAGAAATCAAGTCTGAAAATGAATAACTATACTTCTTAATTAATTAAGGGAAAACAAAAAAAAGAGCTGCAATATGCAGCTCTTTTTTTTTAATTGGTTTTTTACCAATCAGCGGTTTGATAGTAACCATCTGAGTAAAGTGTGAGTTTGTAAAGATTGCAGGCGTTAAGCTTGTAAAATGTTTCTACCTCACCAGTTGATAGCTCAACTTTAATATCGAACTGGCAGGTAGTTCCAAACCATGATGGAATGTCAATTTCAACTTCATCATTTGGGAGCACGTAATAGGAGTATATGCTCCAGGTGTCGTCTTCAGTCGGACTGATATAAACTTTATCAATCGTATTGCTGCTGCTGTTTTTTAGGTAGAAAGACAGGCTCTGTGATTCTGACCTTTGGGAAGATGCCATTACCAGGCATACTACCATTGCTGTAAGGATGATGATCTTTTTCATTGTTTTTGGTTTTAGAGTTAATAATTGGATTAATTAATATTGATATTTAATTGGAAAACTATGTGAGAAACATACTATGCTGCCGAGTCCTGCTGCTGTTCCGGCAACACCTATCCATTTTTGCGCAATGGAATTATTAATAAGTTCTCTGTCCTGGCCCATTGTGAAGCATAATGTGCTTAATGCCCCCAGTAAAAAGAAACCTGTCAGATTATTGCCATCAACCACCTGAGCTCTTGTATCCTTATATGGTGTCCAGCTGCAGGTAAATGACACATGGAAATTGTATTGCACATCTGTACATGAACTATGAGGATTTCCTTTTAATAACATTGCTGCACCAACCTGAACTCCCAGCGATATAAAATCCGGATTATTCTTTCTGTTTATCAAACCAGCCCAGCGATAATGTGGCCCTGCTGTTACATAAAGCAGGTTGAATGCCTGGGTTTTATTATAAGGATTCAGTTTCAGGTAATCAAAACCTATTATGTAGGGAGTAATATTCAAAAAACTAAACCTTGTGCGATTATCATTATCATATAAATTGAATAAATCGAAAGCTGGCCCAAACCCAAAAGCTGACAGGCACTGATTATTCATTGTATCTCCTCCAAAAGGCAAACGTGCTGTAATAGGCATGGAGCGGATGTCAATCGATGCCAGATTAAATCCTCTGTCGTCCTGGCTGAACACCACCGTTGACATCATAAACAGTATAACGAGTAACATTCCTGCTTTCGAGATTTTTCTCATTGCTATTTTTGTTGTTGAAAATATGGTTGCTTTCATGTTATATGTTTTTTAATTGTTCAAAGAATTTATTTTATAAGTTCTTGAAAAATTTTATTGCACCGAAGATTATTGGTCCGAATGCAATAATGTATGTTCCGCCATTTTCACATGCTGAGGAATAGGTTACAGCAGTAATAACTATTCCTGCAATCAGCAAAAGCAATCCAGATATTGCTCCGCTTTCTGATTTTGTTGAGTTATTGTTGTTATCTGTTTCCATGGCATTTGGTTTTTGGTTCTGCCATAGAAATATCAAACATGAATCCTTGTTTTGAAAATAAAACAAAAAGTCTGTAACTTGATAAAAATCAATGTATTAAAATTGCATGTAAAATGAAGTGCCAGAAATATGTATCAGAATTGATACAAGAAGTTGTTGCAATTGTTCAGCAATTGAAACAAAAAATATTAAAAAAGGGTAGTTAAATTTCTATAGGAATATCAATTGTGAATTGTGTGAATTCTCCTTCTTTGCTCTCACATTTAATATTGCCCTTTAGTTTCTGGACAATATTGTAAACTATGTTTAATCCAAGGCCAGTGCCGCCTCCTGTAGTGAAAAAGAATTCGAATATTCTAGAAAGGTGTTGTTCGGCAATACCGCTGCCATTATCGTAGTATATTATGTTAAGACGATTATCTTTTTTGAAAATATCAAGTTTTATGTGTCCATTGTTACGATCAATAAATCCATGCTTAACAGAATTGATCACGAAGTTTGTGATGATTTGTGCGAACAACCCGGGATTACTATTAATTTCAATATTGTCATCACCATTTAAAGTGATGTCAATTTCTTTTCCTTTGAAAACTGGTTTCAGGCTTAGCAGTAATTCTTCAAAGTAAGCTTTCACGTTAAACCTGCTTTTCTCATCTACAAACTGGTCAACTGAAAGTTTCTTAAAACTTTGAACAAGTGAACCTGCTCTGAGCAGGTTGTTATTCATACGTGATGAAATTTTAATAATATCCTCAAGAAAATCTTCGAAATCCTCATGAGTCATTTTGCCTTCGGCATAAACATCTTTTATCTTGCGGGTTTTATTTATAAGAAATGATGAATCGGTAACGCCTATTCCCAATGGATTATTTATTTCATGTGCAACTCCGGCAACCAGTGATCCAAGCGATGCAAGTTTCTCTGATTCAATAAGCATATCTTTTGTTTTCTTCAGCGTTTCATAATTCTCTTTATACATGTCCTTCTGATGACGATAGCGCCTGTAAAAAATGTATATGAAAATTGCTACGACAACCATGAATATCAAACCGATTGTCAGGAAATCAGCTAATAGTTTTTTGTTCTCTTTTTCTATTTCTGATTTTTTTGCTGTTAGCATCAATTCATGCACGAAGTCTATTTCATTAAGATTTTTCAGGTTCAGAATTTTGGCTGGTAAGATTATATCAGATATGCTTACTCTCGATGATTTAACTTTGAGGTCGGTTAGTTTTTCCAGTAAACACAATGAATCAGGTAGTGATAGTATACTGTTTTCTGACAAATCAAGCTTACTCAATTGTTGGAATATACCAATACCTTCAGGAACAATATCTATTTTGTTGTTGCTTACATCAAGGTTTGTAAGTCCTTTATTTTCGTAAAGTTTATCGAATGATGTATTGTTGAGACGGTTTTTTGAAATGTTGAGAATCTTCAATTGCTTAAGTCGGCTTATGCTATCAGAAAGAGCATTGATTCCTGTGGCAGATAAGCTTAATTCAGTTAATCCGACTAAACGACCAATCTGATCTGGAATTGTTTCAATTTTATTCCCGCTAATATCAAGCTTTTTCAGCTTTTTTAAATAGGATAAATCCGTAAATGAGATTTTATTCAGCTCACAATTTGCCAGAATTAATTTTTCTAAATTGATCAGTCTTTTTATCTCGCTTGGAATTGAGTGTAATGGATTGCCTGATAAATCAAGTGACGTTAGCCTGCTTAAATATTTAATCATACCGGTAGGAAGGCTTTCAATTTTATCATTTGATAATTTAAGGTTATTGATATTGGATTTATAGATGCTGCAAAATAAATACGAGAGATTAATACCTGAGTATCCAGTAATGACAAGTTCTTTCAGATTCGTACTTCGTGCAAATAAGTTTGAATCATTTCTGAATTTAATTTCGTTATTGTTTGCAAGTACCAGTTTCTCTAGAAAAGGGAAATTTATTATATCATCAAAATTTACATTAACTGTGGATAGATTCAGTTCTTTAACTGCCTTTTTATGTTTCAATGCGCTGTCCAGTGAGAAATATATTGTAGGTTCCTTTAGACCTGCCTTTTTTATATTTTCTTTTTTGTTCTGCCCAAAAAGGGAAGACCCCGGAATCGCAAGGATTACCAGGGCTATAAAAATTGCATGGAAATATTTTTTAAATAGCATATACTTATTTTTTTGTCAAGTAAGAATCAATATATGATTGAGCGTTATTATTGCCGAGTTGTACTGCTTTCTTTAAATCATCGATTGCTGAAGGAATCGATAGCTGATCTTTTGCTACCCCTCTGTAAAAAAATGCATTAGCTGAGGTTGGATTACTTTTTAAAGCGATATTGAAATATTCTAAAGCCCGTTTGTAATCATAATCGTAGTATGCAAGAATGCCTGCATCATAGTTACGGGTAAATGATTTTCTTTCTGTTGCCTGAAATTCTTTTTTTGCAATTCTGTTCAGCACATTAATTGATATACAGAAGTTAAGATTTTGTCCCTCAGTGTAAGCGGCCTTTACCACACCAATAACTTTACCATCCATATTAATTACCGGACTTCCGCTGCTGCCATGCGAGATAGGTGCAGTGATCTGTAAATCCCTTCCATACTGTTTGTCGCGTATTGCTGAAATTATACCAAGGGAAACAGTATTTGTGAAACCTTCCGGATTGCCTATAACCATGATCATTGAACCTTTTAATGTGGAATCATTGTCGGTATGAAGGTAAGTGAAATTTGTTTTTCCAGGATTACTAACATGGAACATTAGAACGTCTGCATCTTCATCATAGCTTATGAGTTCATCAATATCATACAATTTTCCATCGGTTGTTTTTGCTTTAAAATTATATTTGTTAAAGTCTTCCATTACATGATAGTTGGTGAGGCCAAGACCAGTGCTGTCAATAAAGAAACCAGTTCCCTGTGAAATAAGTACATTCGTGCTTGTGTCCCTGGCTTCGATTAAAAATACTGCTTTGTCGCAGTTTGCAATCAGCTTTACAAATTTATCCTGGTCACCATTAACAGGCAATGTAACCTGTGAGAAAACACTACCTGAAAAAAACATAACCAGTATAAGCAGAATTGATTTTTTTGTTTTCATGGTTTTGCCCTCCATTTTTCTAATGGTATTGCAAAATCAATTCCTATTATTATTGAAAGAATACATAAACCTCTGAAACCTCATACAAATCAATGGTTTTGTATTTTCCAGGGTAAATATGCAATTGTGGAATTGTATCATAGTTGAAACACATTTTGAAAGAACTGTATCAAATTTGAAACAGTTCGTATACCCACGGGTTATCTTTTATTTCTTCAAGCAACCTGTAAAGTTTTGTGCGACCTATTTTTAAGAACTCTGCAGCTTGTGTATGATTTTTTTCATTTTTCAATGCATGCATAATTTTATAATGCGTAATTGCAAGGAGCGCTTCGTCGAGTGATAAGGAATGAAGCGGTTCAAAAGCTTGCTGTGCATTCTTAATAACAGGTTCAGCCTGGGGTTTGGTGAGTGCATTTTTGAAATCACTTTCACTAAGTAATTTTTTATCAAATGCATTCATTAAAATTCGTTTGATTAAGTTTTCCAGTTCACGCACATTGCCTGGAAAATCGTAAGATGCAGCAGCTTTGTAAAAACTATTTTCAATTTTAGGAATATATTCCCATTCGTATTTATCAGTAAAATTCTTTACAAAGTAATCGATCAGCATTGGAATATCCTTCTCCCTGCTTCGGAGCGGCGGAATAGAAATATTAAAAACATTTAAACGATAATAAAGGTCATTAAGCAGTCTGCCATCTTTTACACATTGCTCCAGGTTCTGGTTTGTAGCAACAACTAAACGGACATTGACTTTAACAGGAGATTCACTCCCAAGCGGTATTATCTCTTTGTATTCGATGGCTCGAAGAAGCTTCTTCTGAATGTTTGTGCTGAGTTGATGTATCTCATCAATAAAAAGTGTTCCGTTATCTGCTAACTCAAAATAACCCTTTTTGTCAGCTTCGGCTGTAGAGTGGGATCCTTTTTTCCAGCCGAATAGTTCGCCTTCGGCGAGAGATTCAGAGACAGCGGCCGCGTTAAAAGGAAATATTTTCCCGTCCTTTCTTTTACTTGCATAATGGATTACTTTAGCGATAATCTCTTTTCCGGTACCCGTTTCACCATTGATAAGAATTGTTTCATCGGCGAATTTCGCAGCCTGTAATGCTTTTCGCCAAACATCCTTAATTCCCGGGTCATCTCCGATAAACCGGGTTTGAATAATTCCTTCTATTTTTGCCCGAAGGATATCACCATCTTTATCTTTTAACTGATTTTCTTTTTCAATAAGATTCTCGAAGTTGCGGATACAAGTATCAACAATTGTATAGAAATCATCAATGTTTTTGCTTGCTTTGAGTAGGTAACCATTCACCGGATATTTTGATACAACTTCTCTTTCTGGAGCTTTGCCAGGCTGACCCGTACGTATTATTATCTGGATGTTTGTATTTACTTTTTCCTTGATATAAGCTATGAAATCTAATCCGTTTTCATTTTTCTGTAGGATTACATCAAGTATTACAACAACTATTTCCGGATGGTCGAGAAGTACTTGTCGTGCACCCGTTAAATCAAGTGAAGTAAGTGTTTTAAATCCTTTTCCATTAAATGAATGGTCTTTCAGATAATCGCGTGAAGAATCCAGGTAATCCTTTTCATCATCAACTACCAATACTTTCCAGCAATCCTGAGATGAATTATTTTCTGATTTACCTTTGGAACCAAAAATATTTTCTGCCATTTGATCAATTTTATTCAACTAATGTATAAAAATATATTTTGATTCGAGTTGAATTATACTTTTTCTTATTTAGGGATGTATTAATATTGAGTTGAAGACAGGGGAGGAATCCGCCATAATCCGGGAACTGGTGTATTACCTTATGATATATATGATACTAAGGCAAGGTAGGATAGCCAATAATATAAATTAACATAAAGACGAATAAAGGTTTTCTATTGTAAAACCAAATTATTTTATCTGAAGCTGATATGATTAAATCTTTATAAACTTTTTTGATATGACATTATTCTCATTTTGCAGCGTATAAAATAAACTCTCTTGAGAAGATTGCTAAAAAAGAATATATTTTATAAAAAAATACTAGGGGAAAATCTTTGAAAAAGATATTGAAATATTCTTAATTAAAGCCATTGCTATTCCTGGCAGAAATGGACATCAGCGAAGTGAAAGGCATTTAGAGTTTTTTTTGCTGATATGCTAAATTAATTCTATCATAAGAAATTCAGATACAAATTATTTTATTGTTTGTGGGAAATTAATTTGATAATTAAATTTTGCAAAATGATTTATTTCTTTATTTTTGGATAATCAGTTTCATTTAATGAAAAAAGAAAAGGCCTTTACTTTATTCCGGCACTTCCCAAGATAAAATTTATAGTAAAATACAAAAGAAACAAATCTGTAACTAAAATATACCAATATGAAAAAAATTACTTTTTTTATTGTATTAACGTTTCTGGTATTAATTTTTAATAAATCAAAAGCATCACATATTGCCGGAGCGGACCTTACCTACAAATGGGTAAGCGGCAATATTTGGGAAATATCGCTTACTTTATACCGCGACTGCTATGGTATAGTTGTTAACAATTCGGAATCTGTTCATTTTTATTCTGCAACATGCAGTCAAAGTTTTAGTGCCAGTGTTTCTAAAATTGCAGGGACCGGAGTTGAAATTACAAATGCTTGTCCTACTAATCCTTCAACATGTTCCGGAGGACCAAGCTATGGTATACAGGAATATATTTACAGGACTACAGTTACGCTGCAACCTTGTTCTGACTGGACAATATATTGGTGCAGTTGCTGTCGTAATGCAGCAATCACTACTGTTAACGATGCAGATTTTGACGGAATATTTGTTATGGCAACTTTGAATAACACTTCTGCTGCTACACTTAGCGGAAATCCAAACAGTTCTCCCTCTTTTTTAAATAAACCCAATTTCATCATAACAAATAATCAGACAAATTTGTATAACCATGGTGCATCTGATATTGATGGCGATTCATTGGTGTATTCCCTGGTTAATCCGTACGACGAAGGGCCAAGTCCGTTCAATACTAATTGTTCAGGTAATGGCAGCGCTTCGGTAATCTATCTTTCGCCATGGACGGCAATGCAACCCTTAACCTCAAATCCTCCTGTTAGTATAGACCCTAATACAGGGGATATTTTTATGCATCCAACTCTGGGAGTGAGAACAGTTATGGCAGTTCTGGTTGAAGAATATAGAAATGGTATTCGGATAGGATCAGTTCTGCGCGATATGCAGGCAACAGTTTTAAATGATGCCAACCACCTTCCAACCTTGTCAGGGATTGATACTTCAGCTACCGCATATAATCCAAACGATACCATTTATACATGGGATATGCTTTTAGGTAATACTATTGATTTTGACGTGTTTGCAAACGACTTAGATATCACCCAACCTTATAACAACCTAATACTAATTTACAATAATAGCATCCCTGCTGCTAGCTGGAATGTAACAGGTCAGGGAACACCAAATGCTATTGGACATTTTAGCTGGACACCTTCATCAGCTGATGTTAGTTCTGTTCCTCATTGTTTCACAGTTCAGGTTTATGACCAATCTTGTCCTTATTACGGGATGCAGTCTTATTCCTATTGCATTACTGTAAATGGTAGCTTGGTAAGTATCGACCATCATTTTTCGAATAATAATTACATTGGAAATATATCATTTGATATCAATCCTAATCCTGCCGGCGAGTATATATCCATTGATTTTACTGAACCGCCAATTGATGGTGCAGTTGCGGAATTATTCGGTGTTGATGGAAAGTTATTACAATGCATTTCACTTCAACAAATGAGAACAGCAGTAAATATTTCTGAATTGAATGCGGGAATTTATATTGTAAAAGTTACGGGAAGCAATGGTGTTGGTGTAATGAGGATGATAAAAGAATAATTAACCGTCTATTATACGAATATAATTAAGCGCCAAGGAACTTTTGAAACCTGTCACACAATCTGTCCGGTCAGAGATACCATCGCGGTCTCGTTTCTGTCTGTGATGATCTCATTGCCTCACACCACGATCTCGTTTCTATCTGCGATGATACGTTTCTCTCACACAACGGTCACATCCCGGTGCACGATGATATGATAATGTCACATTATCGTCTGGTTTCGTTGCACGATGATATGATCACGTTACATTATCGTCTGGTTCCGTGGCACGATGATATGATCACGTTACATTATCGTCTGGTTCCGTTGCACGATGATATGATCACGTCACATTATCGTCTGGTTCCGTTGCACGATGATATGATCACGTCATATTATCGTCTGGTTTCGTTGCACGATGATATGATCACGTCACATTAACGTCTGGTTTCGTTGCACGATGATATGATCAAGTCACATTATCGTCTGGTTTCGTTGCACGATGATATGATCAAGTCACATTATCGTCTGGTTCCGTTGCACGATGATATGATCACGTCACATTATCGTCTGGTTTCGTTACACGATGATATGATCACGTTGCATTATCGCCTGGTTTGGGTCTGTTCTAAGAGCTGTGCCAGGGATTTATTTTCTTGTACCCCTTCACCACCGCACAATACAGGTGCCCTTCCTCTCCCATCGTCTTCGCTCAGGACAGGGAAGGGGAAAGGGTAATAATTTCAGAAATTCAGTTATCTTTTTTATTTTATTTTTTACCCCTTCTCCTGCGCTCAATGCCTGCGCCCTTCCCCTTTCAAGGGGAAGGGAAGGGGATGGTGTAATTAATTCAGAAATTTATTTTCTTTCCTGCATCCTTTTATTAACGGGCATCTTCTGCATTTATTTTGCATGTAAAACTATAGTTTTCAACATCGTTAAATTTCGTAAAACCTTGCCTGCTGTGGCACAACGCTTGATATGTTCCGGTAAAATAAAACATGCTACGCCATGAAAACTACAGCCAACAGTCAAGCTCTTACACTACGGGAGGTAGTTCAGTCCACAAGTTCAAGGGCATCACATCCAATAAACAGTAAGATGCGACTTAAAATTAACCTGATGCTTCACCGCATGTCAGCGCCGCAGTTAATAGCTTTTGCACAGCATATAGTTACCAAAATGACAGGCAACAGCTTTTTCGCAACTCCATCTCCATTGCTCACGGCTTTAACAACTGCAACCAATGCGTTGCAGGTAGCTTACGACAATGCACAGGGTGGGGGACCGCTGCAGACATCTTTGATGCACCAGAAGAGGGAAGCGCTTGAAATACTTGTTACTGCCGAAGGGCACTATGTGGAAGACCGCGCCAACGATCCTGCGAATTCAGCTACAGGACCCGAAGCCATAATCCTGAGTTCCGGAATGAATATAAAAGGTGTAAGCCTGAAGCAGAAACGCGTATTTTCGGCAACTGCGGGCAACACTCCCGGAACTGCAGTGCTGGTGGCCGCCCATATTACACGTGGCGCACACGACTGGCAATATACGTTGGATCCTAACCAGGCCAATTCATGGAAACAGGTTGAACAGACTATTCAGGCAACCGTAACCGTAAGCGGGCTGGAAAGCTTCAAACATTATTACTTTCGCCACAGGCTGATATTGAAAGACGGCGCAACAGCATGGGAAAACCCGGTTGAATTGCTTGTACTATAAGTTCCTTATAAGGAACACCCTCTGAGATCTTAAATGAGAGTTCATCCCCAGCCCCCGCTTCACCGAAAGGTGGAGCGGGGGTTGACTTATTATATACATTTGAAGAGCAAAACAAGGATGATGCTGTCTTGCTATGGTTCCGAAGCATGACATACGGAGTCGCACTTCGAGACGCCCTTCGGCATACTCAGGGCTCCTACCAATGACGTATTTTGTAAATGATTGAAAATAAAAGAGATGAAATCAGAACAACGAACAACAAATTTAGTAATCAGAACATGATGCAACGTCATTTTTATTGTTTATTTTTTTTCTAAAATTTCAGCCTCAGTGTGACATTTAATTTTCTTGCTAAGTGTTCCAACTGAATCATTATGTATTCAGTTTATTCAATATTGGCTTATTTTTTGCGTTTAATTTAAAAACGCTTTTTATTTAAATATATTCCGGAAAATTATTTTTCAGTTGATTTTAGTTTAAGAGTGAAAAAGTACATAACCAAATGTCAAAGAAAAAACATAAACCGAATGTACTCGCTAACGAGAAACTTGCAAGGGCGCAGCACCGGAATAATTTTTTTAAGAAAATTCATCACATCTGCAATGCAGTTTCAGGCAAAAATGTTTTTAAATTAATTCCTTTAGGCCACCTGGATTGGTTGTATGCCAACCGTTTCCACTCCGTTAAAGTAGTTGCTTCTCCCGGTGATGAAGCCTGTCACAAAATCCTGAAAGATATTGCAGTTATTATTTCGCATAATTTAAAGGAAGAAAAAACACCGATTACAAATAATGGTATTGAAATTCCGATTGACGACTTTATTACAGCCGGGCTTTCCTTTAGCCAGTACCTGAAAAAACTGGACAAAGACGATTTCCCCTGTGCAGCTGATTTGCTGGATAGCTTAACTGATTTCTATACCTGTCCCGACAGCCTGGAACAGGCCTTTAACAGAATCCAGAGCCTGCTTGCCTCCATGGGTTATGTTTTCAGTGAACTTGAAAAACATCTCTTCCGGTTAGAATATACTTTTAAACTGGTAATGGAAGGTGCAGGATATATTCAAAACATTATTGAATTATCATCTTATGAACCCCCCGTTAAGAAAATTATTATCGATGGCAATGTGCGCCCTGCCCATAAGGTATGCTGGGCATTTCCCGATGGCGTTCAGCAATGTACTATAAAACCTTCGGTTCTTGGTTTTAACGGAAGCTTTGGCAACATTCCGCTTGATGTATATGTACAGGCACATGCCCTGAACCGTTTGCAGGAACGTATGGGGAGCGATTACAAATGCATGTTGCAATGCCAGTTATTCATGTCACTTAAGAATGTTGTAGCCATCCGCGATAAAAACAATCATATTTTAATTGAATACAGGTTCAGCGATGTAAAGGCCGGTTATTTCCGCGCCGATATTGTTGACGGAGTTATTCTGATCCGTACATTTCTTTTTCTAACAAACAATGGCACGCCCGAGGGCGAGAAACTGGAAGAAATATGGGGGCTCAATAAACTGGATAAACAATATCTTGCCATTGACAAACTAAGCTGTTTAATGAATTCCGATTCTAAAAGCCACGCCGAAATAAACCACTTATTCAGTAAAGCCGGCTGTGGGTGCCTGTTCGATCTTTATGAAAAAATCAAACCTATTCTTGCAAAAGAAAACGGCACACCCTCAATTCAGTTAATGCAGAGATACCTGGGGTTGAAAGTGGCGTAAAAAGGACGAAGTCTGAAAACTTCGTCCAGCGGGGGATACAGATACAAGCTACACCACACGTGAATTCTTACTATTTGTCTTTATTCTTTTTGTATTCAAGATTAAAACCAAGACTATCCGTTCCAGTTATCAAATCTTCAGAAATTAAAGATAGATTTTCTGATGAATGGAGTTCGTCATTTAAATCAATTTTATCAAAAATAATTTGTTTTTCACTTAATTCTTTAGTCAATATAAGCGCGATGGTTGAGGCTTTTGATTACACTGTAATATGCAATGTATAGCAAACATTGACTTATAATTTATTTCCAATGACTGTTGTTGCGGTTTTGATATTGCAAATGAATTCGGAGAATTCCTTACCTGACAAATAATATTCAAAATTATGACGCTATTGAACAACAAAATTTTCCATGAGACCAACTACCCATCTATCTATTTCCTTTATGTGCTTTCATTGTAAAACTCTTTTTCATAGCATTCATGTTAGGGATTGTTAAATTTGGTTAATAGTAAGTCAAAGTTGATTGGAAGGGGACAATTCATGATTAACTTTGTGAAAAGTACAAGTATACTAGTTATTAAGAACATGGACACAATTCAAAACAAATGAAATTCATAACTTTTGTCTTTAATTTTAAACATAATGAAAAAATATATAATCTCTTTGATCGGCATCTTAATGATGTTTATCTTCAATGGCATGCTTGAGGCCCAGGTTCCGCAGTCATTCAACTACCAGGCAATTGCACGCGATATCACAGGTAATCTGATAATAAATCAGGCAGTGGGATTAAAGATCTCCATATTGTCGGGTTCTTCAACAGGAAGTGTTGTGTATAGCGAAACACATAATACTGTTACCAACCAGTTTGGTTTGATAACATTGCCGGTGGGTCAGGGCACCCCACTTTCAGGCACATTTTATTCCATCAATTGGAGCACAGGTGTCTATTGGTTAAAAGTGGAGATGGACGCCATGGGAGGCACGAATTATATTGATATGGGGGCAAGCCAGTTGCTTACAGTTCCTTTTGCAATGTATGCCGCATCAAGCGGAACAGGCGGGATAACCGGACCGACCGGACCGACAGGACCAACCGGGGCATCAGGTGCAAACGGATCGACTGGACCGACCGGAGCTACAGGTTCAGGTTCAGTTTCGGGGACTTTAAATTATATTGGAAAGTTTACTCCTGATAGTGCTACTATTGGAAATTCTTTGATATACGATAATGGAACAAACGTAGGTATTGGAACTACTTTGCCTGATGAAAAGTTACACCTGGAAGATAATGTATTAAGTGGATCAATGGGGATAAAAATACAAAATACCGCAACTACAGCTAATAGTGGTTGGCGGCTTGGCCATTTTCAAAATGGAGATATACCTGAAGAAGACGGCAAATTTAGTTTATCTGAGCAACCAACAGGTTTAGGAATGGCGGCAATTGAACGCATAACTGTTTTGTCCGGCGGAAAAGTGGGTATCAACGAAACTTTGCCTTACGCAACTTTACATGTAAATCGTCCTGCATCTGACCCTTCCAGTGATATTAGTCTTGCATCCGGCAGTGGCATAGCTGTTTTCGGGCCGATAATAGGTAAGAATCTTGTAATGGACAGTCACCAGATTCAGGCACGTACCGGAAGTTATATTGGAGGGACAACAACCATAGGTTTAACTTCATCTTCTTTAAGCATACAACCAATTGGAGGCGATATAATCATACATAGCCAAAGCAGTGTTCCGATGGAAAAGGTAGTTATCACCAATGAAGGTTTGGTTGGTTTAGGAAAAACTCCGATAGAACGTCTTGATGTAAATGGAGCTGTCACTTTTGGCGACACTTATACATCATCACCTGCAGAGGGCACCGTTCGCTGGCATATACCCACCCCGCCTGCAACACCCGATCTGGAGGTTTTTAAAGCAGGAGCGTGGGTTTCACTGACATCCACTGGTCCAAATCCACAATGGACTTCAACCAGTGATAGTATAATATACTTTTCACCGGTTTTCGGCAATCCAAAAGTTGGTATAGGCTTATCTGCACCAACAAGTGCATTGCATATTTACACAAACGAAGTTACTTCATCGGGCAGCACTTCAGCACTTATTCATTCCGAATCAACAACCACCAGCACTTCTTTTTCTGATTCAAGGATAGGCCTTGAAGTTAAAAACAGCACTCCATGGAGTGTTAATAGTGATGCAAGAAATATAGGAATTTATGTTTCAAATGTTTCAGGACAGTCAAGTCATGAAGCAAATATTGCAGCGGTACTTAATGGGAATGTGGTAATAGGAAATCTGACTTCATCAAAAATTGTAGGAACAAATGGTACTAATGTACTGGCAATACAAAACGGAAGTATTCCAACCTCTTCTCCGGGAACAACAAGCAATGCAGGGATCCAGATATATTCAGATGATTCTAATTCTGGCCTGGGTTCAACTTTTTCTTCATTTCATTTAATGAATGGAGATGGCAGCGTAGTAAAATTATTTGCTACTCCCGCACTTACTCCGGCTGATAATTCAGCAATTAGTACAACTACTTATGGCACCACTGAGGAAGCAGTAATTAATAATCTTCGTGATCGTATTAATGAACTGGAAAACAGGTTGCAGAATCTTGGATTATTACACTAACTTTTATTGAATTGAGGGTATCGTCTGTTCCATTGAAGTATTCCAGGGCTTCAAAATAATATCTGGACGAAGAAGAGTAATTTCCTGTTGCTTTGTAAATATCGCCACAAAGTGTTTTGAAGTATCCATTGTATCCATAAACACAAGGAAGTTCCGATATTTTTAAAAATGGCTTAACAACAATTAATTCTGAATCCGGCTGAATTGAATTCCAATTTTTTAATACATTTTCAAGCTTATAAACTTTATTTTTTATTGGATCATTTGCGGGTAATTTTTTAAATTCACCACTATTCAACTTGATTGTTTGAGCACACAGAAAAGTGGGCCCATCAACCATGGAGAGACATAACAAAAAAAAGTATATACCTCAGGATCTTTTGCTGCATAAGATGCTCTTATATAATAAATCTAGTATTGAAATACAATGTTCAATAATTTACCTTACAATCTGTAAAAATAATGTTTTATTATTGAATACTAATTGATCCTTCTTGCCTGACAATATGAATCAAAAACCTAAATGTATACAGATGGAATAGGAAAAATATGGTATTGTTGAAAACACGAATTTGAATTTCAATATTTGAAGAAGAGTATTAAAAGAATAACGCAAATTGTTTGCAAATAAAAAAGGGTTTCAGAATTAAATCTTCAGAAACCTTTGCTGCTCTAGCTCCCCAAACCAACATTGAACCTTCTCCAAATGTCGGATTGAAATAACATTTTTATTTTGCAGTAAAGTCTCTTTTGTCTACAAGGGAAATTTTTGATTTAATATCTTTAATATCGCCTGGTCGTTTGTTATTTAGTGACAGAAAATGAACTATATTGAATATTTTTTTATTCTTTGCTTCTGTGTAATTTTCTTTTTGTCACTTTTTTATAAAAAGTAAACTAAAAAATCGGAAAATTTTAAAGCCCTGCGATGATCGTTAGTCGCACTGCTGCCATGCTAGCCGGGCTACGACCATCACGTCCATCATCGCACATAAAGCTGCCGCCCTAAATTTTCCATTGCCAGCATGCTTTTCCTCCTGAGGAGGAATTAAGATATTACGGATATGAGAAAGTTTATTCACAGTAATTTTATCTTTGAACTGGTAAGGAACCGTATATTCAAAAATAATTTTACAATTGCAAAGTTCACTCCCAAAATGGGATGAATGGCTGATGACGGATTGAGGGAGGATTGAGAGAAAATATTTCTTCTAAATAAAAACCCGCAGAACTGAGTGTTTGCGGGTTTTTTTGATCGGCCTTAAAAATGTTTTTCTATATGATGCAAAGTCCTGTTACGACTATATGTGCATTATTGCTTGTTCCTGGGCATCCATCGTTCTTTCAGCACGGTTACCTTATCAATAATTAAAAGCATTAAATATGCTGCCAGTGCTATTCCGGCCATAGAGCATATTAACAGAGTGTAATAAATCATAGTCCATTTAAGTGCAATTTGTAAACGCAGCCAGAAACTATCGGTCTTTATTTCAGCGGTACCTTCCAGCAGCGAAAATTTTATGGTGCAGAACTGTTCTTCCGATTTATAATCGCCAAGCTTTACACCTATATTCTGCATAGAAGTTTCTATTTCAAGAATTTTATCATGCAGCGAAATGTAATCTTTTATTTCGCCGCTCTTTGTTTTTAATTCATTTAATGAAGCCAGTATTTTTTCGTACGATTCTTTCTGAGCCATCAATGTACGGTAATCGTTGGTCTTATCCACTTTCACAACTTCATTGAATTTGATGGACCCGATTTTTTGTACGGCTACATAACAAGAATCGAATAGCTCGGGTGTAACGCCTATTAACAGGCGAAGTTCGCGGTTCCCTTTATTTCCCGATTTTTTCTCATATTGTATCGCGGCTTTAAATTCTTTTACCACTTTCCTTATGGATGCTTCGTCCTTGTCGAACTGCGTGGTTTTCGATTTTAAAGTGGCTGTTTTTTCATATTTTGCTTCGGAGGAAGATTCATCCGATTTTCCCTGGTTTTGCTCAACGTAGTCAGCTTTCGATTCTTTTGAATACGATGATTTTTCAGAAGCATAATTTTTCTTTACCTCGCCGAAACTGCTGAACACTTCCTGTTCATCTGTTTTGGTGTTGCGAATTTCCGAATACATATATCCATAAAGTATCCTGAGTCCGAGCATTACAAAGAACAAAGCTGCCAGCAGGAAAACAAGTTTCCAGAAACGTTTTTTGAAAGGTTTTTGTGATTTCATATATTGATTTGTTTTTTCAAATTTAACAATTTTGATGAACGTATGAACCTATTTGAAATGTGCAATAAGAGGAATACGGAAGCCTGCACTCCGTGGTGAAATTGCACAAATTATTTTTTCAGGAACCAGTTTATGACTTCTGTTTTAATTTTATCTTCTTTCACTTCGCTTTGGCACAATTGTTCAAAGCTCATATGCTTTTCAGTAATTGCATAAGCTACCATTATTGCAAAGCACCAATATTCTTCCGGTTGTTTCCGTTCGTGCAGCAACTTTCTCACTTTCGCAGGCAGGTCCATTCTGAGAATCCCATTCTTCATTATCCTGCTGTTCTTGGCAATATAGAATGCATATCCTTCCTGTTTCCACAAAGGCAGTGTAAGAATTTTCAGAAATCCAAGCTTATTTTCCTGCAAGGAATGTATGGTTTCATGCACAATTGTCTGATAGAGTTTTTGAGTGTGACCGTCAGCAAAAATCATCGTGCCATTGCTAAGATCAAGAGCAGGGACTATCATGGAATTATTAAAAAAGAATTGGTGAAAGCCTGCGCGATATTTTGAATAGCTTTGAGTGAGCGTGTAATAAAGCGTATTATGGATTAGAAATAAACGTTGGTGTACAGTTGAGTCATAAATCTCACTTGTCTTTAAATATAGTATTGAAGAATCAATGAAAGGTTGAATTTTTCCATCAATATCATCGTTCGAATAAATACTGAAATTTCTGTACTCAACTTTATGCTTGAATAAAAGCTGCGGCCACCAGATTAGATAGGTAAGGAAAAGTATGCTTAGCACTAAAAACCAGGTAATATATTTTATAAATATTTTCGTCATGCAGGTGTTTGAAGTATGTAATTACCAGGCTTTCTTAAGTTGTTAAATATAAAAAAAATATTTTTACAATTACGAAGTTTACTCCCGAAATAATAAGAATGGCTGATGATGGTTCGAGAGAATATTTTCTTATCAGTAAAAAACCGCAGAAATTAGTTTTGCAGGATTTCTACAGCGATTAATTAAATATACAATATTCAGGACTGAATAAAGTGAAAAAACATCCAAAAGGATTGATTGGAAAATTAAATTTATATTTGTCATCAATGTTGTGTTCAGTGGAATGTGATGCATTTGTATTTCTGAGTGATGTAAGGCTGGGTTAGTTGTAACCTGAACGATATAAAGCCTGATAAGGCAACTGTTTTAACGCTTCATCAGGCCGGTATGACAAATGATTTATGCACAAATTACCACTGGCAAAAAGTTCATGGTTATTAATTATTAATCATTGAATAATTAATCAATATATTTACTGTTGTAAAAGATTATAAATTAAATTATATGAAGTTTACATGGTTCAAAATTTTATCTGAAGGAATTTTTCTTTTCCTGGTTCTCGTTTCAATTGATACACGGGCTCAACTCTATGGCACCCCTGACTACTATGATGTTCCATACAGCTATAAAAAATTCAAAACGGTTTGGGACTTAAAAGATTCTGTATTTATTAAACAAAATAATAAATCAACCGACAGGTATACAAGTTCTGTAAAGGATGGAGTGCTCCAGGTAAATCCAAAAATAAGTAAAAACTTTATATATGGTTTTAATATTGAAGAGCCAGATACACTTAGCAATTGGGAAATTGAAACTAAAATTTATGTTGACAAAAGTAAATATCTTCCTTCAATAATAATCCTGCTAAACGGAAAAGAGCAGGACACTACTGCTAATGCCATAGCCTTTGTCTCAAACTACGGAACCGTGATAACCCAGAGTCATGTTAAGGGTAACTCGTTTGCAGAGAAATCAGACAAACCTTCAGGAATCGGTAGTGTTCCATATACCATCACTGTAAGGAAATATTTTAATCAGATGATGTTATTTATTGACCGCCGTTTTATCGGCTATTTTCCCAAAGAAAGTGTGACGCTGCATGGTAATTTCTTTTCCTGGGTAATTTCCCAAAATCAGCAGTTGAATATTTATTCCTTCAGCTATTGCACAATATCCGATAAAAACCAGGATTCATTTTTAGCAACACATCCTGCCGCCAGGCTATCGGCCTATGACAGCCTGAAGAAAAAAGTGGTATTCGAAGAAAATTTCGATGACAATAAAAATGGCTGGACCGATAATGATTGTAAATACACCATAGTTCCCACCTACAGGTTTTCCAATGGTTTCCTAAAAGTTAAAGATAGAAATGTGAGGATAAATAATGTTTTACCGAAAGGTAATTTCGAGTGCGAAATAATCATTAAAAGAACCAGGGATGCAGGCAGGGTTGATATTGGTACCGACAGTTGCGGAGATGGAGGCCTTGAATGCGGTTTATGGGCCAACAGGGTTGCCAGAACATATTATTATCTCTGGATAGGGGAGGATTATGACAAAAGATTCAAAAATCAGTATTATGTGCCACAGGACGATCAGATTAAATTTGTTGTAAGAAGAGTGGATGATGTGTTTTACATTTTTGCCGATGACAATTTTATTACTGCTATGTACCCCTATCCACAGATACATTCAGGTATAAACCTGTTAGGCCCGGATGCAGCATTTGATTATATTAAGGTTACGGAACTTAAGAATTAGAGTATTCTTGCAAAGGGAAAAGGTGAGTTATTGTCCATCAATTCTGATTCGCATGAAGCCTTCCCGCTTCTTTAATTGAAGCAATTTTTGATTAATAACTTTTATTGAATTATAATAAATGTTGCATATACATTGATATCTTATTAAAATGATTTATGATTCTTTTTCATTTCATTTATTATATTTCCCATCCATCACGTTTTGATATTTTTCCTTTTCATCTATCTGTTTCTGCAGATTTAGCATGATAGCATCATACCCCGTGTCATTATACTCCAGCTTATCCTCCAGGCTATAATACATTATTCTTGGCGCTACTTTCGACGACAGTCTTGATGATGTAATCACGGTACTTAAATATCGCCTGATCTGGGTTTGAGAGAGCATATTGCCAAATTTTTCGTTCATGATATTTGTGTAGTCATCCATCGATTTCTTTCCTCCTCTGTCCTCAAAATATGAGCAATTTACAAATTCGATCTCTTTGGCAAAGAATCTTCTGAATAATTCCCAATACTGCGGATTTAATATGAATATACTAATCTTACGGTTTTCCGTCCATATCCATCTGAAAGTAAAATTCTGCAAATCCTGTAACTTCAGATAATCTCTCATGTGGTATGCTTTGAGTGAAGGAAGATACAACGCATTTCTTCCTCCGGTTCTTGCGGCAAGCGAATCAACAATACATGAAAGTTCTTTGCTGGTATCACATCCAAACGATTGCATGGGCATATCTTCCTGTCCAAGCCTTGCTTCCGCATTGAATGAATTTAAAATCATTAATTTCCTGGCGCCTTCAAATGGCATCAGCGGACCTTTTAAAAGTTCAAATGCATAAGCGCGATGTTTGATATCCTGGTAACAAAGATATTTCCTCAAGTACTTGTTCATTTGTGCCGTATCCTTTGCAAAGCTCAATGCGTTTGAAAGAATATATTCATGATCCCCAAGCGCCTCGCTCAGCTTGCAGTAGAATTCAAAAGCCTGATCATTGGTCTTGAACTTTAAGTCACCGGACCAGTAGAACATTCCTTTGAGAGAGTCTTTTTCAGGTTGACTTAAAGGCAAAATATTGTCGTTAAATTTTGTAAAAATATTGTCGGTCATTTTTCTTTTCTTCAGTTTGCCTTCAACTCTTACAGTATCATAATAACGGTCAGTAATGAACTGCTTATCCCACAAGGCCGGATCAAGGTAACAAAGCCTTCTTACAGATTCCAGGATATACTGAATATAAACTATGTTGTCGGGATTATTCAGATGCAACCGAAATGCTTTTTCAATGCAATCATCGAAATCAAGACCTTCCATCAGGCACTGCAGTATCTGCTGACCTGCTTCTGTCCTGAACCTGTTAAAACTTTCTTTACTAACCAGAAAATACGGACAGGTATCGTTCTTATATTTCTTGTAATAATCCAGTAATGCACTGTATCTGACTCCTGCCAGTGGATGATCAGTTTCTTTAATCTTAAATATTTCAGGGTCCCTGCTTACTAAGTTATTTTCCAGTTTTTCCATAAGCTCAAAAGCATTCAACAATGCTTTTGCATTATACTTCGATTTGGCCATTATTCGCATGGCCATTGAATCGGCCTGCAACTCGTCAGTTATTGAGAAACTGTTAGCGAGTTTATCTGATTCTCCTAATAAGCCAAGGTCGAACTTCCCTTTCTTATAAGCTATGTAATATTTTAAAGAATGCCTGAGGTAATAATGCGAAAGTTCATGAGCAAAAATGGCGGCTAATGTGGCCTCGTCAGTGATATCATTAAAGACACCGATATTTAAAAACAATTGCCCTGATCCGGTAGCAACGGCATTAAAGTTACCATCTCTTACAAGATAAACATGCACCAGTGTATCTTTTTTATATTCCTCAGGAATAATTTCAGCCAGAATCTGGTTAAGATATTTCTCAAATGCTGGCCAATCGTGATAGACATAACCGCTGTTAACCTGGTTGCAGCTGGTATAGGCTGTTTGTCCGGCATAGAAATATGCTGCCTGCGAATTAATATCTTTTTTAAGATAATCAGGAATGGAAGCGTAAACACTTTCGCATAACTTACCTGCACTCATATTATAACTTGAAGGCATGGTATCGTTAGGCTTATATACATAATAATCCCCCGACTGTGAAACAGCTATAAGCGGCAATAGCAGAATCAATAACACCAGCAAGTGCCTGAAATGGGAAATATATTGATTTATTATCATAGGAATTATTTATTTCTTTATAAGGGGTATAATGTATTGTTGTTACTTTTCTTTTTTTATTTCATGCAAATGCTTTTGTCTTATTGAGCCCGAAGAATTAATTCGAAATATTATTGATTTCTCTAATTGTTGTGAACGATTCCCAACTTGCTACAGTTACGCAGTAATTGCAGTAAGCTGGTGTTACATACCGTATTGTATTCCAACTAACTCAGTTAAAGTGGTTTTAATATTATACTCTGTTTTTAGTACTACATAATACCATTTTCTACTATCAACATCAACAGTGAATATTTCCCCTTTTTGTTTTGGCATAACTTCTTCCTCGAATTCTTTTACCATTTGTCCTTTGTAAAACCAGGGCAAGTCACCTGTAGGATTACCATCCATTGTATATTCTTTCACCAGGGTATCGAAATTTATTCCATTTTTATACTTATTTAAAACAACGGTCCTAGTAGAATCGATTTCATTTTTATTCATAGTGCTCCCATCAAAGTAAATGTATTGGACTTTACATATTTCAACATTTCTTCTATTAAGCACCTTGAAGAGTACGTTAATTTTTCCATTATCGTAATTGTTGGTGAATATTTCACCTATCTTGGAATAAACTGCTTTAGGATATTTGGCTGAGTCAATTCCCATAGTTTTTACTAACTGAATTTGCCAATTGGCGTATTTGGATTTATAATTTTCAACTTGTGTAGTATTCTTTATCTTCTTCAATACTTTTACTGCTTGCTTTTGATTCTGGGCAACCACAAAAGTAATTGACAATAACAAAGAAGTAATTAATAAAATTTTATTTTTCATAATCCTTTTTTTTGAGATGTAACATAACTGTATTCCTTTCCATGTCTCACTTTCAGGCGAAGACAGACGAGTCTGCCGAGATAATAATTTTAAGTTGCACTGCTGAAACCCTTTTATCACTGGCCATTTAAATAATATACAGTAATAATCTGGTATATATTACCAAATAGTGTCTTTGTCCTCAGAGATATCTACAAGCATCCACGGATATTTTTCAGTGTCAGTAATAAAATTTCTGGAAGAATGATTGAATGTACCCCAAAATTCAACTGGACTATCTTCTTCAAATTCTGTTTTGAATATTTCTCCGTCAGATTTGAAATGTTCACTTTCACTTTGTTCGTAAAAATAACATTTGACAGCTTCAATAAGTTTACCTCTTGCTAAATTGTCTTCTCTTATTAATGCAATTTCTTTTGAAATTTGCAGAAGAACTTTTTCTAATTCTGATTTAATATCCAAATAGTTTTTCTCTAAACAATTTTTACTAAAAGTAAATCTTAATTCTTTAACAAAAGATGCACTTTCAAGATCATTTGTATATATACTAGGAGATACTTCTGTAACACAAATTGTATGCTTTGAAAGATTTGGATAATCCTTTAAAATTTTATCTGTCTTCAAATTAACTGTTCGAAATACTAATCCTAAGAAACTTGTACGTCTTTCAAATATTGGTGAATTAAATGATAAGATCAATTTAATCCATTCTTCTTTCTTACTCTGCTTACACAGTTCTCATTCTATTCTGATTTTCTCAACGTCTTTCATTGGGTTGTCTTAGTTAATTAATGCAAACGTAACTGTATTGCTTGCAATGGCGGACTGTCAGGCGAAGACAGACGAGTCTGCCTAAGTACTGATATTAGTTTGCACTGCTGAAACCCGTCAACCATGAGCCTTTAAAACTGTTCGCTATTTATACAAGTATTACTTTATTTATTTATTTACTTATTAAACATATATTTATCTTTCAAATATAAATTGCATTATTCATGTAAAAAAACATTTGGTCGAAAATATATTTCTCTTTGTTTACGCCTTCTCTAACGCTCCATGCCAACGCCCTTCCCCTCTGGAGGGGAAGGGTTGGAGTTTGGGTAAACATTTATAAATTATTTTTCATAGTATTCTTAAAACAAAAATTTCTCCCTGTTTATAAATCCGTTTTTATCAAAATAATAATTCATCCATTCGTCTTTCTCTGCAAGGTCGTGCCATTGCTTGGCAAGTACAGCTTCTTTTTCTTTGAGGGTTTTTGCCTTGGCTTTTTTTAATTTGTCCTGAAGTTTGTATCTCCACTTAAAGTGATTCACTATATCGAGCACATGCGTGGCATAGGCCTGGGCAATGGATTTGTCGTTTTTAATTATTAAAAAGTTCTCATCGTTTTTGTACGAGGCTGAGTATCCTAAATTATGGCTGCCGGTTACAACCACGCAATCGTCGTCGAATGGATCAATTACCAGGATCTTGTCGTGTATGGTTGCAAAACCAATCTTTAACAATTCTTCTTCAAAATAGCTGAAAGGGCCGGGGATAGCCGCCACACCGGTTACCCTGTCGAAATAATAGGTGTCAGGATTTTTAGTTATGTCGCTCGAAAAAATATTGGTGGTAACACTGGCCGCCATCTTTGCATCCGATATGGCGCCCCGTACAAACAGGGGAGGCTTGCTTATGGGGCGTTTGGCAACTATGGTTTTTATCTCATCAATAATACTTGGACTGCCTGGGTTAAAAACAAGGAACAACACTGTTTGTTTAGCCTTGCCAATTAAATTGAAAACTTCCTGCATGTCGACAGGTGTTGCGGCATTTGTTTTAGGTTTTGTTTTTTGCTTTGTATTGGGCGAATACCACATGGTGACATCCGTTTTGTTTTTATTTATTTTTTCAGTAGTGCTGTTTTTTGCACACCAGCTGCGCAAAGCAGGACCCTGTTTTAATTTTATATCGGCTTTAAGTTGGTTCCAGTATTCCATATAATGGGCCGCAATATCTTCCGATTCTATTATTACCATATTGTTTGTTTGCCCGCACAAGCCAGTAGGTGTCCAGTTGGTGCTGCCTGTAAGCACAGCTTCTGGCTTGCCTGCTTTGTTTACATAGATCACAAATTTGTTATGGCCTATATGCGTGCCGAGCATACGATCGTAAACTTTAATGGATTTTATTTTGTGTAATTTTTTGCGCGTGTCTTTATTCGTACCGTCATCAATGGGAATTACCTTTTTCTTTCCGTCAACAATTTTTGTTGTGCTTGAGTTGGCATTGCTCAGAATGAGTTCAGTACCTTTATTACCAGTAAGTTCATTGATAAGCGTTTCATCGGTCAGTTCATACAGGGCTGCATAATATTTTCCACCATCAGTTTTTGCACGCTTGAAAAACAAATCAACATTGTAAAGCATTTGTCCGCCCAGCCGTTTTCTCCAAACACTTGTCGGATTTGTAATCAGCTTGCGCGCTTCATCCGCATTCACTTTCCCGCCGGTCCCCGATTTTGCAAAAGCCTGAGTAGAGAGAATCCCGCGATTGAAAATTATTTTTGCATCACCATACTGTTGTGTTCTTTTCACAGAGTCGGTAACAATTGCATTGCCAGGATCGGGTGTAAGCTTATCCCAGGTACCGGTCATTGGAATGATCTTATATTTTAATTCTTTATCGTGAGGTGCATAAATATCCTTCCAGTTAAAACTCTGTATGGGCCATTCATCGGTAGTTTGAGGCGATTTCCTTTTATCGTTAACCTTGTCGAAGCCAACAGTAGCATATAGCCCTTTGGCTTCTTCCTTGCCGTCAATAATTCGATGGATGGTAAATCCAAGGCAATTATTAATTTTCCTGGGGATGCTCCACCACAGGTAAACAACGTCGTTGTTGCTGATAACGACTGACTGATTTTTTGCCGGACTCATACTTAAAACATTTGTGGCCTACTCTTTATCGGATTTTCGGCATACTCCGTTAATTTAATTTTTTAATAATCCTGAACCGTCAGGCTGAGTTTATCGAAGCCTAATCGAAGTGAGACTTGATAACACTGAGGTCGTCATACTTCGACAGGCTCAGCATGACAATTTATTTATATTTAGCCTGACACTATCATCATTTAAAAATAATTTCACCAGTTATCGCTTTTCAAAAATATTTACGCTTTTAATGTTAGTGTTTTGAAAATATTTCTTGTAAAAATAACCCGCGAAATTTCTTTGTGCAAGAAAAATTTGACAGATTTCATAACTGCAAAAGTGACTTTTTTGACTACCCTGAAAGAATTGTTATTAAAGGAGTATGCAGAAGAGTAGATATGTGGATGGGTAGACTATGAATGAGGGAAAATTTGATTGTTGTTTGGGGTTTGTTGTTTTTTTAGTCGGATTTTGGTTTATCTGGTCAATGCGTTATTTAATTCTTAGTAGTGATCTGTTGATACTATCCGTTTTCTTCATTTCTTTCTGTTAATAATCGGAAATCTTGAACCTATGCAAAGCCGTATAAAAAACTTGTTTGTCATATTCGTGTTATTATCGTTTATAATTGGTTTATCACCATAGTTCCATGTTCCGTTTCCTTCAGGTAAATACACTCCCGATTTGAGCACAATAAAACTATGCTGCCATTTATATTCAAGCGATAATCCAAAATTTGCATATTGCCTGGTATAATTAAGATTCTTATTAAAAGTGCTGTTCGATAAAAATCCAGTTAAAGTATTTGTTGTGTCATTGATCAGAAAATTATAATGCGAAATAAAATAGCCTTCACCAACAATGGGGCGCACAACAAAATTCTTTAGCCTGATTAATTCAAACCCGAAATCAACAGAATAACCTTCAAAACCAGATCTGACCAACGTGTCAGAGTATCTGTCTTCCCTGTTATTATTCAGAATAAAGTTAAAACCGAATGAAAACCTTTTATAATTAAATGGAAGGCTTGCAGCAAAATTAATTTTATGAAATTTTATTTCAGGAAATTGTAATTCTTTAAATTTAGCATTTACACTGTTATTGTCGAAATTTTCAAAATCAAAACCGTAGTAAAGACCAAAGAACAATGTATCCTTTTTCCCCGTAAAACAATCATGCGAGAGGTTGTATACGGCAAGTTTATGGCGGACTGAATCAGGTATTAGCGAAATAATTGCTTTCTTTTCGGCACAGTCATGCACCTCTATAAAGATTTTTTTGAGTGATGGTTTTTTCAATAATGCTATTAATGTTTCCTTTTCTTTAATGAAATCTATTTCATTGCTATTAGCAATTGCAGAATCAATAGCAAAATCGGCATTTCTGAAATTAATGGTTTCAATACGCTCCAATGACACAAGACTCGTAGGTATTTTCTTGAAATCATTATTTGACAAATCGAGATTTTTTAACTTTTTTAAATACATAAATGAGTCAGGTAATTCCTCAAGTTTGTTGGCACCTAAATATAAATTCTCAACTTTATTCAACTTGTAAATGCGTTCCGGTAATTTAGTCAGATAAGTCCGGTAAAGGTCGAGGCTTGCCAGTGAGTCGGGCATAAAAGCAATCGATGGGAACTCGTTCAGTATAATATTTCCGACAGAAATACTATATACATTTTTAAAAGTGCTTGCATTTTTTGAATCTAACGATGCTTTGCATACTGTATTCCAATGTCTGTCTGTTCGTCCATTAATTGAGAAAACAGAAAGATGATTAAACTTTGAAACAATATTACTTGGAAATACACTGTCGCAAAAGTTATAAATATAAAGTGACTTTATAATTTTAAGTTTCTCTGGATTCAGCGTTGAATCTGATGAATTGGATATATTTTTGTAATCTAAATTATATATTTCTCTGGGTTTAAAATTTTGAGAATATACAGATCCAAAAAAGAAAAAGAAAAGGGAAATTGTAAATAAATATTTTTTCATAAAATATTATATTCGTTTGCTCATTTTATTTTTTTTCGATTGCATGAAGTTATTTGAGTTCAATAAAAATAATTTTAGGTTATGCCGCTGAAACCATTCTGCCGATAGCTCCCGATAGCTATCGGGAGGGAACGAGCCATTGAAGCAATATAAATTTAGCAGCTGTTATTTTAGTGTTTTAAAATCAATGAAAATAATCTTTTTACTTTTCTCTGAAATATTAAATCTATAATTAGTCACGCAAGCACCATTAGTAGTTTCTGCCCAGATAATAACAATAGGTTCTTTTGTCTCATTAATGCTATCATATGCAAAACCACTAATATTTATTTTATCTTGCTTTCCACAGATAGAATCAATTTTTGCCTTAGAATTAAACAAACTATTTACGGAATCAGCAATCTTAGTATCAAGTATCGTTTTTAATTTTAAAGTATCATTAGATTTAAATTTGTCGAGAAAGTCAGTTACGACATTAATGAGAGGAATAGTATTAACAATTTTTTTTATCTCATAAGTAATTTCTTGCGTCTTTGAAATATTAATAATCCCATTAACACTATTTTCAATATCAATTTCTAGCTGGTCGTAGTCCTGATAGTCCTTTTTGTCAAGATTTTTAATAAAAGTTAAAGCGGAAATTGAAGCAACTTTTTCAATTGGATAATCAGGAGCAATCAATTTTATATTCTTTAATTTCAAGACAATTATTTTTTGCAAACCTTTTTGAGTATCTGTAAAGTTTTTGTGTTCCACTGAATAACTTTCAGCTCCATAAATATCTGCTGCTTTTGACGCTGCATCTTGCTCTTTTTGAGAAACACATGCAGTCAGCAATGTTGAAAAGATTAATATTTGAATTAATTTATTTTTCATCTATCGATATTATAATTTTTGTCAGAGGTATTCTAACTTGACTTAATTGTCTTAACTAATAATAGCTAATAACGACACATGGATGCCGACCAGCTGTCACGTGAGTAGCGGTCGTGTTAAAGTCTGTGTCATAATTCAAAGATACGTTTTTGTCTGTCGATATGCAAGTCCTGCGGCTGGCGGCAGATATGTTCTAACCCCTTATAAATCGGACACGGTTTGACAAAGTTCGGATATTTGATTTACATTTTCTAATTTACTTTTATTTTCAGTTTCGTAAAAATCTTTAATAAATTGTTCAGGTGTTCTGTAATT